>Ga0182027_10006767_pt1 | contig 17073 bp, 9 predicted proteins | sample 712E1DmetaG_FD_121300 | JGI IMG/M metagenome (GOLD analysis project Ga0182027, IMG submission 121300) | Permafrost microbial communities from Stordalen Mire, Sweden - 712E1D metaG (Illumina Assembly) | ecosystem: Environmental > Terrestrial > Soil > Wetlands > Permafrost | place: Sweden... | reverse complement strand
TAAAACCTGTAGTGATTATCAGGGTTTATGCGGGTCAACACTATCTAATGGAACTTGTCTTGGAACAATAGATTGTTCAAATAATTGCAAGGCCGGGCAAATCTGCAATGCAACAGGGCAATGTATTTGTGATTGGATTCAGAGAACAGGTGCTGGACAAGGAAACTGGAAGAGTATTGCATCATCATATGACGGAACAAAACTCGCTGCTGTTAATGTTGATAATGGTTATATTTATACATCAAATGATTCTGGAGTGACTTGGACTCCAAGGACAAGTGCTGGGAAAGGAATGTGGATTTCTATTGCATCATCATATGACGGAATAAATCTCATTACTGCTAATTTTTCTGGTTATATTTATACATCAAATGATTCTGGAGAGAGTTGGACTGCTAGGACAAGTGCTGGAACAAGAAATTGGTATTTTGTTGCATCTTCATACGACGGAACAAAGCTTGCTGCTGTTGATATCAATAATGGTTATATTTATACGTCAAATGATTCTGGAGAGAATTGGACTCCTAGGACAAGTGCAAGGAACTGGGCTTCTATTGCATCATCATATGACGGAACAAAGCTTGTTGCTGGTGATGTCAATAATGGTTATATTTATACATCAAATGATTCTGGAGAGAATTGGACTATGAGGATAAGTGCTGGGCAAGGAAGCTGGAGAGGTATTGTATCATCATATGATGGAACAAAACTCTCTGCTGTTTCAATAAATAATGGACATATTTACACATCAAATGATTCTGGAGAGAATTGGACTGCGAGGATAAGTGCTGGAGCAAGGAGTTGGATTTCTGTTGCCTCATCATATGATGGAACAAAACTCGCTGCTGTTGATAATAATATCAATGGTTATATTTACACATCAAATGATTCTGGAGAGAATTGGACTGCGAGGATAAGTGCTGGAGCAAGGAACTGGGATTCTATTGCATCATCATATGACGGAATAAAACTTGTTGCTGGTGATAATAGTAATGGCAATAATGGATCCATATATACTTATGATGGAACTTCTTGTCTACCCCCTTGCACTGATACATGCTCAAGTTTAGGATATTCTTGCGGAACTCAAATGGTTTGTGGTGTTAGTACAGATTGTGGAGGTTGTGGCTCTGGACAAAGTTGCAATTCTATTGGACAATGTTTTTGTGATAATTGGACTGCAAGGACAAATGCTGGAGCAAGGAATTGGTTTTCTATTGCATCATCATCAGATGGAATAAAACTAGTTGCTGTTGTATATAGTATTACCAATGGTTATATTTATACGTCAAATGATTCAGGAGTGAATTGGACAGAAAGAACAGGTGCTGGAACAGGAGATTGGTTTTCTGTTGCATCATCCTCGGATGGAACAAAACTTGCTGTTGTTGATGGTGGCAATGGCTATATTTATACATCAAATGATTCTGGGGTGACTTGGATTCCAAGGACAAGCGCTGGACAAGGTAGTTGGACTTCTGTTGCATCATCAGCAGACGGAACAAAACTCTCTGTTGCTAAGTTTGGTGGAAATATATATACATCAAATGATTCTGGGGAGAATTGGACTCAAAGAACGAGTTCTGGATCAAGAGCTTGGTTTTCCGGTGCATCTTCCTCGGATGGAACAAAACTTGCTGCTGTTGATGGTGGCAATGGCTATATTTATACATCAAATGATTCTGGGGTGACTTGGATAAATAGAACACATGCTGGAGCAAGACAATGGAGGAGTATTGCATCATCATCAGATGGATTAAAACTCTCTGCAGTTGATCTTAATGGTTATATTTATACATCAAATGATTCTGGGGTGACTTGGATAAACAGAACAAATGCTGGAGCAAGAAGTTGGATGTCGGTTACATCATCCTCGGATGGAACAAAACTTGCTGCGGTTGTATATAGTATTAGCAGTGGTTATATTTATACATCAAATGATTCTGGAGTGAGTTGGATTCCAAGGACAAGTGCTGGAACAGCAAATTGGTATTCGATTGCATCATCATCAGATGGAACAAAGTTGGTTGCTGTTAAAACTAATAGCGGTTACATTTACACCCATGATGAAAATATTTGTTCACTTCCTTGCAATGATACATGCTCAAGTTTAGGATATTCTTGTGGAACTCAAATGGTTTGCAATGTCAGTACAAATTGTGGAGGCTGCCCTAGTGGACAAAGTTGCAATTCTATTGGACAATGCGCAACTGACTCTAATGGAAACAATGGAGGCGGTGGAGGAGGAGGCGGGGGTGGTGGAACTACACATCCGGCAAATAATACAATTAAATCTCCTGTACTAATTCCAATTGAGAATAAAAATGCAGAAATTAACAAATTAATCGAGTTTACAATTTCTGCATATGATATGAATGGAAAGAATCTAAGTTATTCTTCTAAAAATCTTCCAAATGGAGCTACACTTGATTCTAAAAGTGGAAAATTCAGTTGGACACCAAATGAGAGTCAAATAGGAGATTACAGTATTAATTTTAGTGTTACAAATGGCAAGTTTATTAGTTCTGAATTAATTGCAATAAAGGTTTTTAAGGTAGAAAGTCCTATAACAGAAATACAAAAATCCAAAGATATTTTACAAAAGGACTATGGTTTTGTTGGAACAATTATTTTCTGGGCAATAGTAGTTATTTTAATAATTGCTATTATCTTGATTGTGGTTTTCCTTGGAAAAAATATAAAAAATAAGATGGAGAAAAAAGAGTTAGATTCTTCTAAAACATCTGGGAAAATATAGTTTAATTAAAACAAACTTTGATAAGGATGAATAAAGTTAATCATGCTGATTAGTAATTATCGTTCTTCATCCTCTCTATTATTTATTGTTACACTTTTCTTACAAATAAATTTTTGGAATTATATTTTATAATATAATCTCGCCATATTGGCTCGATTAGAAAAAAATAGTTATTTTATATAAAGTAAATTTAACTAAAATAATAATTCTTGAGGAATTTAATTCTGAAAGAATTGCTAATATAAAGAGAACTGGCGAAGCCAAGTTTATAATATAATTCTCAATGATTTTCTACTATTAATTATTATCATTTAAAATGAAGACAAGGGTTGTGGTAGCATCAATTTATAGAATATTTGAGATTTAATTTACAAACATTTAAATTCTTCCAAGCTTGCCATTTACTTCTTCACTTGGCTTTGAGGGAGGATTCATTCGTTCATTAAATCTTTTTGATTTATCCTCTAACATTTCTTCGGCTGATTTTAATTTTTGTCTTTGTCTTGCTCTTTTTACAAGGAAAAAAGCCAGAATTGCCAGAAGAGCTAATAAAATAAGACCAAAAACCCATCCATAATCTGGGGGAGCTGCTTTTTCTATACAGTCTCCCAAGCAACAAGGCCCTTCTAAACTAGAAGTTGTTTCAGATGAACATAATTCAGGGTAAACACATATTTTTCCCTTGCCAGTGCAACTCAAATCAGGAGTAATTGTTGTTCCACTTAAATTAACTTGAGAGACATTTTGAGTTATATTAAATAATACATTTAGGTCAAGTGATTTATCAAGGTAATTTACTGTTATTTTTCCTGTCATGTTATTCTTTGCATTATCTGAAATTGGTATTGACAGGTTTATTATTTTTCTCTCTCCTCTTTCAAGATCAAGTGTATCTGGGTTTATTACTGCATTTATATCGCTGGTTAACTTGATATTAGTCAGATTTGTATCTCCGTAATTTTCAATAAATATCTTAAAGAAATAGTTTTGGCCAGGAGTTACTGTTGCTATAATTTCAGAGGGTGTAAAAATGAGTTTTTGAGTTTGGGGAGAAATAATATCTTTTGAAATAAAAACAGGAATAACATACTCTCCTATTCTTATATCTGTTCTTCCTGGATTCAAATCTGCAATTGAAAAATCAATTGTTTTTTGATCTGATTCTATAAGGTTTAATATCTGAGACTGATTTGTAGCAACTAGGGTTGCAACAATTTTTTGATCTTTGAAAGGACTTGTTACTTTTACTTGAAAATCTTCTTTTGTTACAACAAAACCTGGAATTACTGAAAGTGAAGTGGAAGTTAGATTATTTTTTTTAATTATAAAATTCTTAATAATAGATTCTGTTTTTTCTTCGCCTTGAGAGAGATATACTGTGTTTTCTATAACCAATGTATAATTTCCTTCTTTATTTGGAAGAGTTGAATAAAAATAATAGGTATCGTTTTGTTTTGTCAAGCCAGATATTGCAGGTATTGCCCGAGGTATGCCTTGTTCATAAATATTTATATTATCATTTGAAAGTGTTACAAAATTTCCAGTTATTTCTGCCTGCAGGGTTTCTAGTGGAGAATAAGTATCTTTGGAAAGAGTTATATCTATTGCTAGGGTAAATTCTATCAGGAGCAATACTAAGACTATTGATAATAGAATATTCCATATTATTCTCTTTTTCATGAATTATTATAAGAAAAAGAATTAATAAATGTTTAGATACAGGAAATTATTATAATTTCCTGTCTCTTCAAAAACTTAAATATTAATTCAAATTTTTTGACATAAATAAAAATTTATTAATTCTTTATTAATTGAAGATAAACTCTAGAATTATTTACTCATGTCACGTAATTTTTTCATTGTATCTTCAAACTCTTTGTCTTTCTGATTTTTTCCTGCAGGCTTTGTCGCGGGTTTTGCTGGAACAGGTCTTGCTATTGGTCTTCCTTGTTGCATCTGAGGCCTTGTCTGCATAGGTCTTCCTGGTGGAGGAGATTGTCTTGGTATTATTTGTCTTGGAATTGTAGAAGGTCTTGATGGAGGGAATGGTTGAGATGAAAAAGGCCTTGCGGTTGGTTCTGGTCCTTTTTTAGATGTAAATTTAGTTTTCATTTTAAACAACCAGATCTTTAATTGATTTTTAAAAATCAATGCTAATACAACAAGTATTATTAGAATTATTAATAATATTATTAACCAAAACCATCCTCCTGAACTTTTTTTAATACTGCAGCATACTTCACCAATTCCACATGCATTATCATATGCTGTTGATTCTTGTTCATTAGAACTACAGGATGTTTTACATGTTCCACTATTATCAACACAATCATTTGTTGTTGATGTTTTTTGGCAATCTCCACCTACACAGCAAAAACGTGTGTCTGAAGCAGGAACAGTTAAAACAGAACATTCTTCATCATCTGCACAAATTTTACCACTTTCTCCATCACAGGTAACTTGGGGAGGCTTGACACTACAACAGACTTGAGAAAGAGAAGTACAATCAAAATTATTTAAAACATTACTAACATCACATTCTGCTGATGAAGTACATGTATAATTAAAATCTTCACAATTTCTGTTTGCAGTACCCCCAATTGGAGCAGGTGTTTTTGGCCAGCCTGCATATAATATCATGGCAGTGTCTGATGGCCAGCATCCATTGTTATCACCTGAATTAACTCTTTGTGTCAATAGGTATGCTTTTGCATTAATTGATTGCTGAATTGAAGTCTGGCCTTGCATTGCTAAAAGAGCAATACTTGTATCATAAAACTTGTTTCCACTAACTTCCCAATATTTGTTTTGTTTTTGCAGAGTCAGCATTCCTTGAAGATAATCATTTGCATTATTATCAAGCATATATAAGAAAGCTAAAGGAATATATTTAATGCTCGAAGTCTCATCTGACATTGCAGTCAAATAAGGAATATAAGGTGTTATATCTTCATTTGCCCTTAACATGGCTAGTGTTGCCCATAATGTGCCTTCATAATCACATGTGCTTGATGTTGAAAAACAATAACCACTAACCGACTCTGTTGTTGAATCAGCTGCTGCAGCAGAATGTGTTTCACTTGAAACATAGTAAACTCCACTAGATGGTTTTTTGTATAATAAGGTAGTTATAAAATCCTTATCGCAGGATACAGTATAATTTATACTAGTGTCATCTATTTTAAACCAATAATTATTATATGATTTTGTAAGTCCAGATGGATTTGATGAACTTGTTATTTTTTTATTATCACCTATAGTAATTTCCTGTCCGTTGATAGTACAGGTTGTTTCATTTAAAGAATCTATTTCCAAATACCAATCTAAATCAGTTGAAGTTAATCTTTTATTTTTCAGCCAAAAAATAGAATTATCAACATTAGAATTTACAAATTTCATGGCAAGTGTTGCCAAGGCAGTTGACTTTATTGTGCATTGCCCATTTGCTGTATCTGGCCAGCAATCTATTTCCTTTAAATTATCTAGTGATGTAATACAATTAGATTCTATTCCAGAGTCAGATGCCAATGCAAGAAGACTAAAAGCAGCCTGTGCTGTATTTTGTGTATCACCACAATTGTTTCCGAGTTGAGTTTTCAAACAGGAATAGGATTTATCAACTTCAGCAGTGTCATCAGCTAAGACAAATACAACTGAAAACATAACTATCATAAGCACTAACAACACCAATACTCTTTTTTCTTTCATGTTGAAAATGAAGATAAAAGAGTATTTAAATATTATTAAATATAAAATTATAAATTATTTCTTAGCTATCTTCCATAATAGTTCGAAATTCTTTTTGAATGATTCTGAAATTTCTTTATTATTAATAAGTATGGTTAAAATATAATTTGGATTTCCAACTTCAATTATAGTTTTATTGTGATAAACAGTTATGGTTGCAGGAGTTATAGTCCCTTTTGGCATAAACCTAAATTCTGTGAACTTATTTTTCCTTTCTTTGGCTTTTTCAATCGCTGTTTCATCAAATATGACCTTTGCTTTAAAACCGGTCTTGCCTTGTTTCTTAAAATAATGATAAAAATAAGTTCTAATTTCTTCTGTTGACTCTGAAACGCCAAACAAATACATTATATCTCCTTTTTTTAATTCATCAAGGGATTTATCAAAAACATATTTCATTCCTTTAAATCCTTCATAGATTGTAGTAACTGCTGTTTTTTGGGCAGAATTTATTCTTTCATAAATTTTAGATAAGTTCTTTTCTAATTCGGTTTTTGTTTCAATTATTTCTTTTTCTTTAATTGACAACAATTCAACAATTTGTTCTGGATTCTCTGCACTGAACCGCTTTACCCCTTCTCTTTCTACATGGCTTACAAGACCTTTTTTTATTAACCGGTTTAATATTTCATAAACTTTAGACGTTGAAACACCAGATTTTGCCACGATAGCTCCAACTGAACTTACTCCTAGTTCAACTAGCGATAAATATACTTTTGATTCTCCTCTTGATAATCCAGATTTCTCCAAAATATTTTCTAATTCTTTCATAAGATTAGTGTATAATTAATGTTTATAAATTTTCCCCCTAAGGGTAAGAATTAGTTTAAATAATCCTATTATTATTTACTACTATAAAATAGTATATAAAAATAAAATGAAAAACAAAAGAAAAAGAAAATTAGAATTAAAGGATATTTCAGAATTAAGAAAAAAAGATCTTAATCAAGGAGATCTGGTTCTCTTAGTTGGACATGAAAGAAGCCATGATTGGGGATATAAGGATATTTCTTTAGCCTTGTATTTCAATGATATACCCTTTGGTATTGATGTCTATGATGATGAAATTTATTTTTGTCCAGATAGTAATGGGAGACTTGAAAGAGCAAATTTTAGATTTACATTATCATCTAATGGATTATTACATCCAGGCCCTAATATTAAAATTGATAAATATTGCAATTTAAGTCAGGAATTTGAAATGTCTTAGAATAAAAATTTTATCTTAAGCTCTTAAAATAAGCTTTCACTGCATAATTAAGAGGATTTTTTATTTGTCTGCAGAATTCATTTGGCTTGCAGATTCCAAGATCTTTGTAAATAGGGTTAGAGCAATTCTGGGGCATCATTACTTGATTTCTTCTATACCAGGAGAGCTGGCTTTGAATATATCCTTTTTTTAGAGGCATTGCGTTTTTTTCATTCCATTCATAGATTCTTTTTTCCATTTCTATTTCAGGAACACCAAGTGATTTGAAAAAATTAATCAAGATAAACACTGCTCTTTTTCTTCCATCCTGTTTTAATCCTTGCAGGATAATTTTTATGCATGGGGGAAAAATATTTTCTGATGGATTTTCTATCTGGATTTTTTTGTAAGGCTCATTGGATTTTCCTGATTTTTCAGATACTTGATTTTGATTTGTGTTTTTATTTGAGAATCTATTTTCTTCAATTGTTTTATCAAGTTTATCTTTTCTCTCTTTCCAGTCAAGAGCTTGAAGCAAAAGCTCTCTTGCTTCTCCTTCTTTTGAATTTGGATAAAAATCTATAATTTTAATCTTAAAAGGCTTTGCATCTGTTATTTGAAAATCCTTAATTTTATCTTTGTCAATAACAATTGAAGCAAGAGCGGTTTTTTCATGCAATGAATAAGGCATTCTGAAGAGATGCCGCGGGGCAACTAAAATCAAATCTGCATCAATTAATTTTTCTGTTGCAAATCTTTCTTTTTCTTCAAATAATTCTGGATTTTTTCTTGAGTTAATATTACAATATTCGCATGCATAGATTTCTTTTTTGGATTTTTCAACAATATCTTTTCTGCAATTAGGGCATTTAGGCTTTCTTCTGTTATTATACATTCCTTCTATATTTACAATTTCATCTTTACAAAAAGGGCAGGCCCAGGTTATGATAAATTTTTTAGTTGCAGGCCTGTGACAGGATATGCATTCTCTTATAACCAGGTCTTTTTCTTCTTTTCCTGTTTTTTTTGCAAGTTCTTTTAAGTTTTCATCCTGAAGTATTTTATCTTCTAACTTTGGCTGAATAAGTTCTGCAAGATATTGGCATATTACTCTTGGCCAATCTGGAAACATATCTTTTGTTTTCTGGCTATAAACTTCTTTTGGAAAAGCTTTCCATGGGATAATGATATGAAATCCCTTGCTGCCTGAAAATTTCACTCCAATATTTTTTATTCCATGAAACTTCAATGTATCTATCAAAAGCTCTGCATAAATCTTTGAATATTCCAGATAAGGAGAGTCTATATCTAGCAAAAGGTCCCAGCCTATTCTTAATTCATCAAATTCTTTTTTTGAAAGTTCAGTTGAAATCTCGAGCGGGTCTGACCATAATTCTTCAGAACAGTGAAAAGAAGTTGCTCCGTTTTTAACATGTTCAATTATATCTGAATCATACTGGAAATTATCAGGTCTTTTTCCAAACATCTCAAAATATCTTGGAATGCATTCCCTGTTTTTGGAAAATTCAAACAAGGCTTTTTTAACATCTGGCCTTGAATAATAAATTAGTGTTATTTCACGAATTCTCTGCTCCTTGAAACTTCTCTCTATTGGGGCTTGTTTCTCTTCTTTTTTTTCTTCAGGTTTAGAATTAGATTTATCATCCATTTTTACTCCTACCTTAATTATTATAAGTGAGGTGATGTAATCATGAAATGTGCTTATATAAGAGTTGCTTATTACTGTAGAATGAGAAAAGGTGAAAAAAGAGGGAAAAATATTATTTGTAATTTCAAACTTTATCGACATTTGTCAGACAAAGTTTTCTTTTTATATTGATAGTATATAAATCTTACAAGTTGGGCTTTTGTTTTTCTTTTATATTTCTATTTACTTAACTCTCCCAATCTTTCTAATTTAAAAGAAGCGAATTTATGAGCTTCAAATAAAAATTTTACATTAATTATAATATCAAAAAAACATTAAATGGATTATACCCTTCTATTATAACAATCTTTAAAAGTAAATACAGGTTTTAAGAACATATTATAAAGAGGAAAATATGAAACTCAAACTTGACCATCCAAAGCTTTTTTCAGAAATTATTGGAATAATTTCTGAACTTGTTCTTGAAGTCAGACTTCGGGTAAATAAAGAAGGTGTAAGTATTCTTGCAATTGACCCTGCAAATGTTGCAATGGTTTTATTCAAATTACCAACAAATGCATTTTCAGAATTTGAAGTTGAAGGTGAAGAGGTTTTGGGAGTGAGCCTTGAAAATTTGAAAGCTGTTCTCAGAAGAATAAAACCCGGAAGTGTTCTAGTTATAACCAGAGAAGAGAATGAATTAAAACTACTCATCAAAGACAAGATAGTAAAAGAATTTAATTTAGCACTCATTGATGTTGAAGGCGAGGAAAAGAAAATGCCTAACCTTGAATTTGTAAGCAAAATTGAAATGAATGGAAATGATTTTGCAGAAGCTATTGAAGACTCCAGTGTTGTTGCTGATTCATGCTCATTTATCTCTGAGCCTGACAAGTTTATAATTAAAGCAAAAGGCTCTCTCAATTCATTCAAGTCAGAATTTTCACCTGATGAATTATCAATAACTGCACAGAATGCTCATTCCAAATATTCACTTGAATATCTTCAGAAAATTGTAAAGGCAACAAAAATAACAGACAAAGTGATAATAAATTTTTCAGATGATTACCCATTGAAATTGGATTTTATAACTCCATTTATTGAACTTTCTTTTGTTCTTGCTCCAAGGGTTGAGAGTGAGGACTAAGGTTTTAGTAACTAAAACTGAATAATAAGAAACACTATTCTGAATTCAGGAATAAAACAGTTCTTGATTAAATTATATTTTAAAAATTCAATAAAAAGATATTTAAAGTATCTTTTATGATTATTATTAGAATGAAAAAGAAAAGAGGGAAGGATAAATTTAATTATAATTTAGTTATAATTATATTAGTCATATGCCTAGTTCTAATTTTAGCAATAGGTATTCTTTCAAATTATCTTAAAACTCAAAAAGAAAAAACCTCTGGCAAAGGTGAACTACCTAGTGGTGGAATTTTTCCGCAATCAGGCGGTGGCGGAGGAGGAGCAAGTAATTGCCAAATTGCTTCAGAATCAGTTCCATTGTTTTCAGGAAATGTTGGACTATATCCTAATGATTTAATTAGTAAAGTTAGAAATACAATTGATTCAAATGACTTACCTAATTTACTTGTACCTGGATCTTTTTTGGGAAATGTTAACACAATTTATAATCAATATATTAATTTGAGATATTCTGGTTCAAGAATAGTTTTCGCAAATCAACCAACACAATCAGATAATCCTGTATATGGGGTTTCACATAATATAAACCCATCAAATTATTATATCTATAGCACATCAGTAAATTTTAATAGTCCTGTTGATTTTACAGATAGTAATTCAAAAACTCGGCAAATAGTGTTATTTGGAAAAGATTATTTAATAGCGCCTGAAACAGATGATTCTAAATTAGTATTACTTGATTCTTCTAAAAAATTTAGTTTTGATTCAACTGGGACAACAACTGGTGAGTTTGTAGGAGGAAATCTAACCTATACAATTGAGTTAATCAATGTTGATTCATCTGGAAATGCTGAGATTCAAGTTACAACAGAAGATGGGACTTCTGCATCAGACACAATTGCCAAGGGAAATACTGGAAAGATTAATGGAGTTACAATAACTGTTGTAAGTTCATATTCAGGTAATCAGGATTATAGTGCTTCGATTATTGCAGGAGTTTCAATGGAACTTTCTTCAACAGACAGTGAAAATCATTTTATTAATATTTATGGACAAACTTATACAATTGAATTAGTGAATGTGGATTCTTCGGGTAATACTGACATTAAAGTCACAACAGAAGATGGGACTTCTGCTGAAGACACAATTGCCAAGGGAGATTCTATGGTGATTAACGGAGTTACAATTGGTGTTGTAAATGCACATTCAAGTAATCAAGATTATAGTGCTTCGATTATTGCAGGAGTTTCAATGGAACTTTCTTCTGCAGACTTTAAGAATTCTTTTAGTGTTGGTAACAGCAAATATACAATTGAATTAATCAATGTAGATTCATCTGGAAATGCTGAAATTCAAGTTACAACAGAAGATGGGACTTCTGCATCAGACACCATTGCTAGGGGAAATACTGGAAAGATTAATGGTCTTTCTATTAGTGTTATTAGTGCAACAAGCAATAATCAGAAATATACTGCTTCACTTATTGTTTCTTCTGATAATGATAAACTATCTTTATTCACAATTCCCGGTTATCCGGTTGATATTAATGGAAACTTATATTTTATTGAACTTCTTAATGTAGATTCATCTAAAAATTCTGAAATTGAAGTTACATCTGAAGATGGGACTTCTGCAACAGACACAATTGCTCAGGGAAGTTCTAGAAATATTAATGGCATTTCTATTGGTGTTATAAGCGCAAAATCAAATAATTTTGGATACAGTGCTGAGATTAATATAGAGGGGCAAAGAGATATAAATATTATTGGAAACCTTGGTAGTTTTGTTACAAAAGGTAGTTCTCTAACTCCAATCGATGGAACTAATGTTATGTTAGATGGAGGAACAACAGCAAATACAAAAATAACAATAAATGTATTTGCTAAAGACTCAGATAATGATGCTTTGCTTCCAGGACAATCATTTACAGACCCTGTTTTTGGAACATTTAGATTAGATTTTTCAGCTGGAATGAATATTGGAGACAATGATTATTCAAGAGAAAAACTTCAAGTTATCAGGTCTGCTGATGATAAAGTTCAGATAAAAGGCTTATTAAAAGATACATATGGAAATGATGTTTCATTTCAATTTGCTAAAAACTGGACTAATGGTAAACTTGAACTCCAATCAGGAGACAGTGGAAAAAATATTACTGTAATGGAAGGGCAAGCTACTTACAGGGGCGAATATATGGTTGTTGGAAATGAAGATACTGGAAGATTATTGAAGGTTTATAGTATAGTTAATTCATCAAGCGGTTATTGGGATGATAAAGTAACTTTCCAAGATGTTGCAACTGGAGAAACAATTGATACTGTAATAACTTCAGAAGGCCATGGTATGGTTTCAATCGCTGGAAAAAGTTATAATGTGGATTATTATGCTCCAATATCTCAAAGTTCTGATTTATATTATATTACTGTTGTTGGTACTGATGCAGGAACAACAAGAGCTGTTTATCCAACAATTGAAAGCCAGAATGGTGCTAAAGTAGCCTTCTATGAACCTGAATTAATTGATATGAGTTCTATAACTGGACTAAGAATACCAAATGGAAATGGCTTTGAAACAATTACTTGGACTGGAAATATAATATATAATGTTTGGGGTGGTACACTTAATACTAATATGGGTGATGGTGCATCTTCAGCTACAATGAATTTCGGACAGTTTGTCTATAATTTGACATCAGTAGGAATACCTAATAAAGCAATGTTATATGTAATGAATGGCTCAGCTCCTTTAGGTGGGGGAGGAGGCGGGGGTGGTGGAGGTGGTTTAAGTGATGAAGACTCTTTAAGTAATATAGTTAATCCTGCTTTAATAATAACTGAGAATAAAGATGGATATGGTGAATATAACAGCATGTTAGTAACATTAAAACCTGGTGCAACAAGCGTGAATGGCCTTGGTGTTGAAGATGTCATAAGAACTTGGGGTAATGATCATAGTTGGAAAAATAATGTAGACCCAAGCAATAGTAATTTGGTTAAGCAAGCTGATTCATATGGAGTTATAACAACAATAGATTCTACAACAAATCAGAAAAGTGCTATTATAAGTATACCTCCAGAACAAGTTAAAGCAAACTTATATATTAGTGATGATAATGTTTGTTCAAATAATAAACTTGTTAGCAAATGCTCTTCATTAAGCAATGATACTATAAGTAATATTTCAAGAATACAAACTTTCCCAATTAATAATAAGATTACTTTAAAAGAAGGAGACCCAACTTACAACCATAATTATTTAGTTCTTCCTTGGGATGGAGGAGTTATTTTAAAGGTTCAAAATATCTTTAACACAACAGGCTTTACTAATGATATAGTTGAGTTTGAAGATTTTAGTACAGGAGATGTTTATGACACAACTATAACATCTGAAGGTAAAGGTATAGTAAGTATCTATGGGAGAGATCATCAGGTTAATTATTATGCAGACACTTCTGGAAGTCCTTCTAATTATTATGTAACTCTCAGTTGGTATCCAGATAATGAGACAGATACTTTTTATAATTGCGCAGGAAATATTGAATGTTATAGGGACAGTGATTGTGGTGAAGATAGTACAAATTATCATTGTGTAAATGATTCTTACAGTTGTTCTAGCTTAAATCAATATTTTTGTACTTTTCCTGGAACTCCTTCAAGTATTTGTGGTTTTGCTGGTGGTGGAGGTTGTGGTCCTTGTTCTGATGGATGCAATAATATAACAGGGCAGTGTAATCATTGTGGTGATAGTATTTGTAGCAATGGAGAGACATGTTCAACTTGCCCACAAGATTGTGGAATCTGTGTAAGTAATAGTTTATGTAATCAAAAACAAATAAGTAATGATGATGCTAGAGACATTGCACCAATTTCCTGGGGTGAAGATAATAGCAGATTATATTTCCTTTCTTATGATAATCAAACTGGGTGGAATTTTTATGGGAGAAATATTGATTTGAGTAATCTAAAAAAAGAAGCTAATATTAATTCAGTTGATGCATTATTAAGTCCTATGGGAGATAAAATTGCATACAGTATATTTAGTGATACACAACCTGGATTATTTATTATGGATTTAGGTGGAAATGTCTCTACTAAATTGTATAATGATGGAAGTGCTCCTTCCTGGAGTAATGACGGGAAAACAATATTTTTTGTTAGAAATGTTGGAAATCAAGATAAAATAGTCAAGATAAATTTAGATGGAACAAATTTTACAAGCCTCTCTCAAAACGGAGATGATGAATATAATCCTTCTGCAAATCCAATTACAAATGAGATTGTTTTCTTTAAAGTTATAAATGGAACAACTTCATTATGGATAATGGATTCTAATGGAAATAATAAAAGAAAGGTTATTGATTATCCAATTCAAATGCCTAACGGAGGAAGAGATACAATCAAACCTGCCTGGACTTCTGATGGAAACACAATATCATTTAGTGTATCCTCTGGAGGTTCTGGAAAGTCTGGAATTTGGATGGTAAACAAGGATGGAACAGATAGTAGATTCCTAATTAAAGCGAAAGATTCCTTTCCTTTTATATGGTATTCATCTGCTTCGTTTAGTAGTGATGGGGAAAAGATAGCTTTTGAAAAAACAGATTATACTATAAACTCAGGTTCCGGGGATGTTTACCCTAAAATATGGATAGCAGATACGTCTCCTTGTTGTGGCGACAATATTTGCAACAATGGAGAAACCTGTACAACTTGCCCACAAGATTGTGGAAGCTGTGGTGACACTGGTGGAAATCCTGGTGGTAGCTCTGGAGGGGGAAGCAGTCCGGCTGTTAATCCAAAAACAAATCCAACAAAAACAATTCAAAAAAATATCCCAAAAAATAATAGTGTGACTAATCCACCACCGGTTACTAATCCAAATGAAAATCCAGTAGAAACAAAAACAAACAACAATTGGATTTATTTTGTAATTGCAATAATAATTGTAATAGCTATTGGTGTTTTATTATATCTTAAAATTAAAAAAAGATAATTAAAATTTTATTTCTTTTTTAATCTTGCTCCGCACAAATCACAGGCACCTTTCTTGTTCTTTTTTAAACTAACAACACCGAAAAGCAGATTAAGGCTCAAAAAATTAATATCTTTATTTTTTGTTTTTTTCGAATAATTCTTTATGCACCTGCCGCATTTTGGACATTTGTTTTGCATGAATATATTAATGCATAGATGTTAATATATTTTTCTATAATTTTGAATATCTCTAATAGGATGTAGTTTTGCTCTAAGATTTGCTTAATTTTCTATTTATCCACCCTCAATTTATAAGGGTGGAAAATGAAAATCGGAATACTCATTTTTGAATAAGAATTATTGTTTGATTAATCTAACTTTTTCCAAAATCCTTCTAAAATTATGTATATTCATAATAATATTAATAATAAGATTTATAAATAGATACATATTAAGATTAATAAGCATTTAAAGAGTAATATACCTATGAATGTTCAACAGAGGGAAAAGATAGTGAAACTTTTGAGGGAAAAGAAGGTGATAACTAGCTCTGAGCTTGCTAAATTTCTTGGTATTTCCTGGAACACTGCTCAGAGCTATCTTATGGAACTTGCTCTGGAAGATGAGATAATAAGAATCAAAAAAGAGGGGGTGAATTTGTGGATTCTAAAATAAATTTTCAAATAAAAAAGATGAATAAAAAAGGGCAAGTTACCATATTTATAATAATTGCAATATTACTTGTAGTACTCTTGGCTTTAATTTTTTTGTCTGTTAAAACTTATCAAACAGGAGTAAGTGTAGAAAAATCTCCATACATCACTATTGAATCTTGCACAAAAAAAGCTGTAGAAGACGCAATTAAAAAAATTGAAATAAATGGAGGAGATGTTAATACGGGGTTTAGTGTAATGTATAATAACATAAACCGGAGTTATCTTTGCTATACAACAGAATATTACAAGCCTTGTGTAAATCAAAGGCCAAAATTAATAGAGCATATACAAGACGAAATAACTAATTACATAAGACCTCAGATAAGTGATTGTTTTGACTCTCTTAAAAGTGAACTTGATAAAAGATACGAGTCAATTGAAATGGGTGATATGAAAGTAACAACAACACTTTCGCCTGGAGAAGTTCTTGTCAATATTGACAGAAAATTCAAAATGTCAAATGGGGGAAATAACAAAGAGTTTGATAATTATAAAATAGCAGTAGTGCATCCAATATATGATCTTGCCAAAATTGCAGCAGAGATAACAAACCAGGAAGCACAATACTGCAGTTTCGATACAGCAGGATTTATGACAATATATCCGCAATATGATATTACAAAATTCAAAACAGGCAATTCAGATACAATGTATATAGTAAAAGACAGAAAAACCCTTGAGGAATTTAATTTTGCAATAAGGGGTTGTGTGATGCCTCCGGGATTTTGATTACAAAATAATAAATAAAATAAAAAGATAAAATGATGAAAAAAGAAAAAGAGAGAATCAAGGTGAACAAAGAAAATTTGATAAGTGAAAAAGCTAAAATGAGTTATTTTCAGATAGTTTTACTTGTCTTATTCACAATTTCCATATCTTACTTGATTGGTGTT
>Ga0182027_10006766_pt1 | contig 17075 bp, 12 predicted proteins | sample 712E1DmetaG_FD_121300 | JGI IMG/M metagenome (GOLD analysis project Ga0182027, IMG submission 121300) | Permafrost microbial communities from Stordalen Mire, Sweden - 712E1D metaG (Illumina Assembly) | ecosystem: Environmental > Terrestrial > Soil > Wetlands > Permafrost | place: Sweden... | reverse complement strand
CCTACGCCCAGACAAGGGACATGCCGAGGAACTGCGCCAGTTCGTGCAGGCGTGCCAGAGCGGCCAGCCCTCACCGATCCCGCTCGACAGCATCGCTGCCACCACACGCGCCACCTTCGCCATTGAGCACGCGCGCCTTAGCCGGGCGACGGTCGAGCTGTAGCGAGCTATTGGGGCCGGTCCATCGTCTCCTGACACCACACCTCGAGCGACAGCAGCGCCCAGATCGGGTACGCCAAATCCATCGCGTTGCTGTCAAACAGCTCCAGAATCTTGGCCACTCCTTCGGGCCGAAACAGCCCCCGTCGCCGCACCGCAGCGGGCGACAGCAGATCCATGACCATGGGGCGAAGGCTGTCGCGCAGCCAGGACCGGATCGGGACGCCGAATCCGGTCTTGGTGCGCTTGGCGATCTCGGCGGGCAAGTGCCGCTGGGCCGCCCGCCGAAACACCAGCTTGGTGGACCAGTTTCGCAGCTTGTGCCGATGCGGCAGATCCATCACGTACTCGGCCAGATCGTTGTCGAGATAGGGCACCCGCACCTCGACCGACGCGGCCATGGTCGCCTTGTCGGTGTAGAACAGGTTGTGGCTGGGCAGATAGGCGGCCACATCGAACGCCAGGCAGCCTTCGAGCGGGTCGTCTCCGTTCGCCACATCGACAGCGTCGTGAACCAGGGCTTGCATCTCCGGCTCCTCCGCCAGGCCGAGCCCCTGCAGGTACTCCGGTTCGAGCCACAGTGCGAATGCCTCACCCATCATGGTCGGATCGATAGGCACATTGGCCAGCGCCTTGCGGATCCGGCGCAGCAGGGGACGAGTCGCCAGGCTGTCCGACGGCAGCAAGCCCACGCCCTGCCGGGCCAACCCCACCAGGCCCCGGCGCAGTTCCGCAGGCACGCGGTAGAACGGCCCCATCATGTGCGCAGCAAGGTGGCGCCGATAGCCGCCGGCAATCTCGTCCGCCCCCATACCCGATAGCAGCACCTTGCTGGTCGACGAAGCGGCCTTGGCAATGAGGTACGCGTTCAGGATCGCCGGATCCGCCGCCGGCTCGTCCAGCGCGCGCATCATGGCGGGCAGCAAAGCCGCGGTATCCGGCTCCACGGTGTGGACGTGGATCTCGAGCCCCAGCCGCTCGGCCAGCAGGCGCGCGTACTCGACGTCGGGATCGCCCAGGTCACGCCGGTCGTGCTCGCGGAAGGCGACGGTGTGGCAAGGCAACCGGTGGGCCCGATGATGGGCCGCGTGGGCCAGCAGGGACGAGTCGATGCCTCCGCTCAGAAACAGCCCCACCGGCACATCCGCGACCAGTTGATGCTCGACTGCGTCGTCAATAAGGCGGTCCAGCACCCGATCGACCTCGACGTCTGGTTTGCGCGGTCCGAAACCGATGCGGTGGCGGTGGTAGCGAACGGGTACGCGGGCAACGCCGCGCTCGACAACCAGGGACTGGCCCGGGCCGAGGCGGGTCACCCCTTGCCACATCGAGAGCTGGTCCGGCACCCAGCCAAAGCGCATGTAGGCCGACAGGGTGTCGCGATTGATCTGTGGTGCCACCCATTTGGCCGCGGCCAGCGCCTTCACCTCCGACGCAAAGGCCAGGCCGTCGTGGGTCGTAGCGATATGCAGCGGCTTGATGCCGAATCGATCGCGCGCCAGCACGGCGCGCCTGGCCGGCGCATCCCAGATCACAAAGGCGAACATTCCATTGAGCAGAGAAACGAAATCGGGCCCCTGGTCCTCGTAGAGGTGGACCAGCACCTCGGTGTCGGTGCGCGTGCGAAACACATGTCCCCTGGCTTCGCACTGTTTGCGTAGCTCGCGGAAGTTGTAGATCTCGCCGTTGAACAGTACGCCCACGTCGCCGGTCTCGTTGAAGATCGGCTGCTGTCCGCCTTCTAGATCGATGATGGCCAGGCGGCGCATGCCTGCGGTGATGCCCGGGCCAATCAGCACGCCTTGGCCGTCGGGCCCACGCCTCCAGATCGCGGCCAGTGCGGCCTCAAGCGGCTCGGCGGCGCCGACCCGCTGGGGGTCGGTCCAGATCATTCCCGCGATGCCGCACATAGGCTCTCCATGAGAGACCTCGCCCACCTGCGGTCGAGGCCAGCGCGAAGTTGGATCAACGCCACGAGGCGCAGTCTACTCGATCGGCGCCGAGCGACCAGTGGCGCGAAGGAGAAAATCCCCTTTCAACCGCCGGCAGCAGGCCGATAGCATGACCAGGGCGAACAGGCGCGCTCCGTTGGCCCGGCCAGCCAACTTCACCCGGTGGGACGGCCGCTCAGCCCACGGAAGTACGCGATGGTGGCTTCCAGTCCGCGCTCCAGCGGCACCTGCGGCGTCCAGCCACCCAGTAGTTCTTGCGCCCGTGCGATGTTCGGATTGCGCCGCACCGGATCGTCTTTGGGCAAGGGCGCGTGCACGATCCCAGCCCGCGAGCCGACCATGTCGCGAACCAGGGTGGCCAGCTCCAGCATTGACGTCTCCCGCGGGTTGCCCAGGTTGACCGGGTCGCAGCCGTGCGGGCTGGCCATGAGCCGCAGAAAGCCCTCGATGAGATCGGACACATAGCAGAACGATCGGGTCTGCTGGCCGTCGCCGAACACGGTCAGCGGCTGCCCGGCCAGCGCCTGCACCACGAAGTTGGACACCACTCGGCCATCATTCTCGTGCATGCGCGGGCCGTAGGTGTTGAAGATGCGCGCGATGCGGACTTCCACGCCGTACTGGCGCGCGTAGCTTGTGGCCAGGGTTTCGGCGCAGCGTTTGCCCTCGTCGTAGCAGGCGCGCGGCCCGATGGGATTCACATGGCCCCAGTAACTTTCGCGCTGCGGGTGTTCGGCCGGATCGCCGTAGACCTCGGAGGTCGACGCGATCAGGATGCACGCCCCGGCCTCGCGGGCCACCTCCAACAAATTGAGCGTTCCCTGCACCGCGGTCCGGATGGTGCGTACCGGGTTGCGCTGGTAGTGGACCGGCGACGCCGGGCAGGCCAGGTGGAAGATCTGGTCGACCTCCATGGTCAGCGGGTGCTCCACGTCGTGGCGGAACAGTTCGAAACGCGGGTGGGACAACAGATGCGCCACGTTGGCCCGCGTCCCGGTGAAGAAGTTGTCCAGGCAGACGACATCGTGGCCTTCCTCGACCAGGCGTTCGCACAGGTGCGAGCCGAGAAACCCAGCCCCTCCGGTAACCAGTATGCGTGCGTGTTTCATGACCGAAACTCCTTCTCCGTTCGTGCGCAGCTCGTAGCCATTCGTGTTTGGACAGACAGGGCCGCGTTCTACCATCGCCGACGGCCGAAGGTGCGTTCGAACGAGTCTCTGGTTTCGCTGTGGTTCGCACTTGCTGGGCAGCGTGACTGCGTCGGTTTCCTACGCCACCGACGCCAGCAGCGACAGGTGTGCTAGCGTAGTTGTCCATGCCGACGATCACCGTGGCAATCCCCGCGTACAACCGGCCCGATGAGCTGAGAATGCTCCTTGCGACGATACTGGACCAGGACTTCGGCGACTTCGATGTGCTTGTCGTGGAGGACTGCTCACCCCGCCGGGACGAGATTCGCGCCGTCGTCGAACACGCAGCCGCAAGCCAGCCAAATCGTCGCGTCCGCTTCCACGCGAACGAACGGAACCTCGGATTTGACGGGAACGTGCGACGTATCCTCGAGTTGTCTGAGGGCGAATTCACGCTGTTCATGGGTGATGACGATCTGCTGCGTCCCGGTGCCCTCCGGAGAGTCGGTGACGTGATCCGGGACAACCCCGGCCTCGGCGTGATCCTACGCGCGTACGAGCAGGTCGATTTCGCGACCGGGCAGCACGTTGAAATATTCCGCTACTTCGCCGGGGATCGCCGATTTCCACCCGGGCCGCCGACGATGCGGACATTCTTTAGGCGTTGCGTCTCTATTGCCGGGTTCACCATCCACACCGCATCCGCACGTCGCTTCGCCACGGATCGTTTCGATGGCACCTTGCTCTACCAGCTCTACGTGGGGACTCGTGTTGTGCAGGAGCGTAGTGGCTATTTCATCTCGGACGTCCTCACGGCTGTGCGCAAGGACAACCGACAGCGCCACTTCTTCGGATCGGCCTCAGCGGAAAAGGGGTTGTTTGCGCCAGGGCAGCTAACACCAGCGCACTCGGTGCAGTTCATGCGGGGCATGGTTCGCGTCGCCCAGGAACTCGAAGCCGACACAAAAGCCGGTGTCCTGGACGCCATCCTGAAGGATCTCTCGAACTACTCGTACGCCTACCTGCGGCTGCACGCCCAGAATCGACGTGCCTTCGTCGGCTACGTGCGCGATCTCCAGGCACTGGGTCTGGCTCGCACACCGTTGTTCTGGGGATACGCCCTGGCGCTGCTCTCTCTGCCGGCGCCCGTGCTCGACCAGGGAATCCGCATGCTAAAGCGCGCCCTGCGATCAACGCCCCGATTCGGCGGCCTGTACGCGGGTGAAGACATTGATCCCACCTGATCAACTGGACCGGCACCTGCCGAACTTTGGTCGTGGAAGCGCCGCCATCACCTATTCACCGTTGTGCGCAACTGCTCGCTGACTCAAGGCTTTCAAACAGCCGCACAAGTCTGGTCAGCTCCCGGCGGTCCATTCGCTCGGACAGCGATGGGACTAGCTGCGCGAGCCCGCCTTGCATCCCCCGTCGTAGCAGGAAGGGCCAGTCGACCCGCCCAGTGGCGGCTGTCGCCAGGCGCCGAGCCGCACCCAGGTTGCGCGAGGCCAAAGCCCTCCACGCACCACCATACGCATAGAAATTGATCAGCAGGGCTCTCTGCGCCGAAGGCAAGCGATCAGCCAGATCCTTGAGCGCCTCAAGTGTTCTCTCGCGTATCCACGTCGAGTCCCGTCCGGCCGCAGCCTGGTGTTCGTGCACACGATATCGGACAAGGGCCTTTTCCGTGAAGTCGATCCTTCCGATCTGTGCGATTCGCGCCCAGAGGACCCAGTCCTCTCCAATGCGGAGCTGCTCGGGAAAGCCTCCTGCCTCCAAGATGGTCTGCCTGTGGGCGAGTACGCTCGATGGACCTTGCACTGGATTGCGAAAGAGGATTCCAGGCCAGGAGCACGCCTCCCGGTAGATGGGGCGCCGCCCGCGCAGGGCGACTCCGCTGCTGTCGATCAGCTCAACCCGACTGAACACTAGATGGCAGGACGTCTCTGCGATAAGCCGACGCTGCACCTGCAGCTTCTCGGGCAGCCACTCGTCATCATCGTCCAGAAATGCAACCAGCGGCGCCGAAGTCGCCCGCACGCCTTCGTTGCGTGCCCCAGATGGTCCCCGGTTCTCGGTCAAGCTGACTATCCGTACCGAATCACCATAACGGTCTCTGAGAGCTTCCGCCGTTCCGTCCGTGCTCGCATCGTCAACAACGACGATCTCGGCAGGTTGCAGACTCTGCGCCAGCACACTTCCGACCGCATTGAAAATGTAGCCACGACTGGCCCCGTTGTGCGTGGCTATCACCGCTGCCACCGCGTCTGGGCTACTCATCGAAACACCGGCACCTGGCATCTGTGGATCGATCCCGCATGGCTGAATCAGCCTATGGAATCTCGGGAAACAACTGCGGGATTGGATTCGCTGGGTAGGTCCTGCCACACTTGGGACACTTCAGCATACTCAGCTCGGGGATCAGAGTTGGATGGTGGCAGGAGAGGCACCGCAAGAGGCCGACTAGATCGATTGCCTGATTCCTGCTTCGCTGGGACACGACGCTGCGGACCAGATCCCGGATCCGCGACCTGAGCGTCGCGCTGGCCGTGGGTCTCTGGTCGCTTTCAGGTGCCTCTCGGAAGGGCGCCGATCGTTTCTCAGGTGGGGTTAGATCGACATGCCTAATCCCCCCTGTATCCCGAGACCAGAAGAGGCGCACATGAAAAGCGAATGGATTGTGGCGGAGATGGCCGGGCCATTTTGGCGACTTCTTGACCTGGTGCTCATAGAGCTCGACCAGTTCGACGTCGCGAATCCAAGAGTGTTTGCGGCGCGTGACAAGAGCCCCGTCACGCTCGGTCACTTCGTAACGATGATCCGGGTATGGGTTGATTCGCTCGAGAAACGCATCTGGGCATTCTATGTAGCCGGCGCGCGCCACACGCTGGAGCTCGCGCAGGGACCCGTCGATGTTTGTACTGTGTTCCAGGACATGACAGGCGATGACGAAATCGAACGCGTCGTCGCGAAAAGGCATGTCCTCGACGACTCCAAGGACCGTGGGGCGGTCCGTGATAAGTGGCTGGTAGTGTCGCTCGCGCGTGACTTCGTAGGCGTCGAGCAGCACATTCGAACGCGGAAAAGGGTTGCCTCCCGACCCGACCTCCAGGACGAGGGCCTGGCTGTCGACGGGAACATGAAGCCGCCTCATTGCCCAGGCGAGGTCATCCCGCCCCAAGCGACGAAGAGCCTTCATCGCCAGGGAATCGCGGGGAACGAAGCCTTCGCCAGACTCACGCTGAAGTGTCATCGCTATGTGTCCTCTCCTCTCGCAGGGTCTCTACTGTGGCCTCCCCCGGTGGCGCTTGGACTGGAATAGCCAAACCTGATAAGGCCGCATGTTCCGGGACCATTCTGACGACTCACCTACACTAGAGCCTGACCCACTGAGGAGGAATCCGGTCGGACGAATCGATCTTAGGGTCGCGGAACCAGTTCTTCGGACATACGACAATCTTGTCTTCTGATGGGTTAATCCAGGCGGCCCACCAGGCAAAGCTGCTGTTAGGAATCAGGAAGTGTTTGCAATGCGCCATTAGCTTGAGGTATTCGCCGAATTTGTACCCCTTGTACTCATGGCCCAAGACCGTTGTGGGGTACTCGAATCGCAGATTCTCCCTGCACCATTGCACGTCGTCAGACGTCACGAAGATATGCGGATTCTTCAGTCGTGGGGCGATTTGCCCAATTCCCCGGTCGTAGTATTCTTTGCCCACGAAACCGTGCATATCAATTGAGCCCTGAAGACTGACGTAATCCGCCCGGCGAACGTTCACACAGACACTGTCGGTGGATGCCATCTGCGCAGCCACTCGTTGCCCTTGGGGCGAGAGAGGCTGCTTCACCTTGAACTCGCGCCGCAGGACGGCCTCGCTGCCCGCGAAATACTTCGGACTTTGCCAGTGACCATCGAGATAGATGTTGCCTCTCGCTTCCAGCACTTCCTCGCGAAAGCCGACAGGCTCCGATATGTATCGCTGCAACCCCGCCCGATCCAGCGCCCGTGCCAAAGCTGCAGCCCCTCGCATATACAGCAGCGGCACTGGCAGGTGACGCGCGAGCTGGGACAGCAAGGTGAAGCGGGGCTGGATTCCAAAAATGTCGAGGTCGTAGTCCCTGACGACCACACTGCTTCGTGGAAACCGGTCCAAAAGCAGTGTCAAATCAAAGGCCAGTTCTCCGCCATTGCGCCGCTGTAGCTCCCGCCCCAAAGCGTACTGGAACATCTGGTTGCCGAGCCCGCCCTGCAGTTTGACGACAATCACGTCGGTCTCTCTGTTCTCGCCGTTTCTCCAGCAGGGCAGATCACCGCCCGTCAACCGCTGCACGAACAATATCTTCGATGATGGTGTTCAGGCTGTACTTGTAGGTCCAATCCGGATAGTGCGATTGGAACTTGCCCACGTCCGATATGTACCAGATGTGGTCGCCCTTGCGATTGTCGTCCCTGTATTTCGTAAGGGCCTTCTTGCCTGAGGCAACCTCCGCCATCTCGAAGGCTTCAATCACTGAGCAGTTGGAATGGCGGCTGCCGCCCATGTTGTAGACCTCGCCGAAACGCGGCCGCCGGTAGAAGTGATAGAAGGCATTGATGAGGTCGTAGGAGTGAATGTTGTCACGCACCTGCTTGCCCTTGTAGCCAAAGACATTGTAGGTACGCCCGCTGATGACACATTTCACCAGGTAGCTCAAGAAGCCGTGCAGCTCCACGCCCTTGTGGGCGGGTCCGGTCAGGCAACCGCCGCGAAAGACTCCGGTAGGCAGGTGGAAGTACTTGCCGTACTCCTGTACCAGGACATCCGCCGCCAGCTTGGAGGCGCCAAAGATGCTGTGCAGGGTGTTGTCGATGCTCATCGATTCGTCGATGCCCTGCTGGAATCGATGCCCCGGCGCGATCTCCCAGCGCTTTTCCAACTCGACCAACGGCAACTCATTGGGCCGATCGCCGTAGACCTTGTTGGTGGAGGTGTAGATGAAGACGGCATCAGGGCTGAACCTCCGATAGCACTCGAGAAGCACCAAGGTGCCGTTCGCGTTCACAGTAAAATCGGTGATAGGTTCCCGTGCCGCCCAGTCATGGGAGGGTTGGGCCGCCGTGTGAACGATGAGATCAAACGGGCTCTGCTTGAAGACGTCTTCCATCTGGTCTTCGTTGCGGATGTCGCAGTCGAACTGGCGGAAGTTGTGGAACTGCGCACTCAGCGTCTCAACCGTTCGCTTGGTGCTGGCCTCGTCACCAAAGAAGTAGCGGCGCATGTCGTTGTCGACACCCGTGATATCGAAGCCCAAATCGCAGAAGAATCTCACCGCCTCCGAGCCGATCAATCCTCCCGAGCCAGTGATCAGTGCTTTCTTGCTCATGTGCGCTCTCTTAGCTTCCGGTGAGGCCGGGCCACATCACGAAGGTGCACCCTCTATCGACGACCTCGGACGGCATCAGCATAGTGGATCCGCCCCCTTTCTCCAGCCCAAAAACGGGGAGGTTCTTCGCCCGACCTTGACGAACAGCGCGTCGCGCTGCCTCGCACGCAAGCTGGTGCGCCAAGGTCGATGTCTCTCATGGTCGCGGCGTGAGGTCGCGCGCGAGCACGGCCGGCGGCGGGCTTCGCGGCGGCAGATGGGCTGAAACCGGGCCACCTGATCCGGATCGGTCTTGGCGCGCACGACGTCCCACAATTCCGGCCGGGTGGGTCAAAGTGAATCGATCAACATGGTCCGGCAGGTTGCCCATCGCCCTCTGGCGCCGGGAGGTCACGCTGGACACAGAGACAAGCGCCCGGTAGGTGCGCTATCCTGGGGACCCAAAATGTCAGTTCAGGACCGCATCTACGAGGGGTTTCGTCGCCGCATCGCGGGTTGGCCCGCGATGGTTCACGCGCGCGTGCCGCGGTCGGGTGTCGGGAACATGCTGCTCGTTTGGGCACGCGCCAGGGTGTTCGCGGCTCGGAACGACCTGCCATTGGTCGCGACCGGCTGGGCGATCCCGCGGGTCGGGCCTTGGCTGCGCGGCGAGGAACGCAAGCGGATTTACATTCACTACTTTCGCCCAGGCTCGCCAGCCCTCTGGTCGCGTTCGCGGCTCTTGGCCCACCTTGGCAAAGAAGTACTTGACCCTCCGCCTGATGCAGTCCTCTCCGCTGAGGATAAGCGTGGCACTGTCTACACATTCAGCCGCGTGCCTCACCACAGCGGCTACTTCGAAACCCTCCGCAAATGGCGTTCGCTCTTGCGCAACGAAGTACCCAGGCTTCTTTCCCCGTACTGTTTGTGGCATCTGGCGCGTGCCCCCACGCCCCTGATCGGTATCCACGTCCGCTGCGGCGATTTCCGTCCCCTTCACCCGGGGGAGAAACTCTGCACCACGACTGCACGCACGCCGATCGAGTTCTTCTGCCGGGTTGTGGAAGGAATTCGCCAGGTGTCAGAGCGCTGTCTTCCGGCGACCATCTTCTCCGATGGCAGCGATTTGGACCTGGCGCCGCTTCTATCCCTGCCCTCCGTCGCAAGGGCGCCGCGGAATCCTGATGTCATCGATCTCTTGGCGCTTGCGAGAAGCAAAATCGTCATAGGTTCAGCACACAGCACGTTCAGCCAATGGGGCGGGTTCTTGTCTGACGGCCCGTTTCTTCGGCCCCTGGTCGAAGGGGCCCCGCCCACACGCGGTTCCGAAGCGTCGGTCTACGATGGCAGCATCGAGCCAGAGCCGGCATCTTGGCCACAATTGCTGATCGACAACATCATATGCATCTGACTGCACGTTTTATTCCCTAGGTCTGGCTAGAAGCGGCGACGTGACCTATCCTCATTGCCCATGATTTTCGGCTGGATACCACTCTTGCATCATGCGCGTGTCCATGACTGAAGAGGGTCGCGCCCAAGCCGTGCGCTCCGCCGCGGGCCGGACGCGCGCGGCAGCCATTTCCCTGTTCACAAGCTACCTCGGCGCTGCGATCGCCATCGTCAAGGGCATAGTCCTTGTCCCGCTCTACCTCCACACGATCGGCGTGGACGTGTACGGAGCGTTTCTTGCGTCAGCCAACGTGGTCGGACTGCTTGGCATAGTGGACTTCGGGGTGAGTGCTGTGCTTTACCAACGGCTGTCGGCTGCGTGGGGCGCACGGAATGTCCCACTTTTTGCCTGCCTTACAGGCGCGGGCTTGTTGGTGGTTCCGGGGTTGGTCACAATAGTGGTCGTGGCTGGCGCGTTTCTCGCGCCTCATGTCCCTAGCCTGGTCAACGCGCCCAAGCACGCCCACGCCGCGCTCGCGCTGACCTTCGTTCTGACCGCCGCCGGTGCTGGGGGCAACTTGGCAACCGCGAACCTGGTCGCGGTAGTGTCTGCGTGGCAGCGCACCGAGATTGTCGCCGCTGTGCGCCTTGGAACCCAGCTCGTAGAGATTGCGGTCATCGTGGCCGGCTTGGTCGGCGGTATGGGCGTGGTGGCTCTGGGACTGGCTACTCTCGTCGGGGCATGTGCCGGCTTGGCCATCGGTGCCACCTGGACCGCAGTCACGTGGCACGGAATGGGACTGCCGCGCCCGCGGCCAAACCGGATGGTGACACTGGATCTCGCCCGCACCACCGCACCCATGATGTTGAGTCGAGTCGCCCTGCAAGTCGGATCCAACTTGGAGGTGGTGCTGGTATCCAGTTTGGTCAATCCCGCGATGGCAGCGGTTTACGCCATCACGGATCGCATCTTGAGAGTCGCCATGAACTTCGTGAATCCCGTCGCGGGATCGGTGTTGAGTGGGCTCGCGCATTTCGTGGGCGAGCAGGGGACTTGCGCCGCAAAGAAGCCAGCGCGCGATGTCATCGCTCTCTGGTCATTGGTTGTGGCGGCGACACTGCCGGCTCTTGTCGCGCTCAATCGAGATTTCACGGTTCTTTGGGTCGGCCGAGAGAACTACGGAGGCGCTGCCCTCAACATTCTCCTGTGTGCGGCGGCCATCCTTGGCTCGCGGGAGTTCCTCCTTTCGGTCGTCCTGACGGCCTTGGGTGCAATCGCTCCGGTGGCCTGGATCGGGATTTTCGAGATGCTCGTTCGCGTTCCTTTGATGTACGTTGTGCTTCGCCTTGCCGGCGTGGCCGGCATGCCCGCTGTCTCATGCCTCGTGTCGGCACTGTGTCTTGTTGTCTACGCGCGGCTCGTAAGTCGCAAGTTCGGGATTGGGGCTCGCGACCGCTGGCGATTTCAGGCTGCGGGCATGCTTTCCATCAGCGTCTCCTTCCTAGTCGCGGTGGGTGGGCTGTTCGCCTTGCCAGGGACGGCGACTTGGGCAGCTTTCGCGGCCAAGGGGGCCCTTGTCGGCTGCGGCCACCTTGGGATCGCCCTAATACTCAATCCCCATGGCCGCACCGTCGCGTTCGACCACTTGGCGAGCCGTTGGAGACGCTGAACCCACCGTTTCGCGATGCTGCTGCCGTGGGGCCCGCCCCAGCAGGCAGAACTGGCTCTTCCGTTGGGGAAGGTCAAAATCCAGAACAGGGCAGCGCACCCAATCTGGAAATGGCAGCTCGCCGATTCTGCACATTCATGTTAGAGAAAACCGCTGGGCCTGCCCGCCGACAGAGAGAACGTTAGTGAGCCTGCTAGACATAGGCCGACCGCAAAAAACTCCAGCTCCGACGCACCGCGTGGCTCCGTTGTCATCATTTGACTGCCAACGACGAAGTACACTTCGCCTCCGGCAGCGCGTAGGCTCCCCGTGAGCGACCGGCCAGGAGTGTCATCGCATCTCTGGACCCTTGTTCTCCTCACGGCTTCTCTCGTCCTGGCCCTCTGGTACGCAACATCCGAGTTCATCCCATACCTGCCGTTTGCGGACCTCGGGGCCGGATTCGATTCTTTCCGATACCATGTGTTCGCAGCCAGGAATGCATCTTCGTCCGCTGCTGCCATTCTTGCCAGTGCGGACGCGGCTTCCTTTGGACAAACGGGCTACCCGGTCCTCCTGTCTCTTCTGTATGGCATCACGAGGCCTGACCCATTGATTGGATGCATCGCCAACTGGATTCTCTGGGCTGTAGCTGGCCTCTTGCTCGCCCCGCTCGCTGACATCGAGTCGGGTGGCTCGTCTCGTCTCCCGTTCTTGGCTCTGTGGCTGCTTTATCCCGAGGGCATTACCTGGTGTGGAACGACCTCCAAGGAGGTCATAGTCGTATTCGCAGTCGCTTGCGCTGTCAGAACGTGCTCGTCGCGGATTCTCAGGTGGGCTCAGAGCTTGGTGGTCGGGCCGCTTGCAGTGGGCATATTCTGGGTTCGCTCGATGGCTGCGCCTCTCCTCCTTCTTCCGCTGGCAACCTCGTTCGAGTTCCGCAGGCAGGCGCCCCGAGCGCAAGGGTCTCGTGTCTTGGCATGCGCGTTGGTTGCGGTCCTTGGCCTCTACCTGGCAGGAGGAGCCAGCAAAGAAGACATTGACACGAGCAACCCCTTGGCTTTGGCCGGCTATGACAAGATGGATAGAGATGCTGCCGACGGCCTCTCCAGGCGGTCCATCCTGCGACAGATGGGGTCGCCAAACCGAGTTGCAGACCTCTTCTATGTTCCGGTTCGTAGCATGGCGAATCTTCTCTGTCCCCTCTACCTGGGTCCTAGTGCGGTGACGAGCGTTGACGCGTTCTGCGAATTGCTCAGTGCCGGCCTGTGTTTCATCGCCGTTTGGGCCGTTTCTCTTCGGCTGTTTGACCGCGAACGGTGGACACAGACAAGAGCCGTCCTTTTTGGGGTTTTCGCGCTGGGCTTCCTGGCCCTTGGCTTGTCCGGAATTATTCACGAGCGGTACCGCTCGACAATCGTGGCCGCACTGCTGCCCTTGGGAATGCGTTCCCTACGCGAGGAGGTTGCGGTCCACGGCCCGCGTCGACTGCTCGTCGGTGGGGTCGTGCTTCCAGTATCTATTTTCCTCGTCTACCGAATCCTGCGACAGCTTTCGTAGCAGGGTCGCCCCTCGGCCCTGCAAAGCGCCTCATGCGGAGCGGTAGTAGCGGCCGTATGGAGCGTAGTAGGAGTACCCGTACCCATACCCGTACCCGCCCGCGCGCCGATCGGTTTGGTTGATGACTACTCCCAGGATGCGGGCCCGGGCGTCGTTGATCTGTCGGCGTGCAAAAGAAACTACCTCTCTTGTGGTGTGGCCAGCGCGCACCACGAGCACAACGCCATCGGCCAGATTACCCAGGATTGCAGGATCAGTCACAAACGCGGCCGGAGGTGAATCCAGCACCACCCGGCCGTATTCTCGCCGGCATTGGGCAAGAATCTCCCGGAAACGCTCCGTGTGGATCAGCTCGGCCGGGTTCGGCGGTGTCGGGCCGCATGGAAGCACGTCCAAGTTCGGCACCTGGGAATGGCAGATCACGTCTGCCAGCGTGGCATCGCCCGTCATCACAGTCGATAGGCCCCGGTCGGACTTCAGGCCGAAGGATCGATGGATGCGCGGCTTGCGCATATCTGTGTCGACCAACAAGACGCGCGCTCCGCCCTGCGCCATCGTGACCGCGAGGCTGATAGCTGCAGTGGTCTTTCCATCTTGGGGACCTGGGCTGGTCACCACCAGCACCTGCACTTCCTTCTCGGCCGAAAGGAACATGAGGTTGGTACGGATTGAGCGGCATGCCTCGGCCGCAGCCGAGGTTGGGTCCTTGAACACCGTCAAGTCGCGTTCAGTTGCGTTTTCGGCCGTGCGCTGCCTTGAGTGTACCAGAATTGGAAGCACGCCGAGCAATGGAGCGCCCACCAGCGCCTCGGCCGCCTCAGGCGTCTTGACGGTGTTGTCTAAGGCCTCGATACCAAACACCAGCAGCAGGCCTAGCAGCAGCCCGACAAACAGGCCGACGGCGAGATTGAAAGAAAGTCGCGGGCTGACCGGCCACTTGGGCGTGTTGGCGCGATCCAGGATGCGCACGTTGTTCGACCGCAACAGTCCCGTCAGGTCGATCTCCTTCTGCCGCTGCGAGATCAAGCCAAACATCTTCGCGTTGTTCTCCGCATCGCGCGACAAGGGCCGGTATTCGACCTCCAGCTTGGCCAGTTCCAGGGCCTGCTGCTTCTCCTGATGCATCCACTTGGAAAGGCCGGATTCGGTGTCAAGCAGGGCCTGGTAGCGCTTGTCGAACGCCTTCAGCACCTGGTCCAGCTCCTTTCGATAGTCGTGCTGGATTGCCTCCAGTTGTTTTTGGATGTTCTCGATCTTGGGGTGCTTCTCGCCGTAGCGCGAGTCCAGATCCGCCTTGATTTTCGAAAGATCCAGGTAGTTTTCGCGAAGTTTCTGCACCACCACATTGTCGCGAATCTCGGGCAGGCTTTCCCTTTCCGCGATGTCGTTCTTGGCCGCCAGGATCAGCTTGCGGATCGACTCTATTTCGATCCGCTTGGCTTTCACGTCCGCCAGCTTCTGGTTCAGCGCCTGTAGGTTCTGGCGGGTCATGCCCAGCTTGTCGTCCAGGCCAACGTCCAGCAGGTTGCGTTCTTTCTTGAACTTGTAGAGTTCGAGTTCCGAAGCTTCCAGGCGTTTGCGCAGGTCGACGGTCTGCTCCCCAAGCCACGAACCCGCTGTGCGCGCTCCCTCGAGCTTGTAGTCAAGATTCCTTTCGATGTACGTGTCGGCAAAGGCGTTCGCGATCCGCACCGCCCGCTCGGGATCCGTGTCCCTGACCGTGATGTTGGCAATGCGCGAATCCCGCACCCCGACGACTCTCACGTTTTGGAGCAGCCGGAACACGATATCCTGGCGGGAAACTTGGCCCTTGCCGTCAGCCGTCCGGCTGAAACTCGGATCGTGTTCCAGACCAAGCCGGTCGATGACCCTTTGCGTGTTTTCGCGCGAAAGAATGATGCGGAACTGGGTCTGGGCAAACTCGCGGTAGATCCAGCCGCCAGGCCCCATCTCGATCACGTCCTTGACCCCTTCCAGCACCTGGGGCGCGTTCGCCTCGATGATGATCGAGCAAGTGGCCTCGTAGATCCGAGGCTGCCGCATGGTCCAGACTATCGTCCCAACCGTGGCCAGAACCACCAACGCCGCCAGCATTGGCCACCGCTTGCGCAGCACGCCGATGTAGTGCTGCAACTCCCGGCCGGTGCCAGCAGTCTTCGACGCGGACGTTTGTGCGGTCTCCATTGGACCTAGACGCTAGCGGGAAAACCGACCTGCCGCAATGACGCGGACGGGATCAGTGCAGCTCTTGACCTTCTGTGGCTTGCTGGCCATGCGCGTTCGCATCTCGACCGTACAGCCGCTCACACGCTGCGGCCAACGCCTGCTTCAGGGACTCGATCGCACGCGCATCCAGCTCGCCTTGCTCGCGGCGATACTCCATTCTCGCGAGCATGGGACCAGCGGCTGCTTCCAGGCTGTACCAAGGGACATCACGCTGACCATTGGGCCGGGTCGACATGGTGATGATGTCGCCGTCCTCTTGCACCTCTAGCACCAGACGTACCTGACTGATTCCAAGGTGCTTCGCCGCGAGCCGCAGCCCCTGCCGCAGGCGGCGTTCGTCGGGCGCCTGGGCCAGGCTGGCGCAGGCGGCCTGGCCATCGACCGCCGCCAGTGCGCCCACGTCGCGCGACATGGACCGGCGTCTCAGCCTCTTGGAGGCCAGGTAACCGAGGAGGCAAATGGCCACCAAGATCAGGACAGATTCAACGCTGTTGGACAGTGTAAGAATGACGGCCATTGCGCCCAGGAGAGCCGCGAACCCGTATAGGCTGATCACGGCCCTTCGCTGGCTCAGGCCCAGGTCCAACAGGCGGTGGTGGATATGCTCGCGATCAGCAGAAAACACGGGCCGCCCGGCTAGCGCACGTCGAAGCATGGCCAGCAGGGTATCGGCAATGGGCAGGCCCAGTGCCACAATGGGAACCAGGATGGCGACCGCCGTCGACGATTTCTGGCTGGTCCGCATGGCCCCCACGCCCAAGACATAGCCCAAGAACATGGATCCCGTGTCCCCCATGAAAATCGAAGCCGGGTTGAAGTTGTAGGCCCAAAAACCCACGATCGCGCCACCCAGAGCCCCCATGAACAGCAACATCAGCGGGTCCTGGCGCAAGGCCGCGATAGCGAAGGTGGTTGCCACGGCGAAGAACCCCACGCCCGCGGCCAGCCCGTCCAGGCCGTCGATCAGGTTCAGCGCATTGATCACGCCCACAACCCACAGCAGGGTGAACGGCAGGCTTAGCGAGCCCAGCGCGAAACTTCCGACAAACGGAAGGCTGAGGTTCTCGATGCGGTTGCCAGCCGCGAACAGGACGCCGGCCACCGCGAATTGAACCAGGAATTTCTTCCCTGCGCCCGCACCTCGCAAGTCGTCGAAAAGGCCCAGGCCGCAGATCGCCACGCCCCCAAGTAGGAACGTCACGGCTTCGGCCACGTTCGTGTAGAAAATCTGGCCCACACTGCTGGCCGGAAGCAGCAGGGCCAACAGGGGCACGTAGAAACCCGCCGCTATCGCCACCCCGCCCAGCCGGGGGATTGGACGCCCGTGAATCTTGCGGGCCGGCACTTGGTCGTCGAACAACCCACGGGCCAGGGCAAAGCGCCGCACGAGCGGTGTCAGCAACACTGAAACCAGGCAGGCGAGAACGAAGGCTACTCCGGCGGTCCTCATCGCTGAGCTTTACCTCTGCAAGCCACCAACGGTTTGGGGCGACGATCGTAGCATTTCTTCAAGCAACTTCCCGTCCACTTCGCTACGCATCCGAGCCAGGGCGCCGCGTGCGGCTGCGTTGTCCGGCGCCCAGCGCAGAACATCGCGGTAGGCGTCCACCGCTACCGTAACCTGCCCGGCCATTTCTGCAAGCCTTCCCAGGGTTAGCAGCAGGCCAATG
>Ga0182027_10006765_pt1 | contig 17076 bp, 18 predicted proteins | sample 712E1DmetaG_FD_121300 | JGI IMG/M metagenome (GOLD analysis project Ga0182027, IMG submission 121300) | Permafrost microbial communities from Stordalen Mire, Sweden - 712E1D metaG (Illumina Assembly) | ecosystem: Environmental > Terrestrial > Soil > Wetlands > Permafrost | place: Sweden... | reverse complement strand
CTGTCACGCAGGAGGTCGCGAGTTCGAGTCTCGTCGGCCCCGCTTAAAGCCTTGTAATACAATATGTTACAAGGCTTACTTTTTTTAAAGAAACTGGGGAGTAATTTGGGGAGTAAATTTATTCAGGATTCTACCAGTCTGGGAAACCAATTTGTTCAGAATTCTAACCATCAGAGGACCCATAATTGTTAGATTAGTTGGTTTATTGTTTTCAGAATAGTTTGCTTTGGAAATAATAGTCTTCGGCCAACCTTTCGATAAGGTACTATTCCATTTTTCATATGTTTATACAAGGTTGGGGCAGAAATTTTTAATAACCTTCTTGCTTCCTTAAATGATATCAGATCATCTTCTTCAGTGGGTATTTCCGTTTTCGTAATTGAAATATTTTTAATTTCTTTGCGGATTATATCTGTAAGAATCTGTTCAAGATCATCACGGGATATCAGTAATAATTCCTGTTTCATAATGTTTGCCATAATAAATATTTTGTTTTTAATAGAGGGCGGAGGCATAGGGAAAGTCCGCCGACCGTCAAAACATTGTCTATTAGCAATTATGAATTAGACCTAAATCTTCTTTGTAAACTCTCTAAAATATAAGCTGTTATTAAAGCTAAACCATTTTTATCAACATGAAACTTCCTATCTTCATCAATGGCGATGGACATATCAAGCCATTCATCAGCCAATTCGTTTTTATCTTTGTTAGTAAAAATAGATGTGTCAACATCCAAATTGAGTTTTTCTCCCAGGAAAGAAAACAAATTATGCTTCTCTAATTGAGATTTCACTTCTTCGATAGAAATCTCATTATATTTTCCTGAATCTAATGCACCATTTATATAAAAGCCAAAAGCTGTAAGCGCAGATAGCTGCATTTTATACCTCTAAATAAAGTTAGGAAATATTGAAAAATAGATAGGGCTGTTTATTGGGCAGCCCTATTATATAAGCTGGTATTGTGAATAAAACAGTAATTATACAGAATTGTTTTTTCGGGGGTCAGCTTATTGAAACTTCCGTATAATTAACTAAAAAGTTCTTAATACCCCTATATTCATTTAGCTAAATTTTATGTTGAGTTAACAATAAATATTCACTATAAGAAATATAAGAGGAAGATTTGGTATAAAATATCGATCTAAAGGATGAAAAAGGAACTAGAAGACCATCTTAATCATCAATGATAGATGTAGTTTCTGTCGCCGTTTCAGATGACTCAGACAGATAGGAATGCTTTGCAATCTGTATTCTGGAATGGAGGGTTAATTTTTCTAAAATATTATGGACATGGCTTTTTATTGTATATATGGATAGATGTAGTTTGTTGGCCATTTCTTTATTTGTAGCACCGTCAGCTATTAAATCAATAACCTGCTTTTCTCGTTTAGTCAAACGAACAGATTCATTTATTGTAGAATGATCTGAATGAATTACTGCTTCATCAACGATCTGTGAGAAAAGAGAATTGGTTAAATTTAATGGCAATACTTTTGTACCCTGGAAAACGGACCTGATGGATTTGATAAATTCAGTAATATCCGCATCTTTTAGAATAAACCCCGAGACACCTGCTCGAACAAAATTCATTACATCCTCCTGAAGAGGAATTAGATCCAATACAATTATTTTGATCTCCAGAAAATTCTGCCTGATCAATTTTACAATTTGTAAACTATTCTGATTACGAAGTCCGAGATCAAGTAGCACAATATCTGGTTTATTTGCATCCATCTGCTTCAATATATTTTCGCCATTACTAATAATCCCTACAACGCTCATATCCTTCTGCTTATTCAGCATTGATGAAATGCCATCACGCAGAAGTTTGTTATCTTCAATAAGTAGTATATGGATTTTCTTCATTGAGTTTTTAATCTCTGGAATTTAATGATGTTAATAAGCGGAGGGATATCATATAAATACAATTTATTCAAAATATAAAATAAGAAAAGGCAGAAGATTAGTCAATTTGGAGGATATACTAATTCTGAAGACAGGGATTCAGAGGAAAAGACATTTTTTCTCCAGATCAGTTATAGTTCCTTTTTCATTCCTTTGCTCTATAGAATAGTCCTAATTTCATTCATATAATTTGAGTGTGCAAATAAGCAATCAAACCTGACTTAATTATAATGGAGTTATTAATGAATAAGATGAAAATGAAAGGAATGTGGAATGAAACTGCAAGCAACATTAAGCAACATTTCGCAAACCTTACTGACGAGGACACTCATTTCCCAAACGGGAAGGAAGATGAAATAATGGGAAGATTTAAGGGCAAAATCGGAAGTACAAAGGAAAAATTACGTAAACTTATTTCAAAATTATAAAATAATGCTGCCCAAAGATTGGTATAAAAGAATAATCGATATATATGCAAATCAATTGATGGACGATGATATTCTTTGGGCAGATACGATTTTTATCAATGCTCTGACAATACAAATTAGGACTATCTAGTAAAGAATAAATATGATTGAGGGCGGAAGTTATGGAAACTATTTTCGAACATTGTGTAACAAAGCTTGAAATTGAAATGTTAACTTCGTGTGCCCCTAATAAAACGAAGAGAGATAAAGACAAACACCTTAAATTCAGTGATACCGATACAATCAATTCTCATCTGTACTGGCTTTTCACAATAAGAAACCAGAATGAGAAAGCCGAAAGTTATCTTCAAAAAGTAAAAGAACAGGAAAATATTGTTTATTTCTTTTAGCCTCTTTAGCCCAAAAGAGTTAATTCTTTTTTCATCCCTTTGGCCTATATTCTCTTCTCACGCCTAATCATATTTTTATTTGTCAGTCTGAATAGTAATCGTTGCTGGTCAGTAAGTATTTTGAAAATAATTTTAACAGCAGTCTAAACTAAAATAATTATAGAAAAACAGGTAAAATCAATTAACTTATAAAAGGGAAAAATAATGTTTTACAATGGTTATCAATTTTGGGGGATGAACTTAATATGGTGGGTCATTTGGTTATTCTTTATTTTCTGGATATTTGCGATACCGTATGATATCCCAGGTCAGCGAAGGAAAAAAGATACACCGCTTGATATTTTACAGAAGCGTTTCGCTTCAGGTGAAATATCAAATGAAGAATATAATGTGAAGAAAAGAATACTGCAAAATGATAAAGCGAAATAGAGTTAAATCACGTTAGTAGAATGAAGTAAAACGGTATTCAATTGACCAGGATGCAATATTATTTCAATCAATCTGATTGACAATTAAAATTTTTTTATTAGTATGTTAAGAGTGTTATCCCAACATGAGGAGGTTTTATGGATAATAATCATTACACAATCTGGACAGGGGTTATTCAAAAAGAAGAAATTGTCGAAAACTTAAAAGAAGAATTAGCAAGAACGCATCCTAAAGAGCTCGGCAAAATTTCCACGTTGACTATAGAAATTACCAGGTTCAGTCAAACTATTGAAGAGGAAAAACAAAAGGCCACCACATTATTACGCTATACTTTTGAATAAAAGTACCCGCAGTGGAGAGTAAATTTTTTAGTTAAGCCTTTCAAGAGTCGCTCCATATGAGCGTCGGCACATTTTCTTACTACTGACACTTCTATTAAGGTTACAGATATAATTTTTTAATAGCGCAGACAGAAAATCTGGATCATTGTTCATTCCATAAAAGGTTTGAAAAACACCCCTCAAAATCTCCTTATGTCAGTCTAACGAAAAATAATTAAGAGAATTGTAAATTAAATTTGGACATTCTAAAACTATTTAATTACCCAATTGCACCTTTCAGTAATTTTCCTACTCCTCTCCCCTGCGAAATTGCAATGTATTTCAAAGGTTTTTATCTTTGAATTGCACATAAGAGTCATTTTATGCAATTACCTAAATACTTGACCCAGGATGAATTGAAAAAGTTTTTCGACACAATCTCATCTCCACGGGATAAAGCTCTTTTCGTTTTAATATACCATTACGGTCTAAGAGTTGAAGAAGAAACTATGATTTCAGTTGAGGATGTAAACCTTAAAAACCATCGTATCAGGATTCATCGTTTTAAAAAGGGTCTAGGCGAAGAAAAACCATTATGGAAACATACTGCCAAAGTTCTTAGAGCGTACTTACGGCAAAGAAACGATACAACGAATTATTTGTTCACTGGTAGAGAGGGCCCACTTAAAAAGCGACAGATCCAAAACCTTTTTAATCAATATGCAAAAGAAGCCAAGATTAAGGGAAGATCAGTTCATTGTCTTAGGCACTCTATTGCAGTTCATTTGCTTGAAGCTGGTCGCGGGATTGAGTATGTAGCTGATCATTTGGGGCACCGTAATATACAAAACACTAGGGTCTACGCTCAAATTACCAATCCTCTTCGGGATCAGGTTTTTCGGGAACTAGAACATAATGCTAAAATTGTTAAAATGTACACCTAAAGAATTTATTCATAAGCATTTAATATTTCACACACTGTTCACTCAAAGGTTTTTATGATTCTGCCAACTTTGCTTAAGGGGTTTGACCAAACTTGGATATTTAATTCTTGCCGTTAAAGAATAATAATGTCTTGTTAGCTAATGTAGTTATTTCAGAAAGAGGCAAAATTTCATTACTTGATTGAGGCAAATCATTTGAAACTTTAATTTATAATAACTACGTTTGAATGTTCAACAATTATTTTAAATAGATTTGGCTATTGCTATTATAAAAGATAAAGAAATGAATCAACTAAGAAAAATTAGATGTTTATTATTCTTTTTGGCGACAATCTTCATTTCTTGCAAACTTTGCTTTGGACAAGATACATTAAGAGATCCACTCAAATGGCCTTTTAAGAGCACATCAATTTGGAATATGCCCATTGGAAGTAAAGCCCGATATATTCAGGCTGGCATTGAGAGCGCAATGCAAATGGGAATGACAGTTGATGAAGATATAATAATACTATGCCCAAATGAATCTTCAACAATTATTTATACAAATTTTGCTGATTGGGATGGTAGTAAGGATAGATGTTCAAAAGATGGACCATTTTTATTTTCAGGTCCTATTCCCGATACTTTTATTGTTAATAAAACAAATTGGGATGGAAATACTCCTAACTCATCCGCTGCAATATTGATGTCTGATGGAATAACAATTAAACAAACTCAGCCCTTTTCACGTTGCACAGAAAAAGGCGATGCGACATCTCATTACATATTCAGCGACCAAAACATCTATGGTGATGGATATTATGGAGCCCATGGAGGTTCTGGATTATCAGCGATAGGCGGCACTTTGCGTCTTGGTGAACTTATGCCCAATTCTGGCCCTTTAAGACATGCCTTAAAAGTTAATCTATTTGGTGCACGAAATTATTACTTTGACAATATTACGAAAGGGTTTAGATGGCCAGCTAAGATAGCTGATGGGAATGCATCAACTAATTATGGGACAGCTCGTTCAAAACCTATTGTAAAAGAATGCCGAATGGGCGCTTTGTTAGCTTTACCAGCATGGATTAAAATAGATTCATTAAACTTTGAAACTATACCTGCTAAAATGTTAGCCGAAGCTTTTCAGAATTATGGTGCATATATTGTAGATGACGCTGGTTGGGATGTATATGCCATTGAGACAGAATGGTCTCCCGATGGCCGTTATATCACAGATTTTGAAAAATATTGGGGTTTTTCGTTCATATCATCGAATAAAAACAATCCCTGGGCTAGAGATATGGATAAAATTTTCTTAAATCTTAATGTTGTTGACAATAATAATTTGGACAGCTTAGGTGGAGGAGGTGTACCCCGAATGCCATTTGCTCCTGATTTTATTCCAACTTCCATAAGAGAGGGAGGCGATATTATCAACAAAAAAGATTTCAAGTTGTTTCAGAATTTTCCGAATCCCTTTAATCCTTCTACAGTAATAAAATACGAACTATCTAAAAAAGCATTTGTATCAATAAAACTATATGACCTTCTTGGCCGTGAAATAGAAATCCTGGTTAATGAAGAAAAATCTGCTGGCACTTATTCATATAATTTGAATATTTCAAATCTTTCAAATGGAGTATACTTTTATCGTATAATTGTCGAAAATACCTCTCAGATAAATAAAATGGTATTATTAAAATAAGGTAAAGCATAGGATGACTCCCAATCCTTCCATAATAGTGCCAATTACAAAGAGATTTGTAAAAAACTTGGGATATCAAAATCGGGTTATTATAAAATAATTGGGGGAAAGTAAAAAAATATTTATTTGCTCTTGACAGGGACCATTTATTGTTTTACATTTAATTAGAAACTGGAAACAGCACTACTCGAAACAGCCTACCTGAAACTGGTAAACTTGACAATCCGATAGTATAAGTTTTATATTTATACAGAAACAGGAAACACCGAAACAGCCTACCTTAAACTAGAAACCTGAAACGTTTTACATTCTGAAATAATATATTGGGGTAGAGTCTACAAACTCTACTCCATTTTACTGGCAACATAAAACAATCTCCATAAGAAACAGTTAACAGGAAGATTAACCTCAGAGCGAGTGTCTCTGGGGCATAAATACAAAGCTGATAAGCCAAGCTCAATAAGAGCAATCCAAATAAAGGATTTGGTTTATCATTATGGAGAGAAAATCCATGAATAATGAAATAAAAGTTTCGTGGCAGGATAAAGTAAATTATACTAAAAATCTAAAAATAACGCCACTAAGTAATATTTTAGATACTATACGAAGATCTGATGATTTAAGAAAAAAAGTTGTTGAATTACGAAATATTCAAGATGAGACTGAGCAAAGGAAATACAAGGAAGAAAACTTCCCTTACTTTAACCTCGGTACATTCAACGACGAGCATAGAAAGAATACAAATTTAATTAGTTCTTCTTTTTTTATTTTCGACTATGATCATCTTGATGACAGTAAACTTGAAAGTATTAAGGACCAGCTTAAACAGGATAATCGGGTATTTGCCTTCTTTGTATCTCCTCGGGGTAATGGCCTAAAGTTAATTTATCGACTGGATAAGGAAATTTCAGACCACGGCTTCTTTTCACGGTTATATAAACATTATGCAAAAGAATTCAAGGTCGATTTAGGCGCAGACCCTGATAAAACTTCTGATGCCTCGAGATCTTGTTATTTTAGCTTCGATCCAGACCTATATGTAAATGAAAAGTGCGTAACATTATCAACAGAAGTTCCTGAAGTACCAACCTATAATATCCCTGCACTGGTTGCGAAACCTGGGTCTGATGACTTAATGTATGTTCCTAGTGCTATTGAGTTCTTAAGAGAACATAAATTAGAATACTCGGAATGGCTTTCCTGCGGTTTGGCTCTGGCAGCATTAGGAGAAACGGGTAGGAGGTATTTCCATTCGTTAAGCAATAACCCGCATTATCAAGATACTGAAGAAGAAATAGATTATAAGTTTGATAATTTTTTACAAACGAAAAGTGGCAGCGTTACTCTAGCATCATTGTTTCATTTGGCAATAGAGAAAGGATATACATATCCCGAAATAACAGAACAAGTCACCGATAATGACTTTGCAAAAGAACTGGAAGACCAGTTTCATCGTGATGATACTAGAGATCCGAATAAACTACTAGGCTTTCCACTTACCAAGTTCAAACAACTGGCTAAAAATATCGATGGACTTCAGCCAGGATTTTATTTGATAGGGGCTGAATCAAATATAGGCAAGACCGCCGTCTTAACGAATCTGTGCCTGGATTTATTGGAGACCAACCCAGATGTTCAAGTACTCTATTTTTCCTTAGACGACAACAGGATCTATACTACTTACCGTTTGCTCAGCATTAAAACACAATTCCATATAAATGATGTTCGGAAAAAACAGGTCGATGTAATCAGGAAGATAGGCTTGGATAATGCAAGATCTGAAATTATTGATTTGGTAAGAAACCAGAGACTTATCCTAAAAGACATATCGCACGTAACCCATATTGACCATATAGAAGCTGAAATAAAAAAGGTTGCAGATCAAAGTAAGTTGGTTGTATTTATTGACGGATTGTATAATCTGGATGTAACTGCTTCCAAAAATATCCGTGAAGAAAATATCGAGCGTGCAAAAAAAGTTAAGGTACTAGTAGATACTTATCGAATACCAATTATTACTACAGGTGAGCTTCGTAAAAAAAGTAAAGAAGAAAATAAAGATAAGACTCCAACCATGCACGATGTCATGGAAACAGGTAAATTTGTTTACAATGCTAATATAGTCTGGATGCTTTACGGTAAGGCGGAAGAATTGAAAAGTGCTACACCTACTTTAACACTAGAATATGTAAAGAACAAGCTCTCAGACAACGGGGACCATATACTGCCACATCAACTGCACTATAGAGGTTTAATGTATATAACTGCAATATCATGTGCGGGAAAAGCACTTATGGAAAAATTCAACACACCGTATACTGGATATCCAGACTACGCACTTGTGAAAGAAAATTTTAAGGAATTTCCTGAAACTAAATGGAATTCAATCGCTGATGAAATGACAGAAAAGCTGGGTCTGGAATCATTAGAAGACTGGTGGTATTAAAATATGCTAAGGTTGTTTAGTGTTGCGATGAAATAAAGGGCGTAACACTAGGCGACTATTTATCAGGGGTTGTGTTGGTGTGTAGGCATAGGTAATTAACCATTCATAAAGAATTATTATTTGATCATCATTTAAGATATCATTATTTTGATTCGAATTAAATAATTTAATTTATTAGGAGGTAAAATGGCACTTGCTACTGCACAATTTTGGGGAAAAAGTAACAATACCTATGGAATGCCTGAACCATTTTTTGGGTATTTAATCATTGAAGAAATTATTATTACTCCTGACACCAGAGTTGTCACAATAAACTCTGTAACAGAACGAGGTCCACAAATTGCTACAACTGAAAATCCTTTTATATTTAATGGCACGTCAGAAGATGCTATAAATGCTGCATTTAATAAATTAAAGGGTCATACTCAATTGAAAACATTAAACTCTAACCTTGGAAGTATAAGATAATTTAGTCGCGCTTTTATTTTTCAGGATAGTAGTTAAAGGTGGCATTTCTAAATATAGGTTTAATTTGCTACGAAACTGTCTCAAATAATTCAATAGCAGTTAAATCAATTACTTTGTCCACTTTGTTCGTGAGAACAAGGTAAATAGCCAAATTTATTATCTGCCATGCCCTTATAACGAACTGGTTCTAGTAGCCTTCCACAAACCTTGCAGAACATCGGCAAGCCGCCCATTATTGTAGACGTATATTGGTTTCTCGGTCTCATTATATAGCTGATTTTAATTGGAATAACTTCAATTGCAAAAGCCTTATCTACCAGGTCATTATTGATTAACAGGTTCGTGATATGAATTTCAATTTCTTTGGGCATGGGTCTCCCATGTTCAGGCAAACTGGAAACTTCTCTCAGATAAGTTTCAATCATGCCAACAACTTTTTTAACTTTCTTATCCATGCAACTAGCTTTTAGTGTTCTTAAATGTCGTTAAAATTACTTTCTGATTCAATAGCGGCCAGATAGTTAATAAATTCATCGAAATGTTTGGCTTTAATTCCTCATCTATCAAAATAAAATAAAATAATTTGCTTTTTATATATTTAATAGTCTATACTGTAATTATACATAACCTTGATCTCACACTAATGATCTGAAAATAAAAATTCAGACATAGTAACTGTGTGATCAACAATTCAGGAGAACAATCTTGAAACATAACTATCCACAAACAAGGAAGCCAAACAAGAATTCGGTGACTCAAATACTTTTGTAGAGGTATACAGAAAAAGAACTATATGAACTGTGGGTAAAATTTAATGGAATGTATAAAATGTCCGATTATTTATCTGATGAAATGGACTTTTATGTCTCACCCTACGTGATCCGCTATTTATCCCATAAATATGAATGGGTAAGGAATATAACCGATATAAATTTGCCCATCTTTAGGGGAATTCTAAATAAAAAAGTCGCACCAGATTATTACAAGCACATAAAGTTCATAATTAAGGAGGATTAAGAATGCCTGTCGCTATTCATTACCTCATCCGGCATAAGAACTCGGTGCTCCTGTATATTAAAATTTTTCCATAAAGGTATAGGTTTATAGAATGAATAATTGGGATGGCTAACTGCTTATAATATAAGGAGATTATGAGGTTGTATTTTTGGTACCCTTTATGGAAAAGATCAGAAGATGAAATTTAAGTTATTTGTACATAAAAACTTAAGGCCCCATTTTACGTAATTCAAATATAAACTGGATAATACTTTTTTGATTCAATATGCCAATGCAATTACCATTTTCTATAACAGGTATCTCGCTTGAATCATTTTGGTCGATTACTTTTGATGCTTCTGATAATGGCTCATTAGAATTTATTTTAATGATGTCTTTTAATGGCATCATAATATCCTTTACTGTTTTATTTTGCCTGTCATTTAGTGATATTGAATTTATTAGTCCTGGGGTAAGAAATCCTACGAATATGTCATTATCCTTTACAAGTAAGGTCCTTCGATTAGCACCAATGAAATGATTGTCAATAATTTCCTGAACCGAAGAATCGGGATATACTATACCATAATCATTAGACAAGGCTTCATGCACTTGGTGCCCCAATAATAATTCTTTAAGAGCCTGTCTTTGAATCTGGGATATTGCAGCGCCTTCAAGAAACCAGCCAATGAAAGTTATCCATAAACCATTAAAAACATTATTTTGTAATACCTGAAAAACTCCAAGCATAATAAAAAGATATCCAAAGAACCTTCCTGCATTAGCGGCAATAGTAGTTGCTTTTTTATAATCTTTTGTAATAGCCCACACAATAGCTCTGAAAACCCTTCCACCATCTAGCGGGAATCCGGGAATTAAATTAAATATTGCAAGTATAAAATTTATTAAAGCAAGATAATGAAATGAAGCCATAAGAAACTGGTTCTTCAAAAATGCTTTTTCTAATAAATAAAATATAGCTGCTAATAATAGACTGGTAATTGGTCCGGCAATTGCGATCCAAAATTCCGCCAATGATTTCTGCGGTTCTTCTGAAATTTCAGCAATTCCGCCAAATATGAAAAGTGTTATCCTTTTTACTTTAAGCTTATATTTTATTGCAATTATAGAATGACCGAATTCATGAAGCAAAATACTAATGAAGAAAAATATTGAAGTTATAAAACCGTCCAACCAGTAAGAAGATTGTGCCCAATTTTTAAATTCAACCGGGAAATAACTTTCAGCTAACATCCAAGTCAGTATTGCCAGAATTAGAAACCAGGAATAATCTAAATAAATTGGAATTCCAAGAAATTTACCAATCGATAAATGTTTATCTTTCATAAAATTTATATTTTTATTCATTATTGTTTTTTCCATCCCTCTTTAACATAATCGATTCAGTATCCAACTTATAAAAATCTTTAAATTGCTCATATAATTCCGGATGCCGCTTTTTGAGTTGAATGGGTTTTTCGAAAAAATATTCAGTAACTACGGCAAAAAACTCAGCAGCATTAGTAGCCCCATAAGAATCTATATCTGATTTATGGTGATGTTTAAGATGATCAAGTAAGTCTTGATATTCTTCACTCAACACGCGTGCCCAGGCAATATACGAAGACCGACCTGACAATACAGGTGCGCCATCGGCTGCGCCTGACTCACCATCAAGTTGATGAGCAAATTCATGAAAAACTACATTATGTACATCATTATGATCATGTGCAGACCGACTAACATCATCCCATGAAAGAATTACAGGTCCGCGATTCCAGGATTCTCCTAATCGTCCCTGATTACCTTCTTCTATTATTCTGCCAGGTAAGTTTTGTTTTATATTTGAATAGAAAGGATGCGGATATACTAATATTGTATATAATGTGGGGTAATAATCTGTTTCGCGATGCAGCAGTAAAATACAAGCCTGTGCAGCAATAGTAACTTTTATCTCATCGGTTATTACCAATCCATCAAGACCCTCAAATGTTTTTTCAGACAAGAATATTTGAATATGACCACGTAACTCGGCCTGATCCTCTGAATTTAAATGATGATAATATGAAATATTCTTTTCTAATATTTCCTGCCATTTTTCAGGAAATGGCAAGTTGCGAATGTGCTCTCGTTTTCTGCGTTTTAATCCGAACATATTATCTTCAATGAGTTTGGGACAATATTTTTTCGACAGGTTTTCCTGCATTAGGGTTTATATTCATCATTCTTTCTTTAATTCATCTGATGACTTTTTAGTTAATGTCTGCATCAGCTTATCAAATGGTTCCTCGAATTTTTTAACGCCTTCATCTTCAAGCTGTTGAGTTAAATTGTCGATACTGATGCCAAGTTCCGTCAGTTGCTCCAACATCTGGAGAGCTTCTTTGACATCTTGTTCGAGACATGGTTTCGGATTGCCATGATCACGATAGGCGTCAAGGGTTTTAAGCGGGACCGTGTTTACGGTGTCCACTCCTATTAGTTGTTCAATGTATTTTACATCCTTATAGTCGGGATTCTTAGTACTTGTGCTGGCCCATAGAAGACGCTGTACACGGGCTCCCTTATCAGTCAGTTTTTTAAATCTATTACTGTAGAAAATCTCCTTGTAGATTTGATAAGCCGCTTTAGCGCTCGAAATAGCTATTTGTCCATGTACCTTTTTTGCAATTTCTGTTTTCTTATTGGCTGGCTCAATGAGTTTCTCCAAAAGCGGGTCTATAAGCGTATCTATACGGCTTAAAAAGAAACTGGCCACCGATGCGATATCCTTCACAGGTTTTCCTTGAGCTGCCCGTGTTTCAAGACCTGCAATGTATGCTTCCGTAACCTGTCGATAACGAGGCAACCCAAAAAGCAATGTCACGTTGACATTGACTCCTTCGCTGATGAGCTGCTGGATTGCAGGAAGACCTTCGAGTGTTGCTGGTACTTTGATAAGCACATTAGGACGATTCAATTCGTCCCACAATCGGCGCGCTTCGATGATCGTGCCCTTGGTGTTGTGCGATAAATGCGGCGAGACTTCAAGGCTGACATAACCGTCGCGGTGGTTAGTTTTTTTGAATACTGTGCTGAACAGATCTGCAGCATGCTGAACATCTTCCACAGTCAATGTTGAGTAGATTTGTTCGACGCTTTTACCATCTTTCACTAGCTTCCGAATGGCATTATCGTAATCATGACTGTTGTCAATCGATTTCTCGAAAATCGCAGGGTTGGAAGTTACTCCCTGCAACCCGTCTCTTTCGATCATTTCCTTCAACTCGCCTGAATCCAACATACCGCGGCGAATTAAATCCAGCCAGATACTCTGACCAAATTTCTGTATTCGAAGCAGGGGATTTTTTTTCATTGCTAAGTACCTTTTTTAAATTTTCTGACTTTCTATTGAATACCGTTTTTACTTCGGACTACTGACGTGATTTAACTCTATTTAGCTATATCATTTTGCAGTATTCTTTTCTTCTCATTGTATTCTTCATTTGTTATTTGACCTGAAGCGAAACGCTTCTGTAAAATATCAAGCGGTGAATCTTTTTTCCTTCGCTGACCCGGAATATTATAAGGTATAGCAAATATCCAGAAAATAAAGAATAACCAAATGACCCACCATATTAAGTTCATTCCCAAAATTGATAACCATTGTAAAACATTATTTTTTCCTTTTATAAGTGAATTGATTTTACCTGTTTTTTCATAACTATTTTGATTTGCTTGTCTGACTCTTTCACAATTCGTTTTATAGATTATTAATAATCTTATCAGACAATGATTCAAAGAATTAAATATATCATTATGAGTTAGGAATTAAAATCGTCCAAAGGGATGAAAAGGGAACTAGATGACTATCTAAATCATGGATGAATTAAGTAGTTTCTATTGTAGTTTTAGATCAAAATTTTCGTTAATAAAATTAATCCAGATTCTTCAATACACTTATGTATTTGTTTTCCCCGGCTATAACCAGAATATCTTCTTCTTTTATCAGGTGATCAGGACTAGGGATTGCGGAAACCTTTACAAATCCGCTCTCGTTTGTTTTAATTGAAAGAACTGTGACTCCATAGTTTGCCCTTATATTTAGTTCCCTGATTGATTTATTTAGAAATGATTTTGGTGGAATCATTTCAATTACTGAGTATCCATCCCAGAAGTGGACTTGTTGGTTTGGAGTTTTCATTATTATACTGCTTGCCAGGTTTGAGCTTAGTTCTCTTGTTTGACTTTCCTTCATATAAGCCTCATGTAGATCTTTTCTCCATAACATTCCTATTACTTTCCTTGGATACCGTTTGTTACAGACAGGCAGTCCCTCATACTCATATTTTGACAATAACTGGATAGCGGATTTACCGTCCGATTCTTCATCAATCATTTCAAAATCGATTCTAGCAATATCACCGGCTATTAAAACATTCTGAAGCATTTCTCCTTCACTTAGATATTCCTTTATGTCCATTATGGAGATCATACCGCAAATATCTGATTCTTTATTAAGAACTGGAAAATCGATACTCTTTGATTTAATAATCGTGTTAATAATTTTGAAAAAATCATCATTTACATGAATTGGGGTGAATTCTCTGGAATAAACATCTTTAACGGAAACCGCAGACATAATATTTTCATCTGCACCTTCTTTAATGTTTATATTCCTCATAAGAAGTTTTAAAGTATATATTGATTCTGCGCTGAATTTTGAAGAAATAATAGTGCTGATTATACAGGTAACCATGAGTGGTAAAATAATGTTGTAATCATTTGTCATTTCAAATACAATAATGATTGCAGTAATAGGAGCACGTGTAGCACCTGCTACCAAGCCTCCCATTGCAACAAGGGCATAAGCATTAGGGGACCCGGTAATTCCGGGAAAGTAGCTGTGAACAAATGTCCCGAAGAAATACCCGACCATTGCTCCCATAAACAATGAAGGAGTAAATATACCACCGGAACCGCCTGAACCAAGTGTGACCGATGTAGCAAATATTTTAATAAAGATTAGTATCAATGCAAGATACCACAACATTTCTCCCTTTAGTGCAAGGTTTACAGTTTCATAACCAAGCCCCATAATTTGAGGGAAAACTAGTGCTGTGGCACCAATAATTAGTCCGCCAATAGCAGGTTTGTAATATTCAGGAATTTTTACCTTATTATCGAATACGTCTTCCGAATAGTATAAAACTTTGATAAAGGCGAATGATATGAGCCCGCATAATGTCCCCAAAATAAAATAAAAGAATATTTCGATTGGAGAAACTAACTTATAAGCCGGGACTGTAAATGCCGCGAAGTTACCTTCAAAGAAACGGGAAACTACTGTTGCCATTACGGAAGAAATGACAATCGGGGAGAATTGTGCTACTGCAAAATCCATTAATATAATCTCAACAGCAAACAGTGCACCTGCTATCGGAGCATTAAATGCAGCCGCAATACCTGCAGCGGCTCCACAACCTACCAAAGTCTTTAACTTATTCGGATGAATATGGACAAACTGGCCTATTGTAGAGCCAAGACTTGATCCAATCTGGATAATCGGTCCTTCACGTCCTACAGAGCCTCCGGTTCCTATTGTAATAGCCGATGCGATTGTTTTAATAAATGCAACCCGGGGTCTTATCCTACCGCTCTTTAATAATATTGCCTGCATTACTTCCGGTACCCCATGGCCCTTAGCTTCCGGAGCAAGGAAATAAATTATCGGGCCAACTATTGCACCACCAATTACAGGAATTATTATAACCCAATACCAAGGCGTGTGAAGTATATTTTCATAAACATTTCCGCTCCCAGTAAACGATATTGCCGAGACTGTTTTAATTAACCACCGTATGCCCACAGCGCCTAAACCAGCCAATACACCAATCAAAATTGCAAGCAGAATAATAAATGTATGTTCTGCCATCTTTATCTGCTGTGCTGCAGTCGATAACTTACCTGTAAGTGATAAATATCTTTTATAAAATGTTTTAAATTTCAAGTTTTACGTTACTATGTCTGTATCTAAAAATTATAGAGTTATTAATGAACTATTACTGTGATTTCAGTCTATCTTTCTAATATAAGAAATAATATTATTTAAACGGGATTATTCGAAAGTTTGATAAGCAGATCTCTGTATTTATTAAACACCGAAGATTTTGAAACAAATCCGACATACTTCCCTTCGTTTACAACGGGAAGGTTCCATGCATTAAGACTCTCAAACTTTTCCATTACATCTTCCATTTTTTCGTTTATATCAATAATTGCAGGTGGGACATTCATTATCTCAAATGCTAATATAATGTCATAAAGTTCTTCTTTAAGTATGATTTCCCTAATATCATCCAGAGTGATAATCCCTAGCAAAACATTATTATCATCTACAACGGGGAAAATATTCCGTTTGGAAAGAGAGAACGCTTGAATTATTTGTCTTAATGTTGTATTCGCTTTTATTTTATTAAAATTATCTTCAACTATAGTGAGTAGGTTTATCTGTTCTAATATATTTTTATCTCTGTTTCCGGGAAACCAGGCCCCTTTCTCTGAAAGTGCTTTGGTATAAACAGAATAAGGTTCAATATACCTGGAGATAAAAAAGGAAAGAGCAGAGACTATCATCAGTGGAACAATTAATACATAACCTCCGGTTACTTCTGCGATAAGGAAAATACCTGTGAGAGGAGCATGTATTACACCGGCCAACACTCCTGCCATTCCTACAGCTACAAAATTTGTTTCATTAAGATGCACCATCCCGGTTAAATTTAATATTCTCGAAAAGAGAAATCCTACCAGTGCCCCTGTAAAGAGAGAAGGAGCAATAGTCCCGCCATTACCTCCTGCTCCTATTGTGATTGCAGTTGCAAAAACTTTAAGCATTATAATTGAAAAAACGAAAATTAGTATAAACCATTCAGTGTTTCTGAGATCATAAAATAAACCCTTCTCAAACAGTTTAGCTGCATTTCCTTCAAATAAACTTTCTATTGTTTTATACCCTTCTCCATATAAGGGCGGAAGAAGAAATATTAACAGACCCAGAATTATTCCGCCGATAATAATCTT
>Ga0182027_10006764_pt1 | contig 17079 bp, 10 predicted proteins | sample 712E1DmetaG_FD_121300 | JGI IMG/M metagenome (GOLD analysis project Ga0182027, IMG submission 121300) | Permafrost microbial communities from Stordalen Mire, Sweden - 712E1D metaG (Illumina Assembly) | ecosystem: Environmental > Terrestrial > Soil > Wetlands > Permafrost | place: Sweden... | reverse complement strand
CTGTAACCCCTAGAATTGGCTTTATCAATAAGCATTTGGTATATATTTTCGTCCATTTGGGGGGTTCTGCACAAAATCCACAAATATTTATCGGAAGAACTGCCGATTAATGACCATTGATAATTTTCATTGTCGAGCTCCAGGATATTATAATCGGCATAGAAAATCCAGAAGAATGATACCTTTAATTTACCCGGAACGCTTGCATCAGGTATTTTTGCCTTACCTTCGGCAATGCTTAATTTCCCATTCAGACTGTTTTTATAACCCTTGTTTACGACTTTTATTTTCTCATCTTTTCGAATAGAATAAGTGGCAGTAACGCCAACCAGGCCCTTCTCGAATGAATGCTGAAACCGTGCAATTTCATACCAGGTACCGAGGAATTTTTTCAAGTCTACTTTTTCAACAGTTTTTATATCTATCATTTGGTAGTCGTATTATATAACAATGATTTTAAAGCAATTTCAATGTTTGGGAAATTAAATTCAAACCCTGTTTTCAGTATTTTATTTGCAGAAACCCTGCTGCCATAAAGTAAAATGGAAGCCATTTCGCCGAACATAGCTTTTAAAATAAAACCGGGAATATTGGGCGATTTAAAGCGTTTCCCCGAAATAAGCCTGATTTTATTAACCAGCTCAGATTGTGAAATATGTTCCGGAGCAACTGCATTGTACACCCCATTAATTTCCTGATTTTCTAAAGTAAACATATACATTTTCACTAAATCGTCAATATGAATCCATGGCATGAATTGTTTGCCTGAACCAATTGCACTGATAAAGCCGAATTTTAAGGTTTGTGTAAGTTGCGGGAAAGCGCCGGCCTGACGACTAAATACAACCCCTGTCCTTAAAACAGTTGTTCTGATCCCCAAAGCTTGAAATTTGTCAGCCGAATTTTCCCATTTCCGGCAAATCCCGGCAAGGAAATCTTCACCACAATGATCTGTTTCGGTAAATATTTTATCAGTATTGAAAGATCCATAAAAACCGGTTGCAGAAGCTGAAATGTAAGATTCCGGCTTTATTTCCAGCTTCCGGACGGCATTAAATAGGAGGTCTGCAGATTTAACCCGACTTTCTTCAATTTTATTCTTTTGACCGGGTGTCCATCTGCCATTTGAAATATTCTCTCCCGCCAGATTTATAATACAATCAACCTTTTCCAAAGCTTTTTTCTGAATTTCTCGCTTTGAAATATCCCAGTAAAAACTATCATAATCATTTACAGAATGAATATTCCTGGTTAAAATAGCTACATCATAATTATTTTTCTTAAGCTTTTTTGCTAAGGAGGAGCCAATAAATCCTGAGCCTCCGGCAATCAGGATTCTTTTTTTTGCTATACTATTTTGCCCCATGTTTCAATTTCTGATGTCACAAATTTAGATGAAGCCATTTGCTGTTATGTGCCTTCATTATCTTTGAATTACAAAGGGTTGTCTTTCCAAACCTTCATTGGATTTAGTTACTAATATATAATTCCCATCAGGCAAATCAGAAACATCAAGTGTTATTTTGGAAGAAACGTCAAGGTTATTAATTGATTTTACCAGTTTCCCTTCCAGGGTAAAGATGCAACAGTTAACTTGTCTGACATTCAGTGCTGTTAAATCGAGTGTTAAACTATTCTGAGAAGGATTTGGGAATATATTGCTGCTAGTATTAAGTTCATTATCCAAAATACCTGCCACATTTCCATTGAAAGCGAGATCATCAATATACAGGTAATCGCCGTCGGTTGGTACACTGCCGCTTGCCGACAAGGTAATGATGCAGCTATCGGGTTTGTTACCATCTATATAAACAAGCGAAATACTGAATGTAGTCCAGTTCATCACCATATCCGGCAATACTGAATGAGCCGAAGCAACCTGAATACGTTTTTGTGATCCTGCATCCCAACGGGTAAGCTGTATGTCAATATAACCCTGAATGCTTCCGAAAACCATGTATTGCCAGTTTCCTGTCAGGCTAACGGGCCGCTGGTTGAAAGCAAAGCCCTTAAGAGGTTTCTTGGTTGTCTGGTCAAGGGTTCCGCATACGGCTATGCCCGGCACTACGCCTGATCCGGTAACAGTTTTGCTTGTAAGCTTCAGGTAATAGTTTCCGGGATCACCGGGTGTTCCTTTTTCACAGGTATAAATACCTTTTGAAGCAGTCATATCGTTTAAACAACCCCAGGAATTGGGAATGGAATAATTACCCATGCTTGTCCAGTTTTCAAATCCATTATTCGGGATCTGGGCAAATGTTCTGATAGCTAGTGCAATCAAAACAATTAATGTAAAAATATTCTTTTTCATTTTTTTATGATTTTATATGCTGACAAAACCCCTTATTCTATGGCAGCATATAATGTGCCGGGGACTTATTTAGTTAAGATATTTTGAACTAAACAATTAACAGTGTCTTATATGTTAGAAATCACCTGTTTTGTCAGGTATTGAATTAGCACCTTCAGGACAATGAAAAGAAAGAAAATCAAGACATCTGATTGATCTGCAAGGTTGAAGGCTTATTATTTCATACTTAAAAAATAGCTCACTCCAACCTGAAATCCGAAATATGAATTATGTGAAGCAGAATAAACTCCAGCTGCATTATTGAGCCGGTATGCCTTGGCATTAATGTCCCTGAAGCCATAATTCCCCCTTAAACCTGCATTAAGGATAAGGAAGTCGGTAATGCTTATATCAGCACCTATATCCAATGCCAGCATGAAATCCATTTTAGTATAACGGTCCTTTATGTCATCAGCTGATTTAGTAAACGTAACCCCATCAAGATCTTTTCTGGTTCCGGGAAATTTGGCTCCATTTTTTGTGTAATCCTGAGTTGCCTTGGTGAGAAATGCAAATTCAGGTCCCAACATAAAGTGGAACCTTGCCAGGTCGCCAGTGCTTGTATATTTTGCCATGATGGGAATGGCCAAATATTTCAGGTCGATATTGCGTGTAATCGATTTTGAAACATCTTCATATTTCTGTCCAAGTGTTACCATATTTAACTCCATCCACACTCCAAAAACATCATACGGATTGTAAAACCCATGTATGCCAAAGGAGGGATGAAAGGTTTTAATATAATCAAGCTCAGCATCTCCATATGCATTCTGGTTTAATATCCATACAGAATGGTATGCAAAATCGATTCCGCCACCGTAGCCCTTCTGGGCATAAATATAGCTTGATGTAATGATACATAAGATCGATATAAAAAGGACTTTTCTCATGATTATGATGTTTATAAATTGAAGCTAAAATAACATAAAAAACCAAAACAACAATTGTGAGTTTTGAACAAGGGTAAAAGTATCCTGGATTCAGGCAACAGGCATTAGTTTATTGTTAATTTGAAAATGAGATAATACATCCGGATCATAAGTGTTAATAATACTTTAATAACTCCAGGAATTTATATTTATGGCAATTTCTGCAACAAGTTAACCAGAGTTTCAGCTGTCAGTCCTTTAGCAACGATTTTACCTTGTTTGTCGATTAGTACGGTATATGGTAACTTGCTTACCCGGTAAATATTTTGTGAAATTTCATCATTCATTCCCAACAGATTTGAAACATTAACCCATCCAAGGTGGTCTTCATCAATTGCTTTCTGCCAATCCTGTTTTGATTCATCGAGTGAAACAGCATAAACTTCAAAGCCTTTTGAATGCCAATTGTCGTAAACATTTTTAAGTTTCGGGTTCAGGTCGCGGCAGTGCTGATCAGTTGCTGACCAAAAATAAAGGAGAACATATTTTCCCCGCAACGAATTCAATGAAACCGGCTTACCAAAAATATTATTGATGGTCAGGTCAGGTGCATAATCGCCAATATTGGATGGGACTACTTTTTTCATCTTTTCTTCAAGTTGCACGTAAGGTTTGGAATGGGGACAAATCTTTGAAAACTTTTGAAGTATTCCCTTAATGAATTTATAATTATCGAAAGGTTCCAGGTAAAAAGTTGCAAGCAAGGCAATTGCTGAAGTATCGAGTCTTGTAATAAACTTCATCAGGTCCTTTGATTTGTTGGCAGCGATTTTTGAATAGTAAACATCCTGAGAATCGACCAGCCTGATCAGTTCATGTGTCCTTGTTTTGTCTTTAGCCAGAACATCAATACGGTGCTGAATATTATCGACCTGATCATTGTAGATATTCAGTAAATTGTACATGTCTTTCAGTTGCATTGTTTCCGGTGATCCGGTGACCTGATATCCCGACAGGTTACTGATATCGGTTTTGATGTCGACATAACCGCCCCTAAGGAAAAGATGTATCATTCCATTGGTAAAACGCAACTGGTATAATCCCGGTTCAGGTATCACCGTTTGCAATTTAAAGTTACCATTGTTATCGATGATGATTGATTGTATTGGCAAAATCTCTCCGATACCGATTGCATCAAATGCAACATTGGCTCCACCACCATTTCGGACATAGCCTGTAATTTCTACAAATTGAGGTGAATAATACGGATTAGCTATTGTACTGCCTTTTGTTCCCCGGGTGTTTTTTGTTGCAAGGTTAATGGTATCACCGTTTTTTACTGTATCCTGCTGGTAGTCGTATGTGAAATTTTGCTTTTTGACCTTTTTTTTACATGATGCGAAAAGAACTAAAACGCCACAAAGTAATATTAATCCCGGAAACAGATATTTTGAAAGCTTCATGATATTGATTATTCAATTTTTTGATCTTTTTTATCGATATAAATTGTGTTTTTCTTTAATTCTCCATTTTCCTGCCATTCTGTAACCGAATTAGCCATTCCATCAGTATAAATTTTTTCGATTTTAAGCTGTCCATTCTCATACCATTCATCATATTTTCCCGAAAGCCTCCCCTTTAAATAATTTTCTTCCTGCTTTTTATTACTGTTGGGATAGAACTCTGTTTTCTTAACAATTATATTGTTAACATAAACAGTTTCAACTTTCAAATGACTGGAATCGTACCATTCAAAGCTGGATTTATAAAGTATATTATTTACCGTTTTCTCCTCGTTTCTTTTTAAGCCTTTTTCATTGTAATAGATGATTTTATCCTGTTTTCCGCCCACATATTGTTTCTCCGTCTGTATGAAACCACTTTCATACCAATCTAAGGCAGAACCCGTTATGGTATCGTTCGAATAATTAATCTCGCTCTTCTTTTTACCGTTCTTGTACCATTCTATATAGGTCCCGTCTTTTTTTCCGTTTTTGTATGTTTTTACAAACTGTCGTGACCCATCTTCAAACCAGCCGTAATATGAATAGATGAATCCGTCCTTGTAGATCTTTTCTTCTTTTTTCTTGTTATTGGTTTTATAACGGACAATTTCTTTTCGGTTACCTCCCTTTTGCGCCATTGACATAACAGGTATTGCAAGGATCAGTATAAAAGTAATGAGTTTAAAGAATGAGATTCGTTTCATTTTTGTCGTTTAAAATTATAGAAATATGAATTTATTTACCGATTCCTCAAGTTAATATGATTCAAAATTTACTAAAAAGGTTGCACAACTATGCAATTTTTTCTAGAATTAGTTTTCGGCCAAGGTTCAATGCATTGAAGGCCTTCGGTATTTTTCCCTCCTGCTGTGGCAAAGAATGGCTGTCCGCCACCGCCACCATGTATTTCAGGAGAAATTTCCCTGATCAGAACCGTTGCATTCAGCCTGAATTCTTCCAACAAATTTTCACTGATCATCAGCCATAAATATGCTTTATTATCAATGGCAGCTCCCAAAAGAATAATACAATTATCGAGATTCCGCCTGATTTCAAAAACCAACTCTTTTCCCATGTCACTGTCGCTGATATTTACCAGGCGACTTATGAAACTGATCTTATCTCCAACAATCTCAGCCATTTTAATGAGTTCGTTTCGTAGGTCTAAAACCTTATGTGTATTGAAAGCAGCAATCTCTTTCTGGAGTTCTTTGTTTTGCAGGATCAGATTATGAACCGCTTTCGATATACCTTCCTGGTTCACGGATAAAAGTAAACCCAGTTCGTTCAGTGTTTTTTCATGATCCATCGTATATTCGAGGGCTTTTTGCCCTGTAATCGCTTCTATCCGGCGGATACCTGCAGCTATTGCACCTTCGCTTATTATTTTGAATAATCCTATCTGACCTGTTGCTCTTACATGTATTCCGCCACAGAGTTCAATCGATTCACCAAATTTAATAACCCTGACCAGGTCGCCGTATTTTTCACCGAATAATGCAAGGGCACCCGTTTTGCGGGCTTCAATCATTGGGATGGCACGTTTTTCATCCAGTTGATCATTTTTCCTGATCAGTTCATTTACCATCATTTCTACACCGGATAACTCCTCATCAGTAAGTTTCTGAAAATGGGCAAAGTCAAATCTCAGGTAATCGGGATGGACATATGATCCCTTTTGTTCGACATGGCTACCGAGTACCCTTCGTAAGGCCATATGAAGCAGATGTGTTGCAGTGTGATTGCAGGCAGTGTCAATTCTTCTTGCTTTATCAACAACGGCTAAAAAAGTTGCATTTGGATCTGCAGGGAATGTTTCGGTAATATGTATTATGCGGTCATTTTCCTTTTTAGTATCTATGATTACAATCCGTTCCTTTTCCGTTTCTAAATAACCTGTGTCGCCAATTTGTCCGCCACTTTCAGCATAAAAAGGAGTTTGATTGAATACAAGCTGGTAATACTCTTTGTCTTTGGTTTTTATCCTTCGGTAATGTGTGATCTTATTTGTTACTTCGGTAGTATCGTACCCAACAAACGACTGTAATTCACCCGGTATCAGTTCCACCCAATCGGATGTTTCCTGAGATGCAGCTACTTTGGAGCGGGTTTTCTGGCTGTGCATTTCAGCAGCGAAACTGTTTTTATCATAATTCATCCCATGTTCTTTAAGAATAAGTTCGGTAAGATCCGGCGGAAATCCAAAAGTATCATAAAGTTCAAAAGCCTCTCTACCGTCAATAATTGTGCTTTTTGAAGAACGGGCGCTTTCCATCATTTTATCGAGAAGCTTTATCCCGGTATCCAGGGTTTTAAGGAAGGAAATTTCTTCTTCAGTTACCACTTTTTCGATTAGTTTTCTTTGTGTATTCAGTTCCGGGAAAGTGCCTGCCAACGTATCACAAAGAGCAGGCAACAGTTTCGTAATAAATGGCTTATTCTGATAAAGAAATGTATAACCATATCGGATAGCCCTCCTTAGAATTCTGCGGATCACATAGCCTGCCTTATTGTTTGATGGAAGTTGTCCGTCGGCTATGGAAAAAGCAATTGCCCTGATGTGGTCACAAATTACCTTCATGGCAATATCCGATTTTTCAGACTTGCCGTATTCAAAACCTGTGATATTCGAAAGTTCGAGTATCAACGGCTGAAAAATATCGGTATCGTAGTTTGATGTTTTATGCTGTAATACCCTGCAAAGCCTTTCGAACCCCATACCGGTATCGACATTTTTATTTGGCAACGGATGAAGGCTCCCATCAGAAATACGGTTATACTCGATAAAAACAAGGTTCCATATTTCTATTACTTCCGGGTCGCCGGTATTGACAAGCGTTGCACCCTTAATTTTTCCCCGTTCTTCAGCATTCCTTAAGTCAACATGTATTTCGGAACAAGGGCCACAGGGGCCGGTTTCGCCCATTTCCCAGAAGTTGTCTTTTTTCGATCCGTAAAGTATGTGGTCAGCAGGTATTAATTTAAGCCAGATATCGTAAGCTTCTTTATCGACATCGGTTTTTTCAGCCTCATCACCACCAAAAACAGTTACATACAGGATTTCAGGATCGATCTTGTACACATCGGTAAGAAGTTCCCAGGCCCATTCAATGGCTTCTTTTTTAAAGTAATCGCCAAACGACCAGTTGCCAAGCATTTCGAACATGGTATGGTGGTAATTATCGTGTCCGACTTCTTCAAGGTCATTGTGCTTTCCCGATACGCGAAGGCACTTCTGTGTATTTGCAATGCGTTTAACAACAGGTATTTTTGTTCCCAAAAAATAGTCTTTGAACTGGTTCATCCCCGCGTTTGTGAACATCAGGGTTGGATCATCCTTAATAACCATAGGTGCCGATGGCAGGATTCGATGCCCCTTACTTTCGAAAAAATCAAAAAACTTTTGCCTGACCTGCTTGCTGTCCATAAGAATATTCACTTAATCAAAAGAAATAATGAGATGCGAATATCCTGATTTTTTAGCTTCCATTTCGAATTTTCTTCCATAAAAGAAGTAATCTTTTTATGAGATGTGATAATATTTGAAAAATATTTTCGCATTTAATTCTTTAATATTACGTTTGTAGATATAAAATTACATCTATAGCGTAATTTTCTGGGTATCAATGTGTTTAAACAAAAGCAAAAAGCTTTTTACCGATCGATGATAAGATCATAGAAAGCTATATTCTGTTTTATATAAAGTCGTATCATCAAGTGTTATTTTTAATCTTGAAAAGCAGGTTCAAATAATATCAGATATGGTCTTTTTTAACATTATGATTGTAAAGATTGATACCCCGAATAAGAAATTATTAAGTTTTTTAAAATAAACCTGTATGAACAAATTAATACAATCCGAAACTTTTTCCTGCATCAAAGATTTTGTGAAGCGTATTAAAGCTCATAATAGATTCATTGTACTCATTTTACTTTTGATTGCGTCAGGGATTAGAACAGAACTATTTTCTGCTACTATTACTTCTGCTGGCAGTGGTAACTGGAATTCCACAACCAATAATGCCCCTTGGCCCGGTGGAGTAGTACCTGCAACTACTGACCTTGTGGTTATTGCAATTGGCAATAATGTTACTGTTACTGTTGCAGCAACTTGTGCTGGTGTGACAGTTAATTCATTAGGTATCCTTACAATAAACCAAAGTATTACCCTTACTGTTAATGGTGATATAAACGGAGCCGGACAATTAGCAGGTCAGGCCCTTACACCCTACGGTTTTATAAGTACAACAGGTAATTTTAATTTCACCGGCTCATATAATGCATTGGGTAGAATATCTTTAACATTTAACGGTAATGGTGATCAAACCATAAATAGTTCAGCAGCAGTATAATCCTGGAGGGCTTTTACAGTTAATAAAGGTGGTGGCACACTCTTTATTGGTGTTACGCCAACTTTAAACGGCGGGGTTTTTACCATTACAGCCGGTGATATTTGCTATAATGGTACAGCACAAGTAGTTATCCCTATAATATACACCACCAATTTAACTTTAGCAGGAAGTGGAATCAAAACAACAACCGGTATTACTGTAAATGGCATTTTTTCGATAGAAGGGACAACAACAATTTCTGCCGTTCCGGTATATGGTACATCGGCAACATTGCGATATAATACATCAACTTCCAGAACTACCGGTGTAGAATGGGTAACTCCATTTGCAGCCACAGGTGGTGTTGTAATTTCGAATACCGGAACAATCACTTTAAATGCTGCAAAAGCATTTAATTTAAATATTCCGTTAAAAATTGAAAATGGGGCAACCTTAAACACAAGTGCTTCCAATTATACCCTGACATTTGGAGGCGACTTCATTAACAATGGTACATTAACTGCCAACGCCTCCCCAATAATAATAGCCGATACTAAATCAGCTCAAAATATTGCCGGCTTTACTACTACAGGCCTTGTTTCCATGACAAAAACAGCAGGTACTGCAACATTCACCGGCAATGTGCAAGGGGGTGGCTTTACGATTAATGGCACCGGGGGAACATTAAAACTGGGGAAAGGATTTACACATATATTCTCAGGATCCTGGACATTAACATATGGAATTATAGATGGTGACTCAAGCTTATTAAAAATTGGAGGAAGCAGTACTGGTACAGGTGCCACATTTATAGCAGACTCCAGTACAGTTGAATGGTATGCAGCCGGTGCACAAAACTTAGCAAATGTAACTTTCAACAATCTTACACTCTCAGGTTCAGGGACGAAAAATCTAGGTGGGGTTACAGTCAACAAATTGCTTTTAATGCAAGGAACAGCAGTAGGTTCAAACACTTTAACCTATGGCCCATCTGCGACCTTATTATACCAAACACAAAGTTCACATCCTACCGGTTCAGAATGGGTAACTCCCTTTACAGCATCAGGTGGTGTTGTTATTGGAGATACAGGAACGATAACATTGGGTGCTGCTAAAGTTTTTGATTTAAATGTTCCCCTGACGATTAACAATGGAGCGACCTTATCAAGCAGAACTTATAAATTAACCTTTGGTGGCAACTTTGTCAACAATGGCACATTTATCGCCGGGACTTCACAAATTACAATTACAAATACAATGGACCCGCAAAGCATTTCCGGGTTTACAACAACCGGCACCGTTTCCATGACAAAAACAGCAGGTACAGCAACAATCAAGGGTAATATAAACGGAGGTGCCCTTACCATTAATGGCGTTGGAGGCACATTAAAACTTGGGCCCGGGTCAATTGATTCCTTTAGTGGTACTTGGGCAAGAACTGATGGAACATTGGATGCAGATTCATGCTTTTTAATATTAGGGGGAACCAGCAATGGTACACGTGGCTATTTTACTGCCGGCTCAGGAACAGTTGTATGGAATAAAGCCGGTACACAAACCATACCCCCAGTATCATATAACAATCTTACCCTTTCCGGATCAGGATCGAAAACAACTACCGGGGTTACAGTTAATGGAATACTTTTGATGGAAGGAACGGCAATAGCTTCAGCAGCTCCAACTTTTGGTACAACAGCTACCTTAAAGTATAACTCAACGGTTTCACACATTTCGGGAGCAGAATGGGCAACCCCGTTTTACGGATTAGGTGGTGTTATTATTTCTAATACAGGAACAATAACATTGAATTCTGCTAAAATATTTTATGCATCTGTTCCACTCACCATCGACAGCGGAGCAACCTTAAACACAAGTGCTACCAATTATGCCCTGACATTTGGAGGCGACTTCATTAATAAGGGTACATTTATCGCTAACGCTGCGCCAATAACAATTTCATATGCAGTAAACCAAAGTATTGCCGGCTTTACAACAACAGGAATTGTTTCCACAACAAAAACCGGGCATACCGCAACTTTCACGGGCAATGTTCTGGGTGGGGCGCTTACAATAAATGGTGGAGCAGGAATATTGGACCTTGGGGCAGGTTTAACTCATACATTTACCGGGAATATAACTCTTGCAGCCGGAACATTGAACGGTGGTACCAGTATTATCAATGTAAACGCAACTAGCACAAATGCCTGGAATGGGGCGGGAACAGTTTTCAGCGCAGGAAACGGAACTGTTAATTTTAATGGAGCAGCACAAACCCTTAGTGCATCAATTACAACATTTAACAATCTCACATTTTCAAACTCTGGCGTTAAAACATTAACTACTGCTACTTGCAAAGTTAATGGCATTCTTTCAATGGAAGGGACCGCAACAGCTTCAGCAGCTCCAACTTATGGCACAAATGCAACATTAAAATACAACACTACAGCTTCACGACCATCCGGAGTAGAATGGATAACCCCATTTTCAGCATTAGGTGGGGTAATTATTGGCAGTTCAGGAACGATCACGATGAATGCCGCAAAGGTTTTTAACGCTGCAGTTCCCCTAACCATACTGAATAATGCAAGTTTAGCCAGCAATAATTATCAACTGAGCTTAGGTGGCGACTATCATAATTATGGAGGGACTTTTTCTGCCGGCAGTTCACCAATTATCATTTCGAATTCGGCTACATTGCAAAACATTGATGGATTTACAACAACCGGTAACGTTTCTTTGACAAAAACTACGGGTATTGTAATTTTCACAGGAAATATACAGGGGAATGGACTTATCACTAATGGTACTGATGGAATATTAGATCTGGGTACTGGGTTAACCCATATATTTTCGGGAACATGGACAAGAACCGGAGGAACAATTAATGGTGGTTCAAGCCTATTGAAGATTGGTGGAAGTGTCAGTGGAACTGGAGGCACTTTTATTGCAGCCACAGGAACGGTTGAATGGTATGCTGCCGGTGCACAAACCATAGCCGGGATAGTTTATAACAATCTTACATTATCCGGGAGTGGCACGAAAACAACAACTGGGGTTACCGTAAATGGAATACTTTCGATGGACGGAACTGCAACTGCATCTAATGCCATATTATATGGCGGTTCAGGAACTCTTAAATATAATGGAAGTGCAGCTCAAACAACATCCGGCACAGAGTTTCCTGCATCCAATGGACCTGCAAATCTAACTATAAGTAATTCAAATGGAGTTAGTTTAACTTTTGACCGTACATTGAGTGCTAATTTAGCCATTAACACAGGTGCATTTTTTAAGATTAATCCGGGTAAGAGTTTAACAGTTTTAGGGAACACTTCAAATAGTGCCGGAAATTCAGGCCTGCAAATAAAAAGTGATGCAACTGGAACAGGCAACCTGATTCACAATACATCGGGAGTTGCCGGTACTGTGGAACGATATCTTACCGGAGATGCTACCCATAAGCCAATGCATTACATCTCATCACCTTTAAAGAATGCTTCAATTAACGATATATGGCAAACCGGTGATTATAATATTTACTGGTATGATGAAACAAATACCAGCACGAATCTTTCAAATAGCTGGGTTAGGATTTCAGGGAATGTTACCCTCGTAAATGCAAGAGGTTATGTCATTGTAAGCCAATATTCAAACCGGACAAATAATTATACGGGAAACCTGACTGTTCCATCAGATATTTTAAATGCGGTTGGAGTATCTTATACGAATTCAGGTACTGCTACCGAGGATGGTTGGAATCTTATCGGGAATCCATATCCCTGTGCTTTAGATGCAAGAACATTTATTACCGATAATTCATCAAGCTTCGATAGCGGTTATGCAGCGGTTTATTACTGGAACGATATTGATGGGGTTAAAAACCGTAACCAGGATTATGCTACCCGTAACATCACCGGCGGCATTGCTGCTAACAGCAATCCGGGAAATACCCCAAATAGCAAAATAAGTGTTGGCCAGGCATTTTTCGTTAAAATTCATTCAGGAATTATTTCTTTAAGCCTGACTGCCAGTCAACGAACGACCAATGACTCTGCCCAGTTTTTTATTCCTGATCCGCTTCAAATGCAAAAAATGTGGATTTCTGTATCCGGTCCAAATGATTTGTACAATGAAACATTACTCGGCTTTTTTGACGGGGCAACTACCGGAATTGACCAGTCGTATGATGCTTATAAATTCAGTGGGAACTCAAATATTTCATTATATTCATTAATGGATGGGCATGATTATGGTTTTGCAATTCAGGCACTTCCACCCATCACCAAAAAAACGGATGTCAAATTGGGAATTGTTGCAGGAATTACCGGTAACTATACTTTCAAACTAAAAGATATAGAAAATTTTGACCCCAAAATGATTATACAATTAAAAGATCTTCTTACCGGAACAGTTACCGACCTGAGAAAAGATTCCAAATACACTATTTCCCTAAATCCCGGCGAATACAAATCCAGATTTTTGCTTCAATTCAATCCTGAAGAAATTAATGGTATTGATGGAAAGACGATATCAGAAATGGTTGATATATATGCTTATGGCAATAAAATTTACATAACAGGAGAAATAAATAAGGAATATCCTGTAACAATTACCGATATAACAGGCCGATCAGCCGGAAGCTTTAAAATAAAACCGGGTTCAGTAAATGAAATCAGCACAGAAGGCTTAACCGGAATTTATTTTGTAAGCGCATATACCGATAAAGGGATTGTAACTAAGAAGGTTTTGTGTAATATTGGGAAATGATGAGTTTTAAGCAATAATTATTTCTTCCGCTTAAATCTGAAATATTTAAAGAATATCCTCTGGAAATAAACGAAATGAGTTTATCAATCGATCCCAAAATCAGGTTTTGATCGATTATTGTAGTATCAGCTTCCTCACCACAACCGATTCGTCGTTATACATCCTGATAGCATAAATTCCAAGCGGGAGAGTGGAAACATCCAGTTTCTGAACATTCCTACCTGCTTTTACCGATGACAAATCATAATAAACAACCTGTCCGCTTGCATTTGTAAGCTCAATATTTAATTTCTGAGGACTTGAATAATTGGTTTCAAGATTGACAAATCCTGTGGTTGGGTTTGGATATACCACTAAATTCACAGGTTCGGAGGTTTTATCATTAATTCCTGTAACAGTATTATCGACGAAAATAGCCTTAGTTGAAGAAATTGGATCGGGTATATCTTCAAGGTACATATCAACCTGGGTATAGTTAAGTAAAGGGTTTTTACTATTCTGCCTGTACCAATGGTAATTTAAGGTTTCAGTACGTGTAGACACGATGGTATCTTCCGTACTGATATTGATTTGAAAATCATGAATAACCTGAACTATTTTTACCCTTAAAACATTATTATAGGTTCTTCCATTTATGATAAGTTTGCCCCATCCATCGCCGGTAGTGGTGATTTGTCCATACCTTTTATAATTTACACCTGCTACTGTATCCGCACCCGAAAAATAATCAGAAAAAGTATTAGTATATGTAAATGGATAGACAAACATTTTTTCATCATCGGGATAAGGTAGTGTAACCGTAGTTGAAACAATACCTTCTGTAAAAGTACCGAGCGTATTTGATTTGTAATAAACATAAGTACCTCCCTGTTCCAGAGCATAGGTAGCTGCCGGGAATGAAGATGCGTAAGGTGTTGTAGCAGGGTCAATATAATTCTGAGTTTGCAGGTTGTTATTGATAACCAGACCGGTAAATGTCCATGTGTGATTGGCACCGCCGGTTCCGGGATCAAATGCTGTTGTATCGGCATTAAAATACTTGTAAACATCACCAGGTACGATTCCATGTGTGGTAAAGTTCATGCTGATCTGGGCGGAAAGCTGGAAAATGTTCATCATTATTACTGCAACTAAAAAGTAAATTTTTTTCATCATATTATAATTTTTAGGGTTTTTAAAACTCTGAGATCATTAACGAAATTAAGGTAAAATTTTAAATTTTAAATTTTAAATTTTAAATTTAGGAATGTATGGTGTGTGATTGGCAAGTAAAACAGGTGTTATACAAGTTATATAGAAGTCTGATGGAAGAGACATGGAATCTTCTTATTCAGAAAGTGTTAAAGTTGTAAACGTTATTGAAATATGGAGATCCCCGCATCCGCTCGGATGACGGAAATGAAGGACTTACGTGTAAATGACTTTAAAAAGATATATTCACCTGTTGACGTTACTGAAAGACTTCCGCTAGGATGATCCTCCTCCAGACCGTCATTCCCGACGGAGTGTAACGGAGATCGGGAATCTCCTTATTAAGAGCTTGTAATAGTAGTAGAAAGTTATTGATAATGGTTTTTGCCCTAAGATGGCAATGGGGCATAGGAATGATGCAAGTGGAGAAACTACTCCGCCTTCTTACTTCTTTTCCTCAAATTTTCATCCAGAATAATCTTTCTCATCCGGATTGACTTTGGCGTAACTTCAACATATTCATCGGCTTTTATATATTCCATGGCTTCTTCGAGCGAGAATTTAACTGCCGGAATAATAAAAGATTTATCATCCGATCCGGATGCCCTCATATTCGAAAGTTTTTTTGTTTTGATCACATTCACTACAATATCGTCGGAACGTGTGTTTTCGCCCAATAACTGGCCTGCATAAATCTCATCATTCGGTTCAACGAAAAACATACCCCTGTCCTGTAACTTATTGATCGAATACGCAATTGCCGATCCTGTTTCCATGGCTATCAGCGATCCGTTTATTCTTCCGGCAATATCTCCCTTCCATGGTTCATAATCCTTAAAACGATGTGCCATGATGGCTTCACCTTCGGTGGCTGTGAGCACAATGTTCCTTAAACCAATTAATCCCCTTGCCGGGATATTGAATTTTAATACCGTACGGTCGTTCTTTGTGTCGAAATGCAGGAGTTCGCCCCTTCGTCTGCTTACAATTTCGATTACCTTGCCTGCAAATGCTTCGGCAACATGCACCGTAAGTGCTTCAACCGGTTCATATTTCTTGCCATTTATGATCTTTTCGATTACCTGGGGTTGCCCCAATTGAAATTCATAACCTTCACGCCTCATGGTTTCGACCAATATGGAAAGATGCAGGATGCCCCTTCCATAAACAAGAAATTTGTCGAGTGTATCCATATCCTCTACCCTTAAAGCAAGGTTCTTTTCTGTTTCAAGATAGAGTCTTTCACGAATATGCCTCGAAGTTACCATAGTTCCTTCTTTTCCGAAAAACGGCGAATTATTAATGGTAAACACCATACTCATGGTAGGTTCGTCCACATGAATGCGTTCAAGTCCCTCAGGGTTTTCATAATCGGCAATGGTGTCACCGATGTCAAAGTTTTCAGGACAAAGAACGGCACATATCTCGCCAGCCTCCACTGCATATTTTACTTTTTCCTTTCCCAGTCCTTCAAAAAGGAATAATTTCTTTACGACTGATTTTACGATGGTACCATCATTTTTTACGATTGAAATCTGCTGTCCGGCCTGAATTGATCCCCGTGTTATCCTGCCAACCGCTATCCTTCCGACATATGAGGAATAATCGAGCGAGGTTATTTGCATTTGCAGTGTACCGGGTTCCTTTTTAAAAGCCGGAATGTATTCTAAAATTGTATCCAGCAGAAAACTGATGTCTTTTGCAGGTTTACGCCAATCGTCCGACATCCATCCCTGTTTGGATGAGCCAAAAACCGTGGGGAAATTAAGCTGGTCATCGGTGGCATCCAGGCTGAGCATTAATTCGAATACAGCTTCCTGAACCTCATCGGGCGTGCAGTTTGGTTTGTCGACTTTGTTTATCACAACGATAGGTTTTAAGCCTAGCTCAAAAGCTTTTTCCAGAACAAACCTCGTTTGGGGCATCGGGCCTTCGAATGCATCGACCAATAATAAAACGCCATCGGCCATATTGATTACCCTTTCAACTTCGCCACCAAAGTCGGAGTGACCCGGAGTATCAATTATATTAATTTTAACATCCTTATATACCACAGAAACGTTTTT
>Ga0182027_10006763_pt1 | contig 17080 bp, 13 predicted proteins | sample 712E1DmetaG_FD_121300 | JGI IMG/M metagenome (GOLD analysis project Ga0182027, IMG submission 121300) | Permafrost microbial communities from Stordalen Mire, Sweden - 712E1D metaG (Illumina Assembly) | ecosystem: Environmental > Terrestrial > Soil > Wetlands > Permafrost | place: Sweden... | reverse complement strand
GTGGCGATGAGCAGGCAGCCGTTTTTCGAATCCATGAGGAATTTGCGAAGTGCGGCAACCTCACGCCGGTCCTTCATCTGGCGGGAGAAGATCTCGCCGAGGTTTTCCAGCATGATCACGAGGGTGCGACCGCGGGCTTGATTCTCCTTGCGGATTGCGGGAACCAGTGTGTCGACGATGGCGAGGTCGTCCTCCTCGGTCAGGAGTTTCGTGTGCATTTGCGCCCAGAGCCGTTCCGCCGGCACGGTTGCGGCGAGGATCTCGCAAAGGCCCAACAGGAAATCGGCGAAAGAGAGCGTGCGGTTGCTCTCTTCCGGGAAACGAGCCACGACGTATTTCGATGCGAGCGCGGGGTCGGCGGCGATCTCGTCTTCGATGAGCGAGAGAAGGTGAGTCTTACCCATGCCGCGCAGGCCGATGAAGAGCAGGTGGTGTTTGGTGGCGCGTGGCGCGTTGGCGCGAAGTGTGTCCATCGTATCCTGAAGCATGGCTGCCCGCCCAACGGTGATATGGCGACGATGGGCGGCGGAGGTGAGACCCTGGCGATAGAAGCCGAGATAGGAAGTGGGTTCCTCATGCATAATATTTCCTCCACCAAGCTTTGATGATGCCGCTGGCGAAATCGTAGCGACCCTCGCTGGCCTCCACGACATAGAAGTCGTTCTCCAGATCGCGGAGCAATTGCAGGAAGAGGCGTTTGCGTTCGTGCACGACGGGCCGCTTGTCCGGGGGCCAAGTCGAGTCGAAGATCTGGTTGAGGACAGACCGCGAGGAGCCATCCGGTCCGGTTGTGCAGAGATGATTTAGCAGGGCGTGGGCTTGGCTAAGCGCTGGCTCCGGGTAATATCTAGCGAGCCGCGTGTAGAAATGCTGGAGCTTGTCCTGCGCAGCAGTGCTGGTGATGAACCGGGCGAACTCTACGTCGACATCGGCGGGCTTGAGTTTGCGCGGTGTCGTGCGCCACGACCGGAAAAGATCCAGCGTGAGCATTTGCAGGAAGAGCGGGATCGGCCGGCCCAGCAGCTCACGCAGGCGGGCGGGGAGCTTTCGTTCGAAGGTCACGCCGCGGCTGGCAAGCATGAGCGCGACAAACTCTTCGACCTGCTCTGTTGTCAGATCGGGGAGCGTCTCGTCGTCGAGGTCGTTGATGCGATCCAACAGTCCGAGGCCGTCAAGCGTCGTGGAGAGGTTGATGGAGCCGCCGAGCAGCCAGCGGACGTTATCGTGTTTCGGAGCCGGATTGCTCCTCTGAGTGCGAAACCACGAAAGGAAATCGCGGAGCAGCTTCGCGTCGTCCTTCCTCAGGTTAAGCAACATGTCGGGAAATTCGTCGACGATGATGAGCACCGGTCGGTCAAGCGTGTGGAGCCGGGCGAAGAGCGTGTCGCCGTGCCGACGCCATTGCTCTCGATAGTCCGCCTCATGCTCGCGGAACTTGAGTTTGAACTCACCCACCTCGAGACCCTCGGCCTTGGGCAGCCAGGATCTTACCGACTTCCAGCCGTCGATAAGGGAGTCGAACACTCCGGGGTGGGCGTCACGAAATTTGTCGAGAAGCGCCAGGAAGAAATCAGCCGGGTGGCTCAAGTCCTGGACGTTTTCGTAGATAACAGCGAAGTTGTGGCGCGGATATCGTCGCAAGTGCTCCATCACGCTTGTCTTGCCGCAGCGCCGCGGTGCCTTGAGCAGAACATGCATCGACTCCAATGTCTCCCACAAGTGATCGATGAACGCTTCGCGGAACAAGAGATCTTCCGCCTCAATCACCGAACCGGTGTAGAAATCCGGGGATTTGGGTGACCAACAATCCATGGAGGGCGGTTGTTTCATAGCAGAAACGTTGCACAACAAGATGGTTTTGCAAGCATGGATATCGATATAATAACAGATTTGTTGCGAAACCAATCTGTTGTACAAACAGGATTGAGTAAAACCAAGAGCCTGTTAATTCCCTAGATCGGAGGTGACCTAGGCCATTGGCCCGCTGCGGCATACGCTGGCCAGATGGCTCAGTCGAAACAGACTGATCAGCCGGCCTCGGCGAGCAACGCGGCGAGGTCGAGGGGATGCGTGAACATGGCGATGCTGCCGTCGGCGGTGCGAGGCCATTCCTCGCGCGGGCGGTCCCGATAGAGCTCGAGGCCATTGCCGTCCGGATCGCGCAAATAGAGCGCTTCGCTCACACCGTGATCGGCCGCGCCGTCGAGCGGGACCTTGGCCCGTTGCAGGCGGCGCAGTGCATCGGCCAGCGCGGCGCGCGTTGGATAGAGGAGGGCCACGTGATAGAGTCCGGTCGTGCCGGGCGCAGGCGGTTGGCCGCCGAGACTCTCCCACGTATTCAGGCCGATATGGTGGTGGTAGCCGCCGGCCGAGATAAATGCAGCCTGCAGACCAAAGCGTTGCATAAGCTCGAAACCGAGCACGCCGCAGTAGAAATCGAGCGAGCGCTGCAGATTGGCGACCTTCAGGTGGACGTGCCCAATGCGGATATCGGAATCGATTGGAGGAAGTATGGCTTGGGCCATGCGCAGGAGGATGTTCGATTGCCGGCGAAAGGCAAAATCGCGCCCGAATCATGCCGTTGATGGCAGGGTCACCGCTCAGCCTGTCCTCCGTAGGCTTGGCGAAGGAGGATCGGCGGATCGTTCCCCATCGACGATTGTCTCGGCGACAAGCCTCTCGACGGGCTCGAAAGGCTCACCGCCGGAACGCTCAGGGCTTTGAGCCTGTCGAAACGGCGCCGACCCTACGCGCCACGATGTTTCTGGTGCTTGCACCCAGCGAAGCTACTTCGTTTCATCCCGACCGCCTAAACCCCATGAAGAAACTGGTTTCACTCCTCACCTTTGCGGCGATGCTGACCGCCTGCCAGCACGGCGTCCGGGTGACCTCACCGCAATGGACGTCGGCCGAGAAAACGGCCGAGTTCCCGGGGGCCGGTTATGTCGTGCGCAATAACGTCTGGGGCGAAGGCCCGGGCCCGCAGAGCATCTGGGCGGATTCGCCGGCGCAATGGGGCGTCCATGCGAATCATCCGGACACGACCGGGGTTAAAGCGTACCCTCATGCTGGACGAGAGGTGCATCGGCGACTTTCCGAAGTTCAGCAGTGTACCAGTCGCTTCGCGGTGACGGTGCCTGCGGCGGGCAGTTACAACACGGCGTTCGATATCTGGTGCGAGCAGCACGCATACGAGATCATGCTCTGGGTGAACTGGCACGGCAAGATGGGGCCGATCGCACGCTCGTGGAATGCCAAGGGAGAGCCGGCGGTGGAGGTGGCAAATGTGACTGTCGGCGGTCAGACGTGGGACGTCTACAAAGGGACCAACGGCGCGAATGTCGTCTTCACCTTTATGCGCACCAGTCCCGCCACAACGGGTGCGGTGGACATCAGGGCGGTACTCGGCTGGATCAAGGCTCAAGGATGGTTTGACCGGCACGAGCACGGCAACGTGCTGCTCGACGAGGTCCAGTTCGGCTGGGAGATCGCAGGTTCCCCGGGCGGACTCGATTTCGCCGTCAACGATTTCGTGGTCGACGTCCAATAGGAATCGGGAGCCGCGCGCCGCCAGGCTGAACACCAGTTTGGTCCGCATTATCCTAAATTCCGCAGATGGGGCTTCCGCTCCTCGTAGCTGCGAGCGTAAGCGAGTGGCTTCCGCCTCAACTGCGGGATTCAGGATTATGCCGTCGGGAATCCTCGTTTTGCACCGTCCGCGTTCCGGCCTCCGCACGACGTCCGCCGCCTCCATTGAATTGCAAACGGCTGGCTATTCTGCCTATCATCCCACCATAATTGGATATTCCGATTTTTAGTCTAGCTACATAACCTTCGGCTGAATAACCACCATGAGGGTTGCATCGTTGCTCATAGTTGCTTTTCGGGCTCGGCATAGGAGCGAGAATCGGCAGAAAAGTTGGGAAAGGAAATGGACAAACAGGGCCGAACCAGCCGCTGCGAATGCCGGCCAGCGGCACGCAGGCTGCTGGCGCACCCGTCGCGCCGCCGTCCGGCGCTGCAGGTCGGTAGCATTTGCCACGTGACACGATAGCGTCTTGACGTCACAGCGTTATGCCGCTGTCGTCCACCACATGAAAAGAGCCACGGTTTACCTGCAGGAGGATCTCCACCGGGCACTCCGGCTCAAAGCGTTCGAGGCCGACAGAAGTGTCTCTGATTTGATCAACGATGCCGTGCGGGTCGCCCTCGAAGAAGATGTGGCGGACCTCACGGATTTGGAGGCTCGGCGGCGTGAGAAACCGGTGTCTTACCACGATTTTCTGAAGGAGCTCAAAGACCGTGGCCAATTATGACCTTCGGGTTCGTCCTTCTGTATGGAAGGATGTCGAGAAGATACCGAAAAAGGACCTGAAGAAGATCCTGGTTCGGATGGAAAGCTTGCGGGACGAATCGCGCCCACCCGGACGTGTCAAGCTTTCCGGACTCGAGTACTACCGCATTCGCCAAGGAGACTATCGAATCGTTTATGAGATCGGTGATGGCAAAATGATTATCACGGTGGGAAAGGTCGGCCACCGAGGGGATGTTTATAGGAAGAAATGAGGCGAACCCAGAAGTTCGTATGCCGCGTTAGCCGGCGCACAACCTCGCCCTCCAGGTGCCTGCTATGTGCATGAATTCGCGGCGCGCTGTATCGTAAGCCCGATGGGATCGTTCTGTGACCGCCGGGATTGCCCCGCGCGATTGGGTCTGCTAATCCACGGTACACTCGACGATGAAACCTCGTGCACTTGGATTCCACGCTGCGCTGACCGGTCTGCTTGCTGTTGCGGCTGCGATTGCGAACGACGTCCCGGCCGAACCTCTCGTCTGGTTCGACGCACCGGCGACCCACTTCACGCAATCGTGTCCGCTCGGGAACGGCCGGCTTGGCGCCATGGTCTTCGGTGGTGTCGACGAGGAGCGCGTGGTCCTCAACGAGAGCGGCATGTGGTCGGGTTCGCCGCAGGATGCGGACCGGCCCGATGCGGCGGCAGCGCTGCCCGAGATCCGGCGCCTGCTGTTGGAGGGCAGGAACGTGGAGGCGGAGAAGCTGGTCAACGACCATTTCACCTGCGCCGGGCCAGGGTCGGGTTATGGCAGCGGCGCCAACGTGCCCTACGGCTGCTACCAAGTGCTGGGTAATCTCCAGCTGAAGTTCGATTACGGCGGCGTGAAGGACATGCCGCAGGACTACCGCCGCGAGCTCAACCTGGCCGAGGCCGTGACCCGCGTGGAATTCGTGCGGGGAGGAGTCCATTTCGTCCGTGAGGCGTTTGTCAGCGCGCCGGACGAAGCGATGGTCATGCGTGTGACGGCCAACCGCCCCGGGGCACTTTCGTTCGACCTCACGCTAGACCGGCCGGAGAATTTCGAGACCGCGGCCGCAGGTTCCGACGGTTTGCGGATGACCGGCCGGCTCAACAACGGCGTCGATGGCAAGGGCGTGAACTATGCCGCGCAGCTTCGGGCTCTCCCGGTCGGCGGAACGGTCGCGGTCCTGGGCCGTACGCTGCAGGTGCGCGGGGCGGACGAGGCGGTGTTGCTCGTCACGGCCGCGACGGACATCCGCTCATTTGCAGGCCGGCGCAGCGACGATCCTACGGGGATGGCCGCCGGCGATCTCGCGCGGGCTGCGGGGAAGCCATACGCGGAATTGCGGCGCGCCCACGTGGCCGGTTACCAAAGCCGGTTCAACCGCACGCGGCTGCGGCTGGGACCGGCCAACGATGCGGCGGCGGCGCTGCCGACTCCCGCCCGCATCGTCGCGCTGCAGCAGGGCGGTGCGGACCCCGGCTTGATGGCGCTTTATTTCGATTTCGGCCGTTATCTGTTGATCTCCGCGTCCCGGCCCGGCGGGCTGCCGGCCAATCTGCAGGGAATCTGGGCGGAGGAGATCCAGACGCCCTGGAACGGCGACTGGCACCTGAATGTGAACGTGCAGATGAACTACTGGCCGGCGGAGTCCTGCAACCTCTCCGACCTGACGCAGCCGCTGTTCGCACTGGTCAGCTCCCTGCAGAAGCCCGGCGCGCAAACCGCCCGGAAATATTACGGTGCGCGCGGCTGGGTGGCCCACGTCATCACCAACCCCTGGGGGTTCACGTCGCCGGGCGAAGGAGCCGACTGGGGCGCGACAACCACGGGTTCGGCCTGGTTGTGCACGCACCTGTGGGACCATTATCTGTTCACGGGAGACCGCGCGTTCCTGGCGGACGCCTATCCGGTCCTGAAAGGGTCGGCGCAATTCTATGTGGACATGCTCATCGAGGAACCGTCGCACCATTGGCTGGTGACGGCGCCCTCCAATTCGCCCGAGAATGCCTTCCTGCTCCCCGACGGCGCGAAGGCCCACATCTGTCTCGGCGCCACGATGGACATGCAGCTGTTGCGATACCTGTTTGGAGCGTGCATCGAGGCGTCGCGCATTCTCGGCGTGGACGAGGATTTCCGGAAGGAGCTGGAGGCGAAGCGGCGGCGGCTGGCCCCGACCCGGATCGCGGCGGACGGTCGGATCATGGAATGGCTGGAGGAGTACCGGGAGGACGATCCTCACCACCGTCATGTTTCGCACCTCTGGGGCCTGTATCCGGGTTTTGAGATCAACCGGCAGACGACCCCGGCGCTGGCGGAGGCGGCGCGCAAGTCGCTCGAAGCCCGGGGCGACAGCGGCACGGGATGGGGGATTGCCTACAAGGCTGCCCTCTGGGCGCGCCTGGGCGATGGCAACCGCGCCTGCCGCCTGCTTGCGAACCTGCTCCAGCCCGCGCAGAACGCCGGCGGAACGTATCCCAATCTTTTCGATTCGTGTCCGCCGTTCCAGATCGACGGCAATTTCGGGGCGGCAGCCGGCATCGCCGAGATGCTTGTCCAAAGCCGGATCGTGGAGCCGGAGGACGCAAAGCTCGAATCGGAGATCGAGTTGCTGCCGGCGCTTCCCGACGCGTGGGCGGAGGGCGGCGTGCAGGGCCTGCGCGCCCGTGGAGGCTTCGAAGTCGACCTCCGCTGGGAAAAAGGACGGCTCACCGAAGCCAGAATCCTCTCGCTGGCCGGCAATCCGCTCCGGGTCCGGTATGGCGGCGAGACGGCGGTCTTTGATTCCAGGTCGGGCAAGGCGTTCGTGCTCGACGGTTCCCTGCACCCGCACTGACCCTACGGGGCCGCCGGCATCAACCTAAATCCCGCAGTTGAGGCTTCGGTTCCTCGTAGCGGCGAGCGTGAGCCCCTCGACCAAGCTCGGTGCCTTGAGTGCTATAAGCTTGTCGAAACGGCGAGCCGGTTCCGCCTCACTGCCGGCCGGTTTCTCGGAAAGTACTGATATCGGTTTGATCTCAAAAAACATCCCGCGAGGTGTAGCCTCGGACCGGCTGGCGACTTGCGATCATCATGGCCGGGAGCGTCCGCGCGATTCAGTTGCGCCGGGAATGACGCATCTTATTGTTGGCTGTTCCCGATCCTGAAACCGATAGGAGAATTCCGCCTCATGCAACGTTTTCACCGCTGTGTTTCCATCCTTGCTCTGACCTGCCGGGTCGTGCCTGCGTCGATTCTGCTCGCCGGCGCTTGTCCTTTTGCCGCGACAACAGCGGCCTGCGCTGCCGATGTTGCGCCGGGATCGCGCGAGTCCTTCAATGCCGATTGGCGGTTTCAGAAGGGCGACCCCGCCAGTGTGGGCGACGCACTGGTCTATGGCAGGATCAAGAGCTGGATCATCGCGACCGGTAACGATCTGCTCAATCCCATGGCGGCGAACCCCGTCCGCCCGGTGGGCAACCCCGGCGGAGAGATTCCGTACGCGCAGACTGGTTTCGCCGACGGTTCCTGGCGGAAACTGAATCTGCCGCACGACTGGGGCATCGAAGGGCCGTTCAAACAGGAGTTGCCTGGCGACACCGGCAAACTGCCGTGGTCGGGCGTCGGCTGGTACCGGAAGCATTTCACCGCCGAACCGCCGGATGCCGGACAGCGTCTTTATCTCGATGTAGACGGTGCGATGGCCTACTCGGCCGCGTGGCTCAACGGGCAGTTTGTCGGCGGCTGGCCCTACGGCTATTCCTCGTTCCGGCTCGATCTGACGCCGTACGTCAAATGGGGCGCCGAGAATGTGATCGCGATCCGCCTCGACAATCCGCCGGAATCCTCCCGGTGGTATCCGGGCGGCGGCCTTTACCGGAATCTCTGGCTTGTGAAGACGGCGGCGGTGCACGTGGCGCATTGGGGGACGTTCGTGACGACGCCCGTGATCTCGAAGGACACCGCGACGGTGAACGTGGATTTTGTGATCGAGAATGACTCGCCGGACAAGACCGAGGCGTCCGTTTCCACCAGGATTTATGAGCTCGGGGCGGACGGACGGACGGGCGCTTCTCCGGTGGCGACGTCCGACACTCTCCTGCTGGAGTTCGATCCCGCCCGGGCACGCACGGCGGCGCAATCGAATCTGTTGACGATCGGCAAGCCCCGGCTTTGGGACCTCCAGCATCCGAACCGATACCTGGCGGTCACAACAGTCGACCAGAGCGGGAGGATCGTGGACCGTTACGAAACCCCCTTTGGCATTCGCACCATCCGTTTCGATCCGGACCAGGGATTCCTCCTGAACGGCGAGCATGTGCGGATCAACGGAGTTTGCGATCATCACGATCTCGGGGCGTTGGGCGCCGCCATCAATTTGCGCGGACTTGAGCGTCAGATCCAGTTGCTCCAGGAGATGGGCTGCAATGCCATCCGAACGAGCCATAATCCGCCTGCGCCGGAGTTGCTCGAAATCTGCGACCGCTTGGGGATGCTTGTGATGGATGAAGCGTTTGACTGCTGGCGAATCGGCAAACGCCCCAACGATTACCACCTGCTGTTCGACGATTGGGCGGAGAAGGATTTGCGGGCCCTGGTGCGACGCGACCGCAATCACCCGAGCGTGATTTTGTGGAGCATTGGCAACGAGATCCCCGAACAGGGTCGCGCGGAAGGCTGGAGGCTGGCGGCGCACCTCGCCGGAATCGTGCGGGAGGAAGATCGTTCGCGGGCGGTTACCTCGGCGTGCTCTTACACCGATGCAGGTTACAACGGATTTCAGACCGCGCTCGACGTGCTCGGCTACAACTACAGGCCGAACGAATACAAGCCGTTCCATGCCCAACACCCTGTGATTCCTGTGTTAGGCAGTGAAACCGCTTCATGCGTCAGTTCCCGGGGCGAGTATTTCTTCCCTGTCAGCGACGACAAGGCCGGGGGCCGCGCGAATTTCCAGGTCAGTTCCTACGATCTCTATGCGCCGCGATGGGCGTTGCCTCCCGACGTCGAATTCCGGGGGCTCGACGAGTCGCCGTTCGCGGCGGGCGAATTCGTGTGGACCGGGTTCGATTATCTCGGCGAGCCCACGCCCTACAACGCGGACTCAAGCATCCTCCTGAATTTCTCCGACGCGGCGGAACAGGCGAAAATGGCGAAGGAACTCAAGGCGCTCGGCAAGATAACCGTGCCCTCACGCAGCTCCTATTTCGGCATCCTGGACCTCGCCGGATTCAAGAAGGACCGGTTTTTCATCTATCAGGCACGCTGGCGGCCGGACTTCGCGATGGCGCACCTTCTGCCCCACTGGAATTGGCCGGATCGCGTCGGTCATGTCACGCCCGTCATGGTCTATACTTCAGGCGACGAGGCGGAGCTTTTTCTGAACGGTCGATCGCTGGGCCGGAAGAAACTGGAACCGTTGCAGTATCGGCTCCGCTGGGATGACGTGAAATACCAGCCTGGTGAATTGAAGGTCGTGGCCTACAAGCGCGGCCAGAAATGGGCCGAAGACGCCGTCAAGACCACGGGCGCCGCGTCAAAGATCGCGCTCGCGACCGACCGCGCCGCGCTCAAGGCCGACGGCCTGGACCTGGCTTTTGTGACGGTGGCGATCGCCGACGCCGACGGGCTCCTCGCGCCGCAATCCAGCAATCTCGTGAAATTTGAACTGAGCGGACCGGGTGAAATCGCGGCGGTGGACAATGGCGACGCGACCAGTTTCGAGCCATTCCAGGCGCAGGAGCGCCATGCCTACAACGGGCAGGCGCTCGTGATCGTTCGTACGAAGGCCGGCCAGTCGGGCACAATCACCTTGAAGGCGCAATCCGACGGCCTGGCACCGGCCGAAGTCATCCTCCAGAGCGGGGAACGCTAGTCCACGTCGGTGCGGAAGGGCGAGGCGGGTAGCCCGGCGGCGTTGAAGAGATTGCCCACGGGCACGTTTGCCCAGCCATAGTGCACCGCGACCGGTTGCGCTACTGCCGGCGAGGAAACGACGACTGTTTCGCCTTCGATCAAGGCGCGGGCGGGATGGAACACCTTGTCCGGTCCGGCGATCGTGAAGCCGGTCAACGGACCGCCTTTCGCGATCAGGCCGCTGCCGAGATGAGTGAACGAAAGGATGGCCCGGCCGCCCTCCGGTTGGATCAATTTGAAGACCGGTCCGGAGTATTCAAGTGCCTCTCCATAGGCGAGGGCACGGGCCGCCAGGGCCAGCCGGGCGCCCATCGGCTGTTTGTGCGCAGGATGAATGTCGTTGGCGTCGCCGCAGTCGATCGTGACGGCCATCGCCGTGTTTGGCGTATGTTGCCACGACAGCAGCTGGGCTTCCCGGATTTCCGGGGTCATTTCCTTAAATGGCGCGATTTGCACGAACAGGAACGGGAAGTCGCCTTCGCCCCAGACGCGCCGCCAGTCAGCAATCATCGCCGGAAAAAGCGTGCGGTACTGTTTCTCGCGTCCAACATTGGCTTCGCCCTGGTACCAAATGACTCCCCGGATCGCATATGGCAGCAGCGGTGCGATCATTCCATTGTAGAGCCCGCTTAGGACCGTCGGGCCGTTGGTATAGTCGAGTGGTGGGCTGTTGCGGGGTCCGAATTGGAGCGACGCCCGGTAGAGCCAGGTCCCGGCGAGCGAAACCGGCGGCAAACTGTGGCCGCTTGCCGGCTCCAATCGCATCGTGTCTCCGCCGCCGTAGAGTCCGCCACCACCTCCGGTGTCGAGGACGCGTACTGCGATGACATTTTGTCCAGGCCGGAGCACGGCGGCAGGGATGCGGTAGACCCGGGGGATGGTCCATCCGATGGTCGCGCCGACCTCAACGCCGTTGACCCAGGTCGTGTCGTCGTCATCAACCGCACCCAGATGCAACTCGGCGTCAGTCCCAACCCATGACAGGGGCAGATCGAAGGTCCGACGGAACCAGACCACGCCATCGTAGTCGGGGAGACCCGCTTTTTCCCAAAAGATTGGAAGCCCCATTGGTTTCCATGTGCTGGTGGGTAATTTCGGCGCGGACCAGAGCGATCCAACCATCGATCCGGGATCGCGGGTCCGCAACCAAGCCTCCAGGGTTTTCGCATAATCGTAAGTGCCGTGCTTGAATTCTTCGAATGCATGCTCGGTTTGCGCGACTGGCCCGGCAAAATCGGGGATCTTCCGCAGGGCCTCCAAGCTCGTCCATGACTCAGCGGGTGTGCCACCCCACGAACTGTGAATCAGCCCGACCGGCGCATGGCGGGCTTGAAACAGGTCGCGTCCGAAAAAATACCCGACTGCGGTGAAATCGGCCGCCGTTTTTGGCGAGCAGACAACCCATTTGCCGTCGACTGATGCCGCCGGGGAAAGCGCGGATTTCTGCGGCACGTAGAATTGGCGGATTTGCGGGTAATTTGCGGCTGCCACCTCTTGTTCCCAGTTGACGATCGGTTTCTGTCCTTCGCGCAAGCCGAGCTGGCGCTCCATGTTCGACTGGCCGCTGCAAACCCAGACTTCGCCCACGAGCACGTCCGGAATCGTCACAGTGTTGCCCTCACCCGAAATCGTCATCGTGTATGGGCCGCCTGACGGCAGGGAAGGCAGGCGCACCAGCCACCGGCCGTCCTTAGCCAGGGTCGCGGCTTGCTCCCCGGCGACTTCGACAGTCACATGTTCGCCGTCTCTGGCTGTGCCCCACACGGGCAGGTCTCGGCCCTGTTGCAGGACAGCATGGGAGGAAAAAAGAGGATTGGGAACGACCTCGGCCCTCGCGGTGGAGATCGCGGCGGCTATCAGTACTGCACCGAGAAACATGGAGTATCTCATGATGGAATTTGTGGGCTATTCGGGCCATTGACTCAAGCCGTGAGGTGCTGTGCTTCGCGAAGATGGTGTTTCCCCTGCGGGCAAAAGTCTGAGACTGCAGGAGCTCCAAAGATTGATTTGATTCCGACGGGATGAATAGATTGGTGGAATGAAGGGTCGAACTTCGTTGCTATCCGGCCGTCTGAAATCGCTGGGGATGGTGGCATTGGTCTTTGGCATGGTGCTGGCATGCTACTGGCCCGCGCTGAATGGTGGCTTGGTTTGGGACGACAATGGTCATGTGACCCGGCCAGACCTGCGTTCCTGGGCCGGTCTGGGCCGGATCTGGGGCGAAGTGCGTGCGACCCAGCAGTACTACCCGGTCGTGCACAGCGCCTTTTGGATCGAGCACCGGCTGTGGGGCGACGCGACGCTTGGGTACCATCTGATGAACGTGTTGTTGCACGCCGTCGCGTGCTGCCTTCTGGCGCTGGTCCTGCGACGGTTGTGGCATCTGGGTCCAACAACCGCAGGGCCTTTGGGTGGACCGGATTCCGCAGGCGGAATGCCCCGGGGGGCGGAATGGCTGGCCGCCCTGATTTTTGCGGTCCACCCGGTTTGCGTCGAATCGGTTGCATGGATTTCGGAACAGAAGAACACGCTGGCGCTGGTCTTCTATTTGTTGGCTGCGTTGGCGTACCTGGATTTTTCCGTCCGGCGGCGGCGTTGGTCCTATGGGCTGGCCCTTGTGCTCTTCCTGCTGGCGTTGGGCACCAAGAGCGTGACGGCCACTCTGCCGGCCACTATTTTGGTGGTGCTTTGGTGGAGGAACGGGCGGCTGTCCTGGCGGCGCGATATCGGTCCCCTACTTCCCTGGTTCCTTCTGGCGATTGCCGCGGGATTGTTCACGGTCTGGGTCGAACGGAAGGTCATCGGAGCAGAAGGCGCCCGGTTCGATCTGTCAGCAGGCCAACGCATCCTTCTGGCCGGGCGGGTGCTTTGGTTTTATCTGGGCAAGCTCGTCTGGCCGACCGATCTGATGTTCATCTATCCGCGTTGGAACGTGGCAGTTGCGGCGGCGGGATGGTACGGCTGGCTGGGTGCAGCGGTCGCGGTGACTGTGGTGCTTTGGCTTGTGCGGCGACGGATGCGGGGGCCGCTGGCCGGCTGGCTTTTCTTCGCGGGCTCGCTCTTTCCGGCGCTGGGTTTTTTCAACGTATACCCGTTCATCTTCTCCTACGTTGCGGACCATTTTCAATATCTGGCGAGCCTCGGCATCGTCGTTGCTGTCGCCACTGGAATTGCAGTGGTTCTGGCTGAAGCCGCCCCATGGATTCACGTGTGTGGTCGGTTGCTATACGTCTTGCTGGTAATCGCGCTGGGCCTCTTGGCCAACCGGCAGAGTCGAATTTACCGTGGCGCCGAAGTCCTCTACCGCGAGACGCTGGCGCGCAACCCGTCCTGCTGGATGGCGCACCACAACCTGGGACTGGCGCTATCAAGTATTCCGGGGCGGTTGCCTGAAGCTGTTTCCCACTATGAGGCGGCGTTACGAATCAATCCCAATCTGGCGGAGGCGCACATCAACCTGGGTTTGATACTATCAGGCATCCCTGGTCGGACGCCTGAGGCAATTTCCCACTATGAGGCGGGGCTGCGGATCAATCCGAATCTTGCAGAGGGATACAACTACCTGGGATTGGCGCTATCGAGAATCCCTGGTCGAACGCCCGATGCAATCGCCCACTATGAGGCTGCGTTACAGATCGATCCCGCTTTTGCGGAGGCGCATAATAATCTGGCCGTTGCACTGGCGAGATCGCCGGACCGCCTGTTGGAGGCACTTGCGCATTACGAACAGTCGCTGCGGCTTCAACCCAACTTGGTCGAGGCTCACGTCAATCTTGCCCACGAACTGGCGAAGCTGCCGGGTCGTCTGCCGGAGGCGCTTGCGCATTACGAACAGGCTTTGCGGCTCAAGCCAGAGGCAGCCGATGTGCACGTCTATCTGGCGTATGAATTGGCGAAGCTGCCGGGTCGTTTGCCGGAGGCGCGGGCTCATTTCGAACAGGCCCTGCGGATCAACCCTGGCCATGTGGAGGCGCTGAATGGACTCGGCATTGTGTTGGCCCGTCAGGGTCAGCTGGAGGATGCCAGAAAACAGTGGGAGCGGGCGCTCGAGCTGAATCCAGGCAATGAACACGCCCGCAGGAATCTTGATCTGATAAAAAAGCGGCTGGGGCCATGATGGATTGATTAGACTCTGTACAACGATGAAAAAGCCCACGAAGGAGGAGCGGCAGCGGATGTGCACGCGCAAACGCCGGTTCCGCAGTCAGGGCGATGCTCTTGACGCCGCGCTCCTCGCCGGGGTTGAGCGACGGCGCAAAGCCTACCTCTGCCCGCTCTGTGGACAGTGGCACCTGACATCGGGCTAGCCCGGATGTTTCACACTCTGCTCGATAGCCTGTGTGCAGACTGTAGACGATCCACGGGCCGAGCGCGCTGGCCGGCACATCCGGGCTAAGCCCGCATATCCCTTGATTACCGCCATCATAGGAATCGCCAGCAGGAAGATGGTCATAGCGATGGCGAAGACTGTGAAATATGCGGGCTAGGAGATCCTCATGACCCTCTTGCTTTCCCTCTAGCTCCCGATCCTGCTTTCGTCCGTTTTCGTCTTCATTGCCAGTTCCCTCATTCACACGGTCCTCCCCTGGCACAAGGGCGACCATGCGAAGGTGCCGGACGAGGACAAAGTGATGGACGCCTTGCGTCCCTTTTCGACTCCACCGGGTGAATACATGGTGCCAATGTGTTCCGGATTCGCGGATATGAAGTCGCCGGAATATGCCGAGAAACTGAAGAAGGGGCCGGTCATGATCCTCACCGTCATTCCGAACGGACCAATTTATATGGGGAAGAGCCTTGCCTTCTGGTTCCTATATCTGCTCGCAGTTAGCACGTTCGCCGGCTATGTGACCTGTCATGCCGTTCCGGGCGGCGCGGACTATTTGAAGGTGTTCCGATTCGCCGGAGCGACGTCATTTCTAAGCTATTCGTCCGCGCTTTGGCAGATGTCGATCTGGTATCGACGTTCCTGGTGCACGACCATCAAAGACACGATGGACGGTCTGATCTACGCCGGGCTGACGGCGGGCACGTTTGGCTGGCTTTGGCCGCGGTAGGTCCGCCCCAATTACTGCGCTCCCTTGATGATTTCCACCCCTGGGAGAATCATCTTCAGAATCCGGCAAAACTTGTCGTAGTTGCTGATGGGTTCCGGGAGGGTCACCCTCACGTCGAACCCGGCTCCTGCGAAGAACGCCGTGAATGCATCGGAATCCAACCGGGCGGAGCGCACCCGAAAATTCCCGGCGAACATCGGCGGGCCGCTTTCAAAATAGCACCGCCCGTCGTCCAGGTCCGCGAACTTCCGTTTGAGCAATAGATAGGGGCGCCTATCTTCGTCATCAATACCCACGAATTTTACCTGACAATAGTCAGCATTCTCCACAGCAGCGGTGGAAACGACTTCGAATTGTATTGGACGGTGGAGGGGGGGCATGGGTGATCAATTGCGGACATCAAAGCCCAGTACAACATACCTGTTCCTTATACTCTTCATGGGACAATTGGGCGACACTTCTGGCTCGATGGCAATCGCGATCAGGCTCCATCTTGCGGAGCATCTCTAACGCGGCACCGCCACGCCTTCAATGGGAAACCCCATTGCCTGCATATCCTGCGATGCTCGCCGCCAAATGCTCGAGCGGGCCTGCCAGGCCGCAATCCCACAGCTCGGCGGGAGCCTCGCCCTCCAAAAGCGCCTGCGATGAACAATGATTTGTGGCGCGCTGTATAGAAGCGGCGACGACTCCGGCGGTTCAACTGAAACGCTTGATCTCCCGCCGGCTCACCTTGTTGGTGACATAGTGATCATTGAACATCAGTAACTCAACCGTCTCCTCTGTCGCATGATGCAGATCAGCATACTTCATCTCTTCGCCGACCGTTTGTTGATGGGCTTTTCCGTCACCTCCAACGACGCTGATCGTTATCGGGATGGACCCAATCGCCACGCGCTCCACACGCTCATTCGTCAGACGCTGGTAGACCCATATCTCGGCTTTTCCGTCTGGTGCCTTCATGGGTTTGATTGCATTAGGCGCGCCCATGATTTTTCGGACGACATCTGCGGGCATGGCCTTGGTGAGGGCGGACTCCGGACTTTCGGGAGAGACCGCGACCGGTTTTGCCCCCGGCGTGACTTTGTCGGAATTGGATGGCTGGACCGCTCCGGCTCCGTCGATCGCGAGCCCAAAGAGCGAAGCAAAAACTAGCAGTTGATGAAGTTTCATTGTAGTGCCTTTTGACGCTGGAAGATTCAGAGGTATGTGGTGCTATTCTGAGAACAGAGGTCCGTGATTGAACCGTCTCCACGGCTAACGGCTGCTTCGAAGAAGCATCCTTTCGCTAGTTAGAATTGCATCGTTCATGCCAAACCCTATTGCCTCGAGCAAGTGATTGATCAGCTTCTATTTATGATGTTTTATGGAAACGAGTAGCCTCGGCATGGTTTCATGCGTGGGATGACGGCTTCCCAGGATTGGGATTAAACCTGCCCTGACTGTCCCCGGGCCATGCCCATGCAATCTGCCGCGCCCACTCTCGTAAACCTGACGTGCGGGCATGCTGCTTCGACGCTCCGCAGCAAAGAAAGTTTCTGCCGATAAAGATATTCACACCAATATTTCGGTTTCAGAGGCAAATGGCGAACGCCATTTGCCAAGCAGCCTGCCGGCTAAGCCCGGCAGGCTGCGCTAGCCCGGATGTTTTATACTCCACTCTATAGCCTACGTGCAGACTGTAGACCATCCGCGGGCCGAGTCTGCTGGCCGGCACATCCGGGCTACCGGCAAAACCGCCCCCAGAAAGCTCTGCATAGAGATCGGCATGATTCTCAGGCTTTCCTAAGCCGGCCGTCTTTTCTCAGTCG
>Ga0182027_10006762_pt1 | contig 17081 bp, 17 predicted proteins | sample 712E1DmetaG_FD_121300 | JGI IMG/M metagenome (GOLD analysis project Ga0182027, IMG submission 121300) | Permafrost microbial communities from Stordalen Mire, Sweden - 712E1D metaG (Illumina Assembly) | ecosystem: Environmental > Terrestrial > Soil > Wetlands > Permafrost | place: Sweden... | reverse complement strand
GATTAAATATGTGTTTCCAGAAAAACAGTTTCATCCGACCTGACCTAGAACTATTGACACCTCGATTTTGACACTTCCACTGACCAACAACTAATGACACTTGCCCGTCCATCCGTGGTTTCAGATGAATAAATACGGCTGAAGCGTGAACTCCAACACAAACTTTGGACTTTGGACTTCGGGCTTTGGACTTTAACCTTCGCCCGATGTCGCAGATGCTCAAATCGTCCGGTTCGATGGCCATTGCCACCCTGACCAGCCGCGTGCTCGGCATGGTGCGCGAAATTGTTTATGCGTGGTTCATGGGCGACAGCAAGGTCGCCGGCGCATTTCTCTTCGCGTTTCAAATTCCAAATTTGTTTCGCCGGTTGCTGGGCGAAGGCGCCCTGACGGCGGCGTTCATCCCGATTTTCAAGGAAAAGGAAAAAAACGCCGGTGAAAAAGAGATGTGGCGCGCGGCCAACGCGGTGATTTCCGGTCTGATTGTCGCCGCCAGTGCGGTAGTGGCGCTGGTTTTGCTCGGCCTCTCGATTGCGCTGGCCGTTCATCAGTTTTCCGAAAAAACAGAACTCATTCTGCAATTGCTGCGCGTGATGTTCCCTTACATGCTGCTCGTATGTCTCGCCGCGGCGTTCATGGGCATGCTCAACGCGCGCGGCCATTTTTTCATCCCGGCGATGGGCGCAACCATGCTCAACGCCGTCATGATCGCGTCCGTGCTCTGGCTCGCGCCAAAATTTGGCGTTGGACTTTCCAAGGAACAAAAGCTGCCGGTGCAAATTTTCGCGCTCGCTTACGGCGTCCTCGTGGCCGGCGTCGCCCAGGCGGCATTTCAATTGCCAACGCTCTGGCACGACGGCTTTCGTTTTCATTGGGTTTCGCCGTGGAAAAATGAAACGGTGCGGCTCGTCGTCACGCGGATGATTCCCGGCACCATCGGCGTGGCCGCGTTTCAAATCAACGTGACGCTCGTGCAAGTCATCGCGTATTGGATTGATCCGCAAATCAATGCCTCGTTCAACTATGCCGTGCGCCTCATGGAATTGCCGCAGGGAATGTTTGGTATTTCGCTCGCGACCTATCTGCTGACGGCATTGAGCAGCCTGGCGCTGGAAAAAAATTATGCCGAATTTCGCGCGATCCTCCGCAACGGACTCGGCACGCTGCTTTTTGCGAATTTAATCGCCGCCATTTTGCTCGTCGTGCTGGCCGAGCCGATCGTGCGGCTTTTGTTCGAGCACGGCGATAAATTCACCTCCGCTTCAACTGCCCGCGCGACGTTCGCGCTGGTCTGCCTTGCGCCCGGACTCGTCGCCTTCTCGACCGTCAATGTTTTGGCGCGGGCGTTTTACGCGCTCGGCGACACGCAAACGCCGATGAAAATCAGCCTCGTGTGTCTGGTCTTAAATCTGATTTTGGGTGCCGCGCTGGTTGTGCCGCTGCGGCAGGGTGGCCTCGGCCTGGCGAACACCGCGACTTCGATTTGCAGCGTCTGGCTGCTGCTGTACGCGCTCCGGCGCAAATTGGGAAAACTGGAAATGGAATCGTTGCGCGCCACGTTTCTGCCGCTGGCTGTCGCCGGCATTCTGGCCGGGCTGGTGGCGTGGTCGGGCTGGTGGTCGTGGGAAAAATCTCTCGGCCACAAGACCATCGCGCTGAAAATTGGCGCGGTGTTTGTGCCGGCGGCGGTCGCGGGACTGGTTTACTGGCTGATCGCGCTGGCCTTCAAAATTCCGGCGGCGAAGGAGATGGTGGAATTTGTGTTTGCGAAATTCAAAATACGGAACTGAACAGAAGCAATCGAAGGAAACAAAGAATTTTGATTTTCCAGCGGCTGGCCTTTTGGAAACCCCTTGGTTTCCTTCGTTGTCTTCGGGTTTAAATCTCCACCACGGCCGTCCAGCAGTTCGAGCCAAACTTTGATTTGAATTTTTCCGCCAGCGATTCGGCGGCGGCTTTGGTTTCGGCGATGGCAAACGTGGTTGAGCCGCTGCCAGACATCAACGCCGCCAGCGCGCCATTCACGCGGAGAAATTCCTGGAACAGCGCGAGCACCGGGTACTTTTCCAGCGCCGGGGCTTCCAGCGAATTGTAAAATTCAGCGCCGGCAGCGCGCCCATCGCCGGTTTGCAGCCGGGCAATCAGTTTTTGCGCGCGGCCCGGCCGGCCGTTCAACGCCTCCGGGAAGCGCGCGAGATTCTGATAAGCCCACGGCGTCGAAATGCCGAACCCGGGATGAATCAGCAGGAACGCCCTGCCGCGCAACGCCGGGAAAGAATCGAGCGGCTGGATTTTTTCGCCGCGACCGGTGGCGAGCGCCGGCTGGTCCTGGAGGAAAAACGGCGCGTCGGAACCGAGTGCCGCGGCCAGTTCGCCGAGCTTCGCGGCTGAAAGCGGCTGGCCGAACAGTTCGTTCAACGCGAGCAGGGTCGTGGCGGCATTGCCGCTGCCGCCGCCCAGGCCGGCGGCAAGCGGAATCTTTTTCTCCAGATGAATGCGCACGCCGCCGCCGGTTTTCGCGGCCTGCAAAAACCCGGTGGCCGCGCGGTGAACGAGATTGCCCGAGTCCACTGGCAGCGTGGCGTCACTGCATGACAGTTCAACCGTGGTGCCGCGGCGCTCGAACGTCAGCCGGTCGCAAAGGTTGACCGGCTGCAGGACGGTTTCGAGTTCGTGAAAACCGTCGGCGCGCCGGCCGAGGATGTTCAACAGCAGGTTGACTTTGCAGGGCGAATTTTTTTCGAGCGGCATGGTCTTCACAAAAAGAAAACGCGCCAACGGCAGGCGGTTGGCGCGTTGATGAAAACGGGTTCGGTCACGGTCAATTTTCGAACACGCGGAACCGGCTGCCACAGAGGAAGGTCGGCACGACGTCGACGACGCTGACTTCGCCATTGCTGAAACCAATGAAGGTGTCCGTGTCTATGTAATAGTTTTTTATGCCGCGTCCGAGTTTTGGTTCGTGTGTGGCGCAACCGGACACAAACAAGGCGGCAAGGGCAACCACAGTGAGGAAGGGCATTGCTTTACGCATAAAAGCTCGATTTGTCGTTTTCACAAACACAGTTTACACAGTTTACGCGGAAATCGCCGGATGTAAAGCGCGTTTTACGATTCGCGCGCGGCGCGTTTTTGATCCCGCCGGTTCCAATACCACGCAATCCAGACGGTGATTTCGTAAAGTAATTGCAGCGGAAAGAACATGAGCATTTGGGTAAGAACCTCCGGCGTCGTCAGCACCGCGCCAAGGAGCAGGTTGATGACAATCACGTAACGGCGCGCCCGGGACAACGTGTAATAATCGAGCACGCCGATCTTCACGAGGGTGAGCACCACCACCGGCAATTCAAATCCCAGCCCCATCCCCAGCAGGAATTTGCAGACAAAGCTGATGTATTCCTCCGCCCGCCACTGAAACGCGCCCAGGCCGAGCCAGCGGGAATACATTTGCGCCGCAGCCAGCGCCACCGGCATCAATGCGAAGTAGCAAAACAACACCCCCAGGAGAAACAGCCCGATCCCGATCAGCAATCCGCGATAGATGTATTTTCGTTCGCGGATTTTGAGCGCCGGAAAAACGAACGCGGCAATAAAGTAAAAAATAAACGGTGACGCCAGCACCGCGCCGCCATAGATCGCCACCTGAAACGCGACCACAAATCCGCCTGCCGGACTGAGATTGATCAGGTCAACTTTCATCCGCTGCGCGTCGGCAATCGCCGCGGGGTTGTCGCTGACCTGCCAGCCGAGCACCCGGTTGGTGCCGAGGGTCAGCGGTTCGACCCGGATGGACACAAAGCGATTCGTGCCGAGGGCCAACGATTGTTGTTGTTCCGCCGTGAGTTGAAAATGGCCGAGGTGATTCGAGCCGAAGCTGACGATGACAATCTGGTTCGTGCCGGGATATCCGACGTGGGCGCGGGTGAGCGGCCACTTGATGATTTGGATGACGTAATTGGCCGCGAAGAGGCAGACCAGCATCCCCAGAAACAGCGCGACAATGCTCTTGATGAGCACCCAGCGGAAATCTTCGAGGTGTTCAAGAAAGGTTTTGACGGGGCCGCCTTCGGCCTCGTCAGGGCGTTCTGCTTCGTGGTCGCCGGCCATGCCAGAAACGTCCCGCCGTCAGGCTTTGGGCGGGTTGGAGGATTGGGAAACCGGCAAGTCGGCCCGCGATGGTGCGGGCGCAGCGGGTTTGACCGCCGGCGGCGCATCGGTGGTCGAATTCTGGATTTCGTCCGTCACTTCCCGCGACGCCTTTTTAAATTCCTTGATGCCCGTGCCCAAACCACGCATAAATTCAGGAATTTTCTTTGAGCCGAACAAAATCAGAACGGCCACCGCAATGACGATGAGTTCCGTGCCGCCGATTCCCCATGCAAACATGATATTCATATATTTTGTCGAGCCTTGCCAAGCCTACGCCTGCTGGCGGCAATAGTAAAGCGTCAAAAGGGGTGGTGTTGATCGAACCCGCGGGTTTGGAGTTCCGCCTTCAGGCGGTCAATGAACAACAGTGCCGCCGCCTGAAGGCGGAACTCCGAACAACAAAAAGGCCGCTACGCGCGCGGCCTTGGGACAAATTCAAATTTCTCCGATGCTCAGGACCCGCTTGCGGGATGGAGCAGGACGAAATCGCCGCGGCGGTTTTTCGACCAGGCCGCTTCGTTGTGATCAGGATCCACCGGCTTGTCCTTGCCATAACTGATGGTGCGGATGCGCATCGGATCAACCCCGGCCCTGGCCAGCGCCTGGCGCAACGCCTGCGCGCGGCGTTCGCCGAGCGAGCGATTGTATTCCTCCGTGCCACGCTCGTCGCAATTTCCCTCGATGAGCAGCTTGTCGCTCGAGTTGCCTCTCAGAGCTGAAGCCACGGCCTCAATATTCGACTTTTCGCTCTTTCTCACGACGGAGCTGTCGTAGGCAAAATGCGCGGTATAGGCGGCCAGCGCGCTGGTGTCTTTGACCATGCCTTCAAATAAATCTCTTTGGGCCACGGGAATACCTTCGCCCTGGTTACTATTATATGCTTTGGTGTTTATATCCACGTCGCTCGGGTTCCCGGTCCCTGCTCCATGCGGCAAGGTTGTGACCCCGACGGGCCGGTGGTTTCGGCAGCCGGTGGCGGCCAGCGTCATCGCCAGCGCGAACGCCAGCAAACATGTCAGTTTCATCATTTTCATATTTTTTTCCTTCGGTTAAAAGTTCGTTAAAAAAAGTTTATATCATTTTGCCCAAGCCGGCTGAGAATCATTGCCTGAAATCCGGGGAATATCCTTGACCTGTTTGGTGAACACGTCAAGCACAGATAACACGTAGCGGCCACCCGTGCGCCGGGTGAAAATCAACGTCCGCGAGTTCGGCGACCACGACGGGTCCTCGCCCGCCACCAGTACCGTGGGCGGCGCACTGCCGTCCACCGGCATGACACAAATGTCGAACCCGCCCGCCTGCCGGGTGAACGCGATCCATTTATCGTCCGGCGACCAGTCGGGTTCGGTCGGATTCGGCGCGTCCGGGGTAGGAATGCGCTGCGTCGCCCCGCCGCCCGCGGACACCTTGGCCAGCACGCGGCGTTCGGCGATCCGGGTGGCAAAACAGATCCACTGCCCGTCCGGCGACCAGCACGGGGAGGATTCATCCTCGGGGGTCGCGGTCAACTGTTTCAAATTCGAGCCGTCGGCGTCGCTCACCCACACGTCCGGACTGCCGCCCTTGCTCAAAATCATCGCCATCTTCGAGCCGTCCGGCGAGGCCGCCGCGCTGGTATTCAAACCGGAATAGCCCGCAACGACACGGCGCTGGCCAGTGCCGAGGTTGTGGTAAAAAATATCCGGGTTGCCGCGCTTATATGACGTGTAATAAATCGCCAGCCGGCCCGGCACCCATGCCGGCGCGGCCACGATAGTGTTGTCATGCGTGACGGATTTCGCGTTGTACCCGTCAAAATCGGCCACGTAAATTTCACCATTGCCCGTGCTGGATTGGGCCTTGAAGGCGATCTTGGTCTGCCCGATGCCGTTCTTGTGCGTGATGGCCTGCACGATGTCGTCGGCAAACGCGTGCGCCTGCCGCCGCAGCGGCGCGCCTGTGTAATTGCGCGTCAGTATGGTGCTCTTGGCCAGGCGGTCCACGAGGCGGCCCTGCACGCTGCCTGCGGTGGTGCCGCTGATTTGATATTGCGCGGCCTCGGGTGCGACGAACGAGAAGCCCTGGACGTAAAGGTCGAATTTCAAAACGTCCGCGACCTCGCCGCTGAGACCCTCGAGCGAAACGGGGATCGGCGGGTTGTTTCCGAGGCCCCGCACTTCGCGCGTGATGGTCACTTCGTTCTGGGCGCGAGCCGGACAAATCGCGGCAACCGCGAACAAGATCGGCAGGCAAATTTTGAGAAATGGCTGGTAATTTTTCATTCGAGCGTTTGTTTGGTCTTGGGATTGAAGTTGATGATGTACGTCCGTTCTTTTTCCGTCGCGCCTTCCGGGAACGGCGCAACGAACTTGACCCGTTCCAGCGTGCGCTGGACGGAGGCGTCCACGTTCGCATCGCCCGACTGCGTGACGATGCGCGCGGAAATGACCGTGCCGTCATTGGCGATGGTGACACTGGCCTTGATGATTTCTTCGTTGTTGGCGATATGGTCCGGCAAAGTCCAGGCCTCGTCATAAACGCTTCTGACGGCGGAAGCGTAGCTGGCGTAGGCCACGCTGCTGTTGCCAGGCATGTCAATGGTGGTGGCCGACGTGAGATTGCTTTTCAAATTCCGGAGGGCGCCACGGATCGCCCGGGCGCGGGCGGCGGCGTTGGCATTGGGAGACGTTTGGGGCACGTTGCGGACCACCGGCTTGAGGTTGACATCGATTTTGTGCTCCGGCGGCCTGGCCGGTTTTTCCACCGGCTTCAGGTCGGGCTTGATGGGCTCGGTTCTTTCAATCTTCTCCGGCGGGGGCGGCGCGACCACGGGCACGGGGGGCGGGGGTTGCGGCGGAGTGACCGGCGCGGGCGGGGGCGGTTGGGCGTTGGCCACACCGCTGTTGAAAGACGCGTCAATCAAATTTGCCGGAATCACATCGAGCACCGGCAGGTCGTCCGCCTTCGGCTTTGAATAAAAGAACGCCGGGCCGACCATCAAAATCAGCAGCAACAGCAGGTGAATGCCGACCGTGATGATGACGCATTTTTTTTGGAGGCGGTTCATTTGGCCGGTTCGGTGCGCAGGGAATAGCGCGTAATGCCGCCGCGCTGGCAGCCGTCAATCAACGCCGCCACGTTTTTGTAAGGCCCGTCCTGGTCGGCGCGGATATAGACGATGAGGTTCGGGTTCGAGCGGAATTCCGTCGCCAGCCGCGGAATCAATTGGTCCAGGCCCAGGCGTTGTTTGTCGAGCGTGTAAACGCCGGTAACGCTGACTTCGACGGTGCGGACGTTGCGCTTTTCAATCCGCTGATCCGGCTGGCCGCCCCGGGGAAGCTTGAGATTGATGCTTTGCTCGAGCAGAGGCGTGGTGATGACGAAGATGATGAGCAGCACGAACGCGAGGTCGAGCAGCGGCGTGATGTTGATTTCACTCAAGGTCACGAGCGAACTGCGCTGTGAAAATCGTCGCATGGCCGCAAAATAATTATTTATTCCTCCGCCAGGTATTCCGCCTCCATTTTGGAAACGAGTTCCTGGGCGAAATTGTCCAGGTTGACGGTAAAAACCCGCAGGTTGTGTACCAGCCAATTGTAGCCGAACATCGAGGGAATTGCCACCAGCAGGCCCGCCACAGTCGTGACCAGCGCCGCGGAAACCCCCGGTGCCATGGCCGCCATGGTGGCGGAGCCCTGTTGCGCGATGCCGGCAAAGGTGCTCATCACGCCCCAAACCGTGCCGAGCAATCCCATGAACGGCGCGCCACTCACGGCAATGGCGAGCAAAATCAAGCCCGACTCCAGTTTCAATGATTCCTGCGCGACGACATTCTCAATGGCGCGTTTGACATGCTCCATGTTTTTAAGCGTGACGCTCGGCCGGCGGCGTTCACCACCCGGACCACGCAACCGCGCGTCGAGTTGCACGCAGCCGGTTTGATAAACCGAGTAAAGCGGACAGCCCTCGACCTGCAGTTTGCGGTCAAAAATATCAAGCACGGTTTTTTGGGCGCGGAATTCCTCATTGAAATAGTGGTTCAATTTCCGCGCCCGGCGCATTTGCACGGATTTGTAAACCATCGTTGTCCAGGCGATGATGGAAAAGACAATCAGGCAGCCGATGATCACCTTTGCTTCAGGCGTCGCCTGCGTCCAAACGTAGATGAGTTCCGCTTGATTGGAAGCGGCCCCCACGACAATGCACACGTATCCGTTAATCATGCCGACAATTCTCCTGGTCGTGAGGAACCGATGTTGCGCCAAGTGGCAGGAGGTCGAGCCGTTTCCTGCCACGCCCATACTGCCCGGCCCATGAAAAAATGCAAAGCCTTTTTTTGGGGGAAAAATCTCCGCGCTTGCCCCGCGGATAAAATCGCCTACAAAGAAGCCCGATGTCCCGTCCGCGCCTCATGGGTCTGTTGCTCGCGCTCGTCACGCTGCTGGCTTACCTGCCGGTGACGCACGACGGCTTTGTGAACTATGACGACAGCACCTACGTGACGGAAAATCGCACCGTCCAAAATGGTTTGACGTGGGCTGGAATCCAATGGGCCTTCACCACCGGTCATGGGAGCAACTGGCATCCGCTCACGTGGCTTTCGCACATGACGGATTGTGAACTCTTCGGCCTCAATGCCGGCGCCCATCATTCCGTCAACATGCTGTTTCACGCGGTGAATGCGGTTTTGCTCCTGCTCCTGCTGTTCCGGCTGACCGGCGCGTTGTGGCCGGCAACGTTCATCGCCGCGCTGTTCGCCTGGCATCCGCTCCACGTGGAATCCGTCGCCTGGATTGCCGAACGCAAGGACGTGTTGAGCACGTTCTTCGCACTGCTGTCCCTGCTGGCCTATGTGCGCTACGCGCAGCGAGTGACAAGTGACAAGCAGCAGGTGGCAGGAACAGAAAAAACCGTTCCCGCGCCAGCCAAGTCACGTTTCACGTTTCACGTTTCACGTTTCTACTGGCTGGCCCTGGCTTGCTTCACCCTCGGTCTCATGGCCAAACCGATGCTGGTCACCCTCCCGTTTGTGATGTTGCTGCTGGACTTCTGGCCGCTCGGCAGAATTTTGGATTCAAAGAACGCCCCCGCTCCGGCCCCTCAACTCTCAACTCTCAACCATTTACTCTTCGAGAAATGGCCGTTCTTCCTGCTCTCGGCCGTTTCGTGCATTGTCACCTATCTGGCGCAACGCTACGGGGAGGCGGTCATGACACTCCAACAATTCCCCCTAGATTTACGGATCGAAAACGCGCTGATTGCCTACGAGCAGTATCTGGCCAAAATGGTCTGGCCGACGAATCTGGCCGTCTTCTACCCCCTGCCCAGCCATTTGTCATGGCTACGGGCCATGGCGGCAGTGGCGATCGCCGTGCTAAGCATTCTTTCCTGGCTCATCTGGCGGACGCGCCGGCCATGTCCCTACTTGCTGGTCGGCTGGCTCTGGTTCCTGGGAACGCTGGTGCCTGTCATCGGGCTGGTCCAAGTCGGCAGCGCGGCGATGGCGGACCGCTATACCTATTTCCCGCTCGTCGGCATCTTCATCGCCGTGGCGTTCGGCGTCCGCGATTTGACGCACCGGTTTCGGCTTCCGAAAATGGCCGTCGGTGGCGCCGCCGCCCTGGTCCTTGCCGCGTGTCTGCTGCTCACCGAAAATCAATTGCGTTACTGGCGCGACAGCGAATCGCTTTTCTCCCACGCGATTACGGTCACGAGTGACAATGTCAACGCTCACATTAATTACGGCGTGGCGCTCGAAGAGAAGGGGCTGTCCGCCGAAGCGCTCGCCCAGTATCGGGAAGCTGCGCGCCTCGATCCCGACAATGTCATGACCCAATACAACATCGGCAACCTGCTTGATAAAATGGGCCGGCCGGAGGCCGCCCGGCCGGAATTGCTCAAGGCCGTCCGGCTTGATCCGACACGGCCGTCCTTGCACAACGCTCTTGGCAGCGTGCTGGTTGAACTCGGCCGTTTCGACGAGGCCCTGGGCCGGTTCCAGGAAGCCGGGCGGCTCGATCCCGCCTATCCGTGGGCGCCTTTTGAAATCGGCAAATTGCGGCTCAAACAAGGACGCGATGCCGAGGCCATTGACGAGTTTCGCAAGGCACTGCGGCTCGACCCGGACAATTTTCAAATCCTTGCCTATGCCGCCCACGTGCTGGCGGCCGGGGAAAATCCGGAGGTTCGCGACGGGAAAGCCGCGCTCGTGCTCGCCATCAAGGCCAACACCCTGAGCGGCGGGGTGCAACCGTTCGTGCTCGACGTGCTGGGCATGGCCTGTGCCGCGACCGGCGATTTCACCAACGCGCTGGCGGTCACCCAAAACGCCTTTGACCGCGCCACCGCCGCCAAAATGAAAAAACTCGAGCCGCTGCAACAACGATTGGAGCTCTACAAAAATCACCAGCCCTGGCGCGAATCGTTCCTGGCCACCAATGCGCCACCGCCGCCTTGAGGGGAGCGCCGGTCTCCGATCCGGCGTGTTGGAGTTCACGCTTTAGCCGTATCTATTCAATTAAACCACGGATGGACACGGATTAAGACAAGGCGAAAGTTATCTTTCGCGAACCTGAAAGGCTCCCAGATTGGGGAACTCGTTTGCCTGGATGAAATCTTTTTCCCATCGGTGTTTTTCCGTGTCCATCCGTGGTTAAAATATTTTTTACTGCATGAATACGGCTTTAGCGTGTCATCATCAGCGCCCGGAGTGTCCGCCGCACGCGCGGATCCGCCAGGGCCTCTTCCGCAACCCATTGTCCGCCCAGCCAGGGCAGTTCAAAAATTCTTTTCGCGTCAAAAAATTCCGCGAGCAGACCGGCGTTCGTTTTCGTCGAAACGTCCGGCCAGGGAGGTGACATCAACACGACGCGCGCTTTGACCGCCACGCCGCGCGGCAACGCGCCGAGCGTCAGCAACACCTGATTCACCACCCCGATCCGGTTCGGGCCAACGACAATTGGCGTCGCCCGCAACGCCGCCAGCAAATCGCGGGAATCGAAATCTTCCCCGAGCGGACTCAACAAACCGCCGGCGCCTTCAACCAGCACCACGTCAAAACGCTTTTGCATTTTGCGGACCTGCGCCAGCACGTCGGCCAGCCGGACCCGCCGGCGCGCGCGGCGGGCGGCCAGCAACGGCGCGATGGGCGCGCGAAAATGCCACGGATTGATTTCGTCCAGGGTGAGCGTGCCAGCCAACGCGGCCTGCAGCACGCGGGCGTCGTTGCGGCCGCCGGAACCAACCGGTTTGAGCGCCACTGCCTTGACGCCGTGGGCGCGCAAATAATGCGCCAGCAGCGCGGTCAGCACCGTTTTGCCGACGCCGGTGTCCGTGCCGGTGATGAAGAGCGTTTGTTTCATTCGATGGCCGGAAGCGGCTCATTGCCGCAATCCTGCAATTGGAGGCAAGGCCGCGTAAACGCGCTGCCGGCATTCACGGGATTGGTGATGACAATTGCCGGCGATACGCGATCCAGGGTGAAACTGTAATCGTTGGTGGATTCAATGGGAAAATTGTTCATCATCAAACCTAAAATGTCATTTTTCTAGGACCGACCCTTTCAGGACCGACCCTTTCACTTTCATTCATTAGGCAAGCTTGCTACAACCCTCACCGCTTGCTGGAAATCGGCACGTCGATTGGCGGGCGGCTCCCATGATACGCCTCGTCGTCGTAAAAAATGGATTCCAACCTGCCGTTATCGGCGTTGACTTCCGCTTCCACTCTGGATAACGCATTCCCTTGCCCGGACGGGCGATAATACCATTCAAATATGTAGCGCGGGATGACTTTCCTGAATTCGCCGGCGGGGAGAATGACAGTGGGTTCAAAATCCATGTGGATGTTATTCGTCGGATAAACCACCTTGCCGAGCGCCTTTTTCACCACTTCAATCGCTTGATTGGTGGTCAGGTTCCATTTACCCGCAAAATCCTTGATGTGCATGGGGCCGCGCTTGCCAAGCCTATCCGGCGTATCATAACCATTGACCATCGTGTGGGTATAAATGAAGCGCCAGCCGTTGGTCAGCCAGATGTCGCACCACGGCGCATCAGAATCACGGTCCACTTCAACTTTGGCCACATGGTTGGTGGTTAGCGGCCGGGGAACCGGCAGAGAGAGTTTTGCTCCGTACTCGTCAATGGCCCTGAACATGATGGGAATCAGTTTCCAAGCGTACTCCGGGTTGGTTGGCGGCGGCGGCATTTGCCGGAAAAGAAAGTCATTGGCGTTGACTGCCAGCGATGGCTCAACCCCAATTTTAGGCGGCGGGCGCACTAGGTTGAAGTGATGGAGCCATAACCGGTCCATTTTTCCGGTGTGGGGGTCAATCTTTATGTCCACCGTGTGGCTGTCCTGTCCCAATTGGTCAAACCATTCAACGCGGTAGGCAGAAACCACCTTGGTTCCGTTTTGAATGGGAGGCGTGACCTTTGGCTCGAAGTCGCTAAAGACATCATCGGGAGCGACGCCGAGTTTTTTCAATGTCATTCGCGCCGTTTTGACGGCATCCTCCGCAGTCATCTTTATTGAGCCATAGGTAGGCTCCGGATAGGGCGGCAACGTGCTGCCGTGTGTGTTATTGATAAGGTTTACGTAGCCTTCCTGAAAATTGAACGCCCATTTGTTTTTCAAGAGGATGCCGGCTCCCGGAGCGCCCGGCCCGGGCCAAATATTAACCTCGGCAATGTCTGCTTGCGTAATCGGTATGGGCACCGGCAAATCCAACTTTTTTGCCACATCAGTAAAATAGGGCAACACCGCCACCAGCACGGCGTTGGAATACTGCGCCGTGACGTGAATCCATGTATTTACGCCAAGTTCCAAAATCATAGCCAATCGCCTCCGTTATTCTATTGCCGAAACGACATGTCCGAATCACCGTAAATCCTGCGATGCAGAGTGATGTCTGTCTGGTTCAACCAACCAGAGGTATTACGAGCAGTGTTAAGGGCATCAAGGAGTAACACGCCTGAGCCACCCCGTGACCATTGACTTATCCAAGTTGTGCGATATTGCCAGCACTTGTCAGCAGGTGCAAAGTTGACTTCCGTATCCCAGCCCACAAACGCATTTGGGAGTATGTGGCGGGTGTTGCTTGGGCTCGAATACCAACCGATACCATTAGCCTCTTTTGGAATGCCAAATGCATCAGAAACACTCCCGGCACCCGCATCACAGCAATCCAAGTAAACAAACCGATAAGGATGAGACCCGGAACTGCCGTTGTGGGCAATATTCTGGCGAATCCACCACTCAGGAATATTTGATTTGGAGCCGGGGAAATTTGTTCCACCCTTAACGCTGTTGGTTACAACGATGTTCATGTCGCAGCCGAATCCATTGGTTGCTCCATGTCCGCAATAGTAGAAATTCCGAAAGGTCGGATAGGCCAAATATGATTTCAGGTAATACCAACTGTCATTGCGTTCGGATTGTGTGTAAGTACGGCCAAATTTAATGGGGTATCGAACAGTCGGAATCCCCCAAACGTTTGGTTCGGACACAATGCTGCTGATGCCATCTAAATAAGCCATGTTCGCACCTTCAGTGTTGGTTACGCCGTCTGTATACAAGTTGTCTTGGTAGGCGACGACCCAATTGCCAACACTTGAAGACGACCCCGCTGCTGGTTTTCCCCAACGACTAGCACTGCTATTCGCATTGGGTTCCATGCCTCCATTTGGGGCAGAACTTGGCAGATTGCCCGTAATGGTGAAATAAGGAAAAAAGGCGAAGTCGGAATCAAAATTGTTCCGCAGATTGTCCCAGTAGTCATACAGGTTCCACGTCCATGAAATGTTTCCGTCACTGGAATGGCCGGTTTGGTAATTTACGAAATCGCCGTTCTAATCGTAAATATCAATTTCCCAGTCCACGTTAGCAACCGTCTGTGCGTTGAACGTGTAGTTCGTGCCGTTCCAAATGAAATCATCGCAGTTGGTAAACGTGATTAAATTCCCAATGGTGATGGCCGCCGGTGCATTGGAAAAGACCATGTAAGGCGTCTGGCCGTCAATCACGTCGGATTGCCGAACAGTTGTAAGCAGTTGAATGGTGTTAGTGCCATTCGGCAAGAGGTCAAAATAGATGCCCACGCCCCAATTGGTCATCACGCTGTTGGTGTACAGCATGAATTGTGCGTAGTCGTTGGGTTGCCCGCCAATCAAGACTGTTGTGCTGTCCACATGGTCCAAGTCGGCATCCGGGGGAGAATAATCCACCGGAAGGAACGTCGGGCCATCAAAAGTATAACCAGAAAAATTAGAAAGCCAGTTTGGAATATGGAAAACCCGGAAGAAGCCGGTTGTCGGCGCGGGTGAACCGCCAGAATCACCACCATTTGGTTGTGGGTCGCCTAATGGGTCAAGATCATCCAAGGCTAGTTGGGTTCGCTGAACCAACGGGCTAACTACATAATCCACCCCGCTTACCGAATCGCCTGTTACCGGGTCGAATATGTTAAAATTGGAAAAATCGAAACCCGGCGGATAGATCGCCACCGGCGCACCGCCGCCTGAGCCATCAAGCGGCACTGCCAGCGGTTCGGCAGCCATTGAATCATATGCGCTCTCGCCTGCGGTCATGGCCATGAAAAATCCGCCGCTTCCGCCGGACCCCGTCACCGCGCCGTAAAGGGTCAACGTCGTGCGGTTCGTGCTGTTCGCGTGGTAGGCGTTGGTAAGGCACGACCAAGAATCGCCAGGGTTAAGCGTCTGGCGATACTGAACCAGATAACTTTCATAGCCGAAACTCGGCCACGAAAGAATGATGTTCGTTCCCGAAACGGCGATGGCGCTGTTCGTAATTGCCTGGGATGTGCAACAGCAAATCACCAAAGCAGCAGCAGATACAACAAATTTACAAGTCGTCTTCATAGTTTTGCCTCCGATAAACATTCCGCATTTTCTAATGCGTCCTTTTTTAAGGGCAATAATAACACTTATACGGTGAAGGATACGTTGAGACTACTAATTTTCTTTCAAGAAAAACCTAAAGCATTTTGGCTTTCGGATAACAAGCCGTAACCAAAAATATGAATTGCCCGCGCCTGAATTTCATATTCCCGAGTTGATTTTTTAATGGAATTTATGCGGGGTGTCAAGAAAAGAGTGTATCTATTCCACTATGCGCTGTGACAGACCAGCAAATTCTGCGGCTCATAGGCCAACGCATCCGCACGGCGCGGCTGCGAGCAAACATGACGCAGGAATGCCTGGCTGAATTGGTTGGTGTGCATTGGAAGACAATTAGCCACGTTGAGCGCGGCTCGTATCCGATTGCCTTAACGACATTTGCCCGGCTCTCACAATTTCTTGAAACCAGCCCCAATCGCTTGTTTGAGGGGCTAAAACCTCCTGACGCGCAACGTGCCGCCCGCATTAAAAAGGCACTTGCCCGCAAGCGAGCTCCGGCAAAGCGCGCGTAGAAAAGATTCAACGAGCAGGAGCTTCCCTACCCTTTTTCTTGAGAACGGTTTTGCGGGCTTTCGAGATCATTTCCCCAATGTCCACCTGAAGCACCTCGCCGATGCGAAGCAGCGTGTCGAAGGTCGGATTCCAAGGTGCTTATGAGCGATTGGCTTAACCCCGCCCGCGTCGCAAGCATATTCCTTGAAATCCGCTGCCGCTTCCGCTCGGCGATGAGGAGCCTTACTACCTCAGCGTAAACCTCGTCCCTGATGTTATTTTTGGCCATCCTCTCAAATCTAGGCAGAAAACCGTGTCAAAACCGTGTCAAAACCGTTGACGGAATCGGCGGGGGTCGGCTACCCTGCGCGGCTCGTTTAACGAAAAGATTATTGTGAACATCACCGTCGAAAATCTGGCTCCGTGCAAGAAATTGCTGCGGGTGGAAGTGGACGTGAAGACCGTGGACGAGGCCTTTGACGCCATCACCAAGGACTTTCAAAAACAGGCGTCGCTGCCGGGCTTCCGTCCCGGCAAGGCGCCGCGCAGCCTCGTGCTCAAAAAATACGAGCCGGACATCAAGGCCGAGGTCAAACGCAAGCTTATCGGCGATTCGTACCGCCAGGCGGTGGATGAGAAAAAAATCGCCGTCATCGGCTATCCGGACATCGAGGAAATCCAGTTTGGCCGCGGGCAGGCGCTGCAATTCGCCGCCACCATCGAGACCGCCCCGGAATTTCAACTGCCGGAATACAAGGGCCTGCCGGTCCGGCGCGAAGCAAAATCGGTCACGCCGGCGGACGTGGACCGCGCCATCGAAATGCTCGCGAAGCAGCATACGAAGTTCGAGACGGTCGCGCGCGAACTGCGCCCGGGCGACGTGGTGGTGGTCAATTACACCGGCACGTGCGACGGCAAACCCGTCACCGACACGGCGCCGACGGCGAAGGGTCTGACCGAACAGAAAAATTTCTGGGTGGACACCGCGCCGGATGCCTTCCTTCCCGGCTTTGCCGGCCAGCTCGCCGGCGCGAAGGCGGGCGACCGGCGCACGGTGACGGTGGACTTTCCCGCCAATTTCGTGACCAAACAACTGGCGGGCAAAAAGGGCGTTTACGAGGTTGAAGTCGTCGAGGTGAAGGAAAAAGTCCTGCCGGCGATGGATGATGCGTTTGCCAAAAAATACGACGCGGAAAACGTGGCCAAGCTCCGCGAAGGCGTGCAGCGCGATCTGGAAAATGAATTGAAGTATTCGCAGGACCGGGCCGTTCGCGGCCAGATCATCCGCGCGCTGCTCACCGCCACGAACTTTGACCTGCCGGAAACCGCCGTCGCGCACGAAACGCGCAACGTGGTCTATGACCTCGTGCGCGAGAACACCCAGCGCGGCGTGGCGCGCGATTTGATTGAGAAGCAGAAGGATGAGATTTATTCCGCCGCGGCGCAAAGCGCCAAAGAGCGCGTGAAATTGTCGTTCCTGATCCAGCGCATTGCCGAGAAGGAAGGCATCCAGGTTTCGCAGGACGAGGTTTTGAAGCG
>Ga0182027_10006760_pt1 | contig 17081 bp, 15 predicted proteins | sample 712E1DmetaG_FD_121300 | JGI IMG/M metagenome (GOLD analysis project Ga0182027, IMG submission 121300) | Permafrost microbial communities from Stordalen Mire, Sweden - 712E1D metaG (Illumina Assembly) | ecosystem: Environmental > Terrestrial > Soil > Wetlands > Permafrost | place: Sweden... | reverse complement strand
CTCCCCTCGAGAGCGAAGGGACTAACCGGGGCGGTTTTTGTCGCTATTTTGGACGAGCTTTCAGCGGTCAGCAGTCAGCTTTCAGCTTATAGAAGTTGTCACTCTCTCCCTTTCGTAAACTTAGGGACCTTCGGCTTTAATTCCTCTCCCGTTCGTGCCTCCGGGACCTCCAGCTTCGCTTACGGCCTGAGAGGGAGGAAGTTTCCCATTTTCTGAATTTTGGAGATTCAGTGAGAAGGTACTAACCGGAGCAGTTTTTGTCGCTATTTTGCAAACAGTTTTCAGTTAGGAGTTCGGAGTAATGAGTGGTGAGTGATAAGAAATTCGGGGCGGTCGAGTTCGAAACTCGACCCTACAGTAAAATATTTGGTTATTAGCCGTATTTCATGGACTATATGGGGCATGGTTGGTTTGATGTACATTTCGACTTAAGGTCGAAAGTATTTCGTCTTCGGGCTCAAGATTCCTGCTTCCCCAGGAATGACAAAAGGAGGGCTTTCAGCGGTAAGCGGGCAGCTTTCTGCAGTCAGCAGGATACCTATAGCAGTTCAGAACAAAAAATGGGCTATCCTGAATGGGATAGCCCATTTTTCTAATAAATTAAATTCCGTGCTTAAACTTTCCTAACTCCCAATACCACGGTGTGGTCATTGAGCTTGAACGTTTCCGTTGCCACACCTTCTTCCGGTTTGCCATCGATGAGGCTGCGGGACAGGGTTTCCAGCTTCACGTAATCAGTGTAATTGGTCATCACCTGTTTGACGTAATCGTCGCCCTGATAATAGGTGACAATATAATCCGCGATTTCAAAACCGGCGGTTTTGCGCATTGTCTGCAGACGGTGAACGATTTCCCGGGCCAGGCCCTCTTCGGCCAGTTGCGGCGAGACCGTTCGGGGGATTGCTACGGAAACTTCACCTTCCGCACTGACACATAAGTCGGGCAGATTCAGGTCTTCTACCTTATCAACAAAAGCCAGCGTTTTCACATTGAGCTCTTCCAGAATTTGCGGCATGATACGGACCAATCCGTCCCTTTCGCGCACCGAGTTTACCCGGATGACCGCCTGGTCCAGCGGCTGGCGTACCTTGACGTTCGCCTGGGCGCGGGCCGCCCGGCCGAGGCTGCAGACCTTCATCGCCAGCTGGGTATCGGCGGAAAGGTCGCGGTTGATTTTGGCGGTATCGGCGACCGGAAAATCCGCCAGATGGACGCTGACGGGCGCATTTTTATCCTGCGAGCGCACCAGGTTCTGATAAAGTTCTTCCGCCAGGTACGGCATGAACGGCGCCAGTAATTTCGAGAGTGTTACCAGACAGTGATAGAGCGTGTTGTAAGCCGACAGCTTGTCGGTATCGCTCTCGCTCTTCCAGAAACGGCGGCGGCTGCGGCGCACGTACCAGTTGGACAGCATGTCCACAAATTCCTCGATTTTACGGGCCGGCCCGGTGGGGTCATAGCCGTTAGACCGGCATCGACATCAGTAACCAACTGGTTTAACTCGGAGAGTATCCACAGGTCGAGTTCCGGCACTTCTTTTACGGTTTTCGCCGGGTCCGGTTGGTAATTATCAATATTGGCGTACATGACAAAGAACGAATAGACGTTCCACAGGGTCAGCATTACCGACCGGGTGATATCCGCCACCATTTTGGTATCAAAACGCCGGACGCTGCCGGGCGGGGCTGAAGTATAGCAGTACCAGCGCAAGGCATCGGCGCCATGCAGTTTGACCACAGCCATCGGTTTGACGACATTGCCTTTGCTCTTGCTCATCTTCTCGCCTTTGGCGTCGAGAATCAATTCAAAACAGATGCAATTTTTATAACAGGGCCGGTCAAACAGCGCCGTGGAAATCGCATGCAGGCTGTAGAACCAGCCGCGTGTCTGGTCAACACCTTCACAGATATAATCGGCAACCTTAAGTTCTTTATCAAACAGCTCTTTGTTCTCGAAAGGATAATGAAGCTGCGCAAAGGGCATCGAACCGGAATCAAACCAGCAGTCAATCACTTCCGGCGCACGTTTCATCTGCCCGCCGCATTTACCGCAGGTGAAAGTGGTATCGTCGATGAAAGGCCGGTGTAAATCGTACTCGCCGTTTTTCAGTTTGTGGGCGGCCATCGAATCCATTTTGACATCCGGTTTCCCCTTCAGTTCGTCCACACTGCCGATACATTCGAAATTGCCGCATTTTTCGCATTTCCAGATGGGTAAAGGCGTACCCCAGTAGCGTTCCCGGGAGAAAGCCCAGTCCACATTATGCGCCAGCCAGTCCCCGAAACGTCCTTCTTTAACATGCTCCGGATACCAGTTGATTTCCTCGTTGCCTTTAATCAACTCGTCCTTGACCGCGGTGGTGCGGATGTACCAGCTCTGTTTGGCATAATAGACTAACGGGGAATTACACCGCCAGCAGAAAGGATAAGTATGACGGATTGTCCCGACTTTAAACAGAAGCCCACGCTCCCGCAGGTTGTCCAATACCAGCGGGTCGGCGGTTTTAATGAATTTACCGGCGAACGGGTAACTGCCGATGATTTTGCCCTGCAAATCAACATTATGCACAAAATCCAGCCCGTTCTCCTGACCGGCCAGATAGTCATCCTCGCCGTAGGCCGGCGCAATATGCACGATGCCGGTGCCATCATCCATCGAGACAAAATCAGCAGCGATGACATGATAGACCAGGCTTTTTAACGGTTTCTGCAGCTTTAGCTCGTTACCGGAGGTGAAACGCTGGCGTTCTACGCCGAATTCGTGGGGATTGAACAAAGGTTCATATTCCACTCCCACTAAATCCTTGCCCATGATTTTAGCGACTACGTTATTATCACCGAGCCCGACCGCCTGACAGCGCGCATCCGCGAAAATCAGATATTCCCCTTCATTTTCCACCATGGCGTATTCCATTTTAGCCGCTACCGCAACGGCGGTGTTGCCCGGCAGCGTCCATGGCGTGGTGGTCCAGGCCATCAGATAGACCTTTTTCCTGCCCACCAGCTCACGCAGTTTTTCCAGTTCAGGCGATTCTTTTTTCGATTTCAAGTGCGTGCGGAATTTGATAAAGACCGACGGGTCTTCGGTATCATCCTTATAGCCTTGCGCCACTTCGTGAGAACTGAGGGATGTGCCGCATCGCGGGCAGTGCGGGGTCACTTTATAGCCCTGATAGATGAGCCCTTTATCCCACATCTGTTTGATGGCCCACCAGACCGATTCGATATAGGTGCTGTTCATCGTGACATAGGCATTTTCCAGGTCCACCCAGTAGGCGATCCTTTCGGTCAGGTTGTCCCACTCTTTCAAATATTTAAAGACGCTGTCCCGGCATTTTTCATTGAACTGCTGCACGCCGTAGGCCTCGATTTGAGATTTGCCGGAAAACCCGAGCTGTTTCTCCACCTCCAGTTCGACCGGCAGACCATGGGTATCCCAACCGGCGATGCGCGGCGCGTAATAACCTTTCATCACTTTATAGCGGGTGATGATGTCTTTATATGCCCTACCCAGCACATGATGGATGCCGGGGTTCCCATTTGCCGTGGGCGGGCCTTCGTAAAGCACAAACCGCGGTTTACCCTCCCGGTTCTTCACGCTCTTTTCAAAAATCTGATTCTGTTTCCAGAATGCCAGCTGTTTTTCTTCATTTTGCGGGAAATTCACCCGACTGTTCACCGATTCAAACATATCCAACCTCCAGACTCAAAAAATTCCAAATTTCAAATAACAATAACCAAATAATGACTAATTTCTAATTTATAAAATATTTTAATTTTAGTTGCCGGTATTTGGCCACTCCTGTCATATTCACATCACACAAAAACAAAAATCCCGTCCTTGTGAGGGACGGGATTCTCAAAAACCCGCGGTACCACCCTGTTTCCCCGAATATCCGGGGCGCTCTTTTCAGGTTCACCAAAGAACCTTCAGGACACTTAAGAATGCCCTCGTCGCGGCTAACGGCGGACGGCTCCGGCCAAGTCTACTCAGATAATTCTTTTCGGTTGGCAGCTCGGGAGGGATTTTCAGAGAATGGAACGCGTCTGCTCACACCTGGCCAGACTCGCTGGGCGCTCTCAGTACTCTTACTCTTCTCCTTCAACGCCTTTATACGTGCAGTATATCATGTCGGACAAAGTAAAATCAATGAGTTAGCGTTCGCAGTACTAATTATTATGTAATCCTGTACGAAAGTACGAACGCGGATGCTGTTCATCTTGATTCGGTTTTTGTTATAATGTAAATGGAGCCTTAGCGCTTACAGAGGTTAAAATGAAACAGCCAAAAGTTCGCAGTATCAGCATTGTCTATCTAATCATCTTTATTTTATGCATCGCGCTGATTGTCTGGATATATAAAGCAAAACCGGCCCCGACCGTGACCCCTATTTCACCCAGCACCCTGGTTACCATGTCGCAGGCTGATGAAATCAAATCAATTACGGTGCAAGGCCAGAATCTCAGTATTGTCGGCACTAACGGACAGCAATACTCCAGTTATCTGGGTACCGGCGTCAGTATCTATCAGGTTCCCGGGTTGAATCTCGACCCCCAATACGTAAATGTGACTTTTCAGGCTCCCGGTATCGACTGGCTGAGCCTCATTCTGACCTGGGGCTTCCTGGCGATCGCCGTGGTCCTGATTCTGGTCATTTTCTTCCGGGCGCGCGGCGCCAATAACCAGGCGATGAGTTTCGGGCGCAGCAACGCCCGCCTGTTCCCCGGCGATAAACCGCAGGTGACGTTTAACGACGTCGCCGGCGTGGATGAGGCCAAGCAGGAACTCAGAGAAGTCGTTGATTTCCTGAAATCGCGTGAACGTTTCACCGCTCTCGGCGCGCGTATTCCGCGCGGCATTTTACTGGTCGGCCCGCCCGGCACCGGTAAAACTTTGCTCGCCAAGGCCATCGCCGGTGAAGCCGGTGTGCCTTTCTTCTCCATCAGCGGCAGCGAATTCGTCGAAATGTTTGTGGGCGTGGGCGCTTCCCGCGTCCGCGACCTGTTCGACCAGGCCAAGCACCATGCTCCCTGCATCATCTTTATCGATGAAATTGATGCCGTCGGGCGGCACCGCGGCGCAGGTTTGGGCGGCAGCCACGACGAGCGCGAACAGACTTTGAATCAAATCCTGACCGAAATGGACGGTTTCGATACCAACACCAGCATTATTATCCTGGCGGCGACCAACCGTCCCGATATTCTGGACCCGGCGCTTTTACGCCCCGGCCGTTTCGACCGCCGCGTTGTGCTGGACTTGCCGGACGTCATCGGGCGCACCGCGATATTAAAAGTGCACGCGAAAAATAAACCCCTCGCGGCTTCGGTGAAACTGGATACGCTGGCCAAAGAGACGGCCGGTTTCAGCGGCGCCGATATCGCCAATCTGATGAACGAAGCGGCGATTCTCGCAGCCCGCAAGGGTCAGAAAACAATTGAAATGATTGACCTGGAAGAATCCATTGATAAAGTGGCCATGGGACCGGAGAGACGCAGCAAACGGATGAGCGCCGCAGATAAAAAGCTAACCGCTTACCACGAAGCAGGTCATGCACTGGTAGCAAAAATGCTGCCGAATGCCGACCCGCCGCATAAGGTATCCATTATCGCCCGCGGTATGGCCGGCGGTTATACCAGAATGCTGCCTGAAGACAGGGCATATTGGTCCAAATCCAGACTGACCGACAGTATCGCCGTATCTTTAGCCGGTCTCTGTTCGGAAAAACTGATCTACGGGGAAGCTTCTTCCGGTTCTTCCAGTGATTTGCGGTCGGCTACCGGTTACGCCCGCAGAATGGTGACGGACCTGGGCATGAGCGATAAACTAGGACCGCGTACGTACGGCGATAAACAGGAACTCGTTTTCCTGGGACGCGAAATTTCTGAGACCAAGGATTACAGCGAAAGGACTTCTCTGGAAATCGACCGGGAAATCGACCGGATTATCAGTGAAGCTTCTGCTTTAGCTACAAAAGTTTTGACCGAAAATATGGACATGCTGACAAAATTAACCGATGCGCTGATATCGAGAGAAACTCTGGACACCGACGAACTGGAGGCGTTGTTTAAAGGCGAAACGCTGGCGCCAAAAGTTATCGAGTCCGCACCTACAGACACCAAACAGCCGGATGCTAAAACGCCGCAACCCGGCCCCACGGTGATTCTGAAACCGCAGCCGGACGGAGGCACCGCAAGTATTATTCTGGAACCGCCGGCCAAACCGGAACCAAAGTAAAAGGGAAAAAAGGGAGTGCTTGCGCACTCCCTTGCTTTTATCTTAATTCCTGATTTATCAACGGAGGAGTTTGATGAAGACCGACCTGATTGAAATTACCGATAAAGTCATTTCGCCGGAGCAGGTAATTAACCGCGCCAGTACCAGCGGCAGCGGCTGCGTGGCCACGTATGTCGGCCTGATCCGGGATAATTCCCACGGCAAGAAAGTTGCTGCTGTGGAGTATCAGGACAAAACCGGTAAAGCCGCCGCCGGATTGCACAAAATCGCGGCGGAAACCAAAGAAAAGTGGGCGGTGGAAAATATTGCTTTTACCCACAGGGTCGGTAAACTTAAGGTTGGGGATATCAATCTGGTGATAGCGGTCGCCGCCGGCCACCGCGGTGAAGCTTTTGCCGCCTGTCAGTATATCATCGACCGTTTCAAAGAATCGCTGCCCACCCACAAAATCGAGACCTATCAGGACGGCAGCATCCTGGAAGGCGGGGCATAAAATCCGCGCTCTCTAAACAGACGGCTGAATTAGTGTATTTTCTAACGGAAAGGGATTACCAGGTAAAGGTTCGGGAAGATAAATCCCTCAATACCAGATTGTTCGAAATCTCCGGATTGTCGGGTTAAGCCCGACAATGACAATGAAAAGACGGTTTATCATTCCGGCGCAGTTTGCTTGATACCTGGATATTGGGTATTGATTATCAAAAAAGGTTATCTTCTTCTGGAAACGATATAATCCGCCAGGCTGGTCAAAGAAGCGCGGACCTCTTTTTCCGGCAATGATTTCAGGTTCCGGCAGGCTTTTTCACAGTACTCGTTGGCGACGTTGAAGCATTCCGCGATGATGGTGGAATTCCGCACCATCTCGATGGTTTCCCGGACATACTTTTGTTTGTCGCCGCCTTCGAACATTTTCTTAACGGGGTTATCCTCAGGGTATTTTTCCATCAGCATTAAAGTCGGCAGGGTAACCGTGCCCTGCGCCAAATCGCCGCCGACCGGTTTACCCATTTCCTCTTCCGTGCCGGTGAAATCCAGAATATCGTCGATAATCTGGAAAGCATGACCCAGGTAATACCCGTAATCGTGCAGGATTTGAATGGATTTTTCCGGCGCTTTACTCAAGACCGCCCCGGATTCCACCGCCATGACGAAAAGCGCGGCGGTTTTCGAAGAAATCCGGAAAATATACTGTTCGCGGGATTGCCCCAGCTGGAAAGCGCTGGCCGATTGCGCCAGTTCCCCGTTAGTGATGATCATCAGGGTTTGCGGCAGCAGCTTGATTACCCGGAGATTTTCGGTGCTGGCCGTCAGGTCGCCGGCTTTGGCGAAAAGATAATCGCCCAGCAGCACGGCTTTCTCCATCCCCCAGATTTTGTTCACGGTCGGCCTGCCCCAGCGCACAAAAGAATTATCGATTGTATCGTCATGTACCAGCGTCGCCAGGTGCATGATTTCGACCGCCCGGGCCATCGGCATCAGCCGTTCCAGGTTATAATCGTAAAAACCGGCGGAGAGCAGCACCAGCGCCGGCCGCAGCCTTTTACCGCCGCCTTTCAGTGCGTGGGCCAACAAATCACCCAGCCAGGGCGCTTCCCCGGTGCCGGTGGCTTTTAGTCTTTCCTCGACAACCGCAAGGTCTTTCTGAATCGGGGCGTATATTTCCGTTAGCTGCATCGCTTGATATCCTTGGTGATTAGTGCCCGAGCTTTTGCGTCTCTTTTTCGATTATCTCGTCATCGAGCTTGGTAAACAACGCCTTCGGCTCTATCAATTTTTGGCCCGGTGCGGGAATGCAAATTTCCCATTTCGAATTTTCAATTTTGCCTTCAAACCCCAGATATTCGTGCAGTTTTTGAGAACTGAACGGCAGGAATGGCGAGAGCATTGTCTTTAAAGCTGAAATTGCGCCGATAGCGGTATATAAAGAATTAGCCGCCGCCTGACGGTCGGTCTTAATTGCCTTCCAGGGGGCTTTACCGTCCAGATAGCGGTTGGCTTCATGTGCCAGGGCCATGGCCTTGTTCAGCGCCTGTTTAAACTGGCAGCGGGCCAGGCTGTCGTCAACTTCTTCAAAAACTTCCGCGCACTGGGCCGCCAACAGACGGTCGTCTTCATCCAGATTCACCGGCGCCGGGACTTTGCCGTCAAAATTGCGGTAAGTCAGGGTCAACACGCGGTGTGCCAGGTTGCCGTAAGTGGCCACCAGTTCATCGTTGTTGCGGCGTACATATTCATGCCATGAAAAATCAGTATCGCTGTTCTCCGGCATGTTAATTGAGAGGATGTAGCGCAGGGGGTCCGGGTCATAACCGGCAAGATAATCCTTAATCCATACCGCCCAGTTGTGGCTTTTCGAACCTTTCTGGTTCTCCACCGTCAGAAATTCGTTCGCCGGAACGTCATACGGCAGGTTCAACCCGCCGTAACCCATCAGCATCGCCGGCCAGATAATGGTATGGAAAGGAATATTATCTTTGCCGATGAAATAATAGCTGCGGCAGTCCTTTTGCCAGAAATCGCGCCATTTTTCCGGGTCGCCGGTGAGGGCCGCCCACTCTTTGGAAGCAGCCAGATAGCCGATTACGGCATCGAACCAGACATAAATGCGTTTACTTTCGAAACCTTTGACCGGGATGGGAACCCCCCACTCGATATCGCGGGTGATGGCCCGGTCTTTCAACCCTTCCTGGAGGTAATGCGTGGTGAAATTAATCACATTCTGCCGCCAGTGAAGCTGGTCTTTAACCCAGGTCAGCAGCGGCTCGTTGAATGCGCTCAGTTTTAAAAAGAAATGTTCCGTTTCTTTAAAGACCGGGGCTGTGCCGCACAAACGGCAGCGCGGCTCAATCAATTCATTGGCGTTGAGCGGTTTGCCGCAGGTATCGCACTGGTCGCCGCGGGCGCCTTTGCCTTTACAAAACGGACACGTTCCTTCAACGTAGCGGTCGGGCAGGAAACGTTCGCATTTCGGGCAGTACGCCTGCAACACAGTATTGGTATAAAGGTAACCCTTTTTCAGCAGTGTCAGGAAAACATCCTGCGTTACCTCGGCATGATTAGGCGTTTCGGTGTGCGTGTAAAGGTCAAAAGTAAATCCCAGCCGTTTCCAGGCATCAACGAATTCAGTATGGTAGTACATCGCCACTTCAGCAGGGGTTTTTCCTTCCTGTTCCGCTTTCAGCGTCACCGGCGTGCCGTGCATGTCCGACCCGGAGACCATCAAAACCTCATTGCCCTTCATCCGGTGATAACGGGCAAAAATATCTGCCGGCAGGTTAGCGCCCGCCACATGGCCCACGTGCGCTAAACCGTTTGCATACGTCCAGGCAACACAAACAAGGATTCTCTCGCTCATCGTTCTCTACCCTACGTAAAAATTAACGTTATGAGAGTTTTTTCTCTTCGTGGAAGAAGGTTAATACTTTTTCGCCTTTCTCTTCGCGGTACTCAGCGTATTTTTTCTTGACACAGCACTTGATACAGTAGTTTTTAGTTTCGCCGCCCTCGCTGGTTTCCGCCCCGTCCGCTTCTTCCACCGTCATATATCGTCCCGCATACGGAACCATCATTCCGCAACTATCGCATTTAATATTTCCCTGAGAAATACATCCCCGTCTCATCTTTTTGCCTCCCGTTAATACGTTTTTATCTTGCAGGCGCCCGTTACCGGATAATGCTAATCATTAATAGCGGATTTTTGCGGCGCCCCATTTAATAATATCTTATAATCGGCCCAAAGTCATTAAGGCTGTTCCAGCCATGCCTTATAAAGTTCCCGTTTCGTTAGCCCCGTCTCCGCAGACACGGCCGCAATTGCTTCTTTGGCGGACACACCGGATGCCCTCAATTCATGCAGTTTTTGTGAGATTTCGGTGGTAAGTTCTTTGGGGGATTCGGCTTTATTCCCCTCAACTACCAGGGTGAATTCACCGATGGGTGCGGCAAAATGTTTTATGGCTTCACTGACGTTTCCCCGGAAAATTTCCTCGTGCATTTTGGTCAATTCCCGGCAAGCCGCTATCCGGCGGTCCCCGAGAACATCCAAGATGTCCTGAAGCGAATCCTGTACCCGGTGCGGTGCTTCCAGGATTATCAGTGTCCCCTTTTCCGCCGCCGCAGTTTCCAGCACCCGCCGCCGGGCGGACGATTTATTAGGCAAAAAACCTAAAAACGTAAACCGGTCCGTCGGCAGGCCGGAGACAGCCAGCGCCGTCGTCACCGCCGAAGCCCCGGGCACCGGCACCACCGGTATCCCCTGGCCGACGGCAGCCGCAACCAGCTCGTACCCGGGGTCGGAAATGCCCGGCATACCCGCCTCGGAAACGAGCGCCATATCCCCCTGTTCCAGATATTCCAGCATGCGGTTCAGCTTCACCAGTTTATTGTGCTCGTAGTAGCTGGTCATCGGCGTGGTAATCTGATAATGATTTAATAACCGGCTGGTTTTGCGCGTGTCTTCCGCCGCAATGAGCCTGACTTCTTTCAACACGCGCAGTGCCCGCAGGGAGATATCTTCCAGGTTGCCGATAGGTGTCGCCACGATATAAAGAGTATTCATTAGTATCGTCATTATAACCCACCGTGGTCTTCGAGTCTAGCTTCATATAGTGAAAGATAATCTCTGGGATATTAACAAAAATTTAACCCTGTTTAAGGAATTGGCCGGTTGCCGGGCAGCGGTTTAGCTTCAATTAATCATTTCTTTTTTAGTTGAATCCCCATTGAAACGGCAGCAGTTTGATGATATATTGAGAATAATATTTAGAGAATGGGAAAATTTTAAGATTGAAGAGGACTGAAAACAAATGACAGCACCAAAATTTAAACAGTTGAAACCGTCATACGGTTTCGACGAAGTCGCGATTGTTCCGGGAGACGTGACCGTCAACCCCGAACAGACCGATGTTTCACTGCAAATCGGCAATATCAAGCTCGATATCCCGATTTTGGCATCCGCCATGGACGGCGTTACCGACGTCAATTTCGCGATTCTGATGAGTAAACTCGGCGGCCTGGCCGTGCTGCATCTGGAAGGCGTCCAGACCCGTTATGAAAATCCGGCCGAAGTCCTCAGTGAAATTGCCAATACGCCGAATGAGAAAGTGACTGCCCTGATGCAGAAAATATATTCCGCCCCCATCAAAGAAAACCTCATCGGCGAAAGAATCAGGGCGATTAAAAAAGCCGGCGCGGTCTGTGCCGCCACGGTCATGCCCACCAACACTAAAAAGTACGCGCAATTGATTGTAGAAGCAGGAGCGGATCTGCTCTTTGTCCAATCTACCGTTACCACCACCCGTCATGTTTCCAAGAGCTATGAAGGCCTGGTTTTTTCCAAACTGGTCAAATCAGTGCCGATTCCGGTGGTGGTCGGCAACTGCGTCAGTTATTCCGCCTGCCTCGATTTAATGAAAGAGGGGATTTCCGGCGTGCTGGTCGGGGTTGGCCCCGGCGCTGCCTGTACCTCCAGGGAAGTGCTCGGCGTCGGCGTTCCGCAAATCACCGCGACTATCGATTGCGCGGCCGCCCGCGACGTTTATCTGAAAGATACCGGACGTTACGTGCCGATTATTACCGACGGCGGTTTTAGAAAAGGCGGTGACGTTTGTAAAGCCCTGGCAGCCGGCGCCGACGGCGTAATGCTCGGCTCGACCTTTGCCCAGGCTATCGAATCGCCCGGCCACGGTTATCACTGGGGGATGTCCACCCCCAATCCCGTCCTGCCGCGCGGCACGCGCATCAAAGTCGGCACCACCGTTTCACTGCAGCAGATTCTGTTTGGTCCGACCTCGGTCACCAACGGCACCCAGAATTTTGTCGGGGCCATCAGAACCGCGATGGGCTTCTGCGGCGCTTCGACCGTCCGCGAATTCCATAACGCGGAAATGGTCATCGCCCCTTCCATCACCACCGAAGGCAAATCCTGGCAGCTATCCGGCCCTAACAGCCGGGCATAAGGCATATAATTCATCAAAATTTAGCCAACAAAAAAGCCCCTTACAATCGTGAGGGGCTTTTTTATCCGGCTGCGGTTCTGCGGCCTATCGAAATTATCACTCTCCCTTTAATCCCTCTCCCGTCGTGCCTCCGGGACCATGGCCTGAGAGGGATGGAGATTACATAGAAACATAACGTAAATAATCCTATTCGTCGTCCCCGTCATCGTCATCGTCTTCTTTAGGCGCTTCAGCAGCGACCGTGACCGCAGGCACAATCGCCATACCTTTTTCGTTTTTCCGTTTAGACGGGAAGGATAATTTTTCGATGATTTTCCGCAAATCTCCGGCGACTGCATCCGCCTGTTCTGCGTCGGTTTTGACAATTATTCCGCTGACACCGGCATCCCAGATTTGCTGCAGTTCGGTTTCGGTAACCGCGGGCAGGACTTCCACCAGCAACGGTTTCCCGGCCAGTACTGCAAACCGGCGGATGAGCATCAATCTTTTCCAGGTCAAAATCAGGGCATTTTCCTTAGCTTCGTCTAAAAGCACCGCATCCACCGGCAAATCGCTTACGGTGCGCAGCATGATATCGGAAACAGATTCTTCTATTTTTAAGATTTTCCCCAGTTTTTGATCAGAAGCCAGTACCGCGCCGCTGTCCGGTAAAATCACAAAATCAATGCCCGCTGTAGCCGCTTTTTCGACTTCTTCCGCATCGCCTTTCGCCGCCAGCATCCCGGTTATTTTTTCGTTATTGCCAGCTGCCGGACTTGAAATCAGCAGCGCATCCGCGTCCGGTACATCTTTAATTTGAGATTTTGCTTTGGCTCCAGTGATATTAACCACCAGCTGTATTTTAGGTCTGGCGGTTTCCGCTTTAGCGGTCATAAAACCCATGGACTGCACCGGAGGCGTCAGCACCTGTTGTAATTTTTCAATGAATTTGCTCATATCACCTACCCTCATCTTTACGGCCGGTTTTACTGCCGCTAAATGAATTGTATGTTAAAGCCCCGCCTAATTCAAGAAGCAAACCAATTGTTGACATTTCTTTCCGGCTTCTCTATAGTTTGGATATTTAATTCATATTTTATTCTTTTCTATAGGGTGCATTAAGAAGATGAAAATCCAGGTTGTAATTCTGGCCGGGGGTATGGCCACCAGGCTCGGCGAATTGACTAAAAACCGTCCCAAATCGCTGGTAGCAATACAGGGTAAACCGTTCCTGGCTTATCAGCTCGAATTACTTAAAGACCATGAGATTAGTGATATCGTGCTCTGCATCGGGCACCTTGGCGGCCAAATCCGGAAAGCTTTCGACGACGGCAGCAACTACGGCGTGCATCTGACCTACAGTCTGGAAGATGAACCTCTGGGCACAGCCGGCGCATTAAAGAATGCGGCGCCTTATTTAAATGATACTTTTCTGGTGATTTACGGGGATTCCTATTTATTGCTTGATTTCGTGAAAATTTATGCGTATTTTCTGACGCAGCAGAAACTCAGCCTCGACACAGTCTTCAGAAACAATGACGCTTTTGATGCCAGTAATATCGTCATCCGGGATAACATGGTCGAGGGGTACAGCAAATCCGAAAAAACACCGGATATGGTTTACATCGACTGCGGCGCCGTAATCTTCCGCAAAGAAGTCCTGCAGCTCATTCCGGAAAATCATTTTTATTCTCTCGAAGAACTTTTTCTGCGCCTGATTGAGAAAGAGCAGCTGCTGGCTTTCGAAGTCAAAGAAAGGTTCTATGAAATCGGTTCACCGCAGGGATTGAAAGATTTCGAAGCATTTATACAGCGCCGGCTGAAAAAATAATTCCTTTTTCAGGATTGCCGAAAATATCAATAAGATTTGTGTTTGACAAAATTTTTATTGAGTGTTATCCTACCTGCAAAAGACGAGTAATTAATATCAAGCAGCATTTCTGATTACTTCGTAATATTTAGTTAGTCCTGCAATCATTTTCTTTTTAATGAAATTTGTTCATTTCAATTTTCTTTTAGTCTGAATTGGAAAGAGAGGTAATTAAAATGGGAAAAACCATTGTAGAAAAAATTATGGCCAAAGCAGCCGGAAAACCAGAGGTTTCTCCCGGAGACTACCTGAAATTCGGGATTAAAGACACCTATATCCAGGTCGGCAGCGATATCGGCGCTCTTAATCCCCGGGAATACGAGCGGCTCGGCTGGGATAAGTTTTTTGACCCGAAAAAGGTGATGATTGCCCCGGAACACTGCGGCACCTGGGCGCGGCAGCAGGATAATATGACCAACCGGGAATCACACCGCATCACCAAAGAATGGGCTTTGTCGTTAGGCGTCCCTAAAGAAAATATCCTCGACCTGGGAAATGTCGGCACCTGCCACCACCTGCCGATTGAAAAGGGGTGGGCGCTGCCGGGCAATGTTTACCTTCATGCCGATACTCATTGCCCCACTGCCGGCGGCGTCGGGTGTCTGGGGATTAACCTCTCCGCTGCCGAACCGGCCTTTCTGAGACTGGGCTGGATGTGGTTCCGCGTCCCCAAGAGCATCAAGTTCAATATCACCGGCAAACTGCAGGACGGCGTGATGGGCCGGGATGTTTTCGAATTTATCCTCGGGCAAATCGGTCCTGCCGGCGCGGTCTACCAGGCCATGGAATTTACCGGACCGGTGATGGAAGAGATGAGCCTCGACGGACGTTTATCCATGTGCTGCCTCTCCATTTTTACCGGCGCCAAGACCGGCATCGTCAATCCCGACCAGAAGGTTTTCGACTGGTTCAAAACCCGGACCAAAGTCCATTATGAGCCGCAGGTGAGCGACCCTGATGCGCAGTATGCCAAAGTCTACAACTATGACGGCGCCAAAATCGAACCGCAGGTCGTCGTTCCGCCCTACCGGCGTACCGTCCAGCCTGTTTCATCGGTTGAAGGCACCAAAATCACCACCGCTTTCATCGGTTCCTGCGCCAGCGGCCGTGACGAAGACTTGAGAATTGCCGCCCGGATTTTAAAAGGTAAAAAAATCCATCCTGACGTGATGTTCAACGTCACGCCAGGGTCCGCGGAAACAATGCGCCGGACGGATAAGGAAGGTGTTATTTCGACGCTGCTGGAAGCCGGCTGTCTGGTTTGCGCGCCCAGTTGCAGCATGTGCCCCGGCTTTTACACCCCGCTGGCCAAGAACGAAGTCTGTATCGCCTCCAGCACCACCAATGTCCCGGGACGGATGGGCGAAGACAGCGCCCAGGTCTATCTGGGCAGTCCGGCCACCGTCGCTGCCTCCGCGCTCGAAGGCAAAATCGTTGACCCCCGTAAATATCTTTAAGGAGTAATTAAATGGCATTAAAATTCAAAGGCAAAGTCTGGGTCTTTGGTGATAATCTGGATGTTGATAAAGAAATTATCCCCTTCCGCGAACGCGAAATGGGTTTGATGAAAGACGGTAATTTCGGCAAATGGGTGATGACCCCGGTCGACCCCGATTTTCCCAAGAAAGTGAAAAAAGGCGATATTATGGTCGTCGGCACCAACATGGGCTGCGGGCACGGCCATCAGCATGCCAATATCGGCATCCAACAGGCTGGCATTTCCTGCGTCATCGCCGAATCTTTCGACCGTAATTTCTTTAAGAATTCGATTAATCTGGGCTTGCCTATTATCGAGTTGGAAGGGATTAATAAGCACGTCAAAGCCGGCGACATTCTGGAAGTTGACCTTGAAGCAGGTGAAATCAAGAACATTACCACGGGGAAAACCCTGAAATTTACTCCTCTACCGGACTTTTTATTGGAAATCATGTCAGCCGGCGGTATCGAACCGTATACCGATAAACTCATCGCTGAAGGTAAAATATAAAAGAGGTGTTTCGATGAAAAAAACAAAGATGCTGCGGAAACTACTCAACGAACCGGGATTGAAAGTCATTCCCTGCGCCTACGACTGCCTGTCTGCCCGAATGGCGGAAGCGGTCGGGTTTAAAGCGGTGTTTATGACCGGCTACGGCATCCGCGACGCTCAGCTCGGCATGCCGGATTTCGGTATCGCCACGGCCACTGAAGTCGTGAATATCGTCCGGAACATGGTCAATTCGGTGGATATTCCTTTCATCGTCGATGCGGACGACGGTTACGGCGGCGCCTTAGCGGCCTACCGCACCACCCGGGAATTAATCCGCGCCGGGGCGGCCGGTCTCTTCCTCGACGACCAGAAGCACCCCACCAAATGCCCGGCTTTAGGCACGCAGGAAGTTGTTCCGCTGGATGAATATATCGGTAAACTCAAGGCGGCGATGGAAGCCCGCGACAAAGAAGACAAGGACTTTTTCATCTGCGCCCGCACCGATTCTTTGCGGGTCAACGGCCTCGAAGATACCATCGCCCGGATGAAAGCCGCGGTGGCTATCGGCGTCGATGCGCTTCTTCCTCAAGGTATCGATACCATCAAACCGAAATCCGGTGAGACTACGAAGTCCATTATGAAAGATGTCTATAAAAAAATGGGCGCGCCCAAAGTCTGGATTTGGGGCTCCGGGCCGGAAGAATTCACCACCAAAGACTACGAAGATATCGGCGCGAAACTGTGGGTGCCGGGTAATCCCCTGCCCGGCGTGGCTAAAGCTTTAATCGAGATGTACAAAGGCCTTTATGACACCGGTTCGACCAAAAGTTTCTTCCCGGCCGGCCTGCCGGATAACGCATATCTCAACAAACTTCGCCGTCTGGATTTCTGGGAAGGGCTCGAAGCTAAATACGTTTCCGGGAAAAAGTGCTAACCGGGCGTCATAAATTAATAAACTTCCCACGACCTTACGGTCGGGGTATTAAATGAACTCAAACTTCGTTTGCCCTGTATCTTTCTGGCCTTGATTCTCAATGTACGCTTGAATTATCGCTTCGTCGACACCTACCGT
>Ga0182027_10006759_pt1 | contig 17085 bp, 12 predicted proteins | sample 712E1DmetaG_FD_121300 | JGI IMG/M metagenome (GOLD analysis project Ga0182027, IMG submission 121300) | Permafrost microbial communities from Stordalen Mire, Sweden - 712E1D metaG (Illumina Assembly) | ecosystem: Environmental > Terrestrial > Soil > Wetlands > Permafrost | place: Sweden... | reverse complement strand
CTTGGTTGTCTCGTCGATGCCCAGATTGTAGACCTGCATCCAGAAGTTCAACTGCTGGCCGCGCTTGAAACTGACCGGTGTGGCAGGATTCGGGCTGACGCGGGGGCGGATGTAGGTATTGCCGATGACGAAGTTCCCGCTGCCGATCTCGCGCGAGGAAACCAGATTCATTTGGTCGGCCAGAATCAGCGAAGACGTGGCCAGCTTCTCATCGTGGTAGGTCGGCACCTCAAGGCCGCGGCCGTAGTACCCCATGTGGTCGGGGTTGTTTACGTCCTTGATAGCGATATCCAGGCGGTAGAGGCCGGGAAGCAGGGGCAGGGCCTTCCAGTAAACCGACTGGCGTTCAAGGGTCTTATCCAGTAACTCGGCCGGCTGCGTAATCTCGACCGTATCCTCAAAGGTCTGCACCGTCTTATGGGTGAGAGTAGTGACCTTGCCCAGAATATTCACGTAACCCCTGGCCACGCCGTCCTTGGTCACAAAGGTGATGTCCCGGTTCTTCAGTTGCAGGGTCACAGGAACCATAACCGTGCTTTCCGTCACCTTCACGAAGTCGGTGCGGACGTCGAATGGGAAGACCGGCCCGGTGAGCAATTTGTGCTCGGAGATGAAGCTCTCAAGATCTTTGAACTTGACGGGCGGCGGCGCAAAGAGCTTGGCGGCCATGTCGATGCGGTCGAACTGCTTGGACTGCAGTTGAGTCGACATCGGGCCGGTGCCCAGGGCCTCCAGGCCGCTGGTGAAGCGGTCGGCCTTTTTGGCCATATGCATCTCTTCCCACTGGGTCTCGCCGGCGTTGGGCACGTGCAGCAGCGCATCTTTCTCGCTGCGGTCGATGGTGAAGTGGTAGTCGCCGCACTGGCAGGTATCCACAAACTCGATGTCGACGTTCTCGCCGATGCCCTCGATATAGCGGTAGTTCCATACCTCGAACGGGAATGTGGCGGTCGAACCGCCGCCCTCTTCGATGGGCCGGTTGTACATTCCTCCGGAGGGGTGGGAATCGATGGAGTCGGGCTTTCCGTAAGTGATGTAGATATGGCCGCGGTCGGTTCTCCAGCCGGGTTTGCCTGCGGCAAAATGCTCATTCGCATAGGCAATGCGCCGGTAGTGCTCTTCCCGGAATTCGTTCTCCGGAGAGTCCGGATTGGGGTTGCGGCGCAGCCAGAAATTCTCGATAAAGGAGTCGCGCTCTTCGTCGTTGCTCAGGGTCTTGAAGGCTTTGGCCTCGTCGTCCGAGATAATGTAGGTCACGTCCTGAGTGAGCCAGGTCTTGTAGGCGCCCTTCAACTCCTGGCGGACTGCCTTCTGGGCGGCAAACTTCTCCTTGTCGGAGCGCTCGCGCTTGAGGGGATCCACCTCCTGGCCCGTTGCCGGCTGCGCTTGTGCGGTTGGATTAGCCGCCTGCTGGGCGATGAGCCCCATGGCGGGAGTAAAAACCGCTCCGCAAACCAGCGCGGTAAAGAGAAAAGTGCGACCGTTTAGCATCATTGCCTTCAGAACTCCTGCGAACCTCTATTCTACGGGTCCCAGTAAGGCTGGGCAAGATTCCGTATGGAGTTGGCTGCCCCTTGGACGCGTAAGCGCGTCTAAAGTTACCTGTAAAGAAACGGCGGAAACGGTTAGACTGTTGAGTACAGGGGTTTTGAGACCACGCAGGCCCCTCAACCGTCCAAAGAAGCAGACGCAATCCTTTTGCCGCTTTGTTTTACGGTACTTGCGCCTTTCCCATACCGGCTACGCGAGCGGTGTGGCGGGGTTTCCCTGTGGGATATCCACTTGCTCCCACGGGAAAGATCGCTGTTGAGCCAAATGAGTCAAAGGACTCGTCCTGGCTGCCTGCGGGAACCGCGTGAGCGGCGATTGCGTAAACTGAAAGTGGAGAGATCTGGAGCACGCGCTAAACATGAAAAAGATACTCTTGATTGTTCTTGGCATAGTTGTGGCCGCCGGGCTTGTAGCCTTCATGGTCATCAAACAGCAGTCCGGTTACACCAAGGTTCTGACCGCCAAGATTGTGCGGCAAGACTTGGCTACGGTCGTCAGCGGCACTGGCCAGATCAAGCCTAAGACCTATGTGAACGTGGGCGCCACCTCTTTTGGCCGCATTACCCACTTCTACGTGAAGGAGGGTGACTTGGTGAAGAAGGGCCAGACGGTGGCCACCATCGAGAGCGTCCAACAGGAGGCGACCGTCTCCGGCCAGCAGGCGTCCATCGCCTCGGCTAAGACAGACATTGCCTCCTATATTGCCGCTGAGAAAACGGGCGAGGCCAATGTGGAGAAGGCCAAGGCCGACCTGGAGCAGAAGCGCCTGGATTGGGAACGCGCCCAGAGCCTTTATAAGGATGGCATCCTGGCCAAACAGGATTACGACGCTAAGAAGGCGGCCTATGACACTGATGTTGCCTCGCTGAACCAGACCGTGGCGGCTCTCAATCAGGCCAGGGCCCAGACCGATTCCGCCCGCGGACGCTTGCAGACACAGGTGGCCACGCTGCGGGCTAACCAGGACCTGCTGAACAAGACCATCGCCATTGCGCCCTTTGATGGCATCGTGACCAATATGCCGCTGCGCGAGGGTGAAACTGTGGTGGTAGGTATCCAGAACGCCGAAGGCTCCACGCTGATGACCCTGGCGGACATGAGCGTCATCACCGCCGAAGTCAAGGTAGACGAGACCGACATCGTCAATATCCAGATCGGCCAGCCGGCCGAAATCACCGTGGATGCTCTTCCGGGCAAGACATTCAAGGGACATGTGACCCTGGTGGGCGACCAGGCGCTGCTGCGCTCCACAGGCGTCGCCACCTCGCAGTCGACCATTGGCACGGAAGAGGCTAAGGACTTCAAGGTGGTAGTTACCCTTGACGTAGCGTCTGCCGATCTGCGTCCAGGTCTCTCCACAACCGCCAAAATCACTACCGCGCACAAGGCCAATACGCTTTCACTGCCTATCCAGGCGCTCACCATGCACGACCCCGCTACCGACAACGCCAAGGGCACGGGCGGCGTGCAGGCCGCATCGGCTTCATCCAAGCCCGCCGCTAAAAGCACACTGATTCAGGGCGTTTATGTGGTGGAGAACCAAAAAGGCAAGCTGCGGGCCAAGTTCGTTCCCGTCACCACCGGCATCACCGGCGCCACTGACATCGAGGTGCTCTCTGGCCTCACTGAGGGGCAGGAGATCGTAACCGGTCCGTTTAAAACCCTGCGTGCCCTCAAGAGCGGCTCGCTGGTAAAGCGCGATACAGCCAAACCCGTTACGACGGCCTCCAGCGGAAGCTCTTAAGGAACAGCGGCAATTGAAACACGGCAAGGGAGACCCGGCAACGAACATTGGCCTCCCTGATTCCAAACAGCAAAGACCGGGCAAAGGATGAGATTCAAATGGCTCTGAACGGCATGAATCACGAGGATCAACCGGTGGCTCCGCCAAACGGCGAGATGATCGTCGTCGAGGATCTGTGGCGCACCTACGATATGGGTTCGGAACAGCAAGTGCAGGCCCTGCGCGGCATCTCCATGCGCATCAAGCACAACGAGTACGTCGCCATCATGGGTCCCTCCGGCTCGGGCAAGTCGACACTGATGAACCTCATTGGCTGCCTTGACACGCCCTCCAAAGGCCGCTACTGGCTCAACGGCCAGTTGGTCAGCGACCTCGACGACGATCAATTGGCGCGCATCCGTAACAAGGAGATCGGCTTCGTCTTTCAGACCTTCAACCTGCTGGCGCGGGCGACTTCGCTGCACAACGTCGAGCTGCCTCTCATCTATAACGGCACACCCGCCGCCGCCCGCCTGGCGCGCGCCAAAGAAGCCCTCGCTGATGTCGGTCTGGAATCGCGCATGTACCACAAGCCAAACGAGCTATCCGGCGGCCAGCGACAGCGCGTGGCCGTGGCCCGTGCGCTGGTCAACAAGCCCTCCATCATCCTCGCTGACGAGCCCACCGGCAACCTCGACTCCAAAACCGGCCTCGAGATTATGGCCCTCTTCGATACCCTGCACGCCAACGGCAACACCATCGTCGTGGTGACCCACGAGCCCGACATCGCCGACTACGCTCACCGCGTCATTCATATCCGCGACGGCCAGATCTACTCCGACGAGCCCTCCAAGCGCTTCAGATAAATCGTTCAATGGGTGCCCCAGGTCTCACCCGCCGCGGCGGGAGACCTGGGATGACTCGAATCTCACCCCCACCCTGTCAAAGTGACTCCCATCTCTCCGGCTCATGTTTTCCTGCGCCACGCCGATATGCCCTATTGGCCCGGTACCTCCGGTTTGGGCCATGGAGAGGAGGCACATTGAGTTCCATGCCGGGTGTTGCTCAATTCCAGACCCAGCCCTCTCTCTCCGGTCCGGTGCTTGTGGATGCCGAATCACCATCTGCCGTACAGGTAGTCGGCGTCAGCGCATCCTGGCGCAAGCTGCTCATGCAGGCCGAGATGGCCGCTCCCCATCTGCAGGTGGTAGCCATAGAAGGCGAGTCCGGCGCCGGCAAGCAGACACTTGCCCGCTATCTCTACTCTCACTCGCCTCTCGCCGCGGCCGGCTTTCAACGCTGCGATGCGCGCGAGTGGCTGGTCAGCGACGCCGATCCGGCCAACCTCGCCGGCTTCCTCTATCTCGATCGCGTTGACCTGCTCTCCCCGCCCGGCCAGGGACTGTTGCTAGGCATACTCAAGTCGCTGCAGGATCGTCAGCCGGGGCACTTCGTCCTGCTGGCCTCCTCGCAGGCTTCGTTGCGCCAGTTGGCCGAGCAGGGGCAGATGCTCCCCGACCTCGCCTTCCGCCTTACCTCCCTGCGCTTCTCGATTTCCCCCTTGCGCCAGCGCAAGGAAGATATCCCCGTCCTCGCTCAGTCCCTCCTCGACCGCATCTGCAGCCGCTATCAGCAACGCCCTGTTGTCCTCGGCCCCGGCGCGCTTGCCCGGCTCCTCCAGCACGACTGGCCCGGCAACATCCGCGAGCTGGCCGCTGTGCTTGAAACTGCGCTCCTTGAATCCACAAACGGCGTCATACGGCCCGGCGACCTCGCCCTTCCCGACGTTGCCGACGCAAGGCTGGAGATGCAGCCGCTCCTTCGCGTCGAAAACCTCTCTCTCGACGTGGTTATCCTCCACCATGTCCAGCGCGTCCTCCACTTGAATCGCGGCAATAAGCTCCGCGCCGCGCGCCAGTTGGGCATCAGCCGCTCCACCCTCTACCGCATCCTCGGCAGCGAAGCCCTTCTCGCGCAGTAAGCCGTCGCTCCCCTAAAAAAGTGGGTGCCCCATCCTTTCGCGTTCTTCGCGAAAGGGTGGGATCCCTCGACTCCAATAGCTGTCATCCTGAGCGTCATTCTCAGATTTGTCATCCTGAGCGGAGGTCGCCGCAGCCGGGGACCCTAGCGACAGGTCTTCGTCGCTGGGGTGGCGGAGCGACCGGAGTTGAAGGACCTGCATTTGCTCCTTGTCGCGTCCGAAGGGTACGGGCTTTGAAAGGGCACGACTTCAGTCGTGCCGTAAATGCAGCAATAGAAAGTCGGGCTGGTAGGGGTGGGTTTTAACCCACCAATTCCGAAAATCAACCCTCGCGACAAACCATCAAGATTATCATCGTTGCATATGAGCAACATGATCCAAGGTCTCGATCTGATCACAAAGCTTCTGCCACAGATAAAGTCGTTGACGGGAGCGAGGCGCCGGGAATTCTTTGACAAGCTGATTTTTCCATTATTTGAGTCGTTCCAAGAAGTTCATGAATTCTACAATGAATTGATTTTGCACACTCGGGAAAGCGTTGTAGGCTTGGATCCCACGGGCTTTACGCAAATACTTGTCGGGCGTCGAACTAAAGACTCTTCGGTCAAACTAGAAGCTGCTCTCAGAAGGACAAAGGATGAATTTATAAGGGCTCGCCGGAAAGATGAACACTTGCGGGGTGCGATTCGCGACGATGCTCAGCAGATGTTGGCAGAAATTGCGTGGCCTGAGGAGCGTCGATTCCTGGTGTCAATCGGCCACTACTTCTTAGGTTCTACTGCGATAGCGCCGAGCGATAGGAATCTTGATCTCGATGTAGATGCAATAATAATGCGTGGCGGAGGCAGTCGCTGGGACACTCCCTCTTCAGCGTTGTACGAGAGGGTTCGTCGAGAGTATGATCCGGCGCGCTTGATAGAGTTGCTTGACGTATCCAGGAACTCTCTTAACCAGCACTACATGAATGTACGTCACCAGTTCAAAAATGTGCAGCACGCAATCATTATGAAAACTTGATCCAGGTGCCACAGGTCTCGCCGGGTGCCCCAGGTCTCGATTTTGAGACCTGGGGCTACTCCCTACTCCCTGCCGGGATCCCCAGCGAGCATCCGCCGCGGTCCGCCACGGCGGATGCTCGCTGAGGTGGTTAATCCCTATCCTCCTCTTCTCCATCCGGAGGTCCCTGCCACTGCGGCTCCCTCGCCCACTGTTCAGCTAGTAGCAGATTGTGTCGCTTCTTCATTGGATCTTCCGCCGGCTTCTTTCCCTCCGCAAGTCCAACCATCGCTTTGGTAGTGGCCAGGTCCCCCTCAAGCGCCTTTGCCTCCAGCATGTCGGCCAGCTTCTCCGAGTTCCGGACCAACCGTCTGTCCACTGCCTGCCGCAGACATTCCGCGCCGTCCAGCGGCGCTGTTTCCTCACCGCTTGGCTTTTTGCCTCCCTTCTCCGCCCGCTTGCCTCTCTTTTTCGCGGCTGTCTTGCCTCTTTTCCTTCGCGTTTTGTCTGCTCTCAACACCTGCTTTGCTACGGCCATCTTTCCGCCATTTCCGGCCACTCTCCACAGACCCTCGTGCCCGCAGAGATGGCCTCAATAAAATACGGAAGGCGCATCCGCCTTCCGTCCTTTTTCATCTCTGTTTGTCTGTTCTAAGCTTACCGGAAAACCGCTTAATTCCCTGCAAATGCCTGTGCTGCACGGGTTCTGCAATTTCGTGCGCTTATGCCTCTCCCGCCGCCTCGCGATCTTGCCGGCTTGCTGCCTTGCGGCTTAGTCGGCGTGCCGATCTGTTTACCAGCAACTCCGCCCACAGCTTCGCCTCAACCAGTTCCTCCAGCGTCTTCCCGCCATCCGGCACAATTCCGTACACCATCTTGCAGCTCATCGCCTCCGCCATGCGCGACATCGATTTCAGGGTGATCGAGTTCCTCAGCTCCCTTGCCTCATAATCGAAGACCCCCGAACGGTTTATCTTCATCTTCTGTGCAATCTCCTCCGCTGGAAGATGCAGCGACTGCCGCACCGCCCGCAGCAATCCATTGGTCGGATTCTTCTCCCTGCTTGCCCACCGGTAAAACCGCATCTCCTTATCGAGTCTTTTCAGCGCGAACATACGCTCTTTTTCCTGCATCGTCGCTTTCCTTTCCTGATTTTTGATCGTGATCCGCTGTATTAACGGTAGAGAAAACAACCATAAAATACGCAAAATGGGCTGAAATCGCATAAAAACTGTAAGTTTTTGATGTCTTAGCCCAGCTAGAACACATTGAATTCATGAAATCCGTCGGCTTGCAGCAGGGCTTTTTCGCTCGTTGACCCCCTTTTCGTCAATCGCTGGTCTTAGAAGACGATGAAATTCCCCTCTTTTGTCGGCCTATAACCCTGCTTATCCTTGCTGCTGACTCGCTAACACAGCTAACTCCGCCAACTCCGCAACTGACCCCTGATCACTGATCTCTGTACTACACTCGACAGGAAGGCTGAATTCACTCCGAGGTTCCGTTCCCTTGAATAAAACTGCTCTCCCCGCTGTCGCCGTTCTGGCGTTCCTGATTGTTGCGTTCATCCCCGCGCTGTGTGCGCAAGCCCCCTCTACCCCAGCTTCGGTTGAGGCCAACCGCAAGGCCCTCAACACCCTCTTCAAGGACTACTGGGAAGACAATCTCAAGCACGCGCCGGAGTTTGCCTCCACGCTGGGCGACAAGCGCTACAACGATCAAATCTCCAACTACTCCGTGAAGGCCGTGAACGAGAGGCTGGAGCGCGAGCAGAACTACATGATGCAGTTGGCCGCAATCGACCCCGCCGGGTTGACCGAGCAGGAGAAGACCAGCCGCGATCTGCTGCTGCGCCGCTTTGCCGAGGACGAAGAGGCCGCGGACTTCAAGGAGTGGGAGATGCCCATCAACCAGATGGGCGGCATCCACACCACCTACCTGCAACTGGTGGCCCAGCTTAGCTTTAAGACGGTGAAGGATTACGACGACTGGATCGCCCGCCTGCACGCGATTCCGAAGGCCTTTGACCAGGTCAGCACCAACATGGCCATCGGCATCGAAGACCATCGCGTGCCGCCCCGGTATCTGCTGGAAAAAGTCCTCGATCAGGTGAAGCACCTGGCGGCCGAAAAGCCGGAAGACTCTCCTTTGGCCATCCCCGTAATGCACTTCCCGGCCACCATTCCCGCGGCTGAGCAGGAGCGCATCAAGACGGAGACGCTCGATGCCATCGGCAAAGAAGTGCTGCCGGCCTACCTGCGCTTTGCTCGCTTTCTTGAGGTCAGCTACGTTCCCGCTGGCCGCGAGCAGCCCGGCGTCTCCGCCCTGCCCGACGGGGCAAAGTACTACCAGTTCCTCATCCGCCGCCGCACTACTACCGACCTGACCGCCGAGCAGATTCACCAGATCGGCCTCGACGAGGTAAAGCGCGACGAGACGGAGATGCTGGTCATCGCGCAGAAGCTCGGCTTCAAAGATCTGGCCAGCTTCCGCGCCGGCCTCAAGACAAATCCCAAACTGCACCCGGCCACGCGCGAGGCAATCCTCGACGCGTACCGCAGCTACCTGACCCCGATGCAGGCCAAGCTGCCGCAGCTCTTCGGCCGCCTGCCCAAGGCTCCCTTTGAGGTAGTCGCCGTGCCGGAGTACCTTGAGAAGACCTCGGCCGCGGCCTACTACGAAACCGGCGCGCCCGATGGCAGCCGCCCCGGGCGTCTGTTCATCGATACCTACAACCCCACCGAACGGAATCTCTTTGAAGTGGAAGACATCGCCTACCACGAGGGCCTGCCCGGCCACCACCTGCAGATCTCCATTGCCCAGGAGCTCGACGGCCTGCCTACATTCCGCAAACACGCCGGCTATACGGCGTACATCGAGGGATGGGGGCTGTACTCCGAGCGGCTGGGCAAGGATGTCGGCCTCTACCAGGATCCTTACTCCGATTACGGCCGCCTCGAGGGCGACATCATGCGCGCCGTCCGCCTCGTCGTCGATACCGGCGTCCACTCCCAGCACTGGACCCGCCAGCAGATGGTCGATTACTTCCACGACCACACGGCAACCGCCGAGCCCGAGGTGCAGGCCGAGGTGGACCGCTACATCGCGTGGCCCGGCCAGGCTTTGGCGTACAAGATCGGCCAGCTCAAGATTCTGGAACTGCGCGACCGGGCCAAGGCGGCGCTTGGCGACCGGTTCGACCTGCGCACCTTCCACGACCAGGTGCTCGACGCGGGCGCACTTCCACTGGATGTGCTGAGCGATCGCATCGATGCGTGGATCGCGGCGCAGAAGGCGGGGATTCCGAAATAATTCCGGTTATAGGCCGACAAAATCAGCTCTTTTTATCGTCCTATAAGACTAGCGATTGATGAAAAGAGGATCAAAGAGCGAAAAAGCCCTGCTGCAAGCCTATGGATTTCATGTATTCGTCGTGTTATGTCCGGACGAACATAGTGAAAACTCACAGTTTTTCATGCGATCTTGCACGTTTTTAGCATCATCTTTCGTGCTCAATCACAGGTCAGTGATCAGGGGTCGGCCACCTCAGCCTCGTAGGCGGGGCACCCTGTTCTGTCCCGTGATTGGGGCGCGTGAAAGAGGAATATCCGGCGTGATAACCTGAACGGTTCCTTCTTCAGAGCCTTGGCAGTTCACCGGTTTGCACCGGGCACCGTTTCAGGCTTAAACCCGATTGGAGAGAGACCCATGAAACGCTTTCTTGCACTGGCTGTTTTCTGTGCATTTTCCGTTGGCCTGCACGCGCAGGTCGTCGATACAACCGTTTGCGACATTCTCAAGAATCCAAAGTCGTTTGACGGCAAGATCGTTCGCGTCAAAGCTACCGTTGCGGCCGGTTTCGATCAGTTCGTGGTGAAGGGTCCCGGTTGCGGCCACTACGTGAACGCAATCTGGTTCTCCTATCCGGAGGGGACCAAGGGCAAGGCGGGGCCCGTGGCCCTGGTGCAAGCGCAGATGGCGCACAACTTCACGGGCACGGTTCCGGCAGTTACGCGGACGCCGGTGACCCTGGACAAGAGCAAGGATTTCAAGCAGTTCGATTCGCTGCTGGCCACTGCGCACAAGGGCTCCGCGATGTGCCTGGGCTGCACCCGGTACGAGGTGACGGCAACGCTGGTGGGAAGGCTGGACGGCGTCGACGATGCGGGAGTGCAACGCGACGCGGCAGGCAAGATTGTGGGTGTCAGCGGATTTGGAAATCTGAACGGCTACAAGGCGCGCCTAGTGCTGCAATCGGTCTCGGACGTCACTCCGCAGGAGGTTGATTTCTCGAAGTCCGACGCCATCACCAAAAGCGATAATGCGCCCGATATGCCCGATCAGGCTCCCTTCGATGCCGTTGCGGCCGCGCATCACGCGGCGCTTGCCTTCCCCGGCACCCCTCCGGGGGTTCAGCTTGAGCGGGCGGCGGCGGTCTTCGGCAAACCCGGCGAGCACAATGGCGTGAACATCGGAACGGGGGCTACCAACGAGGCCTCCGCAAAGGACGAGGCGCAGGGCGCGAAGGATTCACCGGACGGCGTGCTCTTCAATTGCACATTCAACCTGAACCGTTTGCCGGGATCTGCGCTGAGCAGGGCTATTGTTCACATCGGGGAGCACGTCGCCGATCTGCGCAACCCGCCCGCGGACCTCACAGGGGCCGGACTTTCCGACCTGGAGTTCCGTGGCTGGATCAATACGGTGCTGATCGCTGTGGCCAACAGTCAGAAGACCCTGACAGCGCCCGGCGGTTATCTTCTCTGGAATCTGGCCTGGTCGGCGACGGATCGCGACAAGCAACTGAACGACACGCTGGAGATGTTCATTGTGCGCGAAGAGCTTCTGAGCAGATAAGCATTCACAGGGCTAAATCATTCTCCGGCCGGCAGAGTCGCCATTCTACGCGCCTCATCGCCGGCCGGTTCAGTTTTCGACTTGTGTCACTGCATTCGCGCGTGGATGCGAGTATCCTTGAAAGCTGTACCGCAAATCACACCAGGACAAGGAATTTTTATGGCGGAGATAGCCGTTGAGGCCACCGAAGTACCCGCGCAGTTGCCCAAGGTTCGCGTAGCCGTATTGGGCGCCGGCAAGATGGGCGGCATCCTGCTGCAGGCCTTCCTGAAGCAGAACCTTTTCGCTCCCGAGCAGATTCACGCCACTGTGGGCCACGCCGAGCGGGCGGTTGCGCTGAGCACCCAGTGGGGCGTGGACGTGAGCACCAACAACCTGGAGGCGGCCAAGCAGTCCGATTTGATTTTGTTGGGCGTGAAGCCATTCCAGGTGCCGGGCTTGATCGAGGAGATTCGCCCCGCGCTCACCAAAGATAAGTTGCTGATCTCGTTTGCCGCCTCGGTGAAGACCCGGGCCATCGAAGAGTCCGCGGGGCTGGAGATCGGCGTCGTCCGCGCCATGCCCAATACGCCTTCGGCTCTGGGAGCGGGAGCAGCCGCACTATGCCGCGGGCGTTACGTCAGTGCAAAGCAGATGGAGTTGGCCGAGCGCATCTTTGAGACCGTGGGCCGCACGGTGGTGGTGGACGAGAAGCACATGGACGCCGTGACCGGCCTTTCGGGCTCAGGCCCGGCCTACATCTACATCATCATCGAGGCGCTGGCCGAGGCCGGCGTGAAGGTGGGCCTGCCGCGCGACACGGCCACGCAACTGGCCGCGCAGACTGCCTTCGGCGCCGCCAAGATGGTGCTGGAGACCGGTTATCATCCGGCGCTGCTGAAGGACGCCGTGACGACTCCTGCCGGCTGTACTATCGACGGCATTCTTGAACTGGAAGAAGGCGGACTGCGCGTCACGCTGATCAAGGCTGTGATGCGGGCAACGGAGAGAGCGAAGCAATTGGCGGCGGGGTAAGTGTTTTCCCAGGTCTCAGAATCGAGACCTGGGGCACCCGAAGGGTATGAGAGAGTTTATGAAGATTGAGAAACCCATAGTCATTTGCTTTAAAAATGATGACGGAAATATTCAGACTCACCTTTTTCCCGAAGAGCGAACGTACGGTCAGTATGGAATTTTGATCGCAGATATCGTGCGCCATGTCGCCAAAGCTTACAAGGTAAACGAAGACGACGTTTGGGAATGGGTGGACAAGGAACGATATCATCCGACGAGTCCAGTGACCGAACTCAAGCCGAACTGACTTCTACAGTGCCTATCCAACGCCCAGCCTGGCTGCCCTCTTACCTGCCTGAACTTGACGGGCTGCGCGGCGTTGCCATTCTGTTCGTGGTCCTCTATCACTGCGGTCCGCGGCTTGAAGGCACATGGATCTACTCGGCCACGCAGTGGGGATGGGCCGGCGTCATTCTTTTCTTTATTCTTAGCGGTTTTCTGATTACCTCCATCCTGTTGGTCACGCGAGAGAAGCCGCATTACTTCCATAACTTCCATGGCCGCCGCGCGTTGCGCATCTGGCCGGTCTACGCGCTGGTGCTGGCGGTGGTCTACCTGAATGCGCCGTGGTTCATCGGCCCCGGCGTGGTAGCTGCGATAAAGACCGCTCCCTGGCTGGCCTATCTCTTCTGCGTCCAGAATCTCTTTCGCCTTTCCCTGCCGCCGGCTATCGGTCCCACCTGGGCGCTGGCCATTGAGGAACAGTATTACTTTTTCTGGGCGCCGCTGGTGCGCTTTCTGCGCCGGCCGTGGATGCTGGCCGTATTGTTGGTCATTATGCTCGTGGCTTCGCCGCTGCTACGCCTTATGAACCTGGCATGGATGACGCCGACTCACACGCTGATTCACCTGGACGGCATTGCCTGGGGCAGCTTGCTGGCGCTGGGGCTGTACACGATTCCATTGAGCCGCCGCACCTGGCTGCTGATGGGCCTGAGCGGATTGGTGCTGGGCATTGGGAGTGCGGCTACCGTGGCCGGAGGTACTGCGTTTCTCGATTCCGCGCTGGCGGTGGGATTTTCCGGAGCCGTACTGGCCTTGATCGCCTCAACCGGCGCGCGCAATCCGATCAACGCCGCGCTACGCCGGGGACCGCTGGCTTTTTATGGCCGCATCAGCTACGGCCTCTACATGACCCACATCATGGTCTTTATCTTTTTTGGCTGGTTCGATATCCACATGGACCGCTATGGCTTCACCGGCAACCTGGCCGTCGTAGCCTTGCGGCTCATTGCCACTACCGCGTTGGCCAGCGCGATGTGGTACGGCTTCGAGTCGCAAATCCTCAAGCTGAAGCGGTACTTTTAACGCTATCCGGCTAATCAGGCGCAATATGAATGTGATCGGAAACGAGTCCCAGGCGCTTTCGCAATCGTCACCGGCAAGAAGGAAAGTTTCAGTGCGTCAACTCTCTTCCATTGTCGCGTTCGCTGTCACATGCCTGTTGATAGGAGTAGCCTTGCCGGCGTTTGCGGCAAAGCGCGTAACCGTGAAGCAGTTGGACGATCTGTTGATTGCCGCCCACGGCAAGCCGGATGGACGAGTGGCTGAGCAACTCTCCGGTCTGGTGCTGACAGAACGCGCGAGCTCGGCCAGGCTCTCGCAGTGGGAGACGGATTTCCCGGGCCGCCGCACCCGCGATGCGCTTATTGCATTGGCCGATCTCTCGGCCTTTCTCGATCTTCCCTCAGCGGAGATTTACGACCGCTCCGTGCCCAATCCGGACGAGCAGCGCCGAATTGTATCGTTGGCCGCGGAGTATGTAATCAAAGTCAACCCTCAATTACCGAACTTTCTGGCTACGAGGGAAACGGCGTACTTTGAGGATAGCCCGCCAGAACGATCTACCAAACCGGGGACTTTGAATGGAATGGAAGTAACGGAATACCGGCCGCTGCACGTTGTGGGCAGGTCCAGCGTCGCAGTGACTTACCGCGATGGCCGCGAGGTGGCGGATTCTGAAACGCCTAAGCGACACAAGCCGGACACACACTCGGATTGGTTGACCACTACCGGAGAGTTTGGGCCGATTCTCGCTATCGTTGTAGGAGACGCCAGCCACGGCTCGGTGGCCTGGAGCCATTGGGAGCAGGGGGCTGCCGGGCCGCAGGCCGTCTTTCACTATGCAGTGCCTCAGGAGAAGTCGCACTACAAGGTCGTGTCGCCCTGCCCGGCGGGCATTGAGCAGCAGTTTCCCGCATACCATGGGGAGATTGCCGTCGATCCCGCGGATGGAAGCATTCTGCGCTTAACAATGGTGGGGGATCTGAATTCAACTTGTCGCGTAGCCAAGGCTAACATTGTGGTGGAATACGGTGCAGTGGCAATTGGAGGACGAACCTATTTTTGCCCAGTAAAAAGCATCTCTCTTTCTGAAATGCCGGCTTTCGACCCTCCAAAAAATGGGCAGGTCCTGCCTCCACCCTCAAAGACGCGATTGAATGAGGTGTTGTTCATGGATTATCACCTCTTCCGCGCGGAGTCCCGCATATTAACCGGGGTCAGCGGGGAACCTCCTGAAACTAATCCTTGAACTCGATCGTGCCTGGACCGGGGACCGGGAGTTGCGCGCAAGCTGGAAGCAGCGGTTATGTTCCATGGCGAATACCCGCGCTTCACCGGACTGTGACATCAGTCACCTGGGCATTCACCCGCGGCTGTTAGGCTTTTTGAGTCACGTAACTTCCCCACGTGAGGTGTGCCATGAACAAAGAAACAGCGGTCCAGGGCCCTTTGAGCGCTGAGCAGTTAGCTAAGATGAACGCCTACTGGCGGGCCGCCAACTATCTCTCTGTCGGCCAGATCTACCTGAAAGACAATCCTCTGCTGGATCGCCCGCTGACCCTGGACGACGTGAAGCCGCGTCTGCTGGGCCACTGGGGCACCACGCCGGGGCTCAACTTCCTCTACATGCATTGGAACCGGCTGATCCGCGAGCGCGAACTGAACATGATCTACGTTATCGGCCCGGGGCATGGCGGGCCCGGCCTCGTGGCCAACACCTACCTGGAGGGTTCGTACACCGAAATCTATCCCCACATCGAGCAGAACCGGGACGGCATCAAGCGCCTCTTCCGCCAGTTCAGCTGGCCCTACGGGATTCCCAGCCATGTGGCCCCGGAGACGCCGGGCTCCATTCACGAGGGCGGCGAGCTGGGCTACTCGCTGGTGCACGCTTACGGGGCGGCATTCGACAACCCCGATTTGATCGTGGCCTGTGTGGTGGGCGACGGCGAGGCCGAGACCGGTCCCCTAGCCACCAGTTGGCACTCCAACAAGTTCCTCAATCCCCTGACCGACGGGGCGGTACTGCCCATTCTGCACCTAAACGGCTACAAGATCGCCAACCCGACGATTCTGGCGCGCATTCCCCATGCCGAACTGGAAAATCTGATGCGCGGCTACGGCTACGAGCCATTTACGCTCTCAGGCGACGACCCGGCCGTGATGCACCAGCAGGCCGCAGTAGTTTTCGACACCATGCTGGACCGCATCAATGTTATCCAAAAAGCAGCCCGTGAAGGCGGCTCGACCAAGCGGCCTGCCTGGCCGATGCTGATTTTGCGCACGCCCAAGGGCTGGACTGGTCCGAAGTTTGTGGACGGCAAGCCGGTGGAAGGCACCTGGCGCGCCCACCAGGTTCCACTGGATGGAATCTTCCAGAACCCGGAGCACCTGGCGCAGTTGGAAGCGTGGATGCGCAGCTACAAGCCCGATGAACTCTTCGACGCGAAGGGCCGTTTCCGCGCGGATCTGGCTGAGATTGCGCCTAAAGGCCGGCTGCGCATGGGAATGAATGCCCATGCAAACGGCGGATTGCTGCTGCAACCGCTCAACGTGCCCAACTTCCGCGATTTCGCGGTGAAGATCGAAGGCCGCGGCCAAGCCGACGTGGAATCCACGCGCGTACTGGGCCGTTTGCTCCATGCGGTGATGCAGGCCAACCGGGAGCAGAAGAACTTTCGCGTCTTCGGGCCCGATGAGACAGCCTCTAACCGCCTGGCCGACGTCATCACCGGAACCGGCAAGGCCTGGATGGCCGAGACGCTGCCCGTGGACGAGAACCTGTCAGAGACCGGACGCGTGATGGAAGTGCTGAGTGAGCATATGTGCCAGGGCTGGCTTGAGGGGTACCTGCTCACCGGACGCCACGGATTCTTCAACTGCTATGAGGCCTTCATCCACATCATCGACTCGATGGCCAACCAGCACGCCAAGTGGCTGAAGGTCACACGGCAGATTCCCTGGCGCAAACCTATCGCTTCTCTCAATTACCTGCTCAGCTCGCTGGTGTGGCGTCAGGATCACAACGGCTTCAGCCACCAGGACCCCGGCTTCATCGATCACCTGATGAACAAAAAGGCCGACGTGGTGCGCATCTATCTGCCGCCGGACGCCAACACTCTGCTCTCGGTCTCCGACCACTGCCTGCGCAGCAAGAACTACATCAATCTCATCGTGGCCGGCAAGCAGCCCGCCCCGCAGTGGCTCACTATTGATGAGGCTGTCGCCCACTGCACGCTTGGGCTGGGCGTATGGCCGTGGGCCTCGAACGACGAGGACAAACCCGAGGTGGTAATAGCCTGCTCGGGCGATGTGCCTACTCTGGAGGCTCTCGCCGCCGTCTGCCTGTTGCGCGCCAGAGTGCCCGACCTGCGCATTCGCGTTGTGAATGTGGTGGACCTGATGGCCTTGCAGCCGCAGTCCGAGCATCCCCACGGGCTGCCGGACGAGGAGTTTGATCATTTGTTTCCCGTTGGAACGCCGGTTGTCTTCGCCTTCCACGGCTATCCATGGCTCATTCACCGGCTCACCTACCGGCGGCACAACCACGACAACATCCATGTGCGCGGATACAAGGAGGAGGGAACAACGACAACCCCCTTCGATATGTGCGTGTTGAACAATATCGACCGGTTTCAGT
>Ga0182027_10006756_pt1 | contig 17088 bp, 13 predicted proteins | sample 712E1DmetaG_FD_121300 | JGI IMG/M metagenome (GOLD analysis project Ga0182027, IMG submission 121300) | Permafrost microbial communities from Stordalen Mire, Sweden - 712E1D metaG (Illumina Assembly) | ecosystem: Environmental > Terrestrial > Soil > Wetlands > Permafrost | place: Sweden... | reverse complement strand
ATAACGGCAAAAATTTTTTCATTGCTTGTCAATCTTCCGTCTATTATGATACCATATCCCAAGCTATTATTGCTTTTTTGGATGTTTAGATTTATTAGGCAAAACCGATACATTCCAATATTAGTTGTCGTTGTTCTTGCCTTTGTTCTCAGGGTTTATTCAATCAGTAAACTTCCTCCGGGGCTTTACGACGATGAGGTGGCAATCGGATATAATGCCTATTCCATACTGACCCGCGGAACGGATGAATACGGAACGCCCTTTCCTTTAACCTTCAGATCGTTTGACGATTATAAATTGCCCGGCTACATATATCTAGACACCGTTCCGATTGCGCTATTCGGCAAAAATGCCTTTGCCGTCAGGCTGCCGTCAGCAGTATCCGGAACCTTAACCGTGCTTTTTCTCTATCTTTTCTTAGAAAATCTTTTATCCCTGGAGCCCGAACAATTAAGAAAAAAGTTCCGGAATCTTCCGCTTCTCAGTGCTCTTATACTGGCTATCCTACCCTGGCACTTGCAGTTTTCTCGGGCAGCCTACGAGTCAGTTGTGGCGGTTTGTTTTTTCATGATCGGTTGCTGGCAATTTGTCGTTTTTTATAAGAATAAAAAGATACCATTTTTACTGATAAGTCTTCTCTTTTTCACTCTTGCCTCGTACACTTATCACTCTTTCCGTATCCTAACTCCCATAGCTTTTCTTCTGATCTTCTATTTCTTATTTATAAAAAGATTCATTAAAGTAAAAAACCTTTTTCTTATTGCTTTTTATGTCTTAATCCTGAATCTTCCTTTGCTTATTTTTACCTTCGGCAGTCACGGAACCAGCCGATTCCTGGAAACCAGCACTTTTACTACCCAGGCTCTGCCTTCATCTATTCAGCAAATCATACCGACCCCTACCCAAAAAATCCCGACAGCTGCTGTGCCCCAGCCTCAATTCTCCGTTCAGGCACTTCTTGCCTATCCGTTTGTTTATCTGCAAAATTTTCTGTCCTTTTTCTCCCTAGAGGAATTGTTTGTCAGGGGAAACGATAATGTCAGGTTTTATTCTTCTTCCGAGTTCGGCTTTCTTTTCCGCTGGCAATTACCTTTTTTAATCGTAGGCCTACTGGTATTACTGCATGAAAAAAGTAAGATTCTTAAAAAAATGGTTTTAAGCATGCTTTTTGTAACTCCGGCGGCGGTGGCAATAGCGGCCAGCCCTAATGCCTTACATGCGTTATTATTGGTTATCCCTTTTTCGATAATTATTGCTCTGGGAATAAACGATATCGGTCAAAATAGCTTCAGGTGGGTAAAGCTGATTTTCATAGCAATAATAATCTTGGGAGTATATGAGACCGGTCTCTATTTTCATCTGTATTTATCCGATTATAAAGACTCTTACACGGTTTTCTGGGGAGGAGCGCAGGAAAAACTGGTTAAAGAAGTTACCAAATACAGCAAGTGGTATCCGACGATTGTCATTAACGAAACCTATCTGCCGAACGAAAAAATATATTTTCTGTTCTATAATGACAAGCTCAAGCCCGTTTTCGTTGACAGCTCCTGGCAGGAACCGAAAAGCTGGAACGATAAACCTTTTCTCTATGTCCGCTATCCGTTGACCATACCCGCGAATTCGGGGATGAAACTGTTGGAGAACGTTACGCTTGATATTCCGTCAAAAAACACGGTTGCGCAGATTATTGAGCTATGAAATTAAAATACCTGATTTTTATCACCTTGGTAATTTTATTCGGATATCTGTTGAGAAACATGCTTGTCTGCACTAACTACAACGGAAATTTTCATTATTCGTCAGTTGTTGATTCTTTTCATTTGAAACAGCTTATCGCCAACGAAGGCAGTACATCAATAATCCTCGTCCGTATATTCCATAATAAGCTTACGCTTTTTGCCTTTGATATTTTCGGAAGGTATATGCAATTTTTCGATATATCTTATCTGATTAAGATTTTAAGTTTGGCCGGTCTGCTCGGATTACTGAATTTTTATTATTTGCTGCTCAGTCAAAAAATAAAAAATAAATTTATTGACTATTTTGGAGTTTTAATTTTAATGTTCCCCTTACTTGAAATTTTCCAAATTACAAAACAAAATTTCCTTATTAAGATGATTCTCTTGATTATCCCTTATCAGATTGCTTCATTTATAGGAACTCTTTCGTTTCTAAAACAAAATAAGAAATTCTCCATTGCTCTTTATTTTGTTTTGTTGATTCTGTCTGTGGGTTGGATCATTGTTTTTAAAAATGATGCCTTGAGCTTCTGCACGACCGGATAGCTATTTCACCTTGCCTACTATAAATACCGTCTGATTGTCGTGGTCCTTGATTTCCGCAAGCTTTATAATAGTATCCTTCTGGGGAATATATTCCTCCGGCGACAGGGCGACCAAAAGTTTACCGTTGGTGCCGGCATACTTCCTTAAGTTGATATCTCCCAGCTCCTGGCTGTTTTTGTTCTTGTCCCAGCTTGTTCCGCCGAAAACATATTTCCCAAATCCGTTACTGGTACCCGACTGCTGATAAGCTTTAGGATCGAATTTTTTATAGAAAAGAAAATACGCATACGGTTCCCAATAATGACCGGAGATCAAAACCTTGTCATAATCCTTATCATTGGCAAAAACATATTGAGTCAATTGTTTATAGCCGTCTGCCCAGTCCGCTACATTGCTTTTTGTATTCGTAAAATTATATAACCCTACATACCTGACGAAGAAGAATAAAATTAACAAGGCTAATGCCGCAACATATATTTTTTTTATATTTTTATTCAAAACAAAAAATAGGTAAATAATACCCAATGCACTGATAATTTGCGGAACCGGCAGGATATTCAACGTCCTTAAGGCATGCGGAGTCGGAATAGACAAGGCGGCCGGCAGGGGCGCTGCCAAAAGCCAGGTAAAGATACTGATTTTAACAGGTGAAGAAAAATATTTGTAGACAACATACAGGCCTATCAGCAAAAAGGGTATTTCCCATAGATACAGCATTCCCATTCCCCGGGGGCTTTGTCTACCGTTCGGATCCCCGCTCATGAATAAAAATTGAGGAGTGAATTGAGACAGATAGTCCTGGAGAAAAATCCCGGCATAAAGGACCTTTCTGTTTGTGGGTATTCCCTTTTTGAAATTAACAAGCGCCGTCTGATTTACCGCAATTGTGATGCTGGTCTGGTCAAATCTTGAAGATCCTTCCCCAAGAAGCGGACGCAAAAGCGGCACGGTTAACAAACCGAACAGAATAAGTCCCAGGCCCAGTTTGAGTAAGCCGACTTTCAGTAGTTCTTTTCTGAAACCGATAAAAAGCCCTAATAATAATATTGGCAGGAAAACCTCAACGCTTCTGTAGCCGTAGCAGGCCAGGGCAAAAGAAATAAGGGAAAAAATGTAATATTTATAGCTGTTAACTCCCTTGATAAATAACCATGCTCCCAGGACAACGAAAAACAAAGCCACGTTGGCTTCGAAACCACCGCGGGAGAACTGGATATGCCAGGGCGAGATCGCCAGAAAAAAGGCCGCTAACAAAGCAATCTGCTTCCTATATTTCTTCCCTACTCCCCAAGCGCTTTTTGCAAGCAACTGAACGACAAGGAAATAAGTAATTAAAACAGTCAGTGTTCCGAGCAGGGCCGAGGGCGCTCTGACCGCAAATTCATTTAAACCGAATAGACCTACCGATGCCGCTGTCAGATAAATATTCAACGGCATTTTATAATCATCGTAGGCCCTGAAAAGTATAGGCAGGAATTTTCCGTATTCATCCCTTCCGGTTGTCAGGACGGAGTAGGCATTATATCCTTGGGAGACTTCATCCCAATACAGAGACACCGGAACTTTGTCCAATTGATAGAAACGAAGTATCACGGCAAGGACTACTATAATAAATAGACAGATTTTAAAGTTTCCGAAAATCTTCTTCATTATTTTTTGTACCATTTCTCTACATTATGGTATATCGCGCTTGGATCTACCGATTCCCAGCCGTAACGGGTTAATTGTTCTTTACTTAGGGAATTAAGATTATAGATATAATACGGCGTATTTTTGGTTCCGTAAATGATCGGAAGTTTAAGTTTGGCGGAAAAAGTAGCAATGGAGATACCTATCCTTGTTCCGTTATCATCTATTCTGTTTTCTTCGTCAAGATATAAAGTCAAGGGCTGGCTCACTCCCGGAGTCTTGAATTTATAATCATAAATTGCGAATTTTGTATCCGGATATCGCTTAAAAAGAATTAGCATGTTTTCCTCCGGCAAGGCGGAACCGTTATTGGCAGTCAGGATAACTTTAATATCCAGATTCAGGCTGAAGATAATCAAAATCAATATAGCTATTATTCCGGCCGCAAGGTTAATCTTGAAACATTTCAGGACCAACCAACCGGTCAGAAGAAAGATAAAAGGATGGGTGACTAGAAGATTGCTGTCATAAAGAGGAACCCTGGCGTAACGGATCAAAGTTAGCATTACCAGAAGCGACAAAATAATAAGACTCCAGTCCTTGGAAAATTTTTTCCTGTAAACATTTACGGCGCCGAAAATCACAAGCAAAACGGGAATCGCGTAGCCGACTATGATATTGCTGCCGATGATGTTGGCCCAGGCTTTGGGCCAGAATACGCCGATATAAGTCAGCCACCGTCTGCCTAAGACGTCAAGGGAAATCTTATATTGATCATGCAGATAATACTGGAACATGCTGTGGGTATTGAAAAAATGATTGCCATAGTCGGAAATAAATACCGGCAGCCAGGGAAGGAAAAGACCGAGAATTACGGCTGCCAATTGTTTAACGGTCGGGATACCGGAAAGAATAAGGGTAATAATGACCAAAGGAATCAGAATAAATCCCTGGGCGTGAATCGCCGGCGCCAGCCCGGCCAGAAAACTAAGAAAGAATAAATACTTTAATTGTTTCTTTTTGATAAATCTTAAGCCCGACCACAAAGCCAATAAACTAATCAAAGGAAGAGGCGACTGATTTGAAAGATTAATTCCCTGAGAGATTTGTCCGGTTGATACCGCTGCCAACAAACCGACTATTATTGCAAATTTTTCTCCCGCCAATTCTTTGGCCAAAAGCATAATCGCCAAGACGAATACTACCCCCAGAACGGTTACCCCGACCCAGGGAGTAATGAGTGACCAGGGATAGAATGCCTGCAGTAACATCATCAACCAATACCATTCCCCGCCCGTCTGGAACGGTCCGGCGGAAGAAAACGGTCCCAAAAGAGGAAGTCTGTGATTAAACAATGCATAGCGGGTCAGAAGCGCAAAAGAAGCCTGATCCACCCATAAAACCCACCTGGCCGAATAATTGTAAAACCTGAGGATAATCGAAAGTAACCCGACAAAGGAAAATCCAAATAAAAACATCCTGTTTTTATTTATCCAGTTTTTCATAAAATTTTTAATTTACGAACCGGTATTTTAGGAGTGTCCACAGGGCGATTGTCCCGTCCTTGACGGTATTTAATTTTTTGCCCTGATCATAACCCCTGGGATTGGTAGTGATAGGGACTTCCAGGATTCCATAGCCTCTCTTGAGGATTTTTGCGGTTATCTCCGGTTCAAAGTCAAATCTTCTTGAGCGAAGATTCACTCCTTCAATGGCTTTCTTGGGAAAAAGTTTATAGCAAGTTTCCATATCGGTCAGCCACTGTCCGTAAAGGATGCTGGTTAATAGACTTAAGAATTTATTGCCTATGTAATGCAGCATAAACTGCGGGGTCCTTTCCTCTTTAGAAAAACTCGGCAGTCTTTTTAAGCGGGTGCCGTAGACGACTTTACTTTTCCCCTCCAGAACCGGCCTGACAAGTTTTTCGATCTCTTTGGGATTGTATTCCAGATCCGCATCCTGAATAAGGATATAGTCCCCGGTTGCGTTTTTAATTCCTGTCCTGACGGCCGCCCCCTTCCCCTGATTTTTTACGTGATTTATAATTTTCAGATTTGCAGCTTTTGGCACATTTAAAAGGGCTTTTGCGGTTCCGTCAGCGGATCCGTCATTAACCACGATGATTTGTTTTTCGATACCCGGGATATCGATTGCGGCTACTCTTTTAATTATTTCCGAAATTGTTTTTTCCTCATTGAAAACCGGGATGATAATTGATAATTTCTTCATAAAATTTATTTTGCAACTCTCTTAAATAAAAACTGCTCCTTGGCATCTGCGATATCCTTATAATCAGGATCTTTTTGTATGTTTTTTATTATAGCATCTACATCGCCTACTGTGGCAAAAAAATCATTCGCACTTTGGCCTTTCCGGTTGTCGATCAGGATATAATCGGGTTTGAGCGTTTGATAATCCGATCTTAAGATCCAAAGTTTTTGATGGGTGAACCTGACCGCCAGATTGTTCTGCGTCATGACCGTTGCCTTGGGGGGGATTTTTTCAACCAGCTTATCCAGGAAGGAAAAATCTTTGGTGTGGGTATAGAAAGCCGGATTATAGGCCAGGGCAAGCGGTCCGCGCAGGACAAAACGGTAAAGAAACAGAGCGTTAAGTATCAAGATTATTCCTAGATATGGAATGAGTTTGGTGATTCTTTTTATTCTCATCAGATTAAGTAAACCGTAAATAGCTCCCATGGATAGGATGACCGCGCTCTGGGCGTTATATTGCAACCCCAAGTCCCATCTGACATTAAACCCCTCCGGCAGAAAACGCAGGGCATAATCCTGAAGAAGAAGCGGCCAAAAAGTCGGAGACAAAACCGGCAGGAAGCCGAAAGAAAAGAAGCTGTAGAAAAGTGTCCTGACTTTTAAAGGACTGTTGACCATCGCAGCTATCAAATTGAAGATATTGCCGGAAAGTGTCGGAGCATAGGCATACGGATGACCGGCAAAGGCAGGGATAATGAATTTAATGCTGGCAATTCCCCAGACAATAGACAGGATAATCGTGATGACGGCAATTTTGCGCCACTCTTTTCTAAGAAAGAATACGGCGATTCCCATACCGATACCGGTCGCAAAAAATGATTCCTTAAAACCCAAAGTAACGATCAAGAATAAAAAATATAATTTTACTTTTTTATTGACCACCGCCCAAAATGTCAGCATGAAAGGAAGTGTCACAACCGTGATTTCGTGGAAATCAAAAATTACGGCGTTCTGCAGGCCCGAAAAAAGAAAATAGCTGGCGAGAACCGCTAAGGCCAGGAAACTGTTTTTTAAGACTTTCTTCCCTATATAATATAGTACTAACCCGCTTAGCCCCACAACTATTGCCTGCACAACCAAAATAATTTCGCTTCTTGAAGTCAGCCAGTAAAACGGTGAAACCAAGAAAATGCCCGGGGAAAAATGATCGGCGAATATCCACTTTCCCGGCACCACATTGTGCTCGATTATTGGGGCCATAAACCGGGAGACTCTCCAGATAGCACTGTCAAACACTCCGAAGTCATAATAGAAAGCTTCGTATTGCCAGAAGCGGTTCAAAGATACCAGGATGCCGGCCAGGGTAAAAAGGAAAGTCAAAACGTAAGCTATGATATCAGGATAACTTCCGGTTTTTTTTCCCATTAGACTAAACTCCTTATCACTTCCTTATCCGATTTGGTAAAATATTTCTGGGCCTTAAAACCGGCAACCGTCGCCCGGGGCAAAAGCAGTAAGGCGGAGAAAAACCCGGAGAAAAAATTAAAATCGACTCTTAACAATGCTCCGGCGAAGTGGTAAGGCAACCAGAGCGCATGCAGAAACTGCAGATTTGAATCGGTGGCATTTTTCCAGACAAACAGGAATTGATTTCTGTAGGCAATTGTTTTGACCGCAAAATCCGAATAGCAGCTTTTTATCGCTCCTTTTTCATGCTCGTGGACGACAATGCTTTTGGGTTCAAAAATTATCTTGTATCCTGACTTTAAAGCCCTGTAAGATAAATCAATATCCTCCCAATAGAAAGGGCTGTACATAGTATCCAGTCCTCCGAGTTTTTCCCAGATACTTTTCCTGAACGCTCCTGATCCGCCGTTTACCCAAAGGGTATTGGTTTTATCGACCTCTCCCCGGGAATGAACAAGGAAGCCTTTTTCCCAAACACCAACTCCTCTGCCTCTGAGAACAGTTCTTCCGTTTTCAATACTTTCGTCTTCACAGCCAACGGCAAAAACATTAGGATCGTCAAAATGTCTAACAAGAGGGGTTAAGAAATCATTTTTCGGATAGACATCGGTATTTAATAAAACTAAAATATCCCCCAGAGAGCTTTTCACACCGGAATTGACGGTATAGGCAAAACCAAGGTTCCTGGTATTCCCTATTATCCTCAATTTTATTCTCGGATATGAAAGACTAAATCTTTTTTGGAGAGCTTTTAGAGCATTCATCGAGTCATCGGTTGAAGAATCATCGCTGACGATTACCTCAATCGGAGCATCTTTATATAAAGACAGTGCGGCGAAAACTTTCGGCAGGTTTTTTTCCAGGATTTCTTTACCGTTGAAGTTCGGGATGACCACGCTGATTGAATTGCTCATTAGTATAAATTATACTACAAAATAGATGTCCAAATACTTTAAGACGCTTTGGCCGTTTTTGGCCTTTTTGTTGATATTTTTAGGGATTTTCTACAAAATATTCCTCGGTTTATTCCCATATCCCGGGGATTTGCTGGCTTCCTGGTTCTATCCTTACAGCTCCGGGGGCTGGATCGGCTACTCTCCCTGGATAACCCACAAAGAATTCATCGCCGCTGACGTAGTCAGACAGCTTTATCCCTGGAGAGATCTTGCTATAGGGATGTTTAAGAGCGGGCAGATCCCCTTGTGGAATCCTTATGCTTTTTCCGGTTATCCTCTTTTGGCTAATCTGCAAAGCAGTGTATTTTATCCTCTGAATATCCTGTTTTTCATTTTTAATTCCAAAATCGCCTGGCTAATCTATATCCTAAGCCAACCGGTATTGGCCTTCCTGTTCATGTATATTTTCATAAGATCACTTAACTTGTCCAAATACGCTGCTTTATTTTCGGGACTGGCATTCGGATTTATGGGTTATATGGCAGTCTGGTTTGAATGGGGAGTGGTCGGACAGAGTGCATTATGGTTACCTCTTATTCTTTACGGCATTACCGAATATTTTAAGAGTAAATCGTCCAAGTTTCTGGTCCTGTCCTCCGTAGGTTTAGCCTGTTCGCTTTTCTCCGGACATATTCAGACTACCATCTATGTGGGAATAGTCATGCTTTCCTATTACGTATTCTGCGCATCTTTAACCGGAAAGGATTTCAATAAGGGTTGGAAGGCTTTAATATCTGGAATTTGGTTTGTACTTCTGACTTTAGGAATTACCGCTGTTCAGATTTTTCCAAGCCTGGAGCTTCTGCAGTTATCCGCCAGGAATATCCCCCAGTCTGAAAGCCTGTTTTATGGGTTTCAATTTCCTTATTCGCATTTGCTTACGGTTTTCGCACCGGATTTTTTCGGCAATCCGGGAGTGGGAAATGCCTGGCAGCCGAATTATGCTGAATTTTTGGCTTATTTCGGCATAGTCACCTTGGTTTTTGCAGTCATCGGGATAATGTATCAGAAGAAAAACAAACTGATTTATTTTTTTCTTTGCCTGTCGGGACTGGCCTTGCTTTTTGCCCTGCCCACGCCCTTTTCCCAGGCCCTGACGGTTCTCCATATTCCGGTTCTTGACACAGGTTCTCCCGCCAGGATACTTTTTATCTTTCAGTTTTCTTTTGTAGTTTTGGCGGCATTCGGAGTCGAGGTATACTTTTCCAAAAAAGACTTTGTTTGGAAAAGTCTATTCCTCTTGATTTTTATTTATATTTGTCTTTGGCTATTTGCTTTTGCCGCCCGTTTTTTACCGGAGGCAAAATCCGTACTTCCGTTTCTAAGTGTAATCAAAAGGAATCTGGTTTTCCCGACAGTTATCTTAATAACAACATATATTCTTATCTTCATAGGAATTAAAAATAATAAATACAAAATCCTGATGTTTTTTTGCATCATTATTCTTGCGGCTATAGAATACCAATACTTTTTATACAAATTCTCTACTTTTTCCCCCCTTGACTATTTCTTTCCGTCACATCCCCTGACGGCTTATCTTGAAAACACTGCTTCTTTTGACCGGGTCTACGGCTATGACTCGGGCAGGCTGGAAACAAATTTGCCGACAGAATGGAAATTACAATCCCCCGAAGGTTACGACTCTTTATACATCAAACGCTACGGAGAACTGATAGATGCCGGTTCCCAAAAACCTTTGACCCGGTCGGATGTTTTACTGCCCGAATCTCTGCCTTTGGATGATTCTTATGCCAAGCAGGTTTTACTGAATATCCTGGATGTCAGATATCTAAGCTACAGGGATGACTTGGCGCCTAAGGCCTGGGATCCGCAAGCCTGGAAATTTCCGGATACCCGCTTCAAACTTATCTACCAGGAGTCCAAATGGAAAGTCTATGAGAATCTTTATGCAGTTCCTAGAGCCTCTATTTTCTATGATTTCGTTGTTCAAAAAGACAACGGTAAAATTCTAAGTACACTTTTTGATAAAAATTTTGAGTATAACAAAAAACTTGTCTTGGAAGAAACGCCAGGTAATTTTATTCCTACAGTAAATCAAGCCCCGACTCCGGCGAAAATCTTAAGCTATAATCCTAATGAAATCAGAATTCAAACGGATACCGCTAAAGACGGTCTCCTGTTCTTGGCCGATAACTACTATCCCGGCTGGACTGCGACCGTTGATAATAAGCCGGCTGAAATCTACCGGGCCGATTACACCTTCAGAGCCGTCTTTGTTAAGGCCGGAAAACATACCATCACTTTTAGCTATCTGCCGGAAAGTTTTGTTTACGGTGCATTCATCAGCATAATCTCTCTAATGGTAGCCGTTGCAATTCTCCTGAAGAAAAATAAAAAGATAGATCAGAAGAGGGTGTCGTAGAATTCTATCTTGTGATTACCGGCGGGAACGATAATTCCCCTGAAACTATAATCCGTTCTGTAAATTTGAGTTTCTTTTCCGTCAATTGTCGCCTTCCAAGTCGGATAGAAACTGTCGGTCAAAACCAGAAACCCCGCATCATCATTCCCTGTTTCAATTACTACTTTATTTTCCGAATAGCCGGTTATATTTGCCTGTCCCGCAGCTACCTCTCCCAATGTCATAAGTCTATTGTCGGCATCCTCTGTTACTGCCATAGTACTTGGGTCAAACGATTCGGCGAACAACAGATTTATTGCCTCCTGTTGGCTCTTGGCATTTTTTATTTTCGTTACGAAAAACACTCTTGGGATAACGTTCAGATTCTCATAAACCAGTGTCTGCCCTTCCTGAAATACTTTCCTGAGATTTGGAGAATTAAGATTCGAAAGACTCAGGATATATTTCACTCCCAATAAATTTACAATTTTAGATTGATAGTTGTGGGGAGTAATTATCCGGTTAAACCCAAAAGGCGGCGTAACATCCGACTTGTTCCTTTCCGTTGCAATTATTAATTCTCCGTACCTTTGCAGATATAAGGGATCATAACCGTCTACACTCTGAAGTCTGTAAACTGACGAAAAATTAGGCGGAAGGATTTGGGAGTCCGTAGTCATATACCTGTAGTTGCCTAAATTTTCCGCCAAGAATGACAGCGTTTTTGTTTGAGGAAAAAGATACGTCCTAGAAGTGAATGGGTTATATTTCCACGCAAATCTTAATAAATCAAATGCCGTAAGAGCCAGCAGTAAAATAAGGATAAGAACGGTCATTTTTTTCTTATTTTGGAAAATAATTAAGGAAACAAACAGGATTGAGGAAACTACCAAGAGTAATGCGGGAAAGATTAGATTGCTTTTTATCACTAATATATGTTCTTTGGGTATAAAAAATATGAGGGTTAGAAATATAATTCCGAGTAAAATCAAAGGATAAATTATGTGGATTTTCTTCTTTGTCTTCAAAAAATAGTCAAAACCTAAGGCTGCCAAAACGCTCAGGGCAAAATCAACAATAAATAGCAGGCGTGTCGGCTGAGCTTCGCTTAGGAAGGGAATTCTGAAGGTAAACGGCAGTTTTGCCAAAAATGTCGGCAGGGAAAAAAATAAGGACAGGAATAATAAGCATCCGAAGAATAAGGTTTTCTTATCTCTTCTGAAATACATTGCGTATAGCCCGAGGATTAAAGGGACAAGCCCGACATACCCGACCAGCTCCCCGTAATTCCATGTTCCCCAGTAATTCAAAGTCGCAGGATTGCCGAAATAATCGGGCGCTACAAATTGAATGAGATGCTGATACGGAATAAACCAGCCCTGGGCATTAATCCCTCCGACGTCGATATTTCTGGCGGAAAGTCCGATGAACTGCAGCGCCGGAATTAATTGAACAGAGATTAGTATTAAGAATAGAGTATTAAGCATTAGATATACGGTCATAACTTTCCCGCTTTTCTCGGATGTTAACCATCTTGAAATAAAATAAATAAGTGAAACTATTCCAAGATAAAAGAATGTTTGTAAATGCCCTGCAAAAAAAGCACAAAGCAAAGAAAGAATATAGACTAATCCCCACTTGAAGCTTTTTTTATTTAAAATTAATTTATCGGTTGAAAGTAAAACCAAAGGCAGCCACAGGGCAACTTGAGTGATGGTTCCCCATTCCATCCAGGCAACAAAAAACCCGGACAAAGCAAAAGTAAAAGCGCCCAAAATACTTGCCCATTTACTAAGCCTAAGATTATCAAGATAAAGATACAGGAATAATCCGCCAAGTAAGGGCCCCAAGAAAATTATGACGGTCCACGACAAATTAAACGGAAGAATAAAAAATAGAATATTTAAAGGGTAAAAGGCCGCCGACTGGAAATTAGCCAGAAGCGGAGAACCGGAAAGAACATAAGGATTCCAAAGCGGCAATTGCAGTTTCTTCTCTAAAGAAACTGCCAGTTCTTTCCAGGGATACTGCTGTCTGACCGGATCCGTAATCAGGAAATTCTTAAAGGGAATGCCGTTGGGATAATCTTTGGCGTACAAGTCTCTAAACGGATGATACAATCCGACAATGTCGTCGGAGGGAATAGGCAGTAAACCTTTAAACAGGAATTGCCAAAAAAATATAAAAACCAAAAAGGCAATCGCTAGATACGGCAATAATTTTTTCATTTAATGATATTTTTTACCTCCTGACAAAATCTGTTTCCGCTGAAAACACCTGACCTCTTTATCGACTCCGAGGCGACTTTCTTCAATAATTTTTCATCTTTAATTAAAGCCATAGTCTTGGAGATGAAATCTTCCTTAGTATCGCAAAGATATCCGTTCAGATCGTTTTCGATTATTTCCCTTTGGCCTCCGGCATTAAATACCACAGGAACACAGCCTGACCCCATTGCCTCAACTGTCGTGATGCCGAAATGTTCGGCTTTTTCAGGATATCTTTCCAAATCTTCCCCCAAACCCGTCGCATGCCAGTAAATTTTGGCTTTGGAATAATGCTCCCAAAGTTCCTTGTTAGAAATATTGACAATGAATTCAACCGGATAATCTTCGGCCAGCTTCTCAAGCCGGGTTAATTTATCTTTGTCTTTTTCCATCACTCCCAAAACAAGTTTAAACTTCCAATCTTTAAGTCCGGCGTCGACCATTTTCTTGAACATCTCAATCATTACATCCTGTTTTTTATAATTAACTCCCTGTTCGTTAACATCAAATCTTCCGACATGCAGGATCACATTTTCTTTTTTTAAATTTTGAACATGAAGGTCTACCGGCGGATACAAAATCTCGCTTCGGACGTTCAATTTATTATCTATAAATTTTTTGGTGAATTTCGAATTGCAGAATATTTTCTTGACGAAGGATAATTTAACTTTGGTTTTCAGTGACTGACCGTCAACCCATTCAACCGGAAATTGAAAGTGGATATATAGTTTTGTCCCGACCATCGGGATACTGCCGTCGCTTAAATAGACAATCGCATCGAATTTATTCGATTCAATCAGACGGGAAACGGTCGAAACATCTTTGGCAAAGATATTTTCGGTGAATTTGATATTGTAAAGATCCAGTCCCAGTTTTTTGGAAACAATTTTTTTTATTTCGGTTTCCTTGTCTTTATCCCAGAAAATAAAAACTTCATTGTCGGTAGCCAAACAGGACGCAATAGTCAGCATGTATTTCTCCCCGCCACTTAAGGTGTCCAAATACGGATCGAAAATCCCAATCCTCATTACTCAATTCTATACGACTTTGGAGGGACTTGCAAAGATTACAGGCACAATTTAATGATTATTGATTTAAATATAACGCTATGATAAAGTATTTGTATGAAGAATGAATGGAATGTTCAAACGGTCATATTTATTATTTTATCTATACTGATACTTATCATTAAATTTATTACCCTATGGAGATCGGCAAAAGAAAACCAAAAACTGTGGTTTATTTCAATATTTGCAATCTTTTTACTATATCCCCCCGTATCTTTCTTTGTTGATATCGCTTACCTTTTCTTTTTTTCAAAGAAAAAATTAACATTCGTAGAGATAAAATCCTGGTTCGGAAAATAAACTACCGCATATAACTAATGGTATTAAAGGAAGCATATGGAAGTCATAATATCCAATCCGCTTATTTTAAACTTATTGATAATTAGCCTTATCTGGAGCTTGCCTTGGAAAGGCGTTGCCATGTGGGCAGCCGCAAAACACTCCCAGAAGAACTGGTTTATTGCCATTTTGGTCTTAAATACGCTGGGAATTCTGGAAATCATCTATCTTTTCCGTTTTGCCAAAAAAAGAATGACCTTTCAGGACCTCCAATTCTGGAAAGACAAATCTAAATAGAACTCCCGAAACCCATTTTATTAGTTAAGAATACACCGGACATATATCTTGGCCGCCCAGCCTTATTGACTGCCATCGCTTTAATTTCTCAAAATAAGCTTATTATAATCTTTGGAGATATAGAAATAATCCCAAAGATGTGTTGATAAATTCTGGATAAGCATCTTTTTACGAAGCTTATACGTATTATAATGTTTCATCATGCCTAAATAGGAATTCATGCCGGATAAAAATATGCTTGTTTCTTTTTTTCCAAATCTAGCTTGTCTTTCTCCGAGAAAATCATTCCAATATTGAATTTTTTGGTAAAAATTCCCTTTTATGCGGTTTCTGATATAAATTCTGTATGGTTTTATAACCGTTCCCAAAAAAGGCACTCCTTTAGAAAAGTGTTGAAGATAAATCTTTTTCGGATGAAGTTTGAGAGAAAGTTCGTTTCGTAAATATTGCTTCGCAAGAGGGATAATGGATTTAAGATATTCTATATTTTGATGCAGGATTACAACGTCGTCTACGTATCGCCCATAATGCCTACAACCAAGTCCGTATTTAATAAAATGGTCAAAATCATTCAGATAGACGTTCCCGAATAATTGCGAAGTCAGGTTGCCTATCGGGAAACCTTTGTTTCTTTCCGCAAAAAATAAGCTTTTAGTTTCCGGAAGTCCTTTCCAGTTATCTTTTCTTCCTTTAATTGTGCAATTTTTTATAGGATCATGAAACACAACCTTGCGAATAAGAAATAACACCAAATCTAAATCAAAATTTACATTATTCCTGAATCTATGCAGTGTATTCTCGATTTTCCGATATAAAATATCGCGGTCAATGGACATAAAGTATCCCTCGATGTCTATTTTTAGAATATGGCAATCGCGGGTATAATTTTGGGAGCAGGAACGGATAAAGTGATCCACCCGTTTTATGCCCAAAGAAGTCCCCTTTTCTTCCCGGCAACCGTAACTGTCATAAATGAACAAGCGCTCAAATATAGGATTTATGTAATTGTAAATGAGATGGTGGACTATTCTGTCGCGGAAATCAGCCGCAAAAATTTCCCTCTGGATCGGTTTGAAAATTACAAAACAAATACTTGGGCCGATCTCATATGTTCCATTTTTTATTTCTTCGTAAAGTTCAAAAATTTTTCTCTCATGATTAATTTCAAACGCCAGGGCGTTCACGGTATTTCTCTTGTTTTTGCGCGCGTCGCAATATGCTTGAAACAAATCGTACAAAAGTTGTTTGTCGGAAGACATCTTCATGGTTTTCATAAAAGAAAGGGGCAGATACCGGTTCTTGACACAACGAACAGAAAAACCGTTCGCCCTATTATTGCTATTCATGTTCGCATTGCCGCTGTTGAAGTTCAGGTTGTCGGCGTTAGTGCCATTAACCGTCGAACTCCAGTAGTTACCGTTGCTACCAACATTGTTGAGCGACGCATTGTTGTAGTTGCGGTTGCCGCCTGCTGTTAAAATGGCTATTTAATTTCTCCTACTTTACTTTACGGAAAGCGGGAAACTGCTTTCACAGATATATCTTGCCGACTGGCAAGAAAGCCATTGAACTGATATTGGCTCGCTCGCCCAAGCCTTGACTGTGGGCAATTCCGGCCCCTTTCTCTTTTATTTTTGCGACCTTTCCCAAGCAGTAAGCTGCTTGGAGACATTTTCTATTTTCTCGTTAATGTCAACGAATCTTTTCAGGCCCACTTGTCTCAAATCGCGGGTTAGCCTGAAAAAGATTCTGATTGTTTCAATTTTTTCCCTCGCTTTTTCAAGATGCGGCTTTTTGGAAAAACTGGAGTTAGCCCGATAGATATCGGTAATCATCTCTATTGCCTCTTTCTTGATATTCTCGCCCAAAGTATATTTATACTCCCGGTTGAAATTTTTTACCGTCTCAAACGCTTCAAGCACAAGATCGTAACTCGCTTTATACACAGGAAGATAAAGATAAATAGCCATAATACAAAAAGCTAAATAGTCAAATAGTCGAATTATTTATCAGTTCTCGACACAACGAACAGAAAAACCGTTCGCCCTACTATTGCTATTCACGAACGCATTGCCGCTGTAGAAGAACAGGTAGTCGGCGAAAGGGCCATTAACCGTCGAACTCCAGTAGTAACCGTAGCTACCAACATCGTCGAGCGACGCATTGAAGTAGTAGCGGCCGCCGCCTGCTGTTAATTTTAACGGGCTGGCAAAAGCGCCGTTATAATCCTGAGAGCTCCAGCTTGAATATTCCGTTGTCCATT
>Ga0182027_10006755_pt1 | contig 17092 bp, 19 predicted proteins | sample 712E1DmetaG_FD_121300 | JGI IMG/M metagenome (GOLD analysis project Ga0182027, IMG submission 121300) | Permafrost microbial communities from Stordalen Mire, Sweden - 712E1D metaG (Illumina Assembly) | ecosystem: Environmental > Terrestrial > Soil > Wetlands > Permafrost | place: Sweden... | reverse complement strand
AGCATAGCGATTTTCGACAAAACTCCCTTTGCTCAGCGAATTTCCGAGGCTCCTAGATTTTTTCCAGACGACATAGCTCAGAAACAAGCTCAGTTATGGGATTATTAACTGGACGCTAGTGATTTTGTGATAGAAATCAGATGGAACTTGGTTAACAACTTGAAGAGGGGAACAAAATGAAACGGATTTTTTTGGCTCTTTTCAGCGCTTCTTTGACAATTTCTGGATGTGACATGGGTGGTAATTGGCCGGCTCAATCTGGACAGAGTGCCGAACAACCCGATCGAATGTCTGAATCCTTGCCAGCGTCGATTCAACCATCTGGCCTTGCGCTCCAGGCGCGCACCAACGACGGCTACAAGGTGCCGGGGTATATGAACTTCGATTCCACTTATTCTGATACCTTTCTGGGTATTGGCTCGGGTGCGACCAACACCGGCTCCAACAACACCGGGACCGGTTACGGCACACTCTACACCAACAACACCGGCTCTAACAACACCGCAAACGGAATGGATGCCCTCTACCGCAACACCATTGGTGGCTACAACACCGCAAACGGTATGGATGCCCTCTATTCCAACACCACCGGCTCCTTCAACACTGCTAACGGTTTCAATGCCCTCTACTACAACAACGGCTCTTACAATACCGCGAATGGTCACCAATCCCTCGTATCCAACACTACCGGTACCGACAATTCGGCCTTCGGTACAAATGCGCTCGGCAGTAATTCATCGGGAAACAACAATACGGCCGTTGGTTTTTCTGCCCTGGCATATAACACCACCGGAACGGGGAATACAGCCGTTGGTATTTCGGCCGGTAACAATTATGGCGGCGTCATGAATACGGCCAACACTTGGTGCACATTCATAGGTGATTACACAAGCTCAAGCGTGGACGGCGTAACAAATTCGACCGCCATCGGATCCTACGCCGTGGTAACGAAGAGCAATCAGATGGTGTTAGGTAACAATCAGGTAAAGGAAACATTGCTCCATGGCGCAACCTCTGTAGACGGTATCGCAGTATGCTTGGCAAATGGCACTGGCTGTCCAAACCCGGCCCCGATCGCGCAACCGGTTTGGGTAAGCGGCCCGATGGTTGACGGCGGCGAAATAGCTTGTCCGTCGGGCACGCACGGATCAACGTGGAAGTTCAGCAATTCGGGCGGTGTCTTGACCATGTCCGTTCTCTGCAACTGATGACCGAAGAAATTCGAAGCAAATCAACGGGATCGGCACGCCACACGGCGTTGTCGGTCCCATTTTTTTACTATTTTTATCAAAAAGTTATCGTCTTGTATTTCATATGGGATTGTGGTATTGTTTTAATCACGATAAGAAAACATGTACTTTTAAAGGGAGGGAAACAATGATTTCAACACGGCCGAACCGAATTCTCGTTTCTGATCAACTTGATCAGTTATTGCATGAAGTCGCCAGGATCCGTATTGCGAAAAGGGCTGAAATTCGTCGTAAGATCATTAAAAGCTCTTTGCCACACAAACCGGAAAAGGAAACCGGAAAAGGGGACATGACCCTTTTTCGCGACACATAGTACGTCTCGACACGGGATCGACTTCGCCAACGCGGCGTCGTCGGTCCCGGTTTTTTTTCCGGTTCTAACGAATCACGAATCGATTACGAATTTACGAATAATACGTTAATAGACACCTCGCCAATTTTCCGCAAGGCGAAACCTTGCGGATGGAAGGCGAAACCGCAAGGCGAAACCTTGCGGCTCGACGTTACGATGACGTTGCCGCAAGGCGAAACCTTGCGGGTGTTGGTGGGTGCTGACACTTTTACGCAAGGCGAAACCTAGTAAAGACGGGGGTATTTCGTGATTCGGCGGTCGAGCTGTTGGCGGTGGATAACACTTTTGTTACAAAAATACTTTGTTTAAGATATGTTTTTAGAGTAAGTAATTTTATTAAAAAATATGCAAAGAGCAATATTGGCTAACGGGGGTTTTTATCACGTATACAATCGGGGCACGGATAAACGAAAGGTATTTTTTAACAAACGTGACCATCAACGTTTTTTGGATGGTCTGATATTTTTCAATACATCAAGAAAAATTGGCAGATTTTCGCCTGAGGCGGAAATTAAGCGCGATGACGAGATGGCGTTGGTAAATATCATCGTATTTTGCCTTATGCCAAACCATTTCCATTTATTGCTGGAGCAGCGCGTCGATGGTGGAATTGCAAAATTTATGCAAAAAATAACCACCGGCTATACGATGTATTTTAATAAAAAATATGAACGCTCGGGCGTATTGTTCCAGGGCGTCTTTAAAAGTAAACAAATTCCATCTAACTCGTATTTGCTTGAGCTAACAAGGTACATTCATACAAACCCGGCGAAAATTCTACGCCTCGATGGTTTAAAAAAAGCAGATATTAAAAAATATCTTTTAGCATACCCATGGTCAAGCTTTTCTGATTATGCGAGCGTAAAAGATGATTGCGGAATTGTAAGCAACAAAGAGGTTGTAATGGATCAGTTTGATTCGCCACAATCCTATGTAAATTTTGTGCTGCAAGGCGAAACCTTGCGGTCCGACGACGACGCAAGGTTTCGCCTTGCGGGACGCAGGTTCGAACAGAACCGAAACGCCGAAACCGGGACATGACCCCTTAACGAATCGACGGGCTCAGCACACGCTGGGCCTTATCTTTTTATCAAATTATCAAACCATATTCCGCAAGGAAAAACCTAGTAAAAATGGGGGTATTTACTGATTCCGGGGTCGAGCTCATGACGTGAGCGAGCTCACGGCAACTCTGCGCTATACATGCTATTGATTGCAAGAATGTTTTGTGTAATAATTCATGAACCAAGGTAGGGCTGATCTATATACGGGTAAAGATCACCAAAAAACGATGAAAAATCGAAAAACCAGGTATAGAGAGTTGTTGCCCGATGATAATGAGTCGGAAGACGAACAACGGCGGGGTATATTGAATAGCATCAAAACCACCATTCCGCCGATCATTCTTTCGGAAGATGATGAGCTGCATTCCACTTTGTACAAATCGAGGGGCAGGATAGTAGCTTACTCGGTTAGGTATATATGCATGATCGATGGTCGTTGGAACGAAGTGGTTAGGGTCGACGCCAGTCGAACCGAAAGGCCGCATCTTCATGTTTTTGATCCTTTTCGAAATCAAGCGTCGAAAAAGGTTGTTTCCGATGCGGCGGGCAATTATGCAAAGGTGTGGCACGACTCTATTAAAATGTTGTTCAATAAATACCAAGTTTATAAAGACATTTATCTTAGCAAATATGAAAAGAGACACAGCCGTTAAGAAAAACTTTGATCTGGCAGCGGATTTTAGTTTGTATGTAGCTAAACATCCGTCCATAGTTAAGAAAGTCCCCGCCCGCGCGAAGATCGTGTTTATGGTATCGGGGAACAGCGCCATCAGCGCTTATAACAAAAAATTGGGAGAATCGGTTTCGCGCGACGAAAAAAGGCCGGTTTACAAAGCTGTTTTAGAAAAACGCGTTTGGAAAATTGAACCCTTGACCGTTGCTTGCTAAGACGAACGGAAAAGCAACTACACGCCGAAACCGGGACATGACCCCTTGTTCAAACAAAATCCGGCATTGCGGCAGGCCTCGGAACAGTTCTAATCTCGTCGCCAAGCACCGCCAAAAACTCCAGTCCGTACGGACTGGAGTTTTTGTTAATTTTCTAGTATTATCAATTATACCAATATGAAAGCATTAGAGTGGGTTATTGCTCAAAAAGGCATCGAAAAACCGTCGGAATTCTATTGTGAAACGCGCGATGTTGCGCAAGCTAGGGTCGAAAAAATGCGGCCTGATTTTATCGCTCACAAATGGTCTGATGACGAGTCGGGGTTGTTGGGGGCCATAGCCGGCGAGTTGACGGGAAATTGCTTTGATCATAATTTGGGAAATTGGCCGAATGTACCCGGGTGCTGGTTTGAATACGAAGTGGATGATTCATCGTTTAAAATGGTAATAGCCGATCGCGGGCGGGGAGTGTTAAGGACACTTCGACAAGTGCGACCCGGTTTAAAGGATGACCGCGCGGCGCTTGGCGTTGCTTTTACCGAGATTGTAACGGGGCGCGCGCCGGAACAGCGCGGTAATGGTTTAAAATTCGTGATCCGCTCGCTCGGTCTTCTTCGCGGATTGCAGTCGTTTCTCTTTGTTTCCGGTGATGCGGCGTTGATGCTTGCGGGTAAGGTGGACACTCTCGATGTTTTGCGTTATATTGCCGGCGCTGATACGGCGGTCTCCGGAACTTATGTTGAATTATCGGTAAGAAAAAATATATGAAAATAGACATCAGTAAATACGGGACAACGCTTATTTCTCGCCCGGCCGGCCGTGAGGCGTATTTAAGCGCGCGCGCCTATAGCATCCCTAAAGAAGGGGATGACCCGATTGAGCTTGATTTTTCCAAGATCAATGTCTTAACCCCATCATGGGCTGATGAGTTTGTGAGTGGCCTTAAAAACGCTTACGGCGCCGGGCGGATCAAAGTGATCGAGGGCGATAATTTGAGCGTTAAAACAACCTTTGAAACGCTGGACGCTTAACCGGGATAACCGGGACATGACCCCTTATCGACCAACTGTTGGCGCATGCTGACAGTTTTTTGTTTGAAAATATCCCTTTATAATCGGCTTTATTCAATGTTTGTTTTTAAGGTGTTAGTTGTGGATAACAGTTTTCTATAAAAAAAATTACTTTCGTTTATCCTTGTATTATACGGGGGATAACCCCGATCAATGCAAACATATGCCACGACACGCAAGGATTGATATCGCAGGAGAAATTTATCACGTTATAAATCGCGCCAACGCGAAATCATGGATCTTTGAATCAAGTGGAGACCGCACAGCGGTTATTGAATCCATGGGTGAAACACTCCAGAAGGTGCCGATCGATATTTTTGCATTCTGCATTATGTCCAACCATTGGCATTTTGCCGTTCGACCCAGAGCCGACGGCGATATGGGAAAATTTTTTGGAAAATTTACGCAGAAGGTTACTCAGCGCTGGCATAAATTTCATCAAACGGTCGGTTCAGGCCATTTGTTTCAAGGGCGCTTTAAAACGTTTTTAGTGCAAACGGATCCATATTTTATTCAGTTAATGAAATACATAGAAGCAAATCCGTTGCGCGCCGGACTTGTGTCCAAGGCGGAGGATTGGGCATGGTGCAGTTTATCACTGCGCCAAGAAAATATTGAATTAGCGAATACAATATTAACACCGTGGCCGATCGATATCCCCGCCGGTTATATTGACATGGTAAACCAACCAATGCCTAAGGTATTTTTAGAACAAGTAAGAGGGTCGGTTATGCGAGGAAGACCGTTTGGTGACAATAGATGGGTTGAGGAAAAGATCAGTGAGTATGGATTAGAACATACAATTCGACAACCATTTAGACCGCAAAAGTTAAAATAAGGGGTCATGTCCCGGTTATTGGTTAAATTGGACTATTTCGAGCAAAAACGATACTCTGGATTAGTAATTATGCTCAAACTCTTCAACTCCTATACGCGGCGCCTTGAGGAATTCAAGCCGCTTCACGGCAAGACAGTCGCCATGTACAACTGCGGGCCGACGGTTTATGATTTTGCGCACATCGGCAACTTGCGGACCTTTCTTTTTGCCGATATTTTACGGCGAACTTTGGAGCATGACGGGTACAAGGTTAAGCAGGTGATGAACATTACCGACGTCGGCCATATGTTGGGGGACGCCGATGTCGGCGAAGACAAAATGGAAGCAGCGGCCAAGCGTGAGAAGATTGATCCGCTAGAGGTCGCGCGCAAATACGAGGCGCAGTTCATGAGCGACATTAAACGCTTGAACATTGAGCCGGCTTTCAAATATCCGCGCGCCTCCGAACATGTATCCGAAATGATCAAAATGATCGCCGTTCTTTTAAAGAAAGGTTATGCCTATAAGGCGGGAGACGATATCTATTACGATATTTCCAAATTCCCTGACTATGGCAAGCTTTCGGGAAACACGGTTGAAGCGCTCAAAGCCGGCGCGCGCGTTGAAATTAATGATAAGAAGAAAAGTCCGTTTGATTTTGCCTTGTGGATAAGTAATCCTGACCACGTAATGCAATGGGAAGCGTCATGGGGCAAGGGCTACCCGGGCTGGCACATTGAGTGCTCGGCCATGTCGACCAAATATTTGGGCGAGACGATCGATATCCACACCGGCGCCGAGGACAATAAATTTCCGCACCATGAAGCGGAAATAGCGCAAACCGAAGGTACCACCGGCAAGCAATTCGTCCGTTATTGGATGCACGCTTACCACTTGCTCGTCGACGGGCAAAAGATGAGCAAGTCGCTCAACAATTTCTATAAGCTTGACGACTTGCTCGCCAAGGGCTACGCGCCGTGCGCCGTGCGTTATGCGCTTATCGCTTCGCACTATCGCGACCGGCAGAATTTTACTTTGGATTCGCTCGCCGCCGCGAAAAGCGCGCTCGAGAAGATCGATAACTTAGCTTGGCGGCTTGAGGAAAAAGGGGACAGCCCCCTTATCAATATGGAAAAGGGGGCTGTCCCCGTTAAGGCGATCATTGATGTTGCCGAGCGCGATTTTTATTCGGCCATGAACGACGACTTGAATGTTCCCAAGGCCTTGGGTGCGCTGTTTGTGTTTGTCCGCGAGATGAACGCCGCGCTGGATGCGGGCGTTGCTCAGGCATTAAAAAAAGCCGCGCTTCGGGCTTTGAAAACGATGGTTGCCGACACGCTCGGTCTCACTATTGAAAAGATCGAGACCGTTGCGATTGATGACGAATTGAAAAAACTTTTAGTGGAGCGCGAAGCGGCGCGGCAAGCAAAGGATTTTGCGCGCGCCGATGCGATAAGAAAAATTTTGAACGATCGCGGATACGCGATCGAGGATGCGGTCGGCGGGGCGAGATTAAAGAAGATTTAAATGCTGGCCTTTTGGGCCAGCGGCTCGATGCTAATATACTAATCCCTACAAATATTACTAATTCGCTACGAATTAGTAACGTTATTCGTTAGATTCGTACAATTAGTATATTAGCATCGAGCCAAGGACGCCCGCAGCGTCCTACATCCAGCGTTTAACCCTGAAAAACACCAGCATCCCCGCGGTCATGACGACCATGGCGGCAAGAAGCAAGGGAAAGCCGTAAGGGCTTTGCATGAACGCATTCATGACCGGCGCGTCGACGATCACGACGCTGGTGAGCAAGCTCAAGGGCAACAGAATGCTCGTGAAGATGGTGAGCATCTTCATGACCTTGTTGGTGCGGTAGGTGAGCAACGTTTCGTTGGTCTCGTGAAGCGTGTCGATCGATTCGCGCTGGCTTTCGAGCGTGTTCCAAATGTCGATCGTTTCGCTCACCAAATGGTTGAATTGGGCCGGCACGGGCAATTTGAGCGAAGAAAGAGCGGCGCGGAGCTCGGTAAGGGCGTATTTGTGCCCCTGAAAGGCCTTGCGCGCCCGCGCGTTGCCGTTTTTTAGGAACAGCACCTGTCGGATGGTGTCTTCGCGCCCGGACTCGTCAAAGAGCCGGTTTTCGACCGTGCGCACATCGTGCGACAGCTGAACCAGCAACGGGAAGGTCGAGCGGTAGATCATGTCCAGGAGTGAAAGCAGAACGGTGGACGGATCTTGCGAAAGGATGAGCTCGCGCTTGACCGCGTTCGTCATTTCGTCGGTAAGCGAGGTGAGATCGGCCAAGCGGTTGCCGTGGTTAACGGTGACGAGCGTGTTGGCGGTAATGAACACGTCGAGCTCGGTTTCCTTGACGCCGCCCGTTTCCTGATCCCTGAGCGGGAAGATGAAAACCAAGAAAGCGTAGCCGGGGCGAACAATGCATTTGGAATGCTGAAGCGCCGGCAAGAGTTCGCGCAGGTCATGCTCATGCATGGGAAAGATCTTATTGAGCGCGCGGATGTTCGCCATGTCGGCATGCCCGACGTGGATCCAGGTGGTGGCGCGGCCTCGGTATTCCATTATCTTTGTCGACTTGTTTCTGTTCATAGCAGCATTATAGCATTTTTGCTATAATGCTGTCATGCCAGATGAAATAGAGAATAAGCTTCCGCTCGCGGAAATGCCGCCCAACCCGGAATCCGGCAAAGAAGCGGCGCGCGAAACCCGCCCGCAAATCGAAAGACAGCCGCCGGCGGAAACGATCAATGAAGCCGCGCCAACCGCGCCGGTTGTTTTGACGGTGGCGGAACCCACTGCGCCGGTTGACCCGACCGTGCGCACCATCGAACTTATCTTGTCCGAGGACCTGATGGAGCAATTCAAGGGACTGTCGCCGGCCGACCAAGCCAAGTTCAGGGCCAAGGGTGAAGAAACGGTTTCCAAACTCTCGGTCCTTATGCGCAAGACCGCGCTCAAGGCCAAGGAAGTGCTTAAACTCATCGCCGGCTGGCTCAGGTTCATTCCGCACGTCAACAAATATTTCTTGGAGCAAGAGTCGAAGATCAAGACCGACAAGATCATGGATCTGTATAAAAGAGAACATGGAGAGTAGATGTCGAATGACTAATGACGAATGTCGAATGTCGAATTACGGCCGTCGGATTAGACATTAGACATTAGACATTAGACATTCAAGCTGTGTTTCAACTCGGCATTGCCGTCCCCGAAAATATTGAAGCGACGCAAAGCATGTCCGTCGCCTGGCTTCCTTGGCTCATCATTATTGTTGCGGCTTATGTTGTCATTTTCGCCGCGCTGCTCGTTGCCCGCCGCATCCTGCGCAAACGGCATCGCGAGGCAAAGGGATTAAAGAAGGTTGTGCTCTTGGTTACCGTTCCCAAAGAAGCGGCGGACGTGAGTACGCAGGGGAATAAAGAAGCGACCAGCGCCGAAATAAAAGAGAAGATCGGCGCCGCCGAGTCGCTTTTTGCCGCGCTGGGCGGCCTTTCGCCGGAGCATGGGATAAAGGCCTGGTTCGTCGGCCGCGAGGACGAAGTGTCGTTCGAGGTCGTCATGCATGAAGGTCTTATTCATTTTTACGTCGCCATGCCCGAGCGCTTACGCGATCTTTTGGAGGAGCAGATCCACGCCAATTATCCGCACGCCGACATCGAAGAAGCCGATGATTACAACATTTTCACGCCGAGCGGCGCGATTGCCGGCGCGTGGATGGTGTTTAAGCGCCCGACGTATTTCCCGATCAAGACCTATCAAAAACAAGAGATCGATCCGCTTTCGAACATCACCAATGCGCTGGCGACGATCGCCGTGCCCGACGGCGCCGCCATTCAGCTTGTCGTGCGCGCGGCTCCATCCGGCTGGCGCAAAGTTGCGGTAAAGATCGCTTCGACCATGCAACAGGGCAAGTCGCTCGCCGAGGCCACGCAAAAGGCCAAAGGGGGGCTGGGCGAATTTGCGCGCCAGCTTTCAACAAAGCCAAAGGCCAAAGGCGAACCGGAGAAAGAACGCAAACTCACGCCGCTTGAAGAAGAAATGGTCAAAGGACTTGAGGAAAAGGCCGCCAAATCCGGTCTGGAGATGAATATCCGCATCGTGGCCGCCGCCTCCAACCAAGAGACGGTCGACAAACACGTTTCGGACATCGTGAACGCGTGGAGCCAATTCAACATCTACCAGTACGGCAACAGCTTTCAAAAAGTGACGCCGACCTTTAAAGACGCATTCATCAAGCTGTTCATTTACCGCGGTTTTGACGAGCGCAAAAAGATAATTTTGAATTCCGAAGAAGCCGCTTCGGTCTTCCACTTCCCCGGTCCGTGGATCTCCACGCCGAACATCTATTGGCTCGCCGCGCGCCACGCCGCGCCGCCCGTCAACATGCCGAAAGATGGTTTGGTCATGGGCTACAACGAATACCGCGGTATCGAGACGGTGGTTAAGATCAGGCGCGCCGACCGCCGCCGCCACGTCTACATCATCGGCCGCTCCGGCGTCGGCAAATCGCAAGTCATGGAACAGATGGCCATCCAAGACATCGCTAACGGCGAAGGCGTTTGCATTGTCGATCCGCACGGCGATTTTGTGGAGAACGTTCTGCCGCACATTCCGCCCGAGCGCGCCGACGATGTCATTATTTTCGATCCGTCCGACGTGAAGCGCCCGGTCGGGCTTAACATGTTGGAGGCGACGAGCCCGGACCAGGTCGATATGGCTGTCCAAGAAATGATCGCCATTTTTTACGAACTTTTCCCGCCCGAGATGATCGGTCCGGCCTTTGAACACAACATGCGCAACGTCATGCTCACCCTCATGGCCGACTTGGAACACCCCGGCACGATCGCCGAAATTCCGCGCATGTTCTCGGATAAGGAGTTTGCCGAATCATGGATCAAGAAGGTCAAAGACCCGGTCGTGCGCGCTTTTTGGGACAAAGAAATGGCCAAGACCTCGGATTTCCACAAGTCGGAAATGCTCGGCTACCTCATTTCCAAGGTCGGCCGCTTTGTTGAGAACGAGATGATGCGCAATATCATCGGCCAAGCCAAGTCGGGCTTTAACTTCCGCGAGGTGATGGACAAAAAGAAAATTTTGCTCGTTAATTTGTCCAAAGGCAAAACCGGCGACGTGAACGCCAAACTCCTCGGCCTCATCATCGTCTCCAAGCTCACGATGGCCGCGCTCTCGCGCGCCGACACGCCGGAGGGGGAGCGCAATGATTTTTATCTCTACATCGACGAGTTCCAGAATTTCATCACCGATTCGATCAGCACGATTTTGAGCGAAGCGCGAAAATACAAGCTCAATCTCATTATCGCGCATCAATACATGGGACAGCTTGCGCCCAAAGGGGATACCAAAATTCGCGATGCCGTGCTGGGGAACGCCGGCACGATGATGGCTTTCCGGATCGGCATTGAGGACGCGCAAATCTTGGAAAAGGAATTCGCGCCAACCTTTAACGCGTATGACCTCGTGAACGTGGCCAAATATACGGCCTACACCAAACTGTTGATCGACAATACCGGCTCAAAGCCCTTTAACATGCATACCTATCCGCCGCGGACGGGGAACAACCAGCTCGCCGCCGCGATAAAACAGCTCTCGCGCCTCAAATACGGCCGCGACAAAAACATTGTTGAAATGGAAATCATGGAACGATCCCAGCTGGGCTCCCCGGTTCGCATACCGCCTTTGTCCGAAGGTGTGGTAAAGTAGGAGGGACGCTGAGGCGTCCTTGGCTCGATGCTAATATACGAATTGTACGAATCTGACGAATAACGTTACGAATTAGTATCGGATTAGTCATATTCGTAGGGATTAGTATATTAGCATCGCGTCGCTGCCCGCAGGCAGCCAAGAATCTTCATTATTCATGCCCGAATTTCTATACAAAGCGCGCGAGGCGGACGGCAAGACCGTTGAAGGCATTGTTGAGGCATTTTCCGTAAGCGACGCCTCGACGGTTTTAAGCGACCGCCAGCTTAATGTCATCACGCTCGTGCCGCGCCAGAAGAGAAAGATCTACGAAGTGCCGCTCGGATCGTTCTTTTCCGGCATCAAAAAACGCGACATCGTGATTTTTTCACGGCAACTCGCGGTTCTGGTCGCGGCCAACGTCACGATCGTGCAGTCGCTCCGCACGGTGGCAAAGCAAACGACCAATGAAAAATTGCGCGCCATGGTGGGCGATGCGGCCAACGACGTCGAGGCCGGCGGGCGACTGTCGGCCGCGCTCGCGAAAAACCAAAAAGCGTTCTCACCGTTTTACACCAACATGATCCGGAGCGGCGAGACCTCGGGCCAGGTCGAGCAAGTGCTCAATTATTTGGCCGACCAAATGGAGAAGGATTACGACCTGATCTCCAAGGTCAAGGGCTCGATGTATTACCCGGCTTTCATCATTGTCGCGATGCTCGGCATCGGCTTTGCCATGATGGCCTTTGTCGTGCCCCAACTGACCGCCTCGCTAATTGACGCCGGCGGCACTTTGCCGTGGCCGACCTTGCTGCTTATTGCGGTAAGCGATTTCTTCAAAAATTACTGGTGGGCGATGATCATCGCGATCGTCGCCGCGGTCGTTGTCGGCATTTGGTATATGGGAACCCCGGAAGGCAAGCGTCGATACGATTACATCACTTTGCGGATCCCCATCTTCGGCGGCATCTTCCAGCGGCTCGCCGTGGTGCGCATGGTGCGCAGTATGAAAACGCTCTTGGACGGCGGCGTTGATACCGTCTCGGCTTTGGAAGTGACGGCCGACGTGGTGGGGAACGAAGTGTACCGCGACATCATTCTCCAAACCGTCAAAGAAGTTCGCGACGGCCGGCCGCTTTCAACGGTTTTCTTAAAACATCCAAAATCCGTGCCACCCATGGTGAGCCAAATGTTTGAGGTTGGCGAAGAAACCGGCCGCCTTTCGGAGATCTTGGAGCGCTTGGCCGACTTTTACAGCCGCGAGATCGACAACCTGGTCGGGGGTCTGGTTACATTGATCGAGCCGGTCATCATCCTTATCCTTGGCGCCGGTGTTCTCCTAATGGTTGCGGCGATCGTCTTGCCCATGTTCGCGCTGGACAATCAGTATTAGCGGGGGCTAACCAATACGAATCGATTACTAATTAACTAATAGCGTTTTGGATGACATCTATTGGTAAATTAGTAAAAGATTAGCGATTAGTTAGCGCCTTCAGGATATGATATACTTGTATGAGCAAATCAAAGAGCTGTGGAAAAGTCGCCTCGCGTTCATCCAGCTGGAAACGTAAAGCGAGCCGATCCGCGGCGAACGATTTCAGAAAGGGGGTAACAAAATGAAAAACTTGTCAAAGAAAGGTTTCACGCTCGTTGAGCTTTTGGTGGTCATTTCCATCATCGCTTTGCTTTCGACGATCGCCATCGTTTCGCTGGGTTCGGCTCGCGCCAAAGCCCGCGACACCGCGCGTATCGCCGACATGAAGCAGGTGTCAACGGCGCTAGAGCAGTTCTATGCCGACCAAGGAGGTTATCCGATCGAGCCTGCCGTAATGGGCACCACAACCTATGAGATCGGACAAACTGCTGATAAGGCTCTCTGTAACTTGAATGGAACACCGGGTGGCTTATCCTGGAGTACCTTGTCGGCTTGCGGCACCAACACGGTTTATATGGGCAACATCCCGGCCGCGCCCACCCCGCCGGCAAAGGTGGCATGCAATGCCCTTACGCCGGTTGCTAATTTCTGTTACGGTTCAAAAGAAGCTTGGTCAGCCGCCACTACATTCGCATCGAGCTATTCCTTGGTTTGGTTATTGGAAGCCAGCAATACGAATTTGGGAGGCAGCGCCTGTACGACCACTCCAAACGGCGTGACCTGCTCATAATCTAAAAGGTTGTTTTTGGAAGAAACGCCGTGGTATCATGTAGACATGATCACGGCGTTTTTCGTTTCCATTTATTGTTTCAAAACGAAAAGCGTTGTGGTATAATAAAACACTTCGCGGTAGGATATGGCAAAAAGTATTCAACAACCAAAGAGCTGTGGAAAAGTATGCGCGTTAATCCAAATGGAAACGCCGCGGTTTTGGATTTCGGCTAACAATTTTATAAATAAGGCAATGAAAATGGAGGCCTTGACCAAGAAGGGCTTCACGTTGGTCGAGCTGTTGGTGGTCATTTCCATAATTGCTTTGCTTTCGACGATCGCCACGGTCTCGCTGGGTTCCGCTCGCGCCAAAGCCCGCGACACCACACGCATCGCCACGATGAAGCAGCTATCCACGGCGCTTGAGCAGTACTACGCCGACCAGGGCGGATATCCGGCGTACTTGAGCACCGCCCAATATGTGGTTTTGGGCGATACCAACCACAAAGCCCTGTGCAGCCGCAATGATACGGGCGGATCAAGCATTAACACGAGCGCCAACTGTCCGGGAGCGACCTATACGGTCTACATGGGTAATATTCCCGCTTATCCGACTCCGCCAACGCTGGGCACCTGCACCAACACCACGCCGACCGCGAACTATTGCTATACCTCTGATACGGTATGGGCGAGCGCCGCCACTCACGCGGGCTCATATTCGTTGTTTTGGCTATTGGAGGCGAAAAATACGGTCTTGAACGGCAGCGCTTGCACGACCACTCCGAACGGCGTGACCTGTACATAAGTTGTCATTCCCTTCTCAAAGGGAATCATCGCTTGGGCGGTAAACATTAAATCTTAAACGTTAAATATAATGTTTAATGATTAACGTTTAATGTTTAATATTTTATCGACGGCCGCCCAATATGGATTGGACCCCACTTCGCTTCGGCTTCGCGGGGCAGGTTCACAGATGTCGCTCGGGGACGACGGTTAAAGAAAGGAACAGTTGTTTTCGGAAGAAACGCCGTGGTATCATGTATTCATGATCACGGCGTTTTTCGTATTTGTTTTCGGCGCATGCATCGGCAGTTTCTGCTCGGCCTGGCTTTATCGCGCTCGATCGGGCGACTCGATCGTGACCGGGCGGTCGGAATGCACGTCTTGCCATAAGCGGCTTGCGGCGATCGATCTTATCCCCATCGTGAGCCAGCTTATCTGCCGCAGCCGCTGCCGTTATTGCAAAGCAAAGTTCAGCTGGTCGTATATGGCGCTCGAAGTCGGCATGGGCGCGCTTTTTTTGGGCGCTTATTACCGCTATTGCGGCTTCGGTTTTATGTGCTCGGCGTCCGGTCAGAATTTTTTTATGGCCATGCGGCTCGCGTTTTTCTTGGTATTTTTGGCGCTTGTTTTCATTTACGACGCCCGTTACGGCGAGATCCCGGATGCGTTCTCCATTACCGGCGGCCTTGTTGCGCTCACGGTTAATATCTTCATGAAGCCGAACGACTGGATGTGGTATTTGCTCGCAGCCGCCGTCGGCGCCGCCTTCTTCGGCGCCCAATACGTTCTCTCGCGCGGGAAATGGGTGGGGGATGGTGATATTCTACTCGGCGCCATGATTGGAGCGATGGTCGGTTGGCCGTTCGTGATCGTTTCGATCTTCTCCTCCTACATTCTCGGCCTCATCGTCGTTTTTTCCCTGATGATCCTAAAAAGAAAAAAACTTGACGATACCATTCCCATGGGTCCGCTCCTCGCCTTGGGCGCCGCCGCCGTCCTTATTTTGCCTTTAAGTTTTTTTCCGTTCTTTTGGTATGCGTGGTAGAAAGGCGTTTACTTTGATCGAGGTCTTGGTGGTTTGCGCGATCTTCGCGATGCTTTCGGTCGTCGACTTGATCGATTATCGCAGCTCTGATCGCGCTCGGCGGCTGTCCGCGGCCGCCGATGAAATGGGTTCGCGCATTAAACAGGCGCAAGGTTTGGCTTACGCGAATGCCAAGCAGCTCATCTGCTCGACCGACAGCAAGGTCTGCTTGTCCGGTTCGGCCTGCGACGTTTCTTACCCGACCAACTGCGTGAGCCAGTACGTCACCCGTTACGGCGTTCGCTTCGATACCGACGGCAACAACAACAAATATATGATCGGCGCCGATTACTCGTCGTACGGAAGTTTCACCGTCGGCGAAGCTATTCCTAGCGGAACGGTGACGCTTCCTTCCGGCATAACCATGACCTCGATCGTAAGTGCGGACAATCCGCCGACGCGGTCGGCGACCAAATACGACCTCAATTTCATTTACGATTCGACCAACGCCTCGCCGTTCCTCGTTTGCTCGTCGAATTGCTTGACTACGGTCGTGTTGAAGGACAACCAGACGAACGCCACCAGGACCGTCACGGTGCAAAAACGCACAGGCCTCGTCATGGTCCAATAATATGGGTGAACCAAGAACCAAGAACCAAAAACCAACAACCCGCAAAGCTCTGGGTCTTATCGAGACCTTGGTGGCGATGGGTCTTTTGGTCATGGCGATCACTCCGCTCATGAGCATGGTCATTTCCGCCAGCGCTTCGCGAACTTCGAACGAATATATGACCGTCGCGGCAAATTTGGCCCGTGAAGGGGTCGAGGTTGTGGTGGCGCAACGGAACAACAATTGGATCAATGATGCGGCTTTCGACGCCGGCATGTACATCGGCTCCGGCGCGACCTCGGATTACACTTTTGGTTTGGCTTTTGATCCATCGACGTCTTTGTGGTCGTTCGTGAACAACCCTTCGGGAGGGGCGCCCAACGTCATCACCGACGCTCTGGCAAAGGTCTGGATCTATTCGTCGGGCGCGAACGCCGGACTCATGGCGCAAGGAACGGTGGCCGTGCCGCAGCCGGCCGGCACAACCGCGACCAAATACAGCCGCCTTGTCACGTTAGACGCCGTTTGTTGGAATGGAACGATTGAGACGATCGCCCAATCCACTTCCGATTGCGGGTCAAATACAAAAATCGGCGTGCGGATCACCTCGACGGTGCAATGGGCGGACAAAGGTCAGAATCACAATATTTCCGCTGTTGAAACCATTTATGATTGGAGATAAAAAAACAAGACCCCGACGCGGTTTTACGTTGGTCGAAGCGCTCGTCACGATGGCGATCTTTTCGGTCATGATGATCGCCTTTAGCGACATTTACACGCAGAACATGCGCTATGCGCGGCAAATAATCCTGCGCGCCAAACTCCAGGCCGATGCCCGCAACTCGCTTGAAGCGCTCGCGCGCGCCGTTCGCGTTTCCAATATCGACTATTCATACTACGCCGGCACCTTGCCGGTCCAGCCGATGACGACCTTGGCGCTGGTGAACCCGCGAACCGGCGACAAGAGTCGCATTTGGTTGGACGCGACGCCGAGCGAATGCTATAGCGACGGCAATAATTGTATCAACGTGACCACCGACAACGGGGTTACTTGGGCGCCGTTGTCCCCCAAAGGCGTGAGTATCGACAATTTAAAGTTTTACGCAACGCCGAGCAAGGATCCGTTCAATTTCAACCAATCAACGGGACAATACGATTCCAACGCCCAGCCGGTCGTAACGATCGTCGCAATATTCCACGGCCAAGGGCTGAGCGCCTCGGACACGTCCGACCAATGGGTCTACGCACTTCAAACCACCGTCACCCCGCGGCTGTATTTGCGGTGATATTTATGAACAATGAACAACGCACAATGAACAATTCACGTTCCATCCGAACAGGATCGGATTTGTTCATCGTTCATCGTTCATCGT
>Ga0182027_10006754_pt1 | contig 17093 bp, 13 predicted proteins | sample 712E1DmetaG_FD_121300 | JGI IMG/M metagenome (GOLD analysis project Ga0182027, IMG submission 121300) | Permafrost microbial communities from Stordalen Mire, Sweden - 712E1D metaG (Illumina Assembly) | ecosystem: Environmental > Terrestrial > Soil > Wetlands > Permafrost | place: Sweden... | reverse complement strand
ACAAGAACTGGTGAACATGCTCTGGTGGGCGATTCACGACGGGCAACAGTATAACAATGCGCTGACTTACCCGGTTCTACCCGCAGCAGCGGTAACCAAGGCAGAAGCTGAAATCAGGTCCATTACATACCAGGGTGTACCGTTACTCAACAAGTAGTTCTATAACATCTGCACTTATAACATAAAATAAAGGGTGTGGGAGGATTAACCTCCCACACCCGCAAATGTTAAAAATAACAAAGCAGAAGAGATTTTAACTTATAAAATCAATTGTTCCATTTTAGAATTATGTGAATAAAGGGTCAATCGTCTTGATAAGATAGATAATATTCTGGCAAAAGGCTGAAAAAGATTGATGAAAATACTTATTGTCGATGACGACGAGAATCTACGCGAGACCATCAAATATAATCTTATAAATGCTCAGTACTCAGTGGTTTTAGCTGAGACTGGCACTCAGGCCATTGAAGTAGCAAGACGAGAAAAACCCGATTTAATTATTCTTGATATTATGCTTCCCGGGCTGGATGGTTTTGAAGTTTGCCGCATATTGCGTAATGAAATGTCAATACCTATCTTAATATTAAGTGCAAAAACTGATGAAATCGATAAAATAGTCGGTCTAGAATTAGGTGCGGATGACTATATTACAAAGCCTTTTAGTATCAAAGAACTTATGGCTCGAATACGGGCAATGCTACGCCGTAGGCAGCTAACAGAGCAACAAGCTTTATCAAATAAATCCGAAGACACCAAATTACCCCGAATTCTTCAGGGACATGGACTTGAAGTCGATACAGCCCGTCATCAAGTTTTTCTAAAAGGCTCTGTTTTAAATTTGACACCAAAAGAATTTGAATTATTGTCTTTTTTAATGAGATATAAAGAACAGGTTTTTAGCAGAGAACAGATAATGGAAAAAATCTGGGGTTATAATTTTGATAATTCAAAAAGGACTGTGGATGTTCATATCCGTTGGCTGAGACAAAAAATCGAAGATAATCCGGAAAATCCTAAAATTCTTATAACAGTGATTGGCTTTGGCTATAAATTTGAACCTTAAACCCAAGTTACTTGTACAGCCTTTTCCCTCGAATCTGTTCCACCATACAAAAGATGCTGAAACTAAGAATAGCCACGATCATGGTCGTTTCAAATAATAGCACCAATAAATTGGATTCATAGATGTAAAACTTGCCATAAGCCCAAATTAAGGCAAAATGGCATAGCAAAAATGAAGCCATCGCAAAGCTTAATAATGACAGCGCGTAAATTCGAAATGAAACCGCATTTTTCATTGATTAGCCCCACCACATCGATTTGAATTTATCGATTTGTTTTCAGTTTAAGGCAGAAGCACAATATAAGGTATTAATTATTACTGTAATTTATAAATATTTTCTAAATATTCCATTGTAGAGTTGCATAATTCCCCATTCTTGGAAAAGATAATCATGGTTTGAAAATAAATAAATAGGGAAGTATCAGATAAAACAGGTGTAGATTAAATCGAACAGCTTGAAAACGGCAGAATATGAAGAGATACTTAATAGATATTTTCTTTCAGATAAATCGCTTATTTTGGTTATTTATAGTGGATAAATATCATCGCTTATCTGCAGTTGTTTTAACAAATCGTTAACACAATGTTCATTAATTCCTAATATCTAGACAAAAGAAACTTAACACCGGGGCTTTATCATGAAAGTGTGCAGAAGAATTCTTATGCAAATCTTGAAATCATCAGAAATAACTCCACTAGTAACACTTCCACTTTTAATTTCATAACAAAACGCCCCGGAATTTTTAGTGTTAATAATGAAATAGTGAATAAAGAAAGCACAAAAGTAAAGGGAAGCCCTTTCAGAGACTGGCGTCACTTCAAGACTTCCCTCTTGCTCAGGTCGAACCCAAGCATTTCCCAATTATACTCCTGAATCTATGGCTTCGTCAAGCTTGGTGTGCTCAATTTCACAGGAGGTGACACTAAAGAAAGCGACGATAAAACAGATAGGCCTCGATTAAATAGGATAATCGAAGGGCGAATAAAAACAAAATCTAAAAAGGAGAAAAACAAAGGATATGTCGATTAAAAAGAAGATATTATTAGCTTTGGGGGCAGCAGTTCTGACTGCAACCTTAACTGCATCAGTAGTCACAGCGACAGCAACTACCGATTCTACTGGTTTGAATTTGGAAATTGCAGGTTCAACCACACTGGGTCCCGTAATTGCAGTTGCCGCACCCCTTTTTAACGCACAAAGTTCAACTGTTCAAGTAAACGTAGCCGATATTGCTCAAGTCAGTTCAGGCGTAGGAATCGGTGACCTGAATGCCACTCCGCAGACGGCCGACATCGCCATGTCTTCTCGGCCGCTCAAAACCAGTGCTCCGGAGACCAATGATACCGCTACACAAGCTTGCATCGATGCGGTGATCTTGATGGTTAATAGCGCCCACACTCCAAGCGACATTACTCAATTGACTAAACAGCAGATCAGGGGTATCTACGAGGATGTCTATGCGTTGTCGTCTAATAGTGGCGACCCTTCTAGTGGCGCTGGTTCCACCAATGAATATTGGGATGCCGCAGCGGTGACCATATCATCCACAGGCATTATTGGCGATGATGGCTTGGCCTATGATGTGAATGAGTATTTTCCCGCTCTTCCTGGTTACGGTAATTCCGCCGATCATGTTCAAATTGCTGTGTTAGCCAGAAACTTAGATTCCGGGACTCGTGGTTTTCTGGGCGATACCATCGCCCATGGTGGCTGCGCATTTGCTACTGGCGCTAGTAGTACCGATCCCGTATATAGCACTAATCCAAATGCCAGTCTATATCCTTTAGAGGAAAAGTTTCTTGGCACCACGGATACTAACCGAGTAGGCGATGCTACCACCATGTCAAACGATATCAACAATGCGACGAATGCAGCGCTTGGTTATGCCGGAGTAGGATACGACACCGGTGCCAATATCCGTGATCTTAAAGTGGAAGATGATCTCAATCTTACATCAGGTTCTTGGTCAACCGCTCCATATAATCCTGTACCGGTTGATCCAAATTACTATCCTCCCACCAATATCAATATCTATTCTTACCACTATCATCTGACACGTTATCTGTACCTGGTCACCTTGAATGGCGATCCCAATCACAGTAACGACATGGCATTCATCAACTGGTTCACACCGGAAGACAGCGTAGGACAGGATACAGCAGTGGTAAAACATGAACTGAGATTGATACCGGATCAGGATATTAACAATCTTGGGATAGTTAGCAGTGGTGACCTTACCCAATTGGGTGAAGACTATGGCAGGACCGATGTTGATGGTTCCGGACACCCTTTGATGGGCACAGCTCATCTCCGGTCCGATATCGATCGCGTTGGCATCGTCAGCAGTCAAGATCTTACCGATCTTGGTAACTGGTACGGTGTTGTGATCGTCCATCCACCCGCGTAAAAAACAACTAATTGTCTAAAAAGGTTTAATCAAAACAAAAAAGTAATAAAAAATAAGGAGAATGAATTGAAACTGTCATTTTTAAAGAAAGTTTTACTTGGCGGCATATTGACAGCCAGCCTTGTGGCTGGTATGTTCATCGCCGTCCTTCCCACAGTAGCTGACCCCATCGAAACAATGTCGCTACAGGTCAGTCCTGCATCCGTGGCGAATGGCGCCAGTAGTATTACAGTTACCCTTGTTGCCAATTCCACTCAACAGGTCTTTGGGTGGGGAGCGAATGTAGACTTCAATCAAAACGAGTTAACAGTAACCAGTATTACCTATGGAACCTACTTGACCGACAATGGCGGTGATGGTAGTCTCAGCCCCGCTCCTCACAGTTCCGTTTCCGCTTCCAATACAGCTGGTGTCATAAGTAACCTGGGCCAGACTTTGTTGTCTGCGGACACCGGTGCGACCGGCCAGGGTACCTTAGCCACCATCGTTTTCTCGGCTAAAACTCCGGGTGGGAATAACAGGATCAGCCATATTACCTTAGATCCTACAGAAATCGGTGCCCAATACCTCAGCACATTGAATACTGTCGTGAATGGTACAGCTGAGGGTATTGCCACAACACTCGTGAATGGCCAGGTTCTTATCGGTTCACTCCCTGACATGGTTGTCTCGGCCATCTCCACCACTCCATCCAATGGCTCGTTACCTACATATCATCTCGACTTTACCATCCAGGATACCGTTGCCGCAACGACAGCCTCCTCATCCGCTACCTATGCCATCAATGGCGTAGTTGCCGGTACTGTAACTGTCGGTCCTCTAGCTGTCGGCGGAACCCAGTCATTTGATGAAACTTTAACTACCACCGGTACTGATAACATCACAGTCACAGCCGATTCCGCCGGTACATACGGCGAGAGCAACAATACCAATTCCATCAGCTATACTATCCTTCCTGATCTAGTCGTTTCGGCTATCAGCACCAGTCCTACCTCCTCCTCCTCCTCTCCTTCAACTACTCCTACCTACACCATCAGTTACACAATTACAAATAATGGTCCCGCAGCGGCGGTCGCCAGCAATACCGCCATCGTCATCAATGGGGGAACTCCGATTAATATTGCTTGTGGGGCACTTGCTAGTGGCGCGTCCCTTAATTTCACAAGCGCGGCTCAGACTGTTACCGGAACTCATGACAGTATTGTAGTGACGGCCGACTCTGGGCATGGCATTCAGGAATGGAATGAGAACAATAACTCCGCCATAGACGATTATTACTATACTTCTCCGAATGTAATCAGTGGCAACCAGGATATCACGGGTACTCTTAATACAGTTTTCAGTTTTACTGCTCCCGCCGCTGTTAATCAATGGACCTATACAGGTAACACCGGTTCAGCTTCTGCGGCTTTCTTCCCCGGACAAAACAACATCAATGCCGTACCGAACACCATGGTTGTGAATTCCAACCAGTCATGGGCAGTCACAGCGTCAGGTGAGAATGGAGGCTATCTATCCAAGTGGAACAGTGGCTATGCTTCGCCGATAGTATCTCTGGGTCATCAGCTATTTGTTGCCAGCAGTTCCAATCAGGGTTCTGTTGTCTATTCTCTTTATTTCAACAATAGCGCCCAGACTCTGGCTACGGGTAACACCACTGGTCTGAACAGCAGTTCTGGATATAGCCGGACGATACCGGTTAATTATATTCAGAATGTGACATACAACGATGCAGCTCTGGCATCACCGTATATTTATCACATGACAGCAACTTACACCTGTACAACTACAGCCTACTAAAAAAGTTATGAACATGTGCTGGGAGCGACATAACTGTCGCTCCCAGCCTTAAGAACCGGAGTTTGTGTGGGGATTAGAATAATGAAAAAGTACCTGTTCAGGATTTTTGTATCGATTATTATTGCCAGCATATTAGCGATTTCCCTTACTTCTGCGGTTTTCGCCGATAGCGGTACTAATATAAGTGTTAACGTTTCGGCAATAGATATTCCCTTATCACCTGGCCAGTCTTACAACCAGATAATAAACGTCAGCAGTAGCGGCAGTGTTAACCTGACGACAGAGGTAGATGGATTAACTCAGACTCCACAGGGAGCTTCCGGCCCTGTACAGGCACAACAGGATACAGATTCATTCAGCGCCCGTACATTTATCAGTTTGGATAAAACCTCACTAAGTCTATCTGCGGGTACGTCACAGAACATTACTGTCTCCGTCAACGTACCCACGGGCACTGCTCCCGGAGAAAGATATGCTTCAATTTATATATATAGCCAGCCTGGGCAGGGAGGAGTGAGCATTGTAACCGGAATTCTTATCCCGGTAATAATAAATACCCCCGGATATACAGTTTCACAAATTGGGAGTATAATCGGTTTTTCATGCAGTTCTTTGCCCAGCCTTTCTAATGTTTACACCGGAAAAGCTATCGATTTCGATACAACTTTTAATAATACCGGGAATTGCCGCATCACTGGAGTCCAGAATATCATCACTGTTAAAGACGGTTCCGGCAATCAAAAGTGGACAAATACAATATCGGTTCCAGCTCCTTCTATACTACCTCAAACCCCTCGAATTATCGACAACCAGGATACCATCGGATTAAGTGCAGGCAATTACTCGGTAGAATCGGATGTTACACTTGCCAACGGCACGATGTTGGACCATACAACGATTAATTTTAATGTCATCGACGCGCCGGTTATTCCGGGAGCGCCCGGATTGACTTCGCCGGGCAATAATACTTCACCCGGTACGGTTATCATTACTTTGACCCCTACTTTTCAATGGAATAATGTGTCCGGAGCAGATTACTATATCCTGACCGTTAGCCGGACTCCATATACCTCAAGCAACATTATTTATGCTAGTGACCAGCTTACTGGGACTTCATTTACGATGCCCGCCAATTTTCTTTTTAACGGGCAAACATATTGCTGGCAGGTGACTGCCACCAATATTAGCGGGACCAGTCCAAGTTCGAGCACTTACTACTTCCAAACTCCGGGTTCGTATAATCCGCCGACGGTAGCCACTAATTCCGCCAGTAATATCACAGATACTACAGCAACCTTAAACGGCAATCTCAGCGATTTGGGCAGTGCTACCAGCGTAAATGTTAATTTTCAATATGGTACGAGCACCAGTTACAGTACCCCGACTCCAATTCAGACTTTGACCGCTGGTGGAGTATTTCAAGCTAACATTACCGGTCTAAATCCCAGTACTACTTATCATTTCCAGGCTAATGCAGGAGGGCTCACTACAGTCTATGGGAATGATTTGACTTTCACAACTCTACCGGCGACTACTACGACGGCAACGTCGACTACAACTACAACTTCTACCTCTACCACTGCGACAACAACGCCAATATTGAACGAACAAGTCACGACGTCCATGACAACAACCGAAACTCCTTCTATCACTACTACCGATGTTTCGAATGATGTTTTACCGGGTATGGACGCTTCTACTATGGTGGGGCTAAGTTTCAATAACGTGGTAACGCCTCACGTAGATGCGGTAAAAAAAGCCAATACTGAAGTCACGTTAACAGGTGTTAGCGGTAATGGTTCTATCATTGTAGGTGCGTATACTACCCTACCATCAGCTAATATCGCTTTCTCGGATGGGACAATCAAAGGCGGGACAGGTCTAACAGCTATCCAGTTCGTGGATGTCCGTACCGAAGGCTATGACCATGGTACAGCTAATGTTACACTTCATTTTACTGATAGTGAAATCAGTAATTTCGACCAGAATAGCCTTCGACTGTATTATTATAGCGACAATAAATGGCAATTGTGCGAAAATATCAAAGTCTCTCTTAGCGACCTCACTATCTCCGGGAATATCCCTGTAGCAAAATTAAGCGGCACTGTTGTTGGTTTGGGCGGAAACCCGGTTCAAATTAGCGGTAACAATGCAGTGTCTTTCGTAGGGGCATCTAATAATAAACCAGCAAATCATAATATCAGCTGGTCTCTGGTCGGTACCGTAATCGCCTTGACAATCATTGTCGGAAGTGTAGTTTTTGTAGTTGAAAGGAACCGTAAGAAGAATCTGGCTAATAGATAGCCATTTTTTTAACATTAACAAAATATTGAAGAAGGAAGGAAACTACCAGAAAGAATGTTAAAACAATACCCGATACCTGCTTTAAGAGAAAAATCCGAAGCTAACAGAATGAAAGGCGGTAGAAATTGAGATGGTAGCCAAATTGGTTAGAATCGCAATAATCACTCTGGTGATATTTGCAATGTTCGTTATTGTCCGATCTCCTGTATTAGCCGATAGTGTTAGCGTTAGTGCAAACCCATCGGTGCAAACTGTAGCTCCGGGAGCAACTTTTGATGTTGCCATTAATGTGACCACGAGCACTCAAAGCCGGGGTATACAATTCGCAATAGCTTGGGATCCGACCAAGGTTACATGTAATTCAGTGAGTGAAGGGGCATTCTTTCAGGATTTTGAACAGCAGAATGGTTTGAGTGAGATAATCATGCCAAGTTCTCCAAGCATAAATAATACAACTGGTACATTTCCCTCCACTGGCTATGTTTCTATTAGTCTTTTAGGAGGATACGATAATGTCACTGGAATCTCCCCAGGGCCAACAGGAACCGGCAGTGTGTATATACTGCATATGACTGCGAACTCCGATGCTAGTGGAACAGTCGCTTTTACACTTTCAAGTGTTACACTCTGGGATAATAACTCTCCACCTGTTTCTCTGAATGCCGCAGTAAATAGCGGACAGATTACAATCTCCGACGCAATCTCTCCCGCTCCGACCATCGCTGGCTTCAGTCCCACAAATGGCGGTCCGGGAACGACGGTAACTATTACCGGCACGAATTTCACGAACCTCACTACTGTTAGTTTCGGTAGCACTGTAGCCCAAAGTTTTTCTGCAAACTCCGATGGTACCCAGATACAGGCTCTAGTAGGCACTGGAGCCACAGGTAATGTCACTGTTGCGAACACCGGTGGGTCCGTCAACTCTGCTGGTTTCTCTTTCTTTGGAGTCCCGACCATTGCCTCATTTTCTCCTGTCATAACAGGGCAAGGAAAGACGGTAACCATTACGGGGACAAACCTTACCGGTGCGACTGCAGTTATTTTTGGCGATGTAGCTGCGCAAAGTTTCCAAGCAGTTTCCAATACACAAATAACGGCCGTAGTAGGCGTTGGTGCCAGTGGAAATGTCAGCGTGACAACACCGGGCGGTATGGCTAACAAAGCTGGTTTTACTTTCGCCCCACAACCCACTATCAGTAGCTTCAACCCAACAAGTGGCGGTCAGGGAACTGTCATGACTATTACAGGCACAAATTTCACCCTTACAAACGTATCGGTTACAATAGGTGGCGTAGCTGCCGGCTATTCATCATCCACTAGTACTCAAGTTACTGCAACTATAAGTGCTGGAGCTACCAGCGGAAATGTCAGCGTCACGACGCCGGGCGGGACTGCTACCCTGGCCGGGTTTACTTATGTTATACCGAAACCTACCATTGCTTCTTTCGCACCGACGTCAGCAGTCGTGGGAACGACTGTAGTAATTACGGGCACCAATTTTACCGGCGTTACTGCAGTTAGTTTTGGCGGTACTGCTGCGCGAAGTTTTCATGCTGATTCAACTACGCAGATAACAGCGGTGGTAGACACCGGGGCGAGCGGGACAGTCAGCGTCACGACGCCCGGAGGTACTGTTACTGCTAATGGTTTTACATTTACCACGACGTCTACCACTTTAATTTCTTCAACGACAATGTCGACCTCGACGACAACCACGTCAACGACTCCGTCTTCAACGTCAACCTCGACAACGACTACACTGGCAATATCACCTTCAACGACCACGACAACATTTACAAGAGTAATAAAGACGACACCTGTACAAACTTCAACGGTAATTACTTCATCGACTCTTGGTTCTATAACGTCTCTGGATATTTCCGGTTCAATGGATACCAGTGGAATGTTACATTCTGATTTCTTGCAAGGAAACATTCGCTATAGTGGTAACAACCAGATCGTAGACTTGGATATTAAAAGTGGGACAAGGGCTGTATCAATTGTTGATGGTAGTCCCGTTGACTCTATCACCATACAACCGGGTAGTAATGTACCATCTCCTCCAGCTAATCAAAATATTATAAGTGCAGTTGAGTTCGGTCCGACCGGCACTGTCTTCAGTTCCCCGATCACTGTGGTGTTAGGATATGACCCAACCCAGGTGTCCAGTAACACTAAAGCCAGTAATCTAGCCTTGGAATGTTTTAATAGCCAAACAGGCAAGTGGATTGAGTGCGATTACACCGTAGATACCGTAAATCATCAAATTACAGCGGCTATCAGTCACTTCAGCCTGTATGCAGTTATGGAATCAAACGCCGCTGGATTCATCGGCGTAGGTTGGAGTTTAGCCGGAATTATTATCATTGGGTTCTTGGTGTTAGGAGGTCTGGTAATCTACTACTTCTTACGCCGGACACCGAGTCCGGCACCTGAAACCGTTCGTGTGGCTCAAACAGTCACTAATAGGATGGCAGCAAGCTGGTCCGAACCCGATTTAACGAATGTTAGGGAGACGAGTTACGAACCCGAAAAGTCCACGCGGATTAATTGGGATGCCCTATTGCCGGGAAGCGGAAAGAAAGTAGAACCTTTTAAAACCAGACTGGAACTCACCGGCGGTAAGATTGTCATTGTCGGAGATGGCAAATCACCAGATCTTGAGATAATAAATAATCCGGATTCCCGAGTGATAATTTCCCTGGAATACGACCCTGAGTTACATCCGCTAGGAATGACTAAAATAATAAATCTTGGTTCTATATCGGAGAGTGAAAAATAAAATGAAAAATAAAAGGGGATTGTAAATTGAAAAAAGTAACTAGAAACTGGAAATCAGTAAGTACATTTTGTCTCTGTATTGTGGCTATCAGTGTCTTATTGGCAGGGTGCAATAGTAACGCCACAGCATCAACTCCAAACTTTGGAACAGTGCCGACCGAGGCTTCTATAACTACAACTACAACCACATTGACGGCAAATGTCAATGTGAGCGCTGTACCTTCAATGCCAACAGTTAACAAAGGCGGTAATTTTGATTTAAGCATACAAGTATCGACGAGTGTTCCTACGCGGGGTTTTCAATGTGCTTTGACGTGGGACCCGACAAAAGTCACGTGTAATTCCGTAGAGCAGGGGACTTTTTTTACGAGTTTCGCCCAGCAAAATAATATTACAGCACAGTTGATGCCGGGTTCTCTTGCGGTGGATAACAAAATAGGCAAATTCCCGCCGGGGACTGATATTCAAGGCACTTTTGAGCATAACCAGGCAGTGTTTCTGATAGGAGGCAACGAGACGTCTGATAATACCTATCCAGGTCCTGAAGGAAATGGAGATGTTTTTATTTTACACATGACGGTACTCCCTGATGCCGTGGGAACAGTTACATTTACACTTGCTAATGTAGAAGTAGATGGTAATGATTCACCGGTAAATGTTTTAACTCCGCTAGTAAATAATGGACAGATAACTATATCAGGAGCAAAGTAGTCTTTGAGGTCTACGGGATGTGAGTTCTCCACTAATGGATGGGGAAAGCTATAATAATTCCTAATTCAAAATCATCTTTGTAAGATTGTGTTTATCTAGCGCTTGGCTGTGGAAAAAGTAGAAAAATGAGATTAAGATTCAAGCTTGTTTCGTTATTACTGGTTCTAGCAGTTCTTTCAATTTTGCTGAATAGTTGTTCTTCCAACTCTGACCCCGGTATCCAGCTTTCGGTTCCAGGCGATTTATATTATTTAGGGTCAATAATAAATGCTGCTTCTTCAACAGGTATCGGTGCGCCGGCGGTTCAGGTCAAGTTTTCCGAGGATAGAATCGACGAGCTTAAACAGGGCAAGACCGATGCTGTGTTATTAGGGAGAGAGCCGACGTCGGACGAATTACAGGGGCTCAAGGATTATGTTATCGCTTACGATGCAGTATGTATCATCATTGATACGAATTCCTATTTAGGAGGCCAGTTCTTAGGTAATGGACATCCTACAGTAAAAAGCAGCGGTCTAAGTAACCTGACAACTCTCGATCTGGCTCAGATATTCACAACCCCAACCGGCTCTGCATGGCCTTGGTATGGTGAATATTTTATTAGAGATCCTTTGCTGGATACCAATAGCTGGATTTATACCCAGGATAATTTAGCTTGGATACAAGAGGCGGCACAGGTTTTACACCCATTTAATTTCCCGGTGGGAGAATTTGATACCCAATCGGTAATTTATCAAGACCTGCATTTTTACGAAAGACCTGCTGTAACCCACCAAGGGGATTACCTGGACCCTAAACTGCATTTAGAAGAAGAAGTACTCTCTTATGAATATGATAACCCAATATATTATCCTAGTAAGAACGGTTCACAGAATTTCGTTTTTAAGTTAGGTTTTGCTTCCCGGAGGGTGATGACAATAGCACCTCGACATGTTCCCGTTAGCGTGGTCTCCATAGATGGCATTAACCCGATGACAGACACGCAGTCGATATACGATGGTACCTATAAATTCAGCCGCAAGATTCACTTATTAATCCGTGATAATAGCCCTGATTCAGTTATAAAACTCGCGGAATTCCTGCAATCCTCCTCGGGGCAGCAATTAATTACAAATGCTGGTTATTTGCCGCTTGTTAATGCCCAATAAGGTTCAAAAGATGCAAAAAACTATTTTTAAAAAAAGAAAAAGTAAGATCTCAGCGATAAAAACCATTACATTTATCATGGCATTTATTCCAATAGTGATTTTAGTAGCCATAATTATCAGTTTATTGTTAAATAGTAGGACGGCAATTCACACTGGAGGGTGGAGCCTTTTTTCCGCAAAATTCGATGCCAGTAGCAGATTATATGGGTTGCTACCGGCGGTGTGGGGAACGTTCTTGGTAATTCTGGTAGCAATGATAATCGCTGCACCGGTGTCTCTATTTTTGGCTATCTTAGCGAATGATTTTTCTATCGGTTTCTTGGGTACAGCCGTCCGTTGGGCTCTAGGAGTTTTATCCGGGATACCGTCGATAATATTTGCTGCGATGGCACCGGTTTTTTTTGCTTCATTTATTTGGCCGAAATTTGCCGGTAAAGGACTTACTGAGACGGCTCTATTGAAAATAGCTCAATATAGCACCCTGCCTCTGAATGGGAGCACGCTTTTAGGGGGTATCTTGCTTTCATTATTGATAATACCTTTTCTGTCGCCTTTGATGGATGATGCAATAAAAAGTGTGCCTCATACATTTAAGGAGGCGTCTTTTTCACTGGGAGCTGACCGCTGGCACACTTTGATAAATGTTACTTTACCATCTGCTATTTCAGGGATAAGTAGTGCCTTAATGTTGGGTATCCTGACTGCTCTGGGGGAGTCGGTGATTGTGGCCTTCGCTGTTGGCTTTGAAGCCGATAAAATTCCCGTCCCTCTTTTTGATATTCTAAAAAAAACGGCTCCTTTGACTTCATCTATTGTTGGATTCTCTGCTGGCGGATTCAGCCCGATACAAAATGGTGCACTATTGACTTCTATCGGCAACTTTGCCGGCCTAATTTTACTCGTGGTAGCATTTGTTTTTCTTGGGATATCAACTTATCTCCAAATTCGATTTAAAAAGCGGTTCATACCATGAAAATAACTGCAATTTTAGCACTGATTGTATCTGTCTTGGCACTAATTTTAGGCTGGTTATCCTTGGCAGTAACTTCTCTGGAAGCTTATCCGGTTCCTCTTTTAGGTGCTCTATTTTTAACATTAGTGGTCCTTTTCATTTCTATTTGCATCTCACACAAAGAAACGAAACCATCGATAATCATTTTTGCTATACTTGCCTTGGTATCAGCAATTATACTCAGGGCGTTGCCGGAATATCTCCATGGACTTAATATCAACGGCGTCATTCACCGTTCCATTATTTCGGCTTTACTCCTGATAGGTATAGGTGTTCCAGCCACATGCTACTCTCTTTTTTATCTCTTAGGTGCGACTCCAAGAGCATACGAAATTTCCCGATATCCTTTGTTGGTCTTCCCTATTATTCTTGTAGCATCAGCTTATACGATAATTATTTTCAAGATTATCGCTACTGGAGCACCGCAAGTAAGTTGGTCACTTATAATTACCCCGTTTAAAAGCGAGAGTTGGCCGGTTGAAGTCTGGCAAAACGGGTGGCCTAATTTTGTATCGAAATCAACACTACAAATTGGCCTACTAAATTCTATATTGGGTACATTCTTGTTGATGGTATTAACTTCGATAATATCATTACCTGTGGGAATGGGTATAGGTATATTTGTACACCAATACGCCGGACAGAGATTAGGCGGAGTGATTCGGTTTTCTACTACTGCCTTGCGTGCCATCTCCGGTATAATTTTGGCTATCACTGCTCTCAGCCTGCTACATATTGTTAACGGTACTCTACATCGGACATTTTTAAATTATCTTATTCAAGGTTTTGGTTATTATCCTAATGGTACGTTGCAAATAGGTCGCAGTTCTTTTTTATTTGCCTCCATTTTTGTTTCGTTATTGGTGATCCCTATAATTGCCAGGGCTACTGAGGAAGGACTAAACTCTTTACCTAAGGATATCCGAGAGGGGTCTTTGGCTATCGGAACCTCGGAAGAACATACTTTAACGCATATTTCGCTACCATGGTGTTTGCCCAACATAATCACAGGGTTGGTGCTGGGATGTGCCGAAGCGGCCGGAGCACTTTCAATTATCTTTTTAATGGCCGGCACCGGTCAATTAGGAGTGAATCCTTTATCAGAAACGACTTCATTGGCTTATTTTATTTTTGATTCTCGTTTTGGCGCACAAATGGGGGACACAGTACAAACTTATATGGGTTCATATCAATATGCTGCGGCTTTCTTGCTATTAATTATCACTGTTGGTCTAACAGTTTTAGCTATGGTATTAAAAAATAAAATTGCCAGGAGATATAAAGCAATATGATAAATACAATGGTTCGAGAAAATGATAAGAAAACTAATTCTAGCGTCGAAAGAATACCCGGGGGCATAGAAGTCAAGCAGCTTGAGGTATTTTATGGCGGAAACAAGATTTTAAACGGCATTAATCTGATTTTTCCCCCAGGTAAGGTAACTGCGATAATCGGCCCTTCCGGATGTGGCAAGACAACCCTTCTGCGTTGTTTAAACCGTCTAAATGAATTAACCCTGGGTTGTAAGGTCAAAGGTCAAATACTATTGGATGATGAAAATATATTAGAGATGGACCCTATGTTATTAAGGCGGAGAGTCGGTATGGTATTTCAAAAACCGAACCCGTTCCCAAAGTCAATAAAAGAAAATATTCTTTATGGAATCAAAGCAATAAAGTTGAAATGCGACCATGATGCGACGGTGAAATCCTGCCTTGAAAAGGCAGCTCTTTGGAATGAATTAGCAGGCAGGTTAAATGATAGCGCTTTTGCTTTATCTATCGGACAACAGCAACGCCTATGCATTGCCCGCAGCCTTGCTGTTGCTCCGGAAGTTATTTTACTTGACGAGCCGGCTTCTTCATTGGATCCCGTGTCTACAATGAAACTGGAAACCAGTATTTTGGCGATGAAAGGCGAATATACCCAGATTATTGTTACACATAATATGCGGGAAGCTCTTAAAGTTTCTGATTATATAGCATTTCTTTATTCGGGTAATTTAATAGAGTTTGGAGAAACTCATAAAATATTTGATAACCCTGTAAGACAAGAGACCAGAGATTACATTACTGGTAAAGAATATTAACCATTCTCAGGAGGTAAGTTTCAATGACATTACCGAGAAATAATAATGTCAGGAAATTAAAAGGAATCAATGTTTGGTTAGTAGCAGTTATTGCCTTATTAATTGCATCTCTCATAAACTGGTTTATGTTGACTAATATGGCTGCTCCTAAATCTGTTTATTCTTCTGAAGCCGCTAAGATTAATAACGCCTTGGAACATCTAAACGATGCGTCAGCAAGCCTGACTAATTTTACGAGCTACGAAGATACCAAAATTGATAATCTTAGCGATGATACACAAAGTCAATTCGATGACGTGAATAACTCAATTAAGGATGCTAATAATAATATCGGCCAGGCACAAAGCGATTTAACCGCCATAAAGTCAGATGCAACTGCTCTAAAAAATGAGGTCGATGGTTCTAGTGGTCTGAGTAGCCAGTTAACGTCTGTAAAATCCGATACAGACACTCTGAAAAACGAAGTTGATGGTTCTAATGGTTTAAGTAGTCAATTAACAACGCTTAGCCAGACGGCAGCTACTCAGAGTGCCCTTAATACGTTGTCTACTAAAGTTAGTAGCTTAACGCCTAGTCTTCAAATAATTCCGACATGGAGTTCCGGCTATATCACCCTGACAATTAATTCTGATGTCGCTCAAACCGTTGCATTTCAAATAGTGTTCAGACCCGTTGCCACTTTTTCTTTACCAGCAGGAAATACATCAATGGATACAGCTCTAGCAACTTTCTATGCTACTCCTCCGATTGTGCTTACTGCAGGCTCAGTGGTTAGAGGAGATTACACGTTTTACCATTCCACCTCTACCGGTGTTTATAATTTGGGTCTAATTTCTTTCATAACAATGGGGACTTCTTTATCCGCTGGAGCGAATACCAAGACTATTACTTATACTACTTCGAGTGCTTATTCCTATTCCAGCGGTTACGAAATATTAATTACGCCTGTTTATTTGACTGGGACATCAACGGGTTCATGGTAGATTTCAATTATAAAATGCGAGAGAAAAGTTGCTTATGGAAATCTCGGTCAAAAATATAGAAGAAAATATTGTATCGTTGTTTCCCTAACATCTTTATTATCATACTATTGTTGACAATTTGCGTATTACATAAAAAGTAATTATAAATCGGTAAAAATCAGAAAACCCCCCGATGTTTGCGAGGGGTCTCCAAGTAACCCCCGGTAGCTTTGTAAGCTTCGTTTTTAACCGAGGGCTTTAATTACCTTATCTCAATTACCAGTGTATCACTTACTTTGAACGCTTTGGTTAAGGATAATTTATATTTGTATTAATTTTTTGTTAAACTATACAACTATAAATGAAACCTATTCTTGATATTAGGTATTAAGAAAAATGCTGTATTCACAGGTAACTTTCACTTTATGCCCAGATTTTACCAATTTATTATTCAACCAAACATAGTTTGGTGCAATTAACCATTTGGGGCAACCTACATAGATTGGCTGGTGTCTCCACCGCAACCTCGTCTGCTCCAATATAAATGTGCATTATATTGCGGCATCCCAGAAAACCGAGTAGACAAATGAAGTAGCCCGGTAGACCGAAAGGTTTACTCAACGGTCTACCTTTAATTAAGTATGGTCTACCGAAGGTCTACCCATTCTTTGTAAGTCTGTGTCTGTTCATTGGATATTTCGGTCTTCCAGAGCCACCGATTCGGAGTATGTTGAGCCACCCTGTCGGTCAAATAGAGCCACACTATCGGTGGTTGAGCCACCAGAGAAGAGATTTCCCTGATGGCTCAATTT
>Ga0182027_10006753_pt1 | contig 17095 bp, 11 predicted proteins | sample 712E1DmetaG_FD_121300 | JGI IMG/M metagenome (GOLD analysis project Ga0182027, IMG submission 121300) | Permafrost microbial communities from Stordalen Mire, Sweden - 712E1D metaG (Illumina Assembly) | ecosystem: Environmental > Terrestrial > Soil > Wetlands > Permafrost | place: Sweden... | reverse complement strand
GTTCTTTAGAATTGGATTACATCTCAGTTATAGGGTAATCAATTTGAATTTCCCTGTCCATAATATGTTTTAAATCTTTCTTCAGCATTTTTCTTAATTCTTCGGAAACTCTATCCGGAATCATCATACCTAACAAATGATCATTTTCATGCAAAATAACGCGGGCAAGCAATCTGTCTGCTTCAATTTCAACTTCTTTTTCATCGGTATTCAGAAACCGGACTTTAATACTTTCAGATCTTTCAACTTCTGCATGAAGAGTTGGTAAACTTAAACAGCCTTCTTCTAAAATGATTTTTTTTTCCGATTCAAGAATAATTTGAGGATTAATCATAACAAGCGGTTTAAATTTCTCATAGCCATCTACTCCTTTAAGATCGAGCACAAAAATAGATTCACGAAATCCTACCTGATTTGCGGCAAGACCCAGTCCATTTGCATTTCGCATTGTTTCGAACATATCACCGATTTTCTCAATTATATCATCAGAAAGAGCCTTAACCTGTTGAGCTTTCTGACGAAGGATTTTATCGCCGTAAATTGTAATTGGAATAATAGCCACGTGAACACCTATTGATAATTAATCTTTAAGTTTAACAATCTTGCACTGAAATAATAATAATAATTAACCGGAAAAACAGTCGAAAGATAATTAAGATTTGTTGAAGAATAAAGGACTGCCAGGGAAAATAGAAAGTTGAAACAGAATTTGGGATTTAGGGGTCAGTGATTAGGGATTAGAACCTCTCTTCGTTTGGCAAATATCAAATTTATCAGCCAAATGTTGGCGTGGAATGTCAAACAACAATTTTTACAATTGTAATATTGAAGAATGAAGCAGTTTAGTATAGAAATTAAAGAACTTAATACATGAGAAAAAAAGAAAATCCCGCCTGGGCGGGATTTTCTAAAACTATAGTTATTCGTTTTTAATGATTATTTAATTTCAATCGTTTTTGGTTTAACTCTGTCATGCTTCGGCAATTTTATATTCAAGATGCCATTTTCCAATGATGCATCAATCTTTTGTTCATCTATACTTTCAGATACTTTGAATCTGCGATAAAAGTTGCCTGTCTCTGTTTCTTTCATTATATATTTACGATCAGCAGATTCACTATAATCGACTCTTCCCATTATTACCAAATGACCTTCTTCGAGTTTGATTTTCATATCTTCTTTGGAGACTCCGGGCATTTGTGCGGAAAGAAAATAATCATCTGTTGTTTCATAAATATCAATTAATGGAGCGACCCAGGATTCTTTTTCAAGAGCTTCATCCCAGCTTCTTTTGGTTTTAACATCAACCATTTCTTTTTTGTCAGTCATACCGACCTCCTTTATTTTTTTACAACTATTATTTATTTTTTATCATCATCAACAACTTCATAAGAAGCATCCTGCACGTCACGATCATCCTTTTTATCTGAAGATGCCTGTTGTTGTTTTCCATCATGAGGTTCACCTGTAAACGGTTCGCCTTGCTGTGGCCCATCGGTTCCGGGCTGCGGACCTTGCTGATATAATGTCGGGGCTATTTCATTCCATACCTTTGTCAGCCCTTCTGCAGCAGATTTAATTTTATCCGAATCATTTGCAGCAAGTGCATCTTCAACTTTCCTGATTTCGGTTTCAAGTCTATTATGCATATCGGCAGTTAATTTTTCCTTCAGTTCTTCCATCTGTTTTTTAGTTTGAAATACCAATGTATCTGCCTGATTTTTAATTTCAACTGCTTCTTTTTTCTTTTTATCTTCGGCTGCATGTTCGGTAGCCGAATGTTTCATCTTTTCAACCTCATCTTTGGACAATCCGCTTGAAGAAGTAATTCTAATACTTTGTTCTTTGTTTGTAGCTTTGTCTTTTGCCGCAACATGTAAAATACCATTGGCATCAATATCAAAGGTTACCTCAACCTGCGGGATACCTCTAGGTGAAGGTGGAATACCATCAAGATGAAACTTCCCAAGCGTTCTGTTATCAGCTGCCATAGGTCTCTCACCCTGAAGAATATGTATTTCAACTGACGGTTGATTATCCGAAGCGGTTGAGAAAACTTCACTCTTACGAGTTGGAATTGTCGTATTGGCTTCTATTAATTTCGTAAATACACCGCCGAGGGTTTCAATTCCAAGTGAAAGAGGAGTTACATCAAGCAAAAGTACATCTTTAACATCACCGGATAGAACGCCTCCTTGAATAGCAGCTCCGATAGCAACTACTTCATCCGGATTTACGCCTTTATGTGGTTCTCTTGCAAAAAGTTTTTTTACAAGTTCCTGAACCTTAGGTACACGCGTTGAACCGCCGACAAGAATTACTTCATTAATTTGCGATACAGTTAAACCGGCATCTTTAATTGCGCGTTCGCATGGCCCAACTGTTCTTTGAATCAAGTCGTCGACCAATTGTTCAAATTTTGCCCGGGTAATTGTAAGGGTTAAGTGTTTTGGTCCATCCTGAGTAGCAGTAATAAACGGAAGATTTACATCTGTTTGCATTGAAGATGAGAGTTCAATCTTTGCTTTTTCACCGGCTTCTTTCAAACGCTGAAGGGCCATCGGATCTTTTCTTAAATCAATTCCTTCTTGTTTATTAAATTCATCAGCAAGAAAATCAATTAGCCGCTGATCAAAATCATCTCCACCGAGATGTGTATCGCCATTAGTTGATTTTACTTCAAAAACGCCTTCGCCCAACTGTAGTACCGAAACATCGAATGTACCGCCGCCAAGATCATAAACAGCCACAATCTGGTCCTTGTGCTTTTTATCAAGACCGTAAGCAAGTGCCGCAGCAGTCGGTTCATTTATAATTCTTTTTACATGCAAACCTGCAATCTCGCCCGCATCTTTTGTCGCCTGACGTTGAGCATCATTAAAATAAGCAGGTACAGTAATAACGGCTTCAGTTACTTCCGAGCCCAGGTAATCTTCTGCGGTTTTTTTCATTTTTTGTAAAACCATAGCACTGATTTCCGGCGGAGAATATAACCTGTCGCCAATCTTTACTCTTGCAGATCCGTTATCGCCGGCAACAACTTCGTAAGGAACTTCCCTGGCCTCTACATCAACTTCATCTCTTTTTCTTCCCATAAATCGTTTTATCGAAAAAATTGTATTTTTTGAATTTGTTACTGCCTGGCGTTTAGCAGGTTGTCCTATTAATCTTTCTCCTGTTTTAGTAAATGCAATTACAGAAGGTGTAGTCCTGCCGCCTTCAGAATTAGGTATTACAACCGGTTCATTTCCTTCCATCACTGCGACACAAGAATTAGTTGTTCCCAGATCAATTCCAATAATTTTTCCCATTTCGGTTTGCTCCTTTTAATTAAGATAAAATTCGGAGCTGAATTAATTACTTCAGCTCTATTATTTTTTCACTTATATTTTTTGCTTCTAATTTTTTCAATTGGATATGTAGGGTACCGTCTTCAAACTTTGCATCTACTTTGTCGGAATCAACATCAACCGGTAAAGTGAAACAGCGCTTAAAAGATCCGTACATTCTTTCACTTCTAAATAAATTATTTTCTTTCTTTTCCTCTTCTTTTTTCTTTTCCCCTTCAACAGTCAAAATGTTATCTTGCAGGGTAATTTTAATATTTTCTTTTTTTACTCCCGGGATTTCAGCTGTAACATTAATGTTTTCTTTATCCTCTGAAATATCAATCCGGGGGGTAAAGGTTTCATTGATGCTGAATCCAAAGTTTGAAAAGTCATCAAAATATCTTTGAATTCTGTCATGGAAAGAATCAAGTTCTCTTAAGGGTTCAAATTTTATGAGTGTCATTTTAACCTCCGTTAATTTTTTTCTATATACTAACAACGATAGTGCCAACAAGTATTTTTGCTGTAAGTCATTTTATTTTAAGATGTTAAAAGAATTTCCATATAATAGTTGAAGAGCGGACAGTTTGTCACAAATGATAACATAATTTACATTTTGACTGATATTCTGACATATAGTCGGACTATTGTTCATATAATAAATTTGGATGGAGGTAATGTTGTTCAACATAGAAGAGTTTGATATAAAACTAGATACCGAATTTATCGGAAGAAATTTCATTTATTGCGACGAGGTGGAATCTACAAATGAATTATTATTAAATAGCAAAGATTTTAATCAAAACGGTACGGTTTTATTGGCCGAACATCAAAGCAAAGGCAAAGGAAGAAAGGACAAAGTATGGATTAGCAGCAGCGGGCAAAATTTGACTTTCTCTGTTTTACTAAAAGGTGAGTTCAAATCACGCAAAATTAATTTAATTAATTTAGGCACATCTCTGGCAATTGCACAGGCAATTGAAAATCTGTGTCAATTAAACGTTGAATTAAAATGGCCTAATGACGTTCTAATTGACAAGAAAAAAATTGCCGGTATTCTATTAGAATCAACATCTAAGAATAATAAAGTTAACAAAATAGTTATTGGTATCGGAATTAATGTTAATCAGCCCAATTTTCCCGGGAAATTTGATATACCCCCAACATCCATTCGAAAAGAATTTCACTCATTGGTAAATAGGGAAAGACTTCTTAGCGAAGTATTAAATAATCTAGAGCAGAATTTTGAAACTGCAAAAGAACAAAGTGATAAAATTATGAATGATTGGCGTTCAAGATGCAAAATGATAGGTGAAAAAGTAAAAATCATTGATGATGAAAGAACAAAATTCGGTATTTTCGAAGATATTGATGATGAAGGATTTATGATATTAAGACAGGGCGACTTCAGTGAAAAAATACATTATGGAGATGTTAATGTTCGATAATTATATTTAAGGTTTCAATGACAATCTATTTTGATAATGCCGCTACTACTCCTCTCCATCCGCAAGTTTTTGAAAAGATGAAACCTTTTTTAACAGAGTATTACGGTAATGCCTCCTCCATACATTCCTTTGGGAGAAAAGCCCGGGTAGCAGTTGAAACTGCAAGGGAAATTGTAGCAGAATTCATCAATGCAAATACAAGTGAAATATATTTTACTTCCGGGGGTACGGAAGCAAATAACTTTTCACTGTTTGGTATTGCCAAAGCTGAAAAGATTGAAAGCAAACGAAATCATATTATCACCTCAAGCGCTGAACATCATTCGGTTTTAGATGCATGTAATGAATTACAGAAAAATGGATTTGACATAACTAAAGAAAATGTAGATTCAGACACCCGGATTAATCCTGAAGAATTCATTTATTCAATAAATCAATCAACTTCTTTAGTTTCCATTATTCATACTAATAATGAAACCGGATCAGTAAACCAAATTGAAAAAATTTCGCAAATAGTAAAAGCAAAAGGAATATTTTTACATACCGACGCAGTTCAGTGTTTCGGGAAAGCAACAATTAATGTTAATGAATTAGGAGTAGATTCACTTTCGGCTTCAGCGCATAAAATAAACGGGCCAAAAGGAACAGGCTTTTCATTTGTAAAAAGCGGAACTCCGATTACTCCTCTTTTAATCGGAGGATCACAGGAAAGAAACAGACGCGGCGGCACAGAAAACGTAGCAGGGATAGCAGGATTGGCAGAGGCAATTAATATTGCAAAAGGGAAAATGAAAGAAGCAGAGTCTCATGTACTAAATATCAAAGAGAAATTTTTATCCGGTCTTTTGCTAATCGATAGTTCCGGAATAAAAATCAATGGAGGGAATAATGTCTCGCCTTATATATTAAGCGTTACTTTCAAACCTGATTATTATAAAAGCGATTCCGAAGCAATGATGATGTTTTTGGATATAAATGGTGTTGCGGCATCAAACGGCGCAGCATGTACATCTGGGACTTTAAAACCTTCACATGTTATACTCAATTCGGGAGGTTCAATTGAAGATGCAAACGGAACTATTAGATTTTCCTTCGGGATACAAAATAATGAATCGGAAGTTGAATATGCGTTGGATGTTATACAAAAAATGGCAATTAAATTCAGAAGATGATTTCGGACTCCATTCTCAATTTAAAAACGAAAGTAGTTTACTAAGTTTTTCTTTCAATTGTTTCCTATTAACAACAAAATCAATAAATCCGTTTTCCAATTGGAATTCCGATTTCTGAAATCCTTCCGGTAAATCCTTTCCGATTGTCTGTTTAATTACTCGCGGACCGGCAAATCCGATAAGCGCTTTTGGTTCTGCAATTATAATGTCTCCCTGCATAGCAAAACTTGCAGTTACACCACCGGTGGTTGGATTTGTAATAACTGAAATATAAGGTAAATGCGCCTCCGCCAATTTACAGAGACGTGTACTTATTTTTGCTAATTGCATTAATGAATAAGCACTTTCCATCATACGGGCTCCCCCGCTTTGAGAAATTATAATCAATGGTATTTTCTCTTCCTGGGCAATGTCAATACAACGTGCAATTTTTTCTCCTACCACAGCCCCCATACTACCGCCGATAAAACTAAAATCCATACATGCAAAAGCAACTTTCTGATTATTAATTTTACCGGTTCCCGTTTTTACCGCATCATTGAGACCGGACTTCTTAATAGTTGATGCAATTCTTTCATTATACTTTTTTGTGTCGGTGAAATTCAAAGGATCGGTAGATTTCATCTTTTTATCATACTCTTTAAAAGAACCGGAATCCAATAATATTAATATATACTGTTCGCTGCCTATTCTGAAGTGAAAATTACATTTAGAACAACACCAGAGATTCATCTCCAATTGTTTAGTATGAATTATTTCACCGCAATCTTCGCATTTGGACCAGAGACCATCAGGAATATCGGTCTTTATACTGTCTTTTGATATATTTTCCTTTTTCCTGAAAAATGCCATTATTGTTTTTTCTTAGTTATGTTTACCAATAAAGTAATTGTACGATTAGCTTCCGTCGGGTCATTTGAAAACAAAGTGACTGTTCTAGTGAGTTTCCCCTCGCGTTTTGACGTATCAAGATCAATCCGGACATTACTCTTCTCTCCGGGTTTGAGTGTTTTACTACTTAATAAAGCAGCTGTGCATCCGCAGGAAGTTTTCACGTCGCTAATTGTCAGAACCTCTTGTCCGTCATTTCTAAATCCGATATTTGTTTCTACTACTTTACCTTCTTCAACATCACCAAAATCATGCTGTGTCTCCATCAATACAAATTTAGGAGTTTTTACATTGTTTGATAAACCCACGCTCTTATCAACAACAATACCCTTCAATAATAATTTTAATTCCGGCGTTTTCTGATCATCTGTAATTACATAAATAAATTTTTCCTGCTCGCCGAGTCTATTAGCGGAATTAAAAGAAACATTAATATTAGTTTTCTCTCCCGGTTTAAGAAGGGATTTCTCAGGTTTAGCTGCAGTACAACCGCAAGAGGCGCTGACATTTTTAATATTTAATTCAGCATTTCCGGTATTTTGGATTTCGAAATCATGCTTTACTATTTCTCCTGCTACAACTTTACCAAAATCAAAATGATCTACAGGAGCAAAAATTATAGGAGCTGTAGATTGACCTTTCGAACATGCAACTGCTGCAAATATTAAAAATATTTCTAATTTTCTCATTACTTCACCTTCGGGATAAATTTTTTAAAATAATTTGGTTCTAAAAAATCATACTGAAAAGTTAATAAATCCTTTCCAAATAAATAAGTCCATTTTCCAATTGCTGAAGCTCCGGGAAAATTTATGTTTGCTGATGTAGAATTATTATTAACATTTCCTATAACCGCTTCATTCTCTCTAATTAAATTATCAATATAAGGAATACCAACAAGTTTCAGGTCTTCAATAGTTATAATTTTCGAACCGCATTTAGAATATTTTGCAAAATAAACCTCGTCTATATTCGCCTTAACTGCAATATTAAATACGGCTCCTTCAAATAAATAATAAGAAATGTGCAAAGCAAATGCGTTAAATGTCGGGACGGGGATAATTGGAAGATTGTTTCCGAAAGCAATACCTTTTACAGCTGATAGTCCGATCCTTAATCCCGTAAAAGACCCGGGACCCATTGAAACAGCAATGCATTTCAAATTAGCCGTTTCCAAACCGGCATACTTCAACACCGTATCGATCATATCAATTATTTTCTTCGAGTGAATAAATTTCTGCGAATAATTCAGTTCAATAAAATTTTTACAATCCAGCATTATAGCTACGCTGCATAATTCGCCTGAAGTCTCAACTGCCAATATCGGGAATAAATCAGCCATTTCTTTGAATCGTAATATTTCTTGAAAAGTTATTAATAAAGTTAAAATCTATCCGGAAATTTTGTTTTGGTAGAATTTCGGGGAACATATTTGCCCATTCTATAAAAATTATTGCATCTTCCGTAAAATATTCTTCAAAACCTATATCATAAAGTTCTGCTTCTCTTTCAATTCTATAAAAATCAAAATGAATTATTTTATTATTATTTCTATATTCATTAACTATTGCAAAGCTAGGACTTGAAACCGAATCAATACCTAAACAATTACAGACTGCTTTAATAAAAAAGGTCTTCCCTGTTCCTAATTCTCCATTTAATAAAACTATATTTCTACCGGTTAAATGTTTCGCAAATTCCCGTGCAAGAATTTTAGTTTCTTCTTCTGAAGAAACAATACATTGATGCGGAAAATCCATTTATACTTTACTCTCCATGGTAATAACCGGCAATATCATTTCTTCCATTGAAATACCCCCATGTTGAAAACTATCTTTATAATGACTTAAATATTTATGATAGTCTGTCGGATAAACAAAATAATAATCTTCTTTTGATATAATATAACTAATTGTAACACCGCGCTTTGGAAGTTTAAAATCACCGGGATTTTTAATAAATATTGCATGCTTTTCGTCAACTTTTAAATTTCTTCCGAATTTGAATCTTAAATTAGGAGAAGCCTCTTTATCTCCAAGTACTTTTGCACCTCTTAAAGTTCTTATGCTGCCGTGATCCGTAGTTACAATAATTTTTGCATTAGGAATTGTTGCAATTGCTCTGAAGGTATTAAGAAGCGACGAATGTTGAAACCAGCTGTTAGTTAATGATCTGTAGGCCGATTCATCCGGGGCAATTTCTTTTAGAATTTCCGAATCAGATCTGCCATGAGCGATCATATCCAGGAAATTAACAACGACAGCCATAAAATGAGTTTTCTTATGTGACAATACATTCTGCTCAAAAGATCGTCCGACATCCGGATCAATTATTTTAATATACTTCAATTCATTATTAAGAGAAATTTTTCGTCGTGTTAATAAGAGTTGCAGAAGATCCTTTTCATATTTGTTCATGCTGTTTTCATCATCACTCATTGTTGTCCATAAATCAGGATAATGTTTTTCAATTTCTGAAGGAAATAATCCGGCAAATAATGCATTACGTGAATATGGAGTAGCAGTTGGAAGTATTGAATAATAATAATCTTTTTCAATATTAAATAGGTCTGTGAGATTTTGTTCCATAACAAGCCATTGATCAAGACGGAGACAATCAATCACGAAAAAGAAAACCGGTCCTTTTGAATTTTGAAGATGCGGAAAGACATATTTCTCTGCAATTTGTGTGGTTAAAACAGGTGTATTTGTCTCACCTACCGATTCAATCCATGTTTTGTATTTCTTTTCAACATATTTGCAAAATGCCTGGTTGCATTCTTTCTTTTGTTCAGATAATGTTTGTCTTAGTCCGATCTCAGGATGTATATCAAGTTCCATATCCCAATTCACAAGCTTTATATAAATATTAATCCAGTCAACATAATTTAAATCTGTCATCAATAGTCTGGAAATTTCATTAAAATCATTCAGGTAATCTTTTGAAACATATTCAACGGAAATCTTTTTACTTTCAAGAATTTTTTTGCATGCCATTAATACTTGTGATGGAAGAACAGGTTTGATCAAATAATCTTTGATTTTACTTCCGATAGCATCGTGCATCAAAGATTCTTCTTCGCTCTTTGTTATCATCACAACAGGAATATTAGGATTTATTTCCTTTATCTGAGCGAGTGTTTCAAGTCCGCCCATTCCCGCCATCATTTCGTCTAGAAATATAAGATCGAACTGATTATTTTTTACTTCATCAATTGCATCTTCGCCGTTTGTAACCGTATCAACATCATAACCCTTTTCAGTTAGAAAAATTATATGTGAACGTAGGAGTTCAATTTCGTCATCTACCCAGAGAATTTTATTTCTTTTCATATTCATATTAACCTGCCTGTAATTTATTGAATCGAAATTTTAACATCGATACCTGCCTCATTAGTTGTAGAAGTCGGTATTTTTAGACCACTGTTACTTGTCTTTCTATAGAAAAATGATAACAAAACACGTGAACTCATATTATAATTTATTTTGGGTTCAATTACAGTATTTGAGCTTTGATCCTGAGGTACTCCGGCAGATGAAGCGGTCATATCATAAACTGTACTGATCTGTTTTCCCATTGTATATGATAATGAAATTTCAATATCATTTTTCAAAGAAATACCAAGAAATGGAAATTCAAATCCGCTCTTCGAATAAGTTGCCGTAATATTCAAGCTGTTTGTTATTGCTTGTGAAATATTTTGAGTAGAAACCCCTAGCCCATAAGAAGCTCCCGTAGAGTACATTATGTTGCCCTGTATAGTTCCTCCTAATAATTTGTCAAAACTAGCAGTAATTCCTATTAACGGAGAAAACTTATAATCAATTTGTTGAGATTGAATCTCATCTTTACTATCGGTGGGATTGAATATCAAACCTTCTTTATAAGATGAAGTATAGGCGTGATTTATTGATATTCTTTGAGCAAAATTTAAAAATGGATATTTTTCTAAACCTGACCAGGTAAATGACCAGTTAGGGCGGGGAATGTATTTAGCAATATCTCTAAGAATCGGAATTTTGGAAAGAAATGAAAAAGTTTCCATTCCATTCATAAATGCATCAGTGAGATTATTAGTTGAATCTTTATTTTTACTAAACTCTGAATAAACTTTTGATATATTGTTTCCTAAAAAAGGCAATGTTAAGAATGACCTGGAAATTGATTGCGACGAGTTTATATTTTGAACGATACCATCGGTAGAAACATTATAAGTTATTGATTTATCTTTATTCCAACTAACATTCCATGAAATATCCAACTGAGCTCCTTCCCACAAAGGTCTGGATGTTTTTAATTCAACCAGATAATCAGACTTTATATTATCCTGGTAAGTGCCTCCGGGTATTTGAGAACGCGGTCCTATATCATCTGACAGTCCAAGCATAAACATTCTGGATGGACCTTTAGTAGAATCATATTTTATTCCCCAGAAATTATTAAATCCTGTTCCGGTTCCTTTTACGGCAGATCCTGAAAAAGAACCTCCGCGCGATAGATTTATATCGATTTGATCATAGTCAACTAAAAGCCATTTAAATCCGAGTTTAATATATTGTAGAGCAACCTTAATATTATTTGGTTTAAAAACAGAATCCGGTTTTACAATTCTAAGCGAATCGCTTTTAACTTTAGTTGAATCGGCACTCTTTTTTTCAGTTATATTATTTTGTTGAGTTTGGTTGTTAGCAGGTTTATCCTGTCTTTCATCTCTATTACCGCTTCTTCTGCCGCCTGTTTTCACAGCTCCCTGTACTACAGGTTTAGCTGCAGCTGTGCTTGTTAGTGATTTTTCTTCTTTAAACAATGGAGCGAATATTGATTTAAGTTTGACGGATATGCTTGCAGTTATTTTGTTGGAATAACCTGCTATTCTACCCAGATCTCCCTGAGTTACATTATTCTGCCAATCATATGCAGCCGAGTAACTTGTACTTAATGTTATAAATCTATTGATATCCCAAATCGAAGGAAGTTTTGGAGTCGCTCTCAAATCCAAATTCTGACGGTAACTTAGATCTTTTCCGAATAAATTCCCGCCGAATATTGCGCGCCAAATTTGACCTTCAGGTCTGTCAACCAACGTCTTAATTCCACCAACATTAACCGAATCTGTCAATAAGCTAGCCAGTGAAGAAGAGATATCAAAACTGAAATTAGCGGCAATATTTAAAAATCCGCCGTCGGTTAAAATCCAGTTTAATCCCGCGCCTCTTGAAGCGGTAAAGTCACGTGATATTATAGGTGCTGGTGTTTTTGATGTATCACTTACCGGTCTATACTGCGTTAAAGATCTATTTCTTTTTGCTGATATATAGGCATTAATTGTCTGGGGAGCATAATTAATTTTTTCATCACGATAATCTGAAAAAGTATCAAATAAACTTCCAATAATTGGAATATCCGCAGGTTTGAAAAATAGATCCTTGCTTAGAGTTATATTATAATTCATTTTTGTACTCCATTGCCAGTTCTGTGAAGATGTTGTAGTAGGGTCAGATCCTGAAGATTTGTTATAGTCGAAGGCAAAAGACAGACTGTTAAATGTATCTTTTATATACCAAACATCTGTAGGTATTTTTATTTTAATATTTGGAAGCGCATATGTTTCTGATACACTATTTGTTTCTGCGGCTGTTTCAATAGCTGCAACCTGTCTATCAATTTCAGCCGGACTCACTTTTTGTTCGGTTAAACTTTGTCTTAATTGACTTTGAGCTGCTGAAATTTTTATATCCGTACTTGGAATATACAAAGGTTTAGAGGAAGTTACAGTTCTAGAATATGCAAAGTCCAAACTGCTGCCCGGTAAATTAAACGGGATCAATTTCATAACATCAAGATTGACAGATAAATTCCAACTCAACGCATCTATTCTATTTCCATACCGGTCGGCAAGGAGGTGAAAGTAAGGATTTTTCTTACTTATATTAAAGTTCACCTTCATCAAATCGGCTAGCTGAATTGTGCTGCTTGCAGAATAAGCCCACCCGGGAGTTTGGTCTGCTTCCAGAACCCTTAATTCATCAATCCAAATACTGCCGCTAACACTTTGACTTGTTCCAACATTTTTAGGATTTCTGATACCTATTAATAAATAGGAAACCGTTGTTAAACTAGGTTTACCTCTTATACCGTAGTGGGTAGAATCACCAATTTTTCTTACCGGATATATTTGGTTCAGCAATGAATCCGGTCTCAATTGCTTCAATGCTGTTAAGTCGGAAAAATTAATAGTTACTTCATTCCAATTCTTTTTAACCGGCTGACGGTATTCATAAAAATTAGTAGAATCAGTACCAAAACGGAAATATATTTCACTTGAATAATTACTATTGGAAGTATAATGAGATACTTGTCCCGCTGCGTCATTTAAATCACCGTGAATAGAAAATTTTAATGTTTTATAGTTAAATACATCTATCGCACTCAACATTGAACGCATTACTTCTCTATAATCTCCATCGGCTAGCTTATTAACCATCAGATTGAGTGACTGTTCGTTTTTGTAAATTGTATAATTCGGCTGTGTTTTATCCAACTCCTGGTTCAATCCGGGAGGGAGGACATAGGAAGGATCATCCTGAACACTAATTGTGGAAACTGTTAATACACTATCGTTAAGATCCAATTGCTGGGCTGGGTGGTGATTTACATTTTTATCAAGATTTTTCTGCCATTGATTTCCAACAAGATTCATTTCAGCAATTCTTATATGCATTGTACTGTCAGGTATACCGGTGAACCACATACGTAAAAATTCAACATTTGACATACTTGGATGTCCGAAAGTAGAAGATGTATCTTTTAGAGGAACTCTAAACAAAAACCAACCGCCGCCGCTAGCTGGTCCCTGAATAAAATTTCTTGGATCGGTACTAGCATAATTAGTGTTTATAGGAATATCATAACGGAAATAACTATTAAGGCGATCAAGGTTGAAGTTTCGGTTAAGATCCTCAGTATCAGGCAATTTTCCAAGATCATTGTTCTGCAGATTACCTTCTGTACCGTTTATTTGAGAATAATCAGTGTTTATTCCAACAGGCAGTTGGAGTGAATAATTATCATGTGACGGATCCTGATTAGTAGAAGAATATCCGGGTTCATCTCTATCGAATTTACCATCAAGACCGGTATCTTCACCGTCATCAACTAAACTGTTATTATTTTTATCCTCAGTATCAAGCACTCCGTTAGGGATTACATCTTCGCTTATTTCACCGAGATCAACATGCATTACTAGATTATTAGGAACCCTGTCAAGTCTTGCCCAAAATTCAATAAATCCGATATTTTCCGTAAGAAGATTATTAGCATTTGAAGATAAAACTTTCATTATACCGCCCCAGCTTAACTCAGGACTGCTGCGGCTAACCTTTGGCCACCAATTGTAAGCGCCAGGTTTTGTAGGATCAAACTGAATATCAAGTGCTGTTATTAAATCAGCTCCCGGAGCAGCTTGTTTTCTTTTATCATATATATCTATAATCTTTACAGTCTGAAAATTGTCATTATACCACCATGTTTTTCCTTTATAATTCATTTTGCTATTATGGCTTGTATCTTCTGACAGACGCATATTTTCAAGAGAAGGTGAAATATTATTTGGAATGCTTATATCGTGCCATGAACCATAATTCAAACCAACCGGAATAGTTAATTTAGTGCCTTCAAAATCATCCACGTAAGCTACACTTTTACTGTTGTCTGTAGACATTGTACTTGTTTTAGTATTCGGATTTGGATTTATATAAGCCCATTCGCTGTTGAGAATTATACTTGACGGTGCACTTGTAGAAACTATATTATTCAGAGCTTTTGTTAAAAACGGCAAATCTGATTTCGTTTTGAAATCAAGTCCATAAATTTGATTATTTATAGGTTCCTCACCAATTCTAACTTTATCACTTAATGTTTGCTGATTTAGATTCAAATATGAGAATCCAAGTGAAGTCTCTTTATTAAACTCATACAGCCCTCTGAATCCAAGAAGTGTTTTTGAAGCCATCGCGAATAAATCATTCTTCTCATAACCGATTTTCAAATCAGCTCCTGCAACCAGAGCTTCGGGTTTTTTAATAATAACCTGTCCAATATTATAATCTACTAAATAATCAGTACCTTCGGTAAGTTTATTACCGTTCAGTGTAACTTTCACCGAAGCAGGCACAACATTAAAACCGATGTCGTATTTATCCGACATCACTACAGCCCCGCTTGATTGGATACTGATTATAAATTTATCATGCGCATTATCCTGAGATGCGAAAACGGCAGCAGTATCGTAAACCGCATTATATTTATAAGCAGAAAGACCTGCGGGGATATTACTGCCGAAAGGATAAAGAACAGGAAAAATTATTTCACCGCTTGCCGAGAAAATTGTTTTACCTTCAAAAAAATCAAATAGTCCATCTGATTGTTTTGTAGAAGTTCCGGCGCTAAATAAATCAAGTCCAAATGCAGGTAAAAGTTTTATACCACTCAAAATATCCTGCGGCGTACTTCCGTCTATTGCATACATTATGTCACAATTAAAACCGTCGGATTTGATATTCTGCATTTTTGCATAATATATATTTCTTAACTGAAGCTTCCATGCAGATTTATAAGTAGGATTTAGATTTCTCGGTTTAATCAGTTTTAAGACTCTATTTCCTTTATTAGGAATATTTGTATTGGATAACAACTGACCGTAATATTGTTCAGCGCCTGTAACGCCGCTAACATACGCAACGGCTATCTGGTCCTGATCCTGAACTGCAGTCTTAAAACTTATATATCCTGTTTCTGGATGCAGCACATAATCAGTATTGGGATCTAGCTTTTTCCATCTGTCGTTAATATCATTTGAACCAACTACTGTAGGAGCATTGGGATCACTTAATGCAGATGAATAGGCGTCCGAGTTGGAAAGTATAGTTCCCAAATCTACATAAGCATTGGCTCTAATTTCATTGGGGTCAGGCGTTAGAGTACTAATTGTTTTCCATACTTCAATTTGGTTAATGTGAACATTTGGATCAACAATCGGAGTAGCATTGCCGTAATATTTATTAAAATAATTTCTAGCTGAGGATGTATCGGCATAAATTGCATCAACAAAAAAATGGTTAGTCGAATATTCATAAGCATGGATTTGTATACTGTTCGATTTAGTTCCGCCGCTTATTGTAAGTTCCTGTGATTCGCCTTTCTTTTGAGATGCAAATGCAATTAAACTGAAAGGCCCGACTTTGAATGCAGCTTTGATTCCAAATAATGCATCGCTTCCGCCGACAAGTGGCGATGTTTGAAGAGACACATTTCCTCCTTCAACACTTTGAACAATTTCATCATCATATCCGGTATATTTAATCTTCAATTGATTTTCATATTGAAATGTACGCTCGGTATTCCAGTCGGCTTTTATATTAAGTTTATCACCGATTGTTCCGTCCAGATTAATCTGAACTTGTTGCCGGAAATCAGGTTCATTTTGTGTATTCCCGAGTAAAGAAGTTGTAGCGCCCTCAGTTTTAACATTTTTCCATGCGCCATGAATATCAACCTGTCCGCCTATTTTAAGATTTATACCCGGAGTGCCGAAAATACTAAGCAGCGGTAAACTCGGAAGCGGAATTACTATATTAGTTAAGTCAGTCATTACCTGACTAAGATCTCTTTTACCCAATTTGAGTTTATATTCATGAGCCTTTTCCTGCCAGCTATCTTTTTCTATTGCGTCCAACCGGGCTTGAACGTAATCATCAAACGGCAGTTCAAGAAATATCTTATTTGGTTTTCCACCAATCAAATCTTTAATAACCACATTCTTACCGGTCGTATCAATATTAATAGACCGGCTATAATATGCATCCGACGTCCGTGTAAAGAAACTTGAGGATCTTTTTAATCGAAGTTGTACATACGGATTATCTTCACGGTGATATCTGAAATATTTCAAGCGAGCGGTAGAATCCTTCGATGCAAGTTCAATAACTTTCAAAGAATCCTGTTTGAACTTTAGTTTCAGTGAGTCGGATTTAGACAATTTTATTTTAATTGAATCCTTAGCGAGGGGCTTAATTAATTTCTTCCCTAAATCCGGCGCAAGCTTAAGTAATTTTTTCCCTGAATCCGGAGGGAGAGTAATTAATTTCTTTCCTGAATCAGGAGAGAGCTTAAGTAATTTTTTTCCTGAATCCGGCGCAAACTTAAGTAATTTTTTTCCTGAATCCGGAGCAAGCTTAAGTAATTTTTTCCCTGAATC
>Ga0182027_10006752_pt1 | contig 17096 bp, 14 predicted proteins | sample 712E1DmetaG_FD_121300 | JGI IMG/M metagenome (GOLD analysis project Ga0182027, IMG submission 121300) | Permafrost microbial communities from Stordalen Mire, Sweden - 712E1D metaG (Illumina Assembly) | ecosystem: Environmental > Terrestrial > Soil > Wetlands > Permafrost | place: Sweden... | reverse complement strand
TGCATAATCTGCGGCGCCATAGATGTAAACAGCCTGGTCCGGCCCGCCATGATGTTTCTCGCTGGCAATGAAATCGTGCTTGATTGCAAGTGTGCGGATTTGGACGGGTTCCCGGGTTGAAAGTTTATAGATACCCGTCGTTTCCAACTCGTTCCCTTTTTGCTGGGTCCGCTTTTGCCCGATATTTACACTGAGTAATTGCATACCGTTATCTGCCGTTTTTCAAGCTGACTTATTTACCTGTAATACACCTGTGATATATATGAAGGACGAAAAACATTATAGCACTTGCCCCGTCATATTTTCATTAACCTACCCCTTCGTCCGGTTGTCAGGCCGTTCAAACAGGGGCAGAATTATCAAACACCGGGTAGAACCCAAACTTTAGAGACCCCTCCTCTACCCTCTGCTCATTATCTTCTGTTCTATAATCTCTATTTCCTAATTCTCAGGAGACTTGTTTATGTTTCACGGTAGCGGTTTTTGGAGTTATTTGCGGTCGGGCGACCAGAAGCCCAAAGTGACGCGCGATTTGCTGTTGCGCGTCCTGGCCTATGCACGGCCTTATTGGAATCAGATCGGCGGAATGCTGGTCATGATCCTGCTCAGCGCAGGGGTCAGCCTGGTCTCACCGCTCATCTTCCGCAACCTGATCGACCAGGTGCTGCCTCAGAAGGATATGGGCCGGCTGGTCATCCTGGCGATTGCCCTGATGGTGCTGCCCATCTTCAACGGTCTGCTCGGTGTTATCCAACGGCGGTTGAACGCGGCCGTCGGCGAAGGCGTAATCTTCGACTTGCGTGTGGCGCTGTTCGGCCGCCTGCAGCGCATGAGCCTGCGTTTCTTCACGAACACAAAATCCGGCGAGTTGATGAGCCGCCTTAACAACGACGTGGTCGACGCGCAGAACGCCATCAGCAACACCATCGTCAATATTATTACCAACATCGTCGAGGCAGTTGCCATCCTGGCCGTGATGCTCACGCTTGAATGGCGGTTGACCATTGTCAGCGTGCTGATCCTGCCACTGTTCATCCTTGCCGCCCAGAAATTGGGCACCACCCTGCGCGACACCGCCCGCCAGGCCATGGATTTGAACGCTAAAATGAACGCCCACATGAACGAGACTCTTAACATTGGCGGCGCGCTGCTGGTCAAGTTGTTTGGCCGCATGGATGAAGAAACCGATCGCTTCCGCCGGCGCTCGGCGGACGTGCGCGACATCGGTATCCGCCGTGCCGTGCTCGGTTCGACCTTTTTTATGATCCTCGGCCTGGTCAGTGCGGTCGGCACCGCGCTGGTTTATGGGCTGGGCGGATACTTTGTCATTACCGGGTCGTTCACCATCGGCACCATCGTGGCGTTCGGCTCCTATCTCGGCCAGCTATATGGCGCGCTGCAGGGGCTGGCCAGTGCGCCGGTGGACTTCTCTACTTCGATGGTCAGCTTCGAGCGGGTCTTCGAGGTGTTAGACCTGCCGCACGACATCGTCGAAAAGAAAGACGCGCTGCCCCTGCCGGCTGTTAATGGTGAATTGATCTTTGATAACGTCAAATTCACGTACAAAGTGGACGAGAATAAATTATTGAAGGACGTTAAACGCTACGGGCGCCTGATGGATGTCGAAGCAGTTTTCTCTTCGGGTGAAAAAGGAAAAGAGGAGAAGGGAAATAGGAGCGGGCTTGAAGTAGAGACCGGGAATCATACCTCGCAGGCCCGCGAAGTGGCGCTGGAATCCATCTCGTTCCGGGCCGCGCCCGGCCAGCTCGTTGCCCTGGTCGGGCCTTCAGGCGCGGGCAAGACCACCCTGACCTATCTCATCCCGCGGCTGTATGACCCGACCGGCGGGCGCATCCTGATGGATGGGCATGACCTGCGCGACGTGACGCTCGAATCACTCGCCGACGCGATCGGCATGGTGACCCAGGAGACCTACCTGTTCCACGACACCATCCGCACCAATTTGGTCTATGCGCGGCCCGATGCCCGGCAGGATGAAGTGGAGGCCGCGGCACGCGCCGCGAACATTCAGCAGTTCATCATGGACCTGCCGCAGCGTTACGACACGGTCGTGGGCGAACGCGGCTACCGTCTGAGCGGCGGGGAAAAACAGCGCATCGCACTGGCACGCGTCATCTTGAAGGACCCGCGCATCCTGGTGCTCGACGAAGCAACCAGCTCGCTCGACAGCGAATCCGAATCCCTGATCCAGGATGCGTTGAAGCGCGTCATGGCGGGACGCACAAGCATCGTGATCGCGCATCGCCTGAGCACGATCCTGGCCGCGGACCTGATCCTGGTGATGGATCGGGGACAGATCGTCGAACGCGGCACACACGCCGAACTGCTCGCGCACGCCGGGTTATACAGCCAGTTGTATGAGACACAGTTCAACCGGGACAGGGTTCCAAATCCTTGACCTTTCCCTGGTTTCCAGCGGGGTTCTCATCGATGTGATATTTATCTATTTCTTATGTCGTCACAGCTAATTTTAATATTTCAAGAGTAGGATTGCCGCCGTTGCATGGAGGCAATATGAAACGTCTGACATTTATATCTCTTCTGATTGGTTCTGCGTTAATGCTCTCGGCTTGCGGTCTGCATACCGGCCTGGGCAGCTTGCTAAACCCGGGAAAATCCACACCGAATGCTAATGGGACACCTGCGAAACACGTCAAAGCGACGCACACACCGCCCTCACCGGATAGCATAAGCATCACTGCAAAAGGGTTCAATCCTGACACCCTGACGGTCAAAACCGGTGCCACCGTGACATGGTCGAATGCCACCAAGGATCCGCAAAGCTTCACTTCGGATACCGCCAACCTGTTCGATAGCGGCTCGGTCGCTGCCGGCGCCACGTATACATACACCTTTACGCAGGCCGGTACGTTTACCTATCACTCCACCATTACGCCCACCTTGACTGGCACAGTCATTGTAACGCCCTGATATTTTTTTGGAAATCTTGAGCCCTCCCAACAATGGGAGGGCTTGTGCATTTAATAACCCAACGCACGACTCCAGGTATATTTTCTAACCCCTGCTTAATCTTTCAATAATCCAAACGTTGTCAGAGGCACGTACTCCTCTTTGAAGGTCAAACAACAACCAAATCAAAGGAGAGAGAAACATGAAATCAAAATATCTGATTTTCACTTTACTGGTCGCACTGGCTATCCTGGTTAGTGCCTGTGGCACGCAAGCCACTCCTACACAAGCGCCTGCTCCAACAGCAGCACCGGTTACTCAAGCAGCAGCAACCGCTGCTCAAGCACCGGCCGCTGCAACACCCTCCGGCCCGGCCATGGTAAATATCGGCACGAATGGCAAGCTCGGCGCGATCCTGGTCGACGATAAGGGCATGACGTTATACTTATATACAAAGGATACGCCCAACACTAGCACTTGTTATGACAAGTGTGCCACCGCTTGGCCGGCTTTGCTCACGAATGGCAATGCAGTCGGCAGCAGCGGTGTGGATGCCAGCAAGTTTGGCACCACCACCCGCACCGATGGGACCATACAGGTTACCTATAACGGTTGGCCGCTTTATTATTTCGCCAAGGACAAACAGCCCGGCGACGTAACGGGTCAGGGCGTCGGCTCCGTTTGGTATTTGGTTTCTACAACGGGGGATGCAGTAAAATAATAGAAGTATCCTTTGCTGTTCTTTCCGGCTCCTCCTCGCGGACGAGGGGGAGCCTTTAAGTTAATAACTCTCCTTACGCAAAACGCCCGGCAGGTTTCTTATCTCCAAGCTGGTCACGGGGTTTAAACTGCAGGACGGTAATAACATCAGTTAATAATGATTTACGATGGAATTTATGGCAATTGTCGTCTTCAAATATTCTTGCCGGGTGACCCTGATTTAGTTATACTTGGCAAATGCCTACGACAAAAATTGGACGTTACGAGATCAAGTCAGAATTGGGTCGCGGCGGTATGGCAACGGTTTATCGCGCCTACGATCCAAGTTTCGAACGTGAAGTTGCCATCAAGGTGCTCCCGCGCGAATTGCTGCATGACCCTCAATTCCGTGAGCGCTTCAAACGCGAGATCAAAACCATTGCAGCGCTGGAGCATCCGGCCATTGTGCCCGTCTACGATGTGGGTGAGGAAGACGGCGTGCCCTATTTCGTCATGCGCTATATGCCAGGCGGGTCGCTTTCGAACTGGATAGAAAAAGGTAAATTCTCACTGCAGGATGCCGCCCACATCATTGAAAGACTGGCTTCCGCCCTGGCATATGCACACAAGAACGGCATCGTCCACCGTGACCTCAAGCCCGACAATATTCTCTTTGACAACAACGGCGATCCGTTCATCTCCGATTTCGGCGTGGCCAAACTCACCGATTCCGTTACGAACATGACCGGCAGCGGTATTATCGGCACTCCGGCCTATATGAGTCCGGAACAAGCCCAAGGCGAGCCCGTTGACAATCGCAGCGACATCTACGGCCTTGGCGTGATCATATTCCAGATGTTGAGCGGCAAACAGCCTTACAATGCCACGACGCCCATGGGTGTCGCCGTCAAACACATCACGGAACCTGTCCCGGAGATTTTGAAGGTTAACCCCGCCTTGCCCCCGGCAGCCGACACTATTATCAAAACGGCGATGGCAAAGAACCGGGATAATCGCTATCCCACTGCGACTGCCCTATCGCAAGCCATGAACAAGGTCGCCTTTGATAATCAAGGAAAATCTTTCTCCCGGTCTGGGGCAGACACGTCAGCCTCACGCGGCAGCAAACTCGGCTTTATTATAGGAGGCGTTATTCTCCTTATAGTTGTTCTGGCGGCCGGCTTTCTATTTAGAAATAAATTATTCAGTCCAACAATTGCCCCTATACTCATCCAGGCATCTACGACTTCAACATTAACCCAGGTTCCCCAAGCCTCTTCTACTTCTACGCTGATCCCCGCGACTTCAACAGCCGCTTCTACAAAAGCACCTGCTTCCACAGTGTCGGCGTTGCTCGCACCTGTTTGTAAGCCGGCCGTCCTGGCTCAATTTCCAACCCCCGTGATCGCTGTGTTTAATAGGGGCTGCACTAAAAAATTACCCTACACAGTCCTCACGATCCCTCAAGGCTCTACTTTTGAATCGCTATCTCCCGATCTTACCTGCACCGCTTTGGGCTCGCTAGGCGCCAACTTGGAGATTTCCTGCGCTGGAACACAACCTTTTTCCTATAACATCAAAGTATGCAGCCCGGCTCCTACGCCTCTGGCAAGCATTTCCGGCGGAAAGTGTCTGCCGGGTACGAACTACGATTCCGCAAACCAGTGCTGTGCTGCACCAGACCAGGAATCCGGCTGTACGACCTTTAAAGTTGATCTACGCACCTGCTCATCATAACCAGATGAAGTTCAAAGACAAACCAGGCACCTTCGGATGCCTGGTTTGTCTTTAACTCAATCCGTAGCTACTCACAGCCCCGTGTATATCCTTTTTTCCGCAGGTGCAGGTGATCTGGCTTGCGTGCGCGGAATTCTTTGTCCCAGGCTGAAAGTCGAAGATGCCGCAGATGGCGAGCGCTTTCCTCGCCAAAAGGCCTGAGTAGTTACCTCAATCCATAAATCCATCCAAATCGGTGATGATACAATAATCTCATGGGTACTCTCTATCTCGTCGCAACGCCGATCGGGAACCTGGAAGACATGAGTCCGCGCGCCGTACGGATTCTGCGCGAGGCGCAGTTGATCGCAGCGGAGGATACCCGTCAGACCCAAAAATTGCTCACCCACTTCGACATTCACACCCCCCTCACCAGTTATTTCGAACACAACAAATTGAGCAAACTCGAGGCCGTCCTGGGAAAATTACTGGAGGGCGACGTGGCTCTTGTTTCCGATGCGGGCACACCCGCCCTCAACGATCCCGGCTATGAGCTTGTGCGTGCCGCCGTCATGGCGGGACACCGTGTCAGCCCCGTGCCCGGACCCACTTCTCCGGTTGCGGCGCTCACTGTCTCCGGGCTTCCCACCGACGCTTTCCTCTACCTCGGGTACCTGCCAAGGAAATCGGCAGAAAGAAAAAAAGTTATTAAGCAGGTGGCCAGTCTGCCCTACACATTGGTCTTCCTAGAAACGCCTCACCGTTTGCTCGATTCATTGGAAGATTTGGAAGCCATTCTCGGCGACCGTCAAATCGCCCTCGCCCGCGAACTGACCAAGCTTCACGAGGAGGTCTGGCGCGGAAAGCCGGGCGACGCGCGCCGGTATTTCAAATCACCGCGCGGTGAATTTGTGCTGGTGGTGGCGGGAAAGATGAAAGAGGGGGAAGAAAAGTGGACAGAAAAAAAATTACTGGCTGCCATTCGGAGGGAGATAAAAGCTGGCGGATCGCCTTCAGCCGTGGCCGCAAAACTTGCCATAGAATCAGGCTGGCCGCGGCGTGACATCTATAAATTGACGGCACAGCGAGACTGATTATTCATCCCAAATTTACGAGCTTGCCCGGATCTCCCGAATAACAATTGCAATGACTCGCATCTTTCTTATCCTGTCTCTCTTTTCCTTGATCATCGCGGGATGTGGAAAAACATCCCCCGCCGCGACCCAGGTTGTTCCTATATCGCCAAGCTCGAGGCCCGCTTCCACTGCCATTCCTTCGCCTGTCGCCGGAACCTTATACGTCAACCCTGCCATAGACATGGGCCCGATCAGTCCCTACCTGTATGGCTCCAATTACGGTCCCTGGACTGCCATCCCGTTCACCATGCTTCAGAGCGCCTTTGATTCGGGCATCACCATCCTGCGCTTTCCGGCCGGGTCGTGGGGCGATCAAAACGATATCCAGCCGTATCAAATTGACACGTTCATGGGCATCCTGCAAAAGATGGGTGGGACGGCGCTCATCGATGTCCGCCTGGAAAACGGCACACCTCAGAAAGCTGCCGACATGGTGCGTTATGTCAATATGGAAAAGAAATATAACGTCCGTTATTGGGCAATCGGCAACGAACCAACCTTATATACTGCCGCCTTGCATTCCAATTATGATACGCCGCAGTTCAACAAAGACTGGCGCGCCATCGCCCAGGCGATGAAGGCTGTCGACCCGTCCATTCAGTTGATTGGGCCGGAACTGCATCAGTTCACGGACCAGGAAAGTCAGAACCCCAGGGATTCCGCTGGCCGCGATTGGATGACCGAGTTTCTTAAAGCCAACGGCGATCTGGTTGACGTCGTCTTGTTCCATCGCTATCCATTCCCGCTCAACAACTCCGCTCCTCCCGTCACCCTGGATGAGCTTCATCAAAATGTATATCAATGGGATAAGATCGTTGCCTATTTACGGGCCTTAATTCACCGGACCACAGGTCGTGACCTGCCCATTGCAGTCACAGAGTTCAATTCACATTACAGCATGGTGACCCATGGCCCGGCTACGCCCGATTCACATTACAACGCCATCTGGCTGGCCGATATAATAGGGCGGTTGCTGCGCAACCGCGTGTTTATGGCCAATCAATGGATGCTTACATCCCTGGGCGGTCAAGGCGGCTGGGGCCTGATCGCTTATGGAGAATTGCGTCCCAGTTACTATGTCTATCAGCTCTATAAATTGTTTGGCAGTGAACAGGTTTATTCATCGTCCGACGACCCCGACCTGGACATTTTTTCAGCCACACGTCCTGATGGTACCATAACCGTCATGGTCATAAACCTGTCGCTTGAAGATAAGACAAAGCCCATTCGTATCGAGGGCTTGTCAAAGGCACAGGCGGAGGACCGGTTATTTGATCCAACACACAATGCAGAAGATATCGGCGCAGTAGATTTAGCGAACAGGGTTGCCTTCCCCGCCCAGTCTATGACACTTCTAACCATCCAACCCTGAGCTTGACTTTATCCACAAAGAACTTATCGAATGGGGAATTCGAAAAAATCTCCTTTCATCTCCGTTTACATCGTGCTTACGGTATCTCCGGTGAATTTCCCCTCAATAAACACTCTTAAGGCGGCCAAAACGGATAATCGCTGATATTAACCACAACCAAACCCGGTAACTTTTTAAGGAAGGCGTATATTGACACTTCATTTTGATTGTGAAATAATGTAACTGGTTACTGTAACCGGTTACACAAAAATTACATAAAAACATCATTTATGACGCGTCGATCATCCTCCATCACAATCCGTGAGGTTGCCAAGCAAGCGGGTGTTTCCGTGGCAACGGTCAGTCGCTATATTAATCGGAACACTCCGGTCTCCGTTGAAGTTTCCGGGCGGCTCGAGCAGGTGATGACCGACTTGAAATACGCCCCGCATGCCGCGGCACGCCATTTAGCCTCCCGCAAAACACATGTCGTCGGTCTCATGTTGACCAACATCCATAACGATTTCTATGTTCCCCTCTTAAATGGAGTGGAGTCTGTCATCCGTGAAAAGGATTACAACCTGTTGGTGGCAACGTATCAATCCGACGATCATGGTAATAAACTTCCCCCGATTGGTCCACACAATACAGACGGCTTGATCATTTATGCGGATAGTTTGGGCGATGACGAGATGGCCTCTTTACATGCCAGCGGCTTTCCCATGGTATTAATTCATCGTACCCCGCCTGCCTCTCTGCCCATTCCCAGCGTCACCATTGAAAACAAGGCTGCCACCTACAAATTGGTCGAACACCTGATTGTCCATCACCAAAAACGGCGAATATTATTGATGCGCGGCCGCGCACATCAGGAAGATTCTTATTGGCGCGAAACCGGCTATAAGTCCGCGCTCGAAGCGAACGGGATCCCCTTCGACCCCAAACTGGTGCTGGCCGGGGAGTTCGAACGCGAAGTCGCCTACCAATCCCTGACCCAGTTTTTAGGGAATGAAAAGCACGTCGCGTTCGACGCCGTCTTCGCGGGTAACGATGATGCCGCCATCGGCGTTATTAAAGCCCTCCAGGATAACGGGTACCGTATCCCCGAAGACATTTCAGTTGTGGGGTTTGATGATTTGCGTCTTTCAGGCTTTCTCACCCCTCCTCTTACCACCGTCCGCGCCCCCACGGAAGAAGTTGGCCGTATTGCGGCAGAGCGATTGTTTGGCCTGATCGATGAACAGCATTTATCCGGCATGACGGTTCTTCCCACCGAATTGATCATCCGTAGGTCATGTGGCTGTCATGATTAATGTGACCTTTAATTATCAAAGGAGGTGAAGTCCCCCCACAAAAACCCCTGTACCATCGTTCCTGTCGTATTAAAAATCCGAATTCTAGCACGAGGAGAAAATTCACCATGAATAAGAAACTATTTATCTTGACCGCGTTGATCATTGCTGCATCGATGATCCTCGCGTCCTGCGGATCGCCTGCCACTGCTACCCAGGCTCCCGCAGCCCCTGCCGCCACAGAAGCCCCCGCTGCAACTACAGCTCCTGCTGGCGCCACCGCCACTGTGGCTCCGACCGCTAATCCAACAGCGACGGCTTTCCCTGTTGCTGCATGCGCAAGCGGTAAGATTTGTGTACGCTGGTATATTGGCCTCGGCACCGGCACCGCGGCAGTTCAGATCCCAGTCGAGCAGGAAGTTGTATCTGATTACAACGCCTCGCAGGATAAGATCCAGTTGATCCTTGAAATCGTCCCCAATGCTTCCGCAGTCGACGTGCTCAATACTGAGATCGCCTCCGGCAACGGACCCGATATCATCGGCCCCGTGGGTTTCACCGGTTCGAACTCCTTCCATGGCCAATGGCTTGACCTGAAGAGCTACATTGCCAAGGTTGACACCACCATGTTCGATCCGACCCTATTGAAATTGTTCGAGACCTCCGAAGGCCAGGTTGGCCTGCCCTTCGCTGTCTACCCCTCAGCCATTTTCTTTAACAAGGCCATCTTCGATAGCGCCGGCTACAGCTATCCGCCCGCTAAATACGGTGACCAGTACAAGATGCCCGATGGCACGATGGTTGACTGGAGCTGGGACACGGTGGCGAAAGTCGCCGAGGCGCTCACCACTGATAAAGCCGGTAACAACTCCACGGAAGCCAGCTTCGACAAGACCAACATCGTGAATTATGGTTACACTTGGGGCTTCGAGAACCACGTGAACTATGTTGGGTCTTTCTTCGGAGGCGGCTCTTTGGTGGCTGCTGACGGCAAGACTGCCCAGTTACCCGATGCCTGGAAAGCTGCCTGGCAGTGGACCTGGAACGGTCTCTGGGGCCCCAATCCCTACATCCCCAACAACAATTACGAGCAGAGCCTCAACAACGGCGCCAATCCCTTCGATGGCAACCATGTGGCCATGATCGATAGCCCCATGTGGTATACGTGCTGCATGACCCATGTTACATCGGATGGCTCCGATAAATCTCCGGCAGACTGGGAGATTGGCGCCATGCCGACCTATAACGGTAAGGTTGGTGGCCGTATCGATGCCGATACTTTCCGCATCTGGAAAGGCTCCAAGAATCCGCAGGCAGCCTTCGATACCATGTATTATCTCGAGACCACCGGCGTCGATAAGCTGATCATCGGCTCAGCAGCCGAACCGGCTCCTTACGGCGCGATCCCTGCCGCCAAAGATAAATTCGCAGCCTGGCTGGCCGCCAAGCAGGTTACATTCCCCGCTGTTAAGAACTGGCAGCTGCTATCCGACGGCCTGGGCTATCCGGATATCCCCAGCGCTGAGACTTATACCCCCAGTTACACCGAGGGTTGGGCTCGCGGCAAGACTTTCTACAGTCTGTTGCTCTCTCAGAATATTGACCTCACAAAAGAGGAAGCGACTTTCCTGACCGACATGCAGGCCATCTTCGCTAAACAACAGTAAAGTATTTCCATCGTAATAAGGCGGGCCAGTAGTCATACTGGCCCGCCTATTATGTCTGTGCCACAGGTTTTGTCATTCTGAGTAGAGCGAAGAGTACAATTTTATATGGACGCGGAGATACTTCGCTTCATTCAACATGACACAACCATTTTATAAATATCCTTAAGGAGTGTACGGTTATGGAGACTCTGACCAAACTTCCGAAATTAGGCTCTACCGAATCGATCCGCGACATGGGCCCCCTGGCCAGACGCGAGTTTCGTAACGGCTTGGTGTTCCTGTCGCCGTGGATCATCGGCTTCCTGGCCTTCACGTTGATACCCATGCTGGCCACGTTTGTGTTTTCTTTTATGAACCTCAAGCTTACCGATAATCCTTTTGATGCATCGAAGTTTATTGGCTTCAAAAATTATGTCACGATGTTCAAAGACTCACAGATTTGGAATACGCGGCCCGATTCGACACCAGGCGCTTTGTGGGTAACGATCCGTTATGGGCTGATTGCACTTCCGGTGGGGTTGCTGGTGCCGATGGGGATTGCCCTCCTGGTGAATAACGCTGACCTTAAAGGACATTCTTTCTTCCGCTCCATGTTCTACATGCCCTATATCGTACCTTTTATTGCCGCTATCTTCCTGTGGGCTGGTGTGCTCAACCCTGAATTCGGTTGGGTGAACGGTATTCTATCGGCCTTGGGAGTGCCGAGAGCCAGTCTTCCGGGTTGGGCGAATGATATCAACTGGGTCTATCCGGCATATGTCCTCTTCGGCATATGGGGGATCGGCAATGCGATGTTGACCATGGTCGCAGGGATGCAGGCCGTGCCCACCGATCTTTACGACGCTGCCAAAGTCGACGGCGCCGGTGCTGTTGCCAGGTTTATATATGTCACCTTCCCGATGATCTCACCGGTGATGTTCTATAACCTGGTATTAATCGTTGTAGGCCTGTTCCAGTATTTTCTTGTACCACTGGCGTTGAACCAGGGTACCGGTTTCCCCGGGGGGTCAACGATCTTCTATAACCTGTACTTGTATAAGACATTCTTCGTGTTTGGGAACATGTCCTACGGTTCGACATTGGCCTGGACGTTGTTTATCATAATCCTGATCGTGACGGTCGCTCTGTTCGCGACAGCCCGTTACTGGGTTTATTATGCGGGCGAGAAGCAATAAAGGAGGCCGGAGTGAGTGCTAACGCTGCCTTACAAAAGAAATCGAATATAAAAGTCGGCCCCCGTCTGGGTTGGACGAAATTCATAAAAAAGGCAAACCCGGTATTTGTCACGGTGTTCACGACAGCTTTACTGGCTCTTTTCCTGATGCCATTCCTGTATATGATCTTCACCTCCCTGAAGAATCAAACCCAGATCGCTACGACGGGCGCACCGATCTGGCCGGCAAAGTATCCTACCTATATTTACACTGGCCAGAACAAGAACACATATACACTGAAGGTTAATAAATCGGGTTTCCCGGTTGATCAAGTCATTAACATGAGTGATTATGCCGGTAAGGAATTGGAAGTTTACAAAGTTCCACAGCCAGATGGAACCATGAAGGAAATGGCCCTCGTCAAGGGCTATCAGAAGAGCAGCATCTTCATTGACCCGGCCAAACCCGCCAGCGACCCGATCGTTTGGACCGGTTACTACCTGTCACTGGGTCGCTCATGGGTTTTCGCTCCCCAGTGGAGCAATTACGTGGAAATGTGGAATGATGTCAATTACCCACGCGTGCTGTGGAACACCTTCTTCTATGCATTTATGACCACGATCGGCGTTTTGGTCTCCTGCATCCCTGTAGCTTACGGTTTCTCACGCTTTCGTTTTCCCGGGCGTGACTTCCTGTTCGTGGTTTTATTGGCGGTCATTTTCCTGCCCACCACCGTGACGATCATCCCGACCTTTACGTTCTTCTCCAAGATCGGCTGGGTGGGAAGCTGGCTGCCCCTGATCGTGCCTTCCTTCTTTTCCAACGCCTACGATACCTTCCTTCTCAGGCAGTATTTCATGACGCTGCCGCGCGAGTTGGACGAGGCCGCCATGATCGACGGCGCCAGCCCACTACGGGTTTTATGGTCAGTGATCATCCCGCAGTCCTATCCAGTCATTGTCGCTGTCACGGTCTTCCATCTCGTCTGGGCCTGGAATGATTACTTCGGCCCCCTTGTTTACCTTTCCAGCAGGATGGATTTGCAGCCGATCTCCGTTGCACTGCAGCGCTTCAACACATTATTTGGCTCACGGCCTGAATTGATCCAGGCAGGCTCTCTGCTTACGCTCCTATTCCCGCTGATCCTGTTCTTTATCGCCCAGCGCTTCTTTATCCAGGGCATTGTCATCACCGGTGTGGATAAGTAAAGCCATAATGCTTGCTTTGCCGAAGGAAGCGGCTCTCCCGTGCCAATTCTTCGTCAGGAAAGATGGTTCTTCGCTAAAAAGACTTTTTGGGTTTGTTAATTGGGCGAATTAATATACTGATAAATGTAGAGCGAGATAACCATCTCGCTCTACTACTCAAAAACGGCATAAGGTTGATCCATTATGAATTATCCTCCCCTCCCCAACATCCCCTGGCAGGAACGCCCTGCCGGTTGTTCTGACGTCGTCTGGCGTTATTCGGCCAATCCGGTCATCCCGCGCGACTTGATCCCCTCGTCGAACAGTATCTTCAACAGCGCCGTTGTCTCTTTCGAAGGCAAGTTTGCGGGCGTCTTCCGCTGCGACAATAAAAAACGCGAGATGAATCTCCATCGCGGTCTCAGCGAGGATGGCTTCCAATGGAAATTGGACGATGATACGATCGAATGGGAATGTGATGATCCCGAAATTGGCCGTTATCAGTACCGCTACGACCCGCGTGTGGTCCGGCTTGAGGATCGCTATTATGTGACCTGGTGCAACGGATATCACGGTCCGACGATCGGGATCGGCTGCACTTTTGATTTCAAAAAATTCACCTTCCTTGAAAACGCACTGCTGCCATTCAACCGTAACGGCGTGTTATTTCCCAGAAAGATCGACGGCCGCTATTTTATACTTAGCCGTCCAAGCGATAACGGTCATACCCCCTTTGGTGACATATATTTAAGCCAGAGTCCCGATTTGATCCACTGGGGTCGGCACCGTTTCGTGATGGGAGTCAAAGGAGGCTGGCAAAGCACCAAGATCGGAGCCGGGCCAATTCCCATTGAAACTCCTGAAGGCTGGTTATTGTTCTATCACGGCGTCCTGACCTCCTGCAACGGGTTCGTTTACAGCTTCGGGGCCGCGCTGCTCGACCTGGACCAGCCCTGGAAAGTGATCCACCGCGGGGGCCCCTATTTGCTGTCACCGCAGACCTATTATGAGTGTGTCGGCGACGTGCCGAATGTAGCATTCCCCTGCGCAGCTTTATATGACCAACCCAGCGGACGGATCGCCATTTACTATGGCGGAGCCGATACGGTGACGGCCCTGGCCTTTGCCAAGCTCGACGAGGTGCTCGACTTCGTAAAGACGACCTCGGAACTCTAATCTGGATTTACCCACACCTTGCGAAGGCTGCCAGTAAGTTTACAAAACCTTTCCACAATAACCTTCGCATTGCTTTTGCATCCGAACTTCAACAAGCTCCGGCGCGGCAGCCGCATGGTTTCACTATGATGACTCATGATCTCAGGCAATGCATCGAACAGGAATTAACCGGTAACATCCTTCCCTTCTGGGCTGACCATACACCGGATCCGGTCTACGGTGGTTTTTACGGGGCGTTAAGTAACGATCTAAAAATCAACAATCTCGTTCCTCGTTCAGCGGTACTCTATGGCCGCATCCTGTGGACGTTTGCGATTGCCTACCGGAAATACAAGCATCCCCAATATCTTTCAACAGCGCAGCGCGCGTATGAATACTTGCGCAAATACTTCTGGGATGAAAAGTTTGGCGGAATGGTTTGGACGGTCGATGCTTCTGGCCAACCGGTTGATACCCGCAAACACACGTATGCCCAGGCATTCTCGATATATGGATTGGCCGAATACTATCTGGCTACAGAAGAGACAGGTGCTCTGGATCTTGCGCGCAAGATTTTTGAACTTCTCGAGGCCTATGCTCATGATCCTTTATTTGGCGGATACATAGAAAGCCACGGCCGCGATTGGGTCTCTCCCGCCGACCAGCGGCTGAGCGCACTTGAACCCGACTCCGACAAATCGATGAATACGCTCCTGCATTTGCTTGAAGCCTATACTGGCCTGCTGCGCGTCTGGGATGAACCAAGGTTGCGCGCCCGCCTCGAGGAGCTCCTTGAAGTTTTTTTAAGCCACATCCTTGACCCACAAACACATCACTTCCGCCTGTTTTTTAATAACGATTGGAGCTGGCCTCGGCAGGAGCATTTCTCGTATGGGCACGATATCGAGGGAAGTTGGCTGCTTCTGGAAGCAGCTCAGATATCGAGGAATACCGGTTTACTGGAACGCACCCGCTCCCTATCGATAGAGATGGCCCAGGCTGTATACAACGAAGCTCTCCAACCAGATGGCCGCGTCCTTTCTGAATCATCGGGAGGTCTGCAGAGTAATGACATGGCGTGGTGGGTCCATGCTGAGGCCATGGTCGGTTTTTATAATGCTTATCAGGTTTCCGGACAGGAGCATTTTGCAGGTGCATCCATCCGTGTCTGGGATTTCATCAGGCAGAATTTCATCGATCATGAGCATGGCGACTGGTTCAAAACACTCGACTCCCATGCGAAGCCTTATCCGAATTCGCCAAAAGTCGGACCCTGGGAATGTCCCTACCATCACAGCCGGGCGTGTTTTGAAATGATGGATAGGTTAACCTGAGGAGATTTCGTGGCAGAACCTTTCACACTGGGCGTTAATTATTGGCCACGCCGCAAGGCAATGTACTGGTGGAGCAACTTCGATGCCGGCGAGGTGCGCGAAGAATTTGCGGTACTGCATGAGCTTGGCTTGCATGTTGTCCGAATATTTTTATTATGGGATGATTTTCAACATCAGCCCGATTCGGTCGACAAAGACGCCCTTGCCAATCTCATCACCGTTGCCGATATTGCCGCGCAGAATGATTTTGGCCTGGATGTGACTTTTTTCACCGGCCACATGAGTGGGCCAAATTGGAGTCCGCGCTGGCTGCTGGGCGGCCCGCTCCCCGGTCATGATGGCTCAGTCCGTAACGTTGTCAGCGGCGGTAAATTGGTCCACGATGGCTATCGCAATATGTTCCATGACCCTACCGCGCTTTCCGCCGAGCGGCTGCTCCTTCAAACGGTTGTCGACGCGCTTAAAGATCATCCGGGCATCTGGATGTGGAATCTCGGCAATGAGCCGGACCTGTTCGCCTGGCCGCAGGATTACAAAGCGGGCCGTGAATGGGTCAGGCAGATGGTTCATTTGATCCACAATATCGATCCCACTCACCCGGTCACTTGCGGATTGCATGGTGGCAGCCTGCAACGTGATAATGGCCTGAGGATCGATCAGGTCTTTGGTGAAACAGATGTTGCGGTAATGCACTCCTATCCCATCTACGTACCCTGGTCCCGCCGGTCGCTCGACCCTGATTTTGTACCCTTCACTTGCGCCCTCACCGCTGCCCTAGCGGGCAAACCTGTCCTCATGGAAGAGTTTGGTGGCTGCACGGCGCAACCGGGCGAAGCGAGTCACCTTATGAAGTGGGAATCCCATGGTATTCCTCGCGAAATATTCATGGCGTCTGAGGAGGACCTGGCTGAATTCCTTCAGCTGACGCTCCCCAGACTGCAAGACAGCGGAGCTACCGGCGCCATGCTCTGGTGCTATGCAGATTACATCCCCGAATTATGGGGGTTGCCGCCCTGCGACGAAGCACGGCATGAACGCTTCTTCGGGCTGGTGCGGCCCGATGGTTCGCTCAAACCGCATGCCAGGTTGATCAAGGAGTTTGCGGCCACAAATCCCAAAATGAAACCGGTCCCTGGTTATGCAAAGATCACGGTTAATGCGAATGAGTATTATACGGACCCGGAAAGTCATCTGGTCAGTTTGTACGATCAATACTTGAAGGATGTGGAAATTTATAGAGGAGAATCAAGTGGCTCGTATTGACGATCTTATAAAAAAAATGACCCTCGAGGAAAAAATTTCAATGCTCGCCGGGGCAGACTTATGGCATACCGTTCCCATAAAAAGGCTGGGGATTCCCTCCATGGCTGTTACCGACGGCCCGAACGGAGCCCGCGGAGCGCAGGGAAACATGGGACCGACCTCCGCTCTTTTTCCGGTGGGCATGGCCCTGGGCGCCACCTGGAACCCCGCG
>Ga0182027_10006751_pt1 | contig 17096 bp, 14 predicted proteins | sample 712E1DmetaG_FD_121300 | JGI IMG/M metagenome (GOLD analysis project Ga0182027, IMG submission 121300) | Permafrost microbial communities from Stordalen Mire, Sweden - 712E1D metaG (Illumina Assembly) | ecosystem: Environmental > Terrestrial > Soil > Wetlands > Permafrost | place: Sweden... | reverse complement strand
GGTCGGCTTTGCAGTCGAAGGAGTACCGTATCTTCTCTTTACTTTCTGTGGGGTTGTTGCCTGGAATTTCTTTTCCGAAGGCGTGATGGGAGCCAGTCAAAGTCTCCTTGCGAATGCAAACCTGATCTCGAAAGTTTATTTCCCTCGTGTCATTATCCCGGCGGCAGCCATACTCGCAGGGCTTGTCGATTTTTTAATTGCTTTCAGCCTGGCAATTATATTGATGATCTACTTTCAATTTGCACCGACACTATCGATAGTCCTCATGCCGGCATTTATTTTTTTGACTATTCTCACATCTCTCGGTATCGGGTTCTGGTTCTCCTCAATCTCTGTTCAGTACCGCGATGTTGCACATGCCCTTCCTTACATTACCCAAGTAATGTTCTGGATTACTCCAGTTGGATATGCGGCAAGCAAAATACCGGAGAATTATCGGGTTGTATACTGGCTAAACCCCATTGTCTGTGTGATCGAAGGATTCCGTTGGTCGATGCTTCATTACGGAAGCCTTCCCTTGAATTTGGTCTTCTTGTCAAGCGGTGTCGCCCTTATGTTATTCATCACCGGTCTGATGAATTTCCTTCGCATGGAACGGAAATTTGCGGATATCATTTAAGGTTTATAAATCATGCCCACGATAATCAACGCTGAACATCTAGGCAAACAATATCGCATTGGCGCGCTGAGGCGCACCAATTCCTTCCGGGATCTTTTCGACGAGAAGGTGCGATCGATTTTCACAAAGAAAGATCATAAAACTTCTTCTGAAGAGAATACAATTTGGGCGCTCGAGAATGTCTCATTTGCTGTTCAAGAAGGCGAAGTGCTAGGAATTATCGGGCGCAACGGAGCCGGTAAGAGCACCCTCTTAAAAATTCTATCTCGCATTACCGAACCAACAAAAGGGAAAGTGTTCCTGAGGGGGAAAGTGTCGTCGCTGCTCGAGGTTGGAACAGGATTTAGCGGGGAACTCTCAGGCCGGGAAAACATCTATTTCAACGGCGCAGTTCTTGGCATGCGGAAAGCTGAAATTGAGAGAAAGTTCGATGAGATTGTAAGCTTTGCAGAAATGGAAAAATTTATCGACACACCGGTCAAGCACTACTCTTCCGGAATGTACATGCGTCTTGCTTTTGCTGTTGCTGCTTATTTAGAGCCTGACATTCTTATTGTCGATGAAGTCCTTGCTGTTGGAGATGCGCTATTTCAAAAGAAATGCCTTGGCAAAATGGAGGATGTCAGCAAGAACGAAGGAAGGACAGTATTATTTGTCAGTCACAACATGGGAGTAATTTCGCAATTATGTCAGAAAACGTTGGTGCTCGAAAAAGGGAAATTAGCCTGTCTTGGGGAAACATCCCAGGCAATTGACTACTATCTGAAACAGGGAAAACAAAATGTCAAAACAATAAACCGGCAGAGCATCTCCCTGGAAACCAATCACTTCGTCTCGGTTAAGAACGTTGATGAATCATTACACGAAAAGGACGAATTTAATTATGACGAAGAAATTAATCTCTTTGTTAGCCTTAACCTGCCGCGATGGTCGGAATTGCTGGAACTAGCCGTAAGTTTGTATGACAAAAACAGGAAAAGGATCTTTACTATTCACGAACCACTCAACAAGTATCACATCGGGCATAGTATCATGGAATTTCAAATTACAATTCCAGCAAAATTTATAGTGCCTGGCATGTATTCTTGGCTCATGTGTATAAACCATCCCGGCGTCGAACTGTTTGACCTTCTAGACGGTGTCTGCGAGTTTTCTGTTGCGGAAACAGGTTCCGATTTTGCAAGATATGTTGGATCGGATTATGGTGTTGTTTTTGCTAAATATAAAATTAAAAAAATGAATTAAGCTAACAATGAAAAAAATGCTCAAGCAGTTTTTTAGAACATTTGGTCTGGAGGTCTCGAGATATAGAAAGCCCCTGAAGTCCAAAAAGACCGACCGATTGACTCTCTATGATACGAAGACGGGCAAATACTACCTCCCCACCGATGCATACGGGGATTATGTTGCCTACACTATTATTTGTAATGGAGTGTATGAGATGGAGGTTGTTGATTGTGCGAAGAAGTATATAAAGCCAAACTCTGCAGTTCTGGATGTCGGTGCAAATTTTGGGCAAATGAGTATTCTTTTTGCGTCAATGGTTGGACAGAGAGGTAAGGTGTATTCCTTTGACGCGGATGATTTTATTTTTGACATACTGAAGAAAAATATTGCCGTCAATAATATTGCTAACATCATTCCTGTCTTTGGCGCGGTGCACGATGTGGTCGGGGAAACGCTGTTTTTCCCCGAGCAAGATTTCGTCAAGTGGGGCGCTTATGGTGCTTATGGAATAGACTACAATGCTCACAACGGTAGAAAAGTTCCGACAGTAACAATTGATAGTCTGAACATAGATGAAGAAATCAGTTTCATGAAAATAGACATACAGGGAGGAGATCTGCTTGCGTTGAAAGGAGCGGTACACACAATTAAGAAGAACAAAATGCCGATAATTTTTGAATACGAATCGGCATATCAAGATGAATTCAATTTTAATTTTCAAGAATACGTCGACTTTGTTTTGAGTATTGGATATAGGTTCGACAAGGTAATTTGTGAGCACAATTATTTGGTTTTACCAAATACCCGATAACCAACGAATGATTGTGTTTTCTTACTAAAATTAAATCGTAGAAAGAGACAATGGCCGAGACCTTAGGTTCTCTTTGTGATAAACTCACGGTTGTAAAACTAAAACAATACCATACTGAAGATTCTAAAAGGCTTGAGAGCCTTGCTATTCAGGAGGAACAACTTAGAGAGGAAATAGACTCCTATGTTTTTGGTGCAATTTCTGGAGCGATACCGCCGGAAAAGTTGATTTTTTTATCGAATAAGATTTACAAAAAAGAAGGGAATGAAATAAATGAGGTAATAGGCACTATTGGCCAAGTTGTCTCAGAGCTTGCTGCTGCCAATTGCGATTTATGGCATGAACAAGAAAAAGTCTATGAATTCGAGAAAGTGCCCATGGCTGAAAAAGATGCTGTTATAAAACAACTTGCTAAGCTGAATCTGATCCGTACCAAATGCATAGACAGCATCGATAACCAATTTCAAAAGTTTGTCATCAAGCAAAAGACAAAACTATAAACCGGGGTATTTATGTACACTGATATTTCGAAATGCAGAATTAGCAAAAGTAAAAACCTTATCACCGTTCTTTCACTCGGGGAACTGTGTCTTACCGGCGTTTTTCCAAAATCGAAAGATGAAATAATCACGAAAGGCCCGTTAGATTTAGTCTGGTGCCCAGAGAGCGGATTACTACAGATGAAAGAATCGTACTCTCCAGAGGAAATGTATGGGGACAATTATGGTTATCGCTCGGGGTTGAATGCTTCAATGGTTAATCATCTGACAAATAAAATTCGCACATTAGAACGCTTGATTTCTTTGTCAAAAGAAGATCTAGTTTTAGACATTGGCAGCAACGACACCACAACCCTGAAGGCGTACTCCGGACAGCATAAGAAGGTTGGCATTGACCCCACTGGCATCAAATTCAAGGAATTCTATACCAGCGATATTGTTCTCATTCCTGATTTTTTTTCGGCACAAATATTTGAAAATGCATTTCCGAAAACAAAGGCGAAGATCATTACCTCTATCGCAATGTTTTACGATTTAGAAGATCCCATGAAATTTGTGAGAGATATTGAGGCAATATTAGCTGAAGATGGAATATGGCATTTTGAACAAAGCTACATGCCATCGATGCTGCGTTCAAATTCGTATGATACCGTTTGTCACGAGCACCTCGAATTCTATTCCTTCAAAGTCGTCAAAAATCTCCTTGATCATTGTGGCATGCGGGTACTCGATGTCCAAATGAATGCGGTGAACGGCGGAAGTTTTGCTGTTACGGCCGCGAAGAAGCACGCACCGTATGTCTCAAATGCGCCAATCATAAACTGGATGCTGCAACAAGAAGAAGATATGGGGCTGGATACTCCGAAACCCTATCGTGATTTTGAAGAACGAGTATTTAAGCACAGAAAAAACCTAACAGAATTAATAGAGGCCTTGGTGAACGACGGGAAAAAAATCTTCGGCTACGGTGCTTCGACGAAAGGAAATGTGCTGTTACAGTTTTGCGGAGTCACGACCAGGCAGGTACCATTTATCGCTGAAGTCAATGAGCAGAAATTTGGGTGCTATACTCCGGGTACGAACATTCCAATCATTTCAGAAAAAGAAGCCAGGGCAATGAAACCGGATTATTTCTTGGCACTCCCATGGCATTTCAAAAACTCAATCTTAGATAGAGAAAGAGACTATATAGAACGAGGGGGTAAGTTTATCTTTCCACTGCCTGAAATTGAAATTGTTTAACAAAATAAAATGCTTATGTCCAAAGTTAGCGGCTTGTTTGTAAATACAAAAAAACCAAAATGCAGTATTCATGAATCCGGCTTGATGTCGTACCGGTGCTTAAAGAATTCGACAAAGTTTGATTTATCATATGTCGAAGTAGACGATGCCGACAATGTAATACCGAACGGTTATGATTTTTATGTTTTCAATTATCACCCAATTCCAATGGGATGGCTTGATACAAAGTGTATCAAATCGCTTTCAGGTATCAAGATGTGTCTTGTCTTGGAGGTTTTGCCGAATAATCCTTACGTCATGAGCCCCAGGGGAGATTTTGATTGTTATCTCGTGCTAGACCCTACCATGAATAAGGTTGATAACAGCATCTATCCATTTCCACGACCGTTGGAAATACAAACTGAAGCGGTCAAGCAAAAGCTAACCCGTTTGCCCATCATAGGCAGTTTTGGTTTTGCCACCCGAAGCAAAGGATTCGAGCTGTTGGTTGAAGCAGTCAGCAAAGAATTCAAGCGTGCATTGATTCGTATTAATCTTCCTTTCGGCGATTATGTACCCGAAAACAAAGAAATGTTTGAGAAAATAAAGAGGGATTGTTTAGAAAAATGTAAAAAAGGGATAAAAATTGAATTTTCGAACAATTTTTATGATAAGAAGGAACTCATACGTTGGTGTAGTCAAAATACAATCAATTGTTTTTTTTATTATCGAAGCATGGCAGGACTTTCTGCCGTGACAGACCAGGCAATTTCAAGCGGCAGGCCGATGCTTACGGCCTCTTCTCAAACCTTCAGACACGTGCATCCCTACATCAGGCCTTATCCATTTCAATCTATTAAAAGTGCCATTGCGAATTCTCAAAAAGGGGTTCTTAAAATGCAACATGATTGGCACCCCTCCAATTTCTTAAAAACTTTTGAACAAGTACTTGTTGAAAATAAGCATCTCATTTCAACCTCGGCAATGTCTAAAAAGGGATTTACGTTGCGCGTGAAAGGTAAATCCAAAGTAGCTGACGTATTCCATGCACTTACGCTGTCTGACTTTGTGCCTCCAATTTTGCGAAAGGCCCGTAAATATTTTGATCCCCATAAGAGTGAACAAACCACATTACCGACCCTCACTCCGTTTTGCCATACATTGTTTAATTCTCATTCGCAGTTTAATGAAGATTTGATTTTATCCTTGTTGGTAGGTGAAATAAAAAATGGATTCTATGTTGATATTGGTGCCAATCATCCAACATTCAATAGTAACACAAAGAAGTTTTATGATAAGGGATGGTGTGGAATTAATATCGAACCGACAAAAGACGGATATAATAAATTATTGACGAGCAGAACAAGAGACACCAACCTTAATATTGCAGTCGCAAATAAGTCTGGCGTCATGACCTTGTATGAACTTGATGGAGATACAACGCTCTCTACATTGAATCCTCACAATGCAGTATTAATGTCAAAACATCTTGGTTTATCCATGACATCCCGCGAGATAAGTGTCAGACCACTATCATCGGTAATGGATGAACATTGCACGAGCAACGTCATACATTTTATGTCAATTGATGCAGAAGGGGTTGATCTTGAGGTACTACAAAGCAATAATTGGGAAAAATACAGACCCGAAGTAATCATGGTTGAAGGCAACAATCAATATAACGAGATAGTAGAATACCTTGACAAGAACTCTTATTTATTGGTATACAATAATTACTATAATTGTATTTTCATAAACAAGTACGCCACATTGAAAAAACTAAAAGAGTTGCTTCAAGGATGGAAATGAAAGCCTTAATATTTGGCATCAATGGCCAAGATGGCTACTACTTGAAACAAGTTTGTGAGCAGAAGCAAATAAAAGTTGTTGGTGTCTCGAGGTCAAACGGCAACTGGATACAAGGCAGCGTAGGTGATTGGGATTTTGTCGATCGTGTTACAGAAACGCATCAACCAGATTTTGTATTTCATCTTGCCGCGAACTCTACCACTCGCCACGACGCTCTATTGGAGAACCACGAAACCATTTCAACTGGAGCGCTCAATGTTCTTGAGGCGGTTAAGAGGCATTGTCCAGATACAAAAGTGTTTATAACGGGCAGCGGTGTTCAGTTTAAGAATGCTGGTAATCCTATTTCGGAAAGCGACGAATTTGAGCCGAAGAGTGCATACTCTGTCGCGCGCATCCAATCAGTCTATGCCGCCAGATATTTTCGGACTCTTGGGATAAAGGTATATGTTGGGTACCTTTTTCATCACGAAAGCCCAATGCGCAAACCAGAGCACCTCAGCAAATTGATTGCATCGACGGTGCAGAGGATTAAACAAGGAACCAACGAAGTTATAGAGATTGGCGATCTCTCGGTTAAAAAGGAATTAACGTTCGCGGGGGATGTTGTGCGAGGAATTTTAACGCTTGTTGAGCAGAATGATGTTTTTGAAGCGGTTATTGGTTCGGGCATCGCTTATTCAGTTGAGGATTGGTTGCAGGAATGTTTTGCCTATATTGGAAAAGACTGGCACGACTATGTTCGTCTGCGAGATGGATTTAAGGCAGAATATGGAACTCTGTTTTCAAACCCCAGTACAATCAACAGGCTGGGATGGCACCCGACTGTTGATTTGAAAGCATTGGCGAAGATGATGGTCGCTCAAAGTGGATATGTAATGAACCCCAAAATTGGTGCTAATTGAAATTATTTCCAAAGAAAAGCACTCCCTCCAAAATTTTGCTCGGGCATCTTTATTCATTTGGGGATTGCCTCTATGCAACCGTGGTTGCACGCCAAATCAAAGAGGATTTTCCAGGGTGCCATCTCACGTGGGCGATCGGCTCCAAGTGGCGTTCTGTGCTGAATGGGAACCCTCATATTGATGAAATTTGGGAAGTGCCTTTCAACGGGCAAGAAGCAAGCAGCGTGTGGGTCCAGTTTGAACGTGAGGCGTTGAAACGGAAAAAACAAGGAGATTTCGATGAAGTATATTTTACCCAGTTTTTTCCTTCGCGCATCTATAATTATGATGGCATGATACGCTCATCCATCTTTCGTGGTTATCCAAATCCTATTACGGTTCCTGTTTCTCCAGTATTACGATTGTTTCCGAATGAAGTCGACAATGTTCGGCAGTTTGCCGATCGTTGCCATCTCGCCGATATAAGGCACGTACTCTTGTTTGAATGTGCTCCAAAGAGTGGCCAATCCTTTGTGACGCCAGATTTCGCACTTGCAGTGTCCCGAAGGCTTGTTGATTCGATTCCCGATATCAGTATTGTACTCTCCTCGAATGTCCCTGTTGTTTCAAACCACCCTCGAATTGTTGACGGGAGCGTCCTTTCTTTCCGAGAAAATGCGGAACTGACAAAATATTGCACTCTTTTGGTTGGCTGTTCCAGCGGGATTACCTGGATTTCAACTTCAGACTGGGCGCGGCCGCTACCGATGATTCAACTCATTAAACGCGATGCTGTGTTTTACGCCCCCGTTGCATATGATTTTGATTACTGGGGATTATCGACCGATATGATACTGGAAATGTCTTCCAGCACTGTTGACGGCTTGGTAGCTTGTATAGATATTGCTTTGAAAGAAGGAATTTATGCCGCAAAACTTAGATTTAATGAAAACATTCCCTTCTCCTTCAAGACCTATGTTGAATTCCTGTTTTATTATGTTAAGCATTTTCGATTCATCACAGCTTTCATGATGATTAAAAACAATGTTACAGTGCATGGATTACATATGCAGAGAATAATGCAGTCTTTGATAGAAATGATAAAACGTCGTCTTGCTAAATTCTCAACAAAATTAGCTGTCTGACAGGTGACTTTCTTGCATAGTCTTAAGTTTAAGTCATTAAACGGACAGAATCGCCTTCGCATGCCTTGAAGAAGATTGAAGATACGCGGCACCGAGTATTGATGAGAAAATCCTAAACATATGCCGGTAATAAAAATATCGTACGTCCATCCAACGTGGCCGTCTCTTCGACAGACCCCAGGGAGTTCGGGGAAATGGGGAAAATATACCTTTATCTTAAACCATGATATCGATGAGTGCGATGCATGGGTTGTAATAAACGATTTGAGAAAACATAAGGAAAGCACAAAATGTCCTCCGAGCCGTACGCTGTTCGTCAATGAAGAACCTCCCACGATGAAAGAATATCCGGACAATTTTTTATCTCAGTTTGCAGTTGTTGCAACTTGTGGCGGCCATCACTGGAAACATCAAGGAATAAGGGAGGTCTTTCCACTGCAAGCTTGGTATGCTGGAATCGATCTACGCGAGCTGCACGTCCCCGTCAAAAAAAACTCTGTTCGATTTACCTATGATGATTTCAAAAGAATGCAACCCCCTCTCAAGAAAAAACTTCTGTCGATAATCTACAGCGATAAGAAACTTACAGAAGGTCATGTCAAACGCCATGAGTTCGTGGCTTCACTAAAGGCGCATTTTGGAGATGAGCTTGACATTTTTGGCAGAGGCTTTCGATATGTATCTGACAAATGGGATGCCATTGCGGATTACAAATATCATATTGTCATAGAGAACAGCAGGTTCCCTCACTATTGGACCGAGAAGCTGGCAGATGCATTTCTTGGCTGGTCTTTGCCGATCTACTACGGATGTCCAAACATTACCGATTACTTTGATCCCAACTCATTTGTGTCAATCGATATAGAATCGCCAAAACTATCGATTCTGAAGATAGAACAGATTATAAAAGAAAATCTTTGGGAAGGAAGCTTACCACATATAGCCGAAGCGCGGCAAAGGGTTCTAGATGAATATAACCTGTTCCCCATGCTTATTAAACTATTGGATCTTCCTGAAAAACCTGAAGCCAAAGAGAATGTCAATTTGAGATCAAGGACGGTTTCAGTGGGACAAGTACGGACCATGCTTCAAAACACTCGCGCTAAACTGCAATTCGGCTTAGGCATCACTCGATTATTTCCGTTTCTTCGGAAAATATGAAACGGTTTCTTCTGACCAATTTTATTCTAAGGTTGCGCGGTTGACGATAAGAGTTGTTGGCAAACGGGAGATAAAAAATGAAAAACCATACTAAAAACCTTAAAAATGCAAGAATCGATGAGCGACAACAGACTTAAAAAAATAGCCAGAGGATTTATTCCACCCTTCATTTATTCCGGCCTTGCTCGAATAAAAGTGTACAAGAAAAAAAAGGCACAATCTGGCTGGTTAACAGTTAAGAACGGACTCCTCCAGGGCAGACAACTTTTTCTTTCAACGGTAAAAGGTGGCTGGCAGGAAAGTATGGTCGAAGGAAGTTATGATCAATTCATTTTTGAGTATCTACAAAAAGTTGATATTAAAGGAGCAGTTATTTTTGACGTCGGATCTCATATTGGTTTTCACGCCCTTAATTTTGCCTCCCTTGTAGGTGATAAAGGTTCTGTCTATGCCTTTGAGCCGAACAGGTTCAACCGTGAGCGTATGAGTATCATTTTAGAGCGGAACCCTGATTTGGCAAAACGCATCAGAATGTTCGAAGTGGCTCTGTCAGATAAGAGCGGCTATGAGGATTTTTATTTCTGCAAGGATGTTGACGGCGGCGCAAGCAGCGGAAGTTTCATTGCTAAGGCCCATACCTATTATCCAAAAAGTCAGCAGTATCTTGAACTATTCGAGAAAAGCCCCGTTGAAACAGTTGCTCTCGATGACATTGCATCATACATAGGAACAGACATTGTTCCGTATGTCATGAAAATTGATGTTGAAGGCGCTGAAAGCAGTGTATTGCAGGGAGGAGTGGAATTGTTGAAAAAGCATAGACCCTTGATCATCATGGAAGTGCACTCCATCTACAATATGCTTAAAACGTATGATATCCTGCAGTCCGCACACTACAAAATTGTATTACTTAAAGAAGAACTCGACGGACGATGTTTTATTGCTGCCGAATCGCATACCGAAGCATTGCCTTGATGTTTTCAATACCTCGCATCTATTCTACGATGTATTATCGAGTGATAGGCACCAGAAGTTGACATTGTCCGTGAATTGATCGAAAGAGGTAGGGCAGCCACTATCTCTTGAATACGAATTCCCATGCGTTGCATGGATATTTTATCACTTTTCTGTGGCACAATTTTTAGTTGGCGAATGGGTGATCGTAATGGACAAAATATTTAATCAAATTTACAGTGAAAATGTTTGGAATGACCCCTTCAGCCGCTCGGGCACAGGCTCAAATCTAGTCCAAACTCAAAAAATACGGATTGCCCTGCCCGCGATTATTGAAAAATATAAAATTAAATCCTTTCTGGATATTCCCTGTGGCGACTTCTTTTGGATGAAAGAAATCCAGCCTATACTTAGCAAAACTTTAAACAGTTACATCGGAGGAGATATCGTTGAAGATTTAATCGAACAGAATACCAGACAATTTTCTAACTCAAAATTTAAGTTCGTCTTCTTTGATATACAAAATTCCTTATTACCCAGGGCTGATGTTGTGTTTTGTCGCGATTGTCTTGTGCATTTTTCATATGAAGATATCTTTAAAGCCGTTCATAATATTAAGAAATCGCAAAGCAAGTATTTACTTACCACGACGTTCCCAAGAAGAAAAAACAGAAATATTATAACAGGCGCATGGCTTCCTATTAACTTGCAAAACTTTCCATTCTATTTTCGGAAACCTTTGGAAATTATAGAAGAAGATTGTACTGAGGATGATCGAGCATATATTGATAAATCAATAGCGTTATGGGAAATTAGGAGAATTTCAATTACCAAATTCAGAATCGCTTTGTTCATGTTTTCCGCGATGCGTAAGCTAATTTCGATAACAAGACGATGGAAAGAGCAGGTCTTACAGAAATGAACCATCTATTTAATAAAATTAGGAACATCAAAAGAAAACTGTTGCTCTCCCCATTTCCGGGAAGTTATTCTAGTCCGATCGTCGATGTCATCGATATTAGAAGGAGGGAAGAGGAAATATTTTCAATCAATTCCAAAGCTATACCGGGAGTTGAGTTGAACGAAGAAAATCAATTGACGCTTCTGACGAAATTTGAACAATACTATCCCGAGATTCCATTTAAGGACAGCAAGAACGAACGCAGATATTACTATAATAACGGGTTCTACCTACATTCCGACGCCATCTTTTTATACTCAATGATCCGATATTTTCATCCCAAGAGAATTATTGAGATTGGTGCTGGATTTAGCTCGGCTGCGATGCTGGATTCTGTAGATAGTCTTGGTTTTCAAGACACTGAGTTTACTTTTATTGACCCATTTCCCGACAGGCTAAAGTCATTGCTTCGGAAGGAAGATTACCTGCGGTGTACTATTATCGAAGAGAGACTTGAAGATGTTGATGTAACGATAGTTGATCAGTTAACCGATAATGATATTCTGTTTGTTGATTCTTCACACGTTTGCAAAACGGGCAGTGATGTAAACAAAATAATTCTTGAAATACTTCCAAAATTAAACCGCAACGTTTTGATCCATTTTCACGATATTTTTTTCCCCTTCGAGTATCCAAAATCATGGATCTTAGATTGGAATTCGTTCGGTTGGAATGAAGATTATTTCCTGCGCGCTTTTCTAATGTACAATACCAATTTTGAGATAGTTTTTTTTAATACCTTCCTGGAAAATTTTTACAAAGAGCGATTTTTGACAACAATGCCTAATTGCTTAAAGCATCCAGGCGGAAGCCTTTGGATACGAAAGAAATAAGCTTACTATTTTCTCCGGTCGAAGGCCGCACAATAGACCACGGTGTGAAAAATATGATAGACCGGGTGAGAAGTTTTTGCCATTTTCATAACAACCGATCAATGTTGTGATCCGTTCAAGAAGGGGAACTATCGGGATGGCATGCACCAGTTGTGAGCCGTTGATGGTCTTGAAATTGTCGACGGGAAACGAATAGCTCTTTCCAGAAAGAACCGGATGCTTTTGGGTAATCATGTGGTAGGTAAAAAGAGGAATTTGCTTCATGGCTGATATTTGTCTGGTGTCGATGCCCGTACTGGGACGGGCGAAGAGCATGATCGTACCCCATTGGATACTCTGGCTGGCAGGTTACGTCGAGCACAAAGGATACGGCGTAGACGTGATTGACGTAAAAAGTAATGTCAACACCGGTTATTCCGGCAAAGAAACCGAAAGAGTATTTCAGGAAACAGTTGAAAGAGTAATCGCATCCCGGTCGCCGTTGATAGGCCTCAGCGCGTTCACCGAAGATTATCGCGATGTAATGAAACTTGCCGAAGAGATCAAACGAAGGAGCAGTACAAAGGTCATCGTAGGTGGAATACACGCGACCATAGCCCCTGAAGATTTTTTTGTTCGGGAAGATGCCCCTTTTGACGCAGCGGTTGTGGGCGATGGCGAGATACCGCTGGTAAAATTAATTGAGGCAGAAAAAGGAGGAATGATTTCCTGGGAGGAGATAAATGGACTGGTTTTCAGAGAAGGTAGTAACATCATCCGGACCGCACCCCAGTCGGCGGGCCCGGCATTGGATGATATGCCCATTCATCCATACCACAAACTGGATATGAATTTCTATCTCCAGCCGCAACAGTTTCTTCTTCGTTCGATCTATTTATCCGGCGTGCATATATTTACAGCGAGAGGGTGTCCGTATGACTGTACATTTTGCGCCAACAGAAAGAGAAAAGTAAGATTTCGGCCTCTGGAGTCAGTTATTGAAGAACTGAGATTTTTGAAAGAAACGTATGATATCGACGGTTTCTATATTCACGATGACACCTTTACGATAAAAAATAATCGTGTCATTGAATTCTGCGAAAGACTGATGGGATTGAAATACCGTTTTGTCTGGGGAATGGAGGGGCGTGTCAATCAGTTTCCTGATAATGTTTTTCGCGCCCTCAAAAAGAGCGGCTGTATTCAAATAGATTTCGGCGTGGAGTCCGGTTCACAGGAATCGTTGAACAGGATGAAAAAAGGAATAAAGATACATGATACCGAAGAGGTCTTCCGCCGCTGTCGCGCGGAAAAAATCCGTACCTATGCTAATATTCTTATCAATACCCCTGAAGAGACTGAGGAGGATGTAAGAAAAACCGTCGACTTGATGGAGAATATTAAAGCGACGACCTATGGAATTTGCGTTACTACGCCGTATCCAGGCACGGAGATCTATGACCGCTATGTCAAACCACCCCTTACGGTTGAAGAGTACCAGCTTTACAGCGACGAGAAGACGTATGTATCTATCGTTGACCCCAGGTTTCACATGGCAGCTCACAGCCTCAACATTGAAGAGCTTTCCGCAAAGCTCAGTAGACGATTTATGTTTGATAAAAGCTGGCAAATATTCAGCCTGCACCCGTCTTATCTAAATGTTCTTTTGAGAAGCAAGAGAAAAGTACAGTATCTTTCCGTTTTCATTCATCGGCTTTTTCGCAAATTGCGGAATACGGCAATACGATTCCTGCCGGTAAGCGAGGATATCTAAAAATCTATGAAGTCTCGGAAAATTGTCATCGCTTCAACAGACATAAGCACCGGGGGGTTAGGTTCATATGTCATGACTCTACTAGGCGGCTTAAAGTCCCAAGGTTGGGACGTTCATTTGTTGATTACAAATACGCGCGGAGATTATTTCAATGAAATAAGTAAAAGTTGCCATTGTTATGATCTTTCATCGTTTCCGCTTTCTCCGAAAAAAGTGTTTATGGCAGCAGACCTTGTCAATTCTCTTATGCCGGATATTGTATTGATGAATAATTGTGCCTTGCTACAATATGCACTTCCTTTGATCAATCCTACAATAAAACCCATTGCTGTTCTTCACAGCAACGACGATCGGTTTTATGCAATAGCGTCGATTTTTTCGAGACGAGTATTTCGGTGGGTTGCACCGACAATCGGATTAGTTGAGCCAATAAAAGTACTTATTAACAGGAAACTGCATTCAAGAATTAAGGTGATTCCCCATGGCGTAGATTGTAATAAATTTTTCCCAGAGAGAAATGAAAGAAACGCTGAACATTTTCAAATCGTTTTTATCGGATTTCTTGGAGAAACGAAAGGCGCAGAGTTGCTTCCGGAAATTTTTCAAGCAGTAGCTGAGAAGCTACCCAACGCATTTCTGACAATCGTTGGAGACGGTCCGTTGCGAGAGCATCTTAGATTGGAGTTTGCAAAGCGCAGTATCCAAAGTCGAGTTTTGATGTGCGGTCGTACTCCGTGGGAACAAATTGCCGTCATGATGAGGGCATCCCATGTGTTGCTTTTGCCGACCAATCTCGAAGGATTTGGCATTGTGATTATTGAATCAATGATGTGCGGAGTTGTTCCGGTTGTTTCGCGGCTCGCAGGAATTACAGATCAAATTGTTCAACATGGCAAAACCGGTTTTCTGATTACGCCAAAACATATCGAAGGTTTTGCCGAAGCAATAATAGAACTTGCACATAATGACAATCTTTTAGAGACAATGTCGACAAATGCGCAGAATGCCGCTGCTGCCGAATTCTCACTCGATACGATGATCAATCGCTACGAAATGCTTTTTGCAGAAACTGAGGACCGAAAAATTTATAGCACACACAATATTCCATTCTGGTTTGTTGAAGCAAGTTATCAAGCTTTACGAAAGAGGTTCCGATGAATGTTGATATTTATTTCGACAACTTTATTAGGGAAGATGGGGTGGAGATCGGTGGTGGCGGCATAGGAACGCAACTGGCATTTCTTTGTCCGCTCTTGGATGAACTTGGTTACACAACGACTGTATACCAAAGCCACCCTAAGCACACCCAAATAAAATTTAAGGGAGCAACAGTCATTGGTGTTCCTGATTATCCAGGACCAAACCGACCGACCGAAGAAGTGGTTAAACATTTTCGTGCTATCGCAAAAGAACGCACACCACACGCTGAAAGGATTGAAATATTTGCTGCGGATTTTTTTTCAATCCGTAATGACAATCCGCTGGCAATCTCGATCATGCAAGGCTTATCCTGGGATGCGCCGATAGAAATCCTGACCGCCAAAAGAATGTTCAGAACCGCCATCGGCGAAAAAGTGCTAAGGTTCCGCAAACAACTTCAGGGTTTAGAAAAATTTGAGAATTGTTATAATCGTGTTGTTGCAGATCTATCATTCCTAAATTGGTATCGTTCTTTTCGTGGTCCACAGTATGAAGGGAAAGTGTGGTACAATCCGAATCCTGCAATTACAACACCATGGGATACTTCTCGTGATAGCATGAGCGGGAATGCACCCGTTCGAATTATTTTTGCACGGCGCTTGGTTCCCGAAAAAGGAACGCGCATGGCGATTGAAGTATTTAAAGAGATCCTTCTTTTATATCCTAACATCGAAATTACGATAGCGGGGGAGGGAGAAGATAAGCCGTTGTTAGAACAGACGTTTGCGAACGAACCGCGGGTTATTGTCGCAGCATACAAAACTGAGGAGGCAACGGAGTTTCATAAACATTTTGATATTGCTTTTGTTCCATCGATTTGCGGAGAGGCAACATCGTTTTCCATCCTTGAAGCAATGTCTGCCGGTTGTGCAGTCGTTGCTAGCAATATGTTCGGGATAATTACGGAAATTATTCCGATGCATAACGGCGTTCTTTGTTTCCCGAAAAAAGAATCATTGCTTCAGGGGATGAAATATCTTATCGAGAATCCTGTGGAGCGGCTAAAAATGCAAAAGAATGCATGGATGGTGGCGCAGAGGAGTTTTTCGATTGAGCAGTGGAGAAACGGTTGGAAAGTAATTCTAGAGGAAGTTGTAGAGGGAAGAGAATATGCAAGAAAATGTTTAAGAAAAAGGTCCAAACGATTTCATTATTTGATGTAGGATCTCAATATACCTTTTCAGAGTGATCACCGTCGCACGAGAAAAAAATATTGTTGTTGCACTCCCGGTGTTGTCGGTTGGCGGTACCGAGCGGCAGACGTTGACCATGACGGAAATCCTGTGCGGGGCCGGATATTCCGTGACCGTACTTTGCTATTACGAATATGACGAGCGTGTTGTCGCTTCGTTTATAAAAGCCGGCGCAGACGTTCAAACGCTAAAATTGCACCGCGATCCCGATCGTCCGGCGAGCATCTGGCAACTGCTTGCATTACTGTGGAAGTTGATTGAAGAATTCCGTTTGTTGAAACCGTCGATAGTTCATGTGCAATATCTTGCACCGGGATTCATTCCGATCATCGCGGCAAAGATTGCCGGCGTGAAAGTTATTTTCGCTTCTCTACATTATCCACGATTTATGGCGACACGCCTGGAAATCATATTTGTCCGTTGGTCGAGCCGGCTTTGCACATTGTTTCTATGTAACTCGCGCGCGACGGAGCAATCATGGTTTGGTTCGAGCATGAATTTTGATCCCAATGCCGGCTTGCGAGCACGTACGCATTACACACTATACAACGGCATTGACATTGAGCACATCCAACATCAACTCCAGACAGTCGATGTTGCTGCTCTGAAGTCAACACTTGGACTTAGATCGGAAACCGTACTTGGTGTCGTTGCGCGTTTACATCCTGGGAAGGGACATAGGTTTTTATTCGATTCATTGCGGCGAGTTATTGCTGAAAATGCGAACGTCGTCTTGCTCGTCATCGGCGATGGACAGGAGCGCGAAGAGTTGCATCAATATTCGGCGGTATTAGGAATTGATCGTCATCTTCGTTGGTGCGGTGC
>Ga0182027_10006750_pt1 | contig 17097 bp, 11 predicted proteins | sample 712E1DmetaG_FD_121300 | JGI IMG/M metagenome (GOLD analysis project Ga0182027, IMG submission 121300) | Permafrost microbial communities from Stordalen Mire, Sweden - 712E1D metaG (Illumina Assembly) | ecosystem: Environmental > Terrestrial > Soil > Wetlands > Permafrost | place: Sweden... | reverse complement strand
CCGGCCGCGGCTCGGCGGCCGCCAAACGCGGCCCCGGCAGCGGCTCGGCGTCGGCATCCGCCTCCGGGGCCGGCCGCCGAAGGTTACTCGGACAGGGCCCGGGCCACGGCCGCGGTCAGTTCGTCGCCGCCGAACGGCTTGGCCAGGAAGCGGAACGACCCGGCCATCGGATGGGCCGCCAGTTCGGGGTCGTAGCCGGACATCAGGACCACGCGCAAGGATGGCCTGCCCGCGGTCAACCGCTCGGCCAGGGCCTGGCCGCTGCTCCCGGGCATGACCATGTCGGTGAGGAGCAGGTCGATAGGCTCGTCCAGGCCGTCCGTCAGGGCTACGGCCTCCGCCGGAGAACCTGCCACGAGGACGCGATAGCCGGCTCGTTCAAGCGTCGAGACGACGAAGCTGCGGACGGCCGGTTCGTCCTCGGCCACCAGCACGGTTCCCCGGCCGCCGGTGCGGGCGCTCGGCAGCGCCGGCTCGCTCGCCGGGCCCGTGGCGGCATCTACCCGCCGCAACAGCACGGAGACTGTCGTCCCGTGGCCCGGGCTGGATTCGGCCCAGACCTCGCCGTTCGACTGGTGCACGATGCCGTGGACGGTAGCCAGCCCCAGGCCCGTCCCGGCTTGCTTGGTGGTGAAGAAGGGCTCGAAAGCGTGGGCGAGCGTCGTCTCGTCCATGCCGGTTCCGGTGTCGGTCACGGTCAGAAGAACACCCGGCCCCGTGATGTTGCGGCCGAGATCGCCGGCTTCCTCGAACCGGTCGACCCGGATCTCCAGCGTGCCACCGCCGGGCATCGCGTCGCGGGCGTTGATGGCCAGGTTGACCAGCACCTGCTCGAGCTGTCCCGGATCGGCGAGGACCACGGCAGGTCCGCGAGAGGGCGTCGTCACCAGCAGGACGTGCTCGCCGATGAGCCGGCCCAGCATCTGGCTCACTCCATCGACGGCCTGGTTCACGTCGATGGCCTTGGGCGTGAGCACCTGCCGGCGCGCGAAGGCGAGGACCTGCCGGGTCAGCTCGGCGGCGCGCTCCCCGGCTCGCCGGATCTCGCGGGCATCCTCGGCCAGCGGGTCGTCCCCCAACTCTGTGACGAGAAGCTCCGCGTAGCCGTTCACGGCGGTCAGCAGGTTGTTGAAATCGTGGGCGATCCCGCCGGCCAGGTGTCCCATCGCCTCCATGCGCGTCGCCTCGGCCAGCTGCGCTTCCAGGCGCCGTCTCTCGCTGACGTCGGTCACGGAGATCAGGCGGGCCAGACGCCCGTCGAAGTCCACGTCGTGGCCGGTGATCTCCACGTCCATCACGGTCCCGCCCTTGCGAAGGTGCCGCGCCGTTATGGGCGGCCTGTACCCGCCCATGGACACCTGGACCAGGTCGAGCATCGCCGGAATGTCCTCGGGCCGGCGAATGTCACGCAGGGTCAGGCCCAGGAACTCGTCGCGGGAGTAGCCGTAGTTCGCGATCGCCGCGTCGTTGACGGCCATGATCCTCAGCGTTCCGACGTCGTAGACCATCATCGGGCTTGGGTTCTTCTCGAACAGGTCGCGATAGCGACGCTCGGACTCGCGCAGGGCCTCCTCCGCCAGCATCTTCCCTCGCTGCGACTCGAGAGACTCGAGGCCGTACGAGATATCCGCTCCGAGCTCCTCGAAGAGGCTCATCTCCTCGGAATCGAAGTAGCCGCGCACGCTCGAATAGAGCGCGAAAGCGCCGATGGCCCGGTCGTGCACGCGCAGGGGAAAGGCTGCCGCGGTCCTGAACTCCCGGCCGGCGAGCTGCGGACGCCAGGGGGCCATCCGGTCGTCGCCGATGGCATCTTCGACCACGGCCGGCCTGTTCTCGCGGATCGCGGTGCCTACGACGCCGTGCCCGGACGGTTCGTCTCTGACGCTGATCAGGACGTCGTCCAGTACGTGCACGTCTCGGCCGGCTCGATGGGCGACCCGGACGTCGCCGTTCGGCTCGGTCAACCCAACCCAGGCCAGCTCGAACCCGCCCAGCTCCACGGCGATGCGGCACGTCTCGGCCAGCAGGCCGTCGGCGTTGCGGACGCGGACGATGGCCTGGTTGGTCTCACTCAAGATCGCGCGGACCCGATCGAGTTGCTGGATGCGGCGCATCGCCTGGCGCAGTTCGGTGATGTCCCAGGCTGTGACGACGATGCCGTCGATCTCGCCGTTTGGGTCGAAGGTCGGTTCGACGTGCAACTCGGTGTCGCGCAGCTTTCCGTCCGCCACGACGATCACCACGTCGTGGACCGGCTGCCGCGTTTGGATGACGCGCCTCCCAGAGGTCCCTCATCGACTGGCCGCGCTCTGACGGGAGGCCGAGGTCCGCGAGCGCGATCTCGTCCAACCTTTCGGGCGGTATCCCAAGAGCCCGACCCGCGGCGGCGGTGGCATGCCGGATCTTGCCGGAACGGTCGCAGTGCAGGATCCGCGCCGGGGTCAGGGCCAGCACCTTTCGTAGCAGCTCGAGCTCGGCGGCCATCGCGGCGGGGGAGGAGCCGGCGTCGAAGTACGAGCCGGAGGACTCGTCCGCGGACGATGCGCCGGCAGAGGGGCCGGCGGGCGCGGGCCCGCTCCAGCTGTCTCGACGGACCCTGCCACGAGCCATCAGCCGATCCTCGTCCTGCGGCTCTCCCTTTCCCGCGTGGGCACCCACCATACCCGCGAATGGGCCTGCGGGCAACGACCCGCGATGCCAGGGCGCAACGGATTGCGGCCCACGAATCGGGGCGGGGCCTCAGCGATCCGCCCTCGAAAGCGCCCGGAGCCGCCAGGCGGCTCCGACGATGGGCGCGCCCATCACGATCGGGCCGACGACGACGAGCGCGCCCGGAGTGACGCCGGAGAGAAGGTTCGCGGCGAGCATCAGCCCGTAGGCGGCCACGGGCAGCGCCGCGGCTCCCGGACCGAGCGGCGTTTCCGTGCCGAAGCGCGGCGTCGCGGGTCTGGCCGCGGCCACCGGGCCGCCGCCCTGCCATCCCGCGCTGGCGCCCCATCGCCTCTCGAAGGCGCGATAGGCCAGGTAGATCGTGAAGGTCGTCAGCAGCCAGCCCGCGTAGTTCTGGATGGGGATCCCGAAATACGGCCCGCCCGTCTCCCAGATCCAGGCCCTGACCGACGGCCCGGACAGGATCGGGTCCACGACCAGGTCCCAGGCCGTCATCACGACGGCGCTCGCGGCCGCGAGCCGGACCAGCCGGTCGATGCCGGCGGGTGTCCCGGTCGGTCGTCCCTCGACCAGCAGGTTGGCGATCACGTAGCTCGGGTAGATCATCATGAACCAGGCCAGCGGGATGAGGACCGGCACGTCGCCCAGCCTGCCGCCCAGGTAGTCGGTGTAGTGGTAGGCACCGAACACGAGGCCGGTCGCGATGCCGATCTGCTCGTACGCCCACGAGATGGCGGCGCCGAGGGCGAAGAAGACGGCCGTCGAGCGCCCGCCCAGCGAGTACCAGGCGTGGGTCACGCTGAAGAGCGTCAGGACCGCGGTGAGAACCTTGAGACCGCCCGGAATCGAGGGCAGCGTCACGAGTCCGAGCAGGGCCGACCGGAGCACGGCGTCGTAGGTGAAGGCCGTGAGCAGGATGGCGGCCACGTAGAGGATCGGCCGTCGTCTCATCCGACCTCCGCGGGCGACGGTGTCTGGGCGGTCGGCTCCGGGCGGGGCCTCCGCGGGCGGAGAAGCCGGACGCCGGAGCCCTCCGGCCCGGGCCCCACGGTCCCGTCGATTCGCTTCACGCTGGCTCATCTGCGCCCCGATTCCTGGTGCCGTCGCCCGATCGATCTCGTTCGAGGTGGCATCCGGCCCGGCCGGCGGCCCGACGGCGGCAGCATGCTTCCCCCGTCCCTACCCGATTGGCTCGTTCGACGGCCCGAACCGAAAGTACTATTCTCGCCGGGCCGGAGGGCAGGCCGCGGTACCACTCTCCCATTGCGGGGGCACCGCCCACCAACCACCGTCATTGATCATTGGTCAAGTTGTCTGCGGCACTCCAGAGTGCCGCATGCTTATCGGTCGAGGACCCTGAATGAGCTTCTCACAGGAAGCCCCATCGCTCATCCAGTATTCGTGCGAGCGCTGCAAGACGCGGTTCGTGCTTCCTCCGTCGAGCCGGAAGCTGGGCATCGGCGGCAGGCTCCGGGCCTTCTCAACGGGAGTCGCCCGGGCCTTCCGGATGCACGAGAGCATCGGCGAAAGCTACGAGGCCGCCCGCCGGCAGCGCCTGGCCAAGATGGACGACGAGGCCTACCAGGCGTTCGTGCAGAGCTTCCGCTTCTGCCACGAGTGCCGCCAGTTCGTCTGCAACGATTGCTGGAGCGCGTCGCGGCGCAGCTGCCTGACCTGCGCCGACAAGGCGATGACCAGCCTGCCCAAGGCGAGGCCCCCCTTCGCGCCCACCGGACCGGACATCCCGCGCCCGATCGTCGCCACCGCGCCACCGCGCAAGGGCCACTTGCGCCGGGACATCGCCCTCCTGGCCCTGACTCTATGCATCGTCCTGGTCGCCATAGAGGGCGGCGTTCTGCTCCTGAACGCGACGACCGGGGGCGTCGCGGCCGTGCCGACCCCCAACTTCACTCCGATCGTCGTCAGCTCGGCGAGCGCTACGCCGACGGCGACGCCGGCGCCGACCCCCACGCCCGTTCCGACCCCGACGGTCGCCCCGGTACTCACCCCGTCGCCGAGCCCGAGCCCATCCGCCACGCCGACTCCGACCGCGACGGCCACACCTACGCCGGTCCCGACGCCGGTGCCCACGGTGCGAAGGACCGCGACCCCGACGCTGCCGCCACTGACGGCCGTGAAGATCGCCTGCACGGCGACTCCCAGTGGCGGCACGGCGTCCCCGTACACGCTCAAATGCTCGGAAACGACGGCTCGCCTGGCGGGCGACAAGCTGCAGTGGTACTTCAACGGAGTCCTCATAACGGCGGCCACGACGCTCACTGTGAAGACGACGGACCACACCTCCGGTCAGTCCGTCTGGCTCTACGTGACTCGAGTTGGGTATCCGACGCCAGTCCGGTCCAACGTGGTCGCAATCAACGCTAACGGCACGTGGCCGTAACCGGCATCCGGCGATAGGTCTCCGTCTCGCTGTTCGCGCATACACGCGTCGTTTCCCGCGCCCGGCCGACGCACGCCGTCGCCTTTGTTCGGGTCACGATCCGCCCGGCCGTCGTCCCGCGGCCCCTTCGGAGCCCCGTCAGCCGCCGGGGCCGTAGACGGCCAGGCAGGTCTCGGAGGCGCAGCGCAGCTCCCGCTCCCGGTATCCCGGTGGGAGCAGCGACGGAGAAGAGCCGCGATCGCCGACGTAGAAGATCGAGCCGCCGCTGGCGATGACGTCGCGCGGTACGGCGCCGACCACCGCGCCCGGCGGGTAGGCCGCCGTCCCGAAGTACCACGGTGGGTCGGCCGCCGCGAGCACGTGGAGTCGGGCGACGACGCTCGGGCTCCCCTCGGCCAGCATCAGCAGGTAGTGGTCGGGATCGGCGTCGACCAGGTCGTGCGGTCCGACCCGCGCCTCGATCTCGGGCAGCAGGTCCAGCACACCGGGCCGGGTGGCCGCGATGCTCAGCGCCAGGCTGGGAACGGCCACGGCCGCCAGCAGGGCCAGCGCCGGCCGCCGCGGCAGAGAGGCCAGCCCGAGGCCGGCCAGGGCGAAGAGAGGCAGCCACATGATCCCGGCATAGCGAGCATCGAGCAGCGGCCGCCAGACGCTGACCGCGACCATCGCGACGACGCCGCCGCACCCCAGCAGGCAGAAGAGGGCACGGCGGCGGACCTCCGGTGAGAGCCTGCCGCGGCGGATCGCCAGGCCGGCCAGCGTCAGCCAGCCGGCGAGCGCGGCGACGACCTGGAGGGAGATCAGGATGCCCCACAGGGGCGCGTCGGCCTGCGTCTCCGGCCCGGCGAAGAGCTGACCCGCTGTTCCGATCAACGTGGCCGGGCTCAGGGGAGCGACCCAGAAACCCTGCCCCGTGTGGCTCAGCTGATCGCCCGCGTAGACGAGCCAGGGCAGCAGGCTGGCCAGGGCGGCGGCGAAGCTGAGGCAAGCCGCCGCGTAGACCCGGCCCGGCGGCCGGAACCAGGCCGCGGCCAGGACGACTCCGGCCAGCGCCACCGCCGCGAAGTAGTCCGTCCAGACGGCGGCTGCGGCGACGGCGGCGAAGGCGATCCAGCGCCGGCCTCCCGGCCGCTCCAGCGCCCGCCAGAGCAGCAGTATCGCGGCAACGATCAGCATCGCCGCTGGGCCGTACATGCGGGCGTTCGTCGAGCTGAAGAGCGTCGCTGGCAGCATCGCCACGAAAGCGGCCGTCCACAGGCCGGCGGCCTCTCCCCCCACTCGTCGGCCCAGAGCCGCGAGCAGCGGGATCAGGGCGATCCCGGCCGCGATCGGCACGAGACGCAGGTTCCAGGGCCCGCCGCCGAACCCGGCCGCGAGGTGCTCGAGCACGTAGAAGAGGGGCGGCGCGCTGTCGCGGCTCACGATCCGGAGAGTCTCGGTGAGCGGATGCGAGACGGCGACGGCGGTGAAGTCCTCGTCGTAGCCCAGGCCCTGGCGAGCTCCGAGGACGACCCGGAGCAGCGCTCCGGCCACGGTGATGAGGGCGAGCCGGCGCCCGTATGACAGCCGGCGGGTCGGTCCGGGGCCGCGCGCCGCCGCGCCGTCGTCCGGGCGGTCGGCCGCCGCCCGTCGGTCGGCCGCCGCCGCCGGCGCTTCCGTCGCCGGACCGCGTTCCGGGCCATCCGTTCCCGCGCTTCGAGCCCGGGCTCCGGTCACGGCGTCACCGCCCAGACGACCGGATTGCCGGCCGGATCCCAGGCGACCGGCGCGGCCTGCCCGCGCAGCTCCGGGCCGAGGGCGGTCGTCAGGTCGCCCTTGCTCATCGCCACGAAGGTCCGATAGGCCCCCGGATCGGCGATCCGGCTTCCGGTATCGACGATCGCCGGCTGATGGCCCCAGTCGAGGAGCTCGATGTCCATGGCGTCGTAGGAGTCGATTATCACGGCCGAACCCGGGTGGTCGGCGGTGTACTGGCCCGCGGCGGCCACCGCGTAGCTGTAGGCGTCGTAGCGGTCCGCGACCGGGCGGCTCAGGTAGGAATACCCGCTCCACGCGGCCACGGCCGCCAGGGCCAGCGCGACCGCGGCGACGGCCACGCCTCCTGCCTTCCGACCGCGGCGCCTCCGAACCTGCTCGACGAGCTCGACCGCGCCGAGCCCGATCGTCACGCCGAGCGGAGCGGCGAGTCCGAGGGCCCGCAGGAAGTGGGGCGAGCCGCCCTCGACCGCGATCAGCGGCGGGAGCAGGAAGATCGGCAGGCTCAGCAGGATCAGCGACTCCGCGCCGCGGCGGCGGGTCCGCCACAGCCGCCAGACTCCGAGGGCCGCGAGGGCCGCCACCGGCAGCGGCAGGAGCGGTATCTGGGCCACGTCGTGGCGATTGTTGGGGTCGCCGGTCAGGCCGAACATGGCGATCGTCCGAAGGACGTGGACCGGCAGGCTGCTGTCCGCGTATACGTCCGGGTTGAATGGGCTCACCGCCGCCGCCCGCCCGAAGTAGCTGCTCGGTTCGGCGACCGCGACGGCGATCATCGGGGCGGCCACGACCAGGAAGGCCACCGCGAACGGGATGAAGCCGGCCCGCATCCGGTCGTAGCGCTCACGTTCGGCGTGGCGGAGCCAGAAGAGCCAGACGACCGCCAGAAGCGGCAGGAGCTTGAGCGGCTGGTACGTGTACATGGCCGAGAGCGAGGTGACCGCGCCGGCCAGGAGGGCCGACAGGCGCCCGGGCCGGGCCGACCAGTGCAGCAGCGCGATCAGGGCGACGGCCCCGAACAGCGGGACGATGGTGTTGCGCATGCCGTCGCGGCTGACGCAGACGAGCCAGAGCGAGCCCGCTGCCCAGGCCGCGGCCGTCAGGCCGGCCCACGTTCCGAAGCGCCGGCCCAGCAGCCAGATCCCGAGCACGCCGGCGACGCCGAAGGCGGCCGCCGTGGCGCGCAGGGCGAGGACGCTCACCCCGGCGAAGTTGAAGACCCCGGCGACGACGCAGGCGAAGAGGGCCTCGCGTCCGCCGTCGCTCTGGAACCAGACGCCGAAATCGGGATGGAAGCCGGGCTGGTGGAGCAGCCAGGCCGCGTCCAGGCCTTCGGCGGCCTCGTCGCCGTAGAGGCCGCCCGGGTTGACGGCGAGATCGACGAAGCGGAGCAAGGCCGCGACGGCGACGATCGCCGCCAGCGCGCCGAGCGCGAGCCAGGTGCCGCGATTGGGCGCGAGCCGGGCGCTCCGATTCACCGACACGGCATCAGGCCTCGGCGGCGGCTGCCGCAGAGGCACCAGCGGCATGCCGGGCCGCCCCGCGCCCACACGTCTCAGCTCCCGGCGGCGGCGGCCAGGCGGCGCAGCTTGAGTTCGGCCTGGATGGACTCGCCGTTCTCATGGCCGTTGAACGGGTAGACCTCGATCTCCTTCGGCCCGGCGTAGTGGTTGTAGGCGGCGAAGACCGTCGATGGCGGGCAGATCGTGTCCATCAGGGCCACCGAGAAGAGCGCCGGGGACGTGGCCCGGGCCGCGAAGTTCACACCGTCGAAATAGGAGAGCGTCCGGAAGACTCGATCCACCTGGTCGCGGTGAATCATGCAGTAGCGCGCGATCTCGTGGTACGGGTCTGTGTCGACGATCTCGGTGGCGCGCCGCCAGTGGCACATGAACGGCACGTCGGTGAGGGTCAGCAGCAGGTCGGGGACGAGCCCCGCCGCGGCGAGGGCCAGTCCGCCGCCCTGGCTGCCGCCGTTGACCGCGACGCGCGCCGGGTCGACGAGGGGATTGGCCCGGGCGGCCTCCACGGCCCGAACGGCGTCCGTCATGAGGCGGCGGTAGTAGTAGGTCTCCGGGTCGGCGATGCCTCGCGTGGCGTAGCCGGGAAACTGGCCGGTCGCGGCGCCCGAGTCGGGGTCCGGGGTGTCGCCGGCGCGCCACGTGCTGCCCTGGCCACGAACGTCCATGACGAGGTGGGCGTAGCCGGCGCTGGGCGGGAGGAGCCAGTCGATCGGCCGGCCGCGGCCGCCGCCGTAGCCGATGTACTCGACGACGCACGGCAGCCGTCCCTCTTTGGCCAGGGGCGACGCGGCGGGGTCGTGCGGGGCCAGGAACCAGCCCTTGATCGGCTGCCCGCCGAAGCCGGCGAACGTGACGTCCCAGACGTCGACGGTCGTCAGCCCCGCGTCGATCGCCTCGAAACGGGGCGCCAGCGGGTGCGACCGGGCGTCGGCCAGACTTCGCGCCCAGAAGGAGTCGAAGTCGGCCGGCTCCTCGCGATCCGGCTTGTAGACGCGCAACTCGGAGAGCGGCAGATCGAAGAGCACGCCTTCATCCTCCTGTCGGCGTCCGGGCCGGTTGGTCGGCGGCTCAGTCGGCTGCGGCCCCGGTCAATCTTAGGGACGGGCTCGCTTTCGCGGGTGGCGGCCGAGCGAAACCGGCCCGGACCGGCGCTGAAAGGCCCGACTCCGGGGGCTCGATGCGGCCGACCCTCGAAGTCGCGGTGTACAGTCCCTCGCATGATCCGCGTCGGTTCGATCGTCCTGCGCGTCGACAACCTGCCGCGTCAGACCGAGTTCTGGTCGGCGGCGTTGGACTACGTGGCCCGGCCGGATGACGGCGACGACTTCGTGCTGCTGCGCCCAAGAACAGGCGGGGGGCCGAACCTCTCCCTCGACCGGGTGCGCTCGATCCTGGAACTGCCACCCCGGATCCATCTCGACCTTTACACCGGCTACTGGACCCGGGCGTCGTGTCCCTTCCAGAACGGCTCGCGCAGCTCGGTCTTGAGGACCTTGCCGGTTCCGCCCTTCGGCAGCGAATCGTGGAAGTGGATGTCGCGCGGCACCTTGAAGCGGGCCAGCCGCTCCTTGCAGTGATCGCGCAGCTCCTTCGACGTCGCCGACGCCCCCGGCTTGAGTACGACGATCGCGACCGGGGCCTCGCCGAGCGCCTTGTCGGGCGCCGCAACCACGGCGCACTCCAGGACGGCCGGATGCGACAGGATCGCGTTCTCCACCTCGACCGAGGAGATGTTCTCGCCGCCCCGGATGATGATGTCCTTGGAACGGTCCTTGATCAGGACGTAGCCCTGCTCGTCGATCACGGCCATGTCGTCGGTGTGCAGCCAGCCGTCGCGGATCGTCTCGGCCGTGGCCTCGGGATCCTTGTAGTAGCCGTCCATCACCGTGTTTGCCCGGACGACGATCTCGCCGATCTGCTCTCCGTCGGGCCGGACGTCGCGGCCGTCCGAATGGACTACGCGCAGCCCGATGCCGGGGAGCGGCCAGCCCGTCCATGACTGCCGGAGCTGGCGCTTCTCGGGCGGCTCAGATTCGGTCAGGACGGTACGGGGTGTGGCGATCGTGAGGATCGGCGAGGTTTCCGTCAGACCGTAGCCGCCGAACGCCTGGACGTTCAGCCCCTCCTCCAGGCCGGCTATCAGGGTAGGGGAGCATGGGGCGCCGCCGATGATCGCCTGCTTGAGGCTGGACAGGTCGTGCTTGGTTCGCTCGCTGTGGTGGAGGACCGCGTTGAAGATCGCGGGAACGGCCAGGATGCGAGTGACCTTGTAGCGCTCGACGGCCTGGATCAGCGCCAGCGGCTCGAACTTCCGGAGCATGACGTGACGGCCGCCGATCATCGTCACGAAATGGGGCGTGCCCCAGCCGTTGACGTGGAAGAGCGGGACCACGTGCAGGACGACGTCGTCCTCGGTGAACTGCAGGCCGATCTCGGCATAGAGGCCGTGCAGGTACAGGGCGCGGTGGGTCATCGCCACGCCCTTGGGGAAACCGGTCGTGCCGCTCGTGTAGAAGAGCTCGGCGACGGCGTTCTCGTCGATCTCGGGCGTCAGCGGGTCGGGCGAGCCGCCGGCCAGCAGGGCCTCGTACTCGTCGCTGGCGACGCCGTCGGGCGCTCCCTCCATGATCACGAAGCGCGGCTTCGCCGGCAGCTCCGGGATCATCGCTTCGACCAGCGGCTTGAAGTCCTTGTGGAAGAAGACCACCTTCGATTCGGCGTGGCCGATGATGTAGGCGATCTCCCTGGGGGTGAGGCGGATGTTGATCGGGTTCAGCACCGCGCCGGCCTCGAGGACGCCGTAGTAGGCCTCGAGCAGCTGGTGGGTGTTGTAGGTGATGAAGCTGACGCGCTCGCCGGGCTGGACGCCGAGCTCGACCAGCGCGTTCGCCAGCCGATGGGTCCGCTCGCCGAACTGGCGGTAGGTGAAGCTCTTCTCGCCGTCGACGACTCCGACCTTGTCGCCGAAATAGGTTTCGGCCCTGTCGCGAAACTCCAGGACCGAGAGGGGAACGAACACCGAAGACCTCCTCCGCCTGTCTCTCGCGCGTGGCGACTCGCAGGTGTCGAGTCGCCCGGGGCCGAAGCTGGAACGCCCCAGTTACGGGGCAACGATAGCGTCACGAGGACTCTGGTGAGAAGTGGGCGCGACAGGGGAGTGGCGCCGGGGAGTGGCGCCGGGGCGTGGCGCCGGGGAGTGGCGGGGTCTCACCAGGGGCGCGGCCGGGGGCGCCGGGGAGTGGCGGGGTCCCGCGAGGGGCTCGGCCGGCTCGCGAAGGCGCGGCCGACTGGAACTTTCCCATTGCACATCAGGACGACTATTGGCAACGAGCCGGCGGTCATGAAGCCGTTCGCCATCCAGGTTCGGCCGTAGACGAGCACCGCGCCCCTCTTGACCGGGTCGCCGACGGGCTCCAAGGCGCGGCGATCGGGCCCTCCGGCGAGCGGACTCTGCCGAATGTCGATCTGATGGGAAATCGGCAAGATCCGTTGCGGACGGAGGCTGTACGGTCCCGGCTCCGTCGGGCCGAGTGGCGGCCGGAGGCGGCGCCACGGGCCAGGCGGTGGGTCGCTGGTGGCGCCGCGGAGCGAGGATCAGCTCCGCCGCGATGGGTGCGGCGAAGCGGTGGCGACTATCGCGCCGCGGATCAGCCGACCGGCGCGCCGGCGGCGTCCCGCGCCGCGTGCACGAAGGCCTCCCATACGCCCTCGAACTCGTCGGGCGTGGACTCGGTCCGCTCCGGGTGGCACTGGACGGCGACTATCCAACGATCTTCGCAGCTCTCCAGCGCCTCGACGAGACGGCCGGATTCGCTGGCCGCCCAGCCCACGGCTCGCAGGCCCTGAGCCAGCCGGTCATGGACGACGGCCTGGTGGTGGTACGTGTTGACCACCAGTTCGATCGTGTCGTCGTCGGCGTCGGTCGTGGCCAGTCCCTCCGGCGAGCCCTCGGCCAGCGCGCGCGCCAGCCTGCTGTCGGGGTCGATCTCCATGTTGTGGACGTGGGCCGGGCCCTGGCCGTAGGGGATACCGGCGTGGCTCGGGACCTCCTGCAGCAGACTTCCGCCGGAAAACACGTTGATCGCCTGGAGGCCGCGGCAGATGCCGAGGACGGGCACGGATCGACGTTCGGCCTGGCGCCAGGCAAGCTGCTCGAGCGCGTCGCGGGCGGGATCGAGGTCTGTCGCGCCGACGGCCGGCTCGTGGTAGAGGCCGGGATCGAGGTCGGGGCCGCCGGTCAGAAGCAGCGCGGCCATCTCGGCGAGGAGGCGGTCGCGCTCCGCGTCGGACGTGGCGACGGAGACGAAGACGGGGTTGCCGCCGTGGCGCCGGATCCCGTCCGCGTACAACTCGTTCTTGCGGGCGGTAAGCGCCGGGTCCGTCGATCGGGCCGGGTCGGCCACGAGGACGACGACGAGGGGCTTCGTTGGCGGCAAACGGCGGTCTGGCATGAGATTCAGGATAACGCCTCCACGCCGGCCGGCCGGAGCCCTTACGGGCTGCGCGCGCGCCGTGAGCTGGAGGGGTGACACGCGGCGTGGAAGGTGGGCGGCGCCGGGCCACGGCCTCGGACTGGGCCTCGCGCCACCGCCGCGCGCCACTGCCTCGCGCGCCATCGCCTCGTGCCACTGACCGCGACGTGCCACGGCCCGACCAGCGCAGCTTCAGGGTGGCGGCAGGGCCGCTTGGGGGGGAAGCGGCCCTGCCATGGTGGACGTCAGGCCGATCGGGCCTGGTGCGATTCCTGCGGCGGCCAGTCACCGCCGCGACGCCGCGGGATCATGTTGGCGGGTGCGACCGGGGCATTCGCCTGAAGTCGGAAGCGGGCGACCAGGTCGTCGAGGCCCTGGGCCATCTCGGCCAGCGTAGCCGCGGAGGCAACCACCTCCTCGGCCTGGGCCGACATCTGCTCCGTGGCTGCCGATACTTCCTCGGCCGAGGCCGAGTTCTGCTGGCTGACCGCGGCGATCGACTCGACGGATTCGCCGACCGTGTCCGCGGCGGCTCCCATCTGGGCGGCGGCCGCGTTGGTCTGGGTGGCTATCTCGGCGATGCTTTCGGTGGCGCGGACCACGTCCGCGCTGAGAGTCCGGATCTCGACCACGGCCGCCAGCATGCCCTCGAGTACGACGTTGCGGGCATCGGCGGCGTCCCTGATCTCCTTCAGCGCCCCGGCCGCCTGCTCGGCCAGCTCCGCCCCGGTCTCGACCTCGGCGGCGCCCGCCTTCATCGCCAGGACGGCGGCCTTGGTACCGGTCTGGACCTCGGCGATCAGGGCGGCGATCTCCTTGGTGGCGCGGCTGGAACGCTCGGCCAGCTTGCGAACCTCGTCGGCGACGACGGCGAAGCCCTTGCCCTGCTCGCCGGCTCGGGCCGCCTCGATGGCCGCGTTCAACGCCAGCAGGTTGGTCTGCTCGGCTATGTCGTCGATCGTCTCGACGATGGCGCCGATCCGCTCGCCCTTGGCGCCCAATTCGGTGACCCGGGCCGCGGTCGCCTCGACCGCCGACTTGATCCGCTTCATCCCTCCCGCCGTCTCGTCCACGGCCGTGGCTCCGGCGACCAGGGCTGCATTCACGCGCTCGTTGAGTGGAGACATCTCCTCGGAGTTGTGGATGGCGTGGCCGATCACCTGGGTCGTCGCATCCAGGGCGCGAGCGGCCTCATGGGCGCGAACCTGCGTGCTGGCCGCACCCTTGCCGACGCGGTCGATGATCTCGGTCAGGTTGCGAGTGGCGGCGCTCGTCTGAGAAGCCGCGCGAGCCTGGTCGCTCGCTCCGACCGCGACCTGGCCGATCGTCTGGGCGACCTGCTGCGAGGCGGTGCCGGACTGGGTGGCGGTCGAGTTGAGCTGGCCGGAGGCGCGCGACAGGCCCTCTGCCGCCGTCTTGACCTGCCCGACCGTGTCGGCCAGACCGGCCCGCGCCGCCTCGTAGCTCTCGATCGTCGCCCTCAGCCTGGCCAGCATCCTGTTCGTGACCACGGCCGTCTGCCCGATCTCGTCGGAGCCGTACGTCTCGATCGGCTCGGTAACCGAGTGAACCTCGACCGACAGGTCGTTTCTCGAGAGAGCCGCCAGGCCGGCCTCCAGGGCGGAGGCGCAGTTGTCGGTCATCGAGGTGAGGGTCTCCTGGACGCTCCTGATGCCCTTCCTGATCGAACCGGCAACGAGAAGCGAGACGCATAGCCCGAACCCGGCGACCAGCAGGAAGACGAGGATCGCCAGGAGGCGCCCCTGGTTGAAAGTGGCCCCGGTCTGGGCGTTCAGGGCGGCGGCATCCGCGTTGGCGGCGGCCTCCAGCTTGTCCAGCGATGCGACCATCTGGCCGAGGATAGTGGCGGCTGTTGCGGCATCCGCCGCGGCCGCGATCGGGGACGACCCGAGCCTGGCTTCTTCGCGGGCCGTGTCGAAGACGGCCCCGTACTTCGCCTCGGCCGCGTTGAAGCTCGCCAGGTCGCTGATCTCCTGGGCCGTGTGCGGCAGAGCCTCGTAGGTTGCAAGGGCTGCGGCGATCTGCTTGTCGTCCGCCGCGATCGTGGCGTCGATCTGCGACTGCGTGGCGGCCACGCCTCCGACGTAGATGCTCTCGTCCAGGGCCCCCTGGCGCTCGGCCAGGTTGGCGTCGACGGTCCCGAGGGCTCTGACAGCGGTCGTGCCGACCGAGAACGAACGGGCGGACTGGTCGTTCACGCTGCTGAGGCTGGTTATGGCGACCGCGGTGATGATGAGCGAACCAAGCATCAGCACCGATGTCGTGGCCAGAAGCTTCATTCGCACGTCGAGTCGCATTCGTGGATCCCAAGCGGCCGGATGCGGTGGGCGTCCGTCAAGGAGCACACCGGCGCGAACTCCGACTGGTTCGCCTCACCTCGGGTATCGGTGGAAGCGGCGGGATCTGAGTACGGCGAAGTCAGTAGGGGCAGATGCCCAGCCTCAGGCAGCCCGAGCCGGGGACTCTAGTTGATCGGGAAAACGGTCGTCCAGACCAGCAGCAGCGACATCAGCGTAAGCGCGATCGTGATGATCCAGCCGATCGTCAGGAGGAAGCGCCCGCTCGCCAGCGGTCCGAGCAACCGCCGGTCACTGGACAGCAACATCACGAAGACCAGGATGATCGGCAGCAGCAGGCCGTTCAGCACCTGAGAAAGGAACATGACCTGGAACAGCGATATGCCGGGGATCAGGATGAACAGCGCCGCGAAGCCGATGAAGAAGGCCAGCAGAGCGTAGAACGCCCGGGCCTCGCGCCAGGTCCAGCCCACTCCCATCTCCCAACCGAAGGCCTCGCAAGCCGTGTAAGCGGATGAGAGAGGCACGACCCCGAGTCCGAGAAGTGACGCGCCGAGCAACCCGGCCGCGAACAGAAGGCTGGCCAGCGATCCCGCGAACGGAGCGAGCGCCTTTGCCGCGGTCGCCGCGCTGGTGATGCCTGTCTCGCCGTGCGCCCACAGCGTCGCCGCACACGCGATCACGATGAAGGCGGCTATGAGGTTGGTCAGGAACGAGCCGAGACCGACGTCGATCCTCTCGCCCGTCAGGTCTTCGGGTCCGAGTCGCTTGTCCGTGACGTAGGCCTGGATGAAGCCCTGGCCCCAGGGGGTGATCGTGGTCCCGACCGTGCCGACCACCGCGAGCCAGTACGCGCTGGTCAGGGTTCCATGGGGAATCACCAGTGACACGGCCGCCCGGCCCCAATCGGCACCCGACTGGAAGGCGGAGATCGCATAGGCCGCCGAGATGGCGATCCCCATCCCGACGAACAGGTACTGGATCTTTCCGAAGCTGCCCCACGAGATGAGCAACATCACGGCCAACGCCGAAGCGAGGGCGCTGATCGGCACCGGAACGCCGAACAGGCCCAGGGCGGCCCCGATGCCGGCGAACTCGGCGACGGTGGTGCCGAGGTTGGCCACCAGCATCGCCGCCGCCGCCAGGGTCGCCCAGCGCACTCCGAAACGCTCACGGATCAAGCCCGTCATGCCCTGCCCAGTGGCGAGACCGAGCCGGGCCCCCAGCTCCTGGGTGAAGAAGAGGGCGACCTGGCTGGCGAGGATGACCCACAGCAGGTCATAGCCGAACTGGATGCCGGCCAGCGAGTAGGTGGTTATGCCGCCCGCGTCGTTGTCGGCGAAGCCGCTGACCAGGCCCGGCCCGAGAACGGCCAGCACGGAGACCAGGCGGACGCGATTCGCCCGGACGGGAGAGATGCGGAAGCTGGGCGCGTTCATCGGGCCGACCCCAAGGCCATTCCGATCGACTCGGGCAGAGGGGCGGCCGGCATTTCCGGCGGCAGTGAGAGTTTCGTGTTCATCGTCGGGACTCCGGCGGTGCGGCATCGTGGGGCGATCCGCAGGGAGCGAACGGCGGGATCGAGGACGGAGGATCCCTTACGTGGACGCCCGGCCGGGACCCGATGCTCCGGACGGCTGCCGACGATCGAGCGTGGAGTTCAGACGGCGTCCGGGGAAGTCGGGCATAGGTCGGGACCTGGTATCGGACCTGACATCTCGACCTCCTTTCGCCTTCCGGAGCAAGTCCCCGCAGGCATACAAAAACCACCGCATCGATCTGGGTCGACCGCGGTGGTCATCGCCCGTGGCGAAAGCGCCTGGCTTATCCGATGGGCGACCACCGTGTCGGAATCTGCGGGGTCACGACGCCGGAGCGTCGATGACTACGTTCTGGGATCTCGCTCACTGACCTGCTTCTTCCGGCGTTGCCCACGGGCGGACCGCTCCCGGGGCCTG
>Ga0182027_10006749_pt1 | contig 17098 bp, 9 predicted proteins | sample 712E1DmetaG_FD_121300 | JGI IMG/M metagenome (GOLD analysis project Ga0182027, IMG submission 121300) | Permafrost microbial communities from Stordalen Mire, Sweden - 712E1D metaG (Illumina Assembly) | ecosystem: Environmental > Terrestrial > Soil > Wetlands > Permafrost | place: Sweden... | reverse complement strand
ATCCGCTTTCAAGCTCACTGACGACTTGCTGCTTGTAGGCAGCATCAAAATTCCTGTATTTTTTCATTTGACCAGCTCCTTCTGTAAATCATTTTATGATTACGAGCCAGTCAGGTCACCTAATTTCTTTCAGAATTATCTCGATCTTAGGGGCGCAGTCCAGGTTCTATATTTCAGGTCATTACGAATGTGACAGTTCTGAATGGAAGAAATGCCTTCCAATTGTTAGAAAGCAAGAAGATCTTTGGGAAAATAGGTTGGAAAGCCTTAGGAATGATATTTCGCAATTAGACTCTAAACGCGTAAGTGAGTTTGAAGGGGAATCTGGGAGTGGTCCAAAATATTTTAAAAATCGTGTAGGACTCAATGTCTGGACATCAGAGCCAATTCCTGATAAAATTAAGGCTCTGAAAATAAAATATATGGACATTTTAGATTCAATTATACCTATAACAAACAATAAATTCCGAATGACTTTCCTGACGAAATCAAAAAATAATTTGAAAGGATTAATAGAATCATTTTGTGAAAATCCAGATTACGAAAATGAACCAAAATAACAAAAAGCGCCCGCCTAATTTAGGAAATATAAAAATATGACCAAAGCATTCAGACAGCCAACAGCCAATGGGATGCAATGCCGGTTTGATGACTTCCGTCGGCGTCTTGCTTCGCTCGCAGCCGTCACGTCAGGCAATCCGGCTACTGCACCCGTTTGGCATACGTTATTTGGAAAAAATGAAACAACTTAATTTCAAAGCCGCCGCCGGAATAAAAGAGTTCAGAATGGCCTACCAAGAAAAGAAGGCTGCGTCGTGCGGCCAATAAAAAATAGTTCTTTGAAATAATGAGGAAACAAAAAAGGGAGCGCTTTGAACGCTCCCGATCTGGTTTCATTTTGAGAAAAATAATAAAATAAAAAGAACTGTTTCAGCAACTTCTTTGATATTTATTATTAATTCAAAAGTACCAATTTTTAGAGTAAACATTGTTCTTTCCTTAGTTAAGTTAATAGCCTTAGTTAGAATTACAATGTTTTTCGGATTTTACCGTTGGTTAAAAATTGGTTTTCCCTTTTGGGTTGTAAGTTTGTTTTTTCCCTTTGGGGTTGAAATTAGATTTTTCCGCTTGCGGTTGTTTCCTTATTATTTCTAGGAATTATGAGGTATAAGGAAAATAATTTAAACGATCATAGTTTCACAATTTAATTATTAAACTCTATTAGAAAATTAAATATGAAAAAAAAGATTAGGAAGAAAAAGCAAAAACTCAAAGGAGGTTAGAAGTATTTATATTTCTTCGAATACGTGGAAAACAATAGAAAAAATATCAGAAAAGATCGGCTGTTCTACGAGTTGGTTGATAGATGATATTTTGAGCAAAAAAATAAAAATCAAATTTAAAAGCGTATTTTGCGGTCACTAAAATATTAACAAAAGGAGTAAATGTTATGATAAAAAGCTTTATCACCGGATTGGTTTTTTGTGGAATTTGTTTCTCGCAAACAAAATCAGAGGCTAATCGTTACGATATAGTACCAACACAGATTACACATGATATACAAGGAGGAGCTTCATATGTAGATAATTCCGCTTATTTAATAGACCATAAGACTGGTCAAGCTTGGTTCCATATGGTAGCATCATTCAAAGATGGAACTACTGTTAATAAATGGATACCTATTGAAAATGTGGAACTTGGACAAATAAATCATAAAAAAGAAAACAATTAAAATAAAATCCACCGCGTCCTGCGCTCAAGATGTTCCCCAAGAAGATAAAGACCAAGACGGCGGCGGAGTATTATTAATATGGTAGGTTTCATTTTTCATCAACTAACACACAAAGCAAGCGTAGGGCGGAACGCCCTCGGCCTCCGGCACATGTCCGGTTTGACGCCTCCGTAACTGTCCGTAAACAGCGGTGTCATGTCGCGATCCGGCCACAGCACACGTTTATGGAACGTTGCCGCAAAACAGAATGAATGAGTAATTATTTCTTTATGCACTGCGTTGTAGTAGGTTAAAGGCTGCGCGAGGCCCATGCTGATTCCAACACAGAAGGGCGAGCAAAATGAAAAGCTCTATTTCAACAAAAGGTAAAAATAGAATTTCCGTGAACAATCCCGTTCAAAGCCTTTTCTTCATACTCTTTTTCCTCAGATCATCCACCACGATTTATTCCGATGTTGCTCCAATGCAGTACCAGGGCTTCACGCTTTCGCCATATCAAAATGATACTATTCAGATGAAGGCTGAAAAAGTTGATATGTATTGGGGAAAACCCTGCAAAGTAATTGCGGTGTTTGAGCTTATTAATCCCACGTCCATGCCAATAGATATGAAAATTGGGTTTCCAACTAACCTTTCGAGTATGAAATATTCCCGCCAGGAACAGGCCGATTCAATCAATAGGATTTATGATTTCATATTTAACCTTAACGGCCAAAATCTGGTAGAAACCGATATTCCCGAACGGGTAATAAGCTCAAAAGTCGAATATTGGTACGGCTGGACATGCCGGCTGAAGCCAAAAAGCAACATCATTACGCTGACGTATAATGTCAGAACCAATTCTTCGTATGCCGCTGACTGGCAGCGAAATCTTCATTATGTTCTCTATACCGGCAAATTCTGGAATGGCGCTATAGAAAAAGCGGAGGTGGCAATTCATTTTCCGGAAGCGATCTCAAAGGAGCAAATACTTAAGGAAACCTCGCCTTCCGGCTATAATCTTGGAGACAGTTGCATCAACTGGACTTTCACATCCTTCAAGCCAACGGTTAAAAGTAATATACACCTTCGGCTAATAGACTTTAATACCTATCTGACAATGAATAAGTTCAAAAGAATTCTTAAGGACTCAAGTATTGACAATAAGAGTAAAATCGAAGCCGCCTTATTTTATGCAAGTCTTGTGACCGTTAAAGGAATAAATTTTACTGCACCGGCAGAGTTTGATACCGGTTATTACAAAAATGAAATTCTCCCAAGCCTCAGTCCGTCGGAAAAGAATGTTTTTCTCTCAACATACACGTTGCTTGAATATGGTAAAATATGGTTTCCCTATCACGATGATAGATATAGAAACTTTATGGAAGATGAAAATGTGCAACATACAATAAAGCAGGCCTTAGAAAGAATCGGATACTTCAGAAACGTGGAATATTCGGAATTCTATCCGTTTATTGATATTGCCAATAGGCTTTTTCGTGAGGTAGTTGCAAAAGACCCACGGAATGCTGATGCGTGGAAGGCCTATATTGAAAACGATTATTTGCTCGACATAGAGGGCTGCAATCCATGCAAAGGAGCTTGTGCCGGAAGGGGGCCGATCGGAGAAGGCCAGAAAATGCTCGTCAAGGAAGCGTACTCGCATTGCAGCAGCGACCCGGCAATAAAATTGTGGTACGACTTCGTTACTCCCGAGAATGCAATTCTCCCGGATACAATAGGACAAATTGAAAAGAGAGAAAAAATTTATATTTCGATTCAGAAAAACGAAGGTGGCTGGGCCAATTACCCACTTTCATCAGAAGAACTTGACGCTTTTAAACGCAAATACACGGTTTCTAAAGGCAATTACCTCGTTATAAATAGCAACGCTATCGATAATAACGCTAAAAATGACATTGTTGCGATCCTGTATCGAGACAAATTTTACCATTTTAAGCTGTGCCGCGATTTGCAGAAATTGAAATGAAAGATAAAATGCAATTGAGCTCTGAATCAGAACCTAATCTTAAAACAACTCCACCTTGTTTCTTCCGGTTTCCTTGGCCCTATAGAGCGCCTTGTCGGCCTTCTGGATGAGCGTGTCGATCTGCTTGGCGTGCTGTTTGTACACGGCGATGCCGAAACTCATGGTTATGCGGATGTCTTCCCCGTGGGGGCCTTTAAAAACGTGCCGTTCAATATGTTGACGGATGCGCTCAACCGTATCCGCCGCCGTGGGACCGTCGGTCTTCACGAGGACCAGCGCGAACTCCTCGCCGCCGTAGCGCGCCACGAAATCCACGCCGTCGCGCGTTTTTTCCTTGAGTTTCGCCGAGATCTCCCGCAGAACGACGTCGCCGTACTGGTGGCCGTAGGTGTCGTTTATTTTCTTGAAAAAGTCGATATCGCACAGCACGAGCGAAAGCGGATCGTCGTAGCGGATGGCGCGGGTGATCTCGTCCTTGAGCATGGCCTGGAACTGCCGGTGGTTGATGAGCCCCGTAAGCCCGTCGTGCGTGGCAAGCGCGTTTGCCTGCTCGATGAGCTGGAGCTTTTCAATGGCCAGACCGGCGGAGGTCGCCAGTCGCGCCAGCAGGTCGCGGTTTGAATCCGAGAACGCCTTTTTTCTGGCGGACTCCAGGAAAAAGGCGCCCTTGCACATGTCAACGCCTATGGGAAACGCGAGAAATGAAGCAAGGCCTTCGGAGCGCGGCTCCCCTTCATAATAGCGCGTTTCATAATGGTCCTCGACGAAATCACGGTACAGGCTCATGTTCTTTGCATACACCAGGCTGATGAGCGTTTTGTCCTCCAGGGAAAAACACTTGCCTTTAAATTCCTCGGCTTCCGCTTTGGCCTCGGCGTCCTCCCCGGCGCCCCATGCCCTGCGAACGACCGCGAGGTTTTTCTCCGGGCCACGGAGGCTGATTGTCAGGCGGTCGCATGAAATCGCGAAGGGGATGATTTCTACCATCCGGTCCAGTATCGCGTCGATGGTAAGGTTCTGGAAAAAATCTTTTTCGATCGAACTCATTGAAACAATGCGCTTATGTTCCAGCCGGTGTTCGGTCGACATATACGCATAGTACACCGTGGACCCCACTAATTGCGCGACGTTTGACAGATAATTATGGTCTTCGTCGGAAAAATGTTTTATTTCCGTGCTGTCGACTATTATGGTGCCGCGCTCCACACCTTCCGCCATTATAGGGCTGGCCATGAGCGACCGTATCCCCGCGTCCTTTTTATAATAATACAACGTCATGGAGTCGGTGACGATTTCATGCAGGTTGAGTTGCTTGAGTCCGTCCTTTAAAAAGCCGCCGATGACCCCCACGCCCGGATAAATGACCGCTTCATGGTTGATATATTCGCTTTTTGAATCGCAACGCCTGATGCGGTAGCCGCCGTCGGTTGTAGGAAAAAAGATCGCGATGGTGTGCCCGTCCAGACGGCTGCGCAGGACCTGTATGTAGCAGTCAAGGAGATCATCGACGATTTTTTCCATGGCAATCCATTGCTCTTTCCGGTATTGGGCGCCCAGCACCGAAACATTGACATGGGCAACTTCCCGGGACACTTCCTGACCGACGGACTGCAAAAGCGTATGAGGAACGGACGTGCTTTCGGCGGGAAAACCCGGAGAAGACGAGGGCCTTACAATCCTTATTGACAGCGCCAGCCATGCACCCGCGCCGAGGAATGAAAGCGGCACGATGATTGATTGCAGGGCGCCCCCGATGAAATGCGCGATCAGTCCCGCGCAAAGAATGACAAGCCCCGGCACAATTCTACGTTTTCCGTGTTTCATCGGCTCCCTGCAAACGCAGCATTACTTTTTGTTAAGAACATTATCAATGACTTCGAGGATGGCCTCTCGATTAAACGGCTTGGAAACGACCCCGCTAAACCCCATATTCAACAGGCTCTTTACATTAAGTTTTTTTGCGAATGAGGTTATCGCTATCACGGGAACCTTCGAGTTCTTCTGTGTTTTACGGAGATTATTCAGGAATTTGATGCCGTCCATGACCGGCATCATGATATCGGTTATGATAAGATCGGGAACCAGCTCTTGGGCCATTTTCAACCCTTCAAAGCCGTTCAGAACGGATGCGATCTCAAAATCATCGAAGAGGAACACTTCGAGCAAATCGAGTATGTCATGATTATCATCGATTAAAAGCAGTTTTTTCTTGCCGGCCATCATCATACCTTTGCGTACAGAAATATCGCAATGATCGAAAACAGAATATTGCCCACCCACGCCCCCAGAAGCGCGGGGATCTGGCCGTTCTGCGCAAATGCCAGGCTGAACTGCGAGATGATCCAATATGAAAATGCCAATAACAGCCCGATGCCGAACAGCACGGCCTCGCCTTTTCTTCCCGCCCGGGCGGAGATGGAAATCCCCAGCAAAATCACTATAAAATTCATCACTGGAAGGGCTATCTTAAAATACAACTGCGCCTTGTATCGGGACACATCCTCCCCGCGCCGCCGTGTTTTATCGGCAAAATTGCTCAGTTCCCAGTAGCTCATCTCTTCCGGGCTTTTAATCTGCACAACCATGTCTTTCGGACTTACCTTTAAGATTGTATCTAAGAGCGTATCGAATGTCAATACCGTCGACGAAGTCGCGTCAAACGAGCGGATGGTGCCTTTTGTAAATTTCCACGATCCGTTTTTGTACTCGGCCCCTTCCGCGATGATTTTCCGGGAAATGCCGTTGCCTACATAGGTCTCGCGCCAAACGCCGCGCGCCTGGGCTTGGCCGGTGCGCAGCTCCTTGAAAAAGTAAATGGTCCCTTCATTGCCGAAATAGTAAAAATCGCGCCGGTATTCCTGGCCCTCGGTCACGGCGCCTTTTTGTTGCGTCTTGTCTTTTCCAATATTTTGGGTCAACTCGCGGCGCAGGACATTGGCCTTCGGCAACACTTTCTCGCCCATATAAAATCCAAGGAACGCAAGGACCATGCCAAGCAAGAGCAAAGGGGCGGAAAGCTGCCTGACGTTCATGCCCGATGTCTTCATCGCGGTCAGCTCGTTCCATCGGGTCATCGAACCGATCGAAGACATGGTGGCCAGCAGGATCACGATGGGTGAAATGAGCTGGATCAGCCAAGGCAGGTAATACCAATAGAACAAGGCGACTTCGTAAAGAGAAGCGTTTTCAAACCGTCCGAGGTTCGAAACGTAGTCTACGACCACGAATATAATGGTGATTCCCAGGAAAAATCCCGCAAGCCAGCCTATAAATTTCCTGATGAGATAGGTTGGAAGCGTCCCAGCGACCATGCGCACGAAAAAATAAGGGACATCGCCAAGGCTGCGCATGGTCCGTTCGATTGCGCCGGGCGCCTTCGGACGGGCGCCCGGTTTTTTCCGGCTCAGCCAATTCCAAAATTTCATAAAGGGAGCGATTGAAAAGAATTTCGTCTCCCGCTTCATCATCAGCAGGAGAACGACCGCGCACGCGCCTATGAGAATATTTCCCGACCACATGGCCGCAAAAGGGGAAATGACGCATTTGTCCGCCATGGCCTCGCCGCCGATCAAAAGGGCCCAGTAAACGATAAAGAAGAAAACGCTGTAGCTCGCGCCGACGGCAATGCCTCCGCGTTTTGCCATGATCCCGAGAGGCGCTCCGATTAGAACGAACACGATGCAGGCGATGGGCAATGAAAATTTTTTATGCACTTCAACCATATACGTGCTTATCTGTATGTCCTGAAACCTGATTCTTGACAAAAGGTGGCCTAACGAGCTCTGGTTTTTTTTCTCTTCCGACAGCGCGCTGGCGCTGGCGGGGCCAAAGCTCGCGGTCCAGGCGGCAAAGGACGGTATTGAGTCCGGCCAGAGGGTGTCGGGCGCGGTCGCGTGACCGGAATGGACGCTGAGCGAATCAAGGGCATGTATCCTGGAAATGAGTTTCATGACCTGCGCATTGTGCTCAATGAGGTAACTCTCCCGTGTTTTTTTGTACCCTGCTATCTGATCGAGCATCATTTTCGAACTCATTTCCCGGTCGCTGCGATACTCGCTGTTGGTGCGCTTCAGCTCCGTATCGGGGTTTTGAAGAAAAATCACCTGTCTTTTGAACCGGCAGACAAAATACTCCTTTTTATTTTTGCTGTTGACACGATGGGTCTCGCCGTTATACAGCGTCAATTCCATGTGTTTCTCATCGCGCGTCAGTTTCACTTCCCCCGATTCCGCAACGGTCGTCGACGGGTCTTCTCCAGGAACATCGGAAAAGATGCGTACCGTTTTAAGCACGCCGGTTTTCGGATTCACTTTTTTTACCCAGAGCGCATAATCGGGAAAGTCGCGGATAAGTATCCCGGGTTCGATGAGGACCGCCGGTCTTTTACGGCTGATGTCGGAGAGCAGGTTTGCCGCCCGGTGGTTTGCGTCCGGCAAAATGAGGTCATTAAAAAAAATGTTGAGAACGGCAAATATGCAGGCGGCGAGAAAAACCGGTGTGATAAGGTAGGTCAGGCTCTGCCCCGTGGCCTTGACCGCCATGATCTCATTATCGGCGGACATTTTTCCGAATGTCATGAGCGCGGAGGTCAGGATCGACATGGGAATGGCCAACGCTATGATCCATCCGAGCTGGATGACGAAAATTTCCAGCACGACCGACATCGCCAGCCCCTTGGAAATGATTTTGTCAAGGAGCTGCACGGCGGTCTGCATGGTAAAAATGAATATAATGATCCCTAATGAATACAGAAAGGGAAGCGTGTGCTCTTTAATGATATAGCGATAGAGGATCATAGATGTTTAAAATGAAAATACGTCCTTTTATTAAAACCGACAAGAGATGATTAGCTATTGACCGGAAATAACAATGCAATGTATACTATAACCATGAAACAAAACGGAATACATAGTGCGTCATGGCCCCTGTTTTTGGCGGCGGGTCTCCTCCTCGGTTGCGCCGGAACGCCCAAGCACAAACCCGCTTCCGAAACGCTCCTCCCGGAAATCGATGTCGTGCAAGTCAAGGAAAATTCGGAAGAAGCGCTTAAAATAGCCCAGGAGACCAAACTTGACGTGGACGTGCTCAATAATAAAGCCGCTGAACTGGACAATAAGCTCATTGCGCTGACGGAAGACGTTTCGAGCGTGTCTGTGGCAAAAATCGAAGAGATCGAAAACCGCCTGACGCTCCTCGTTGAAGCTTTCAAAGACCTGCAGGCCCAGGTCGTTGCCCTGCAAAACGCTCCGGTGCAACGGTCAACCAAGGCCGCGGGACCCGCCACATTTTCGCCTTCCGCGGCTTCTAAAATACTCTCGGGATCAACTGAATATGACACGTATCAAAACGCGTTGCGCGTGTTCAACGCCAGGAATTACGACCAGGCCCTGAAAGCCTTTTCCGACATAATCAAGCAATATCCCCAGGGAGCATACGTCGACAATTGTTTCTATTGGGGCGGCGAGTGCTCCTATGCTCTGCGGGATTACGCAAACGCGATCGCATCTTTTAAAAAAGTCTTCGATTATAAAAACAGCTCCAAAGCGGACGCCGCCCAGTTGAAAATCGGGATGTCGTATATGAAAATGGGGCAATCCGCCCTTGCAAAAACCGAGCTCAAAACCCTTATCGACCGCTATCCGGCAAGCGCATATGTTTCGCGCGCGCAAAAATACCTTTCCGAGCTGAAATAATCTTCCACTTGCTTTTCTCCTCCTCATAAACCACTTTTATTAGAAACTCTTTTTGAATTATTTACGTGTTTTACGTGGATAATTTTGGACATTTAAGTAAATTCTTTGATTCAATAGACGTAATACCTGGTATTGCCAAAATTTCTTATCATTTCATTAACACGGGCAGATCCATGAAAAAATCATTTATTATCGGTGTTTCTGTGTTCGCGATGCTCCTGGTTTCATGCGCGTCGCAGCAAAAAGTCAAGGCAAAGCAACTGTATGATTGTTCCAATAAAGTCCAGGACGCCCTTGTCAAATACAATAAAAAGAAATTTTCAGCCGCTCAATATCTTTTAGACGACGTCATCACCAAGTGTCCTGGGCACAGCGCCATGGACACGGCCATTTTCTATCTGGCAAAATCCTGGCTCGGCATGAAAAAGCCCGATGAGGCAAAGACCGATTTCGACAGGCTTCTCCAATCGTTCCCTAATTCCGCCTTTAGCGAAGAGGCCCATTACCTGATCGGTTACAGCAGTTACCTTGCTTCCAACCCCTGGTACCTGGACCAGGCCAGCACCAAGCTGGCCGAGCAAAAACTCAAGGAATTCATCGAAACGTTTCCCAAGAGCCCTTTTATCGACAGCGCGCAATTTTACATAGTCCAATGCCAGGAGAAACTGGCTGAAAAACAACTTCAGGCCGCCCGGTTCTACGAAAAAATCAACCAGCTTGAATCCGCGATCGTCTATTATAAAAGCCTCGCGGAAGATTTTCCGGACAGCAAATTAATTGACGAATCAAAGTTGGGCACGGCCGAAGACCTTCATAAGCTCAACCGCGACTCCGAAGCCGACGCGATACTTGAAGAACTGGCCCTGCAAACCAAGGACCCCGCCATGCTTAAAAAAGTGGGTGCGCTCAAAATGAAAATCAGCGCAAAAAAATAATACGAGGCCCGGAAATGTCACTTACAGGTCCTCTCGGCGTCATCGGCGGCACTTTTGATCCGGTCCATTACGGGCACCTGGCAACCGCGAAACTTGCCCAGGACTATTTTAAGCTGGAACAAATTTATTTCATTCCCGCCTCAACCCCGCCGCATAAATCGCTTCCGCACGTGGCCCCGAGGCACCGGCTTTCCATGCTCAAATCGGCGATTAAAAATATCAAAGGGTTTGAAGCGTGGGACGGCGAAATACGGCGGGGCGGGAAATCGTACTCTCTTGACACCTTGAAAACATTGACAAAATCATTTCCCCGGACCCCGATCTATTTCATCATAGGGTCGGACAACCTCAAGGAAATTCCGCTCTGGCACAAGTATCCCGAGCTGCTTAAGCTTGCGACGTTTTGCGTCGCCCATCGCCCCGGACATTCTCTTAAGGTCCCGCGCGAAATCAGGGCGATGCGCGTTAAAATTTTCCCCTCGCCGGAATGGAAAATAAGCTCGACGATGATCAGGGAATACTTGTCAAAAGGGTATTCGTGTAAATATCTTTTGCCGCCCGAAGTGATTGAGTATATAATCAAGCATGGGCTGTATTCACAGCGCAATACATGAGCCTACCGCAATAATTTCTTCCCTTCCTCCATTTCGTCCTGCAGGGCCTTGTTATTCGGGTCTATTTTTTTTGCATTCTCAATGTGGGTCAGATATTCGGCCTTGTTCTTCTCAACACGCGCGACTTTGGCGAGTCCGACCTCCGCCAGCACATATTTCGGGTCCGCCTTAATGGCGCGTTCGTAGAAGGTCCTCGCCCATTGTATCTTTGACTGCATTAAATGTATTTCGGCCCTTTCATAAAGTCCCGGCGCGTAATTCGGGTTGATGTAGGAAACTTCCTTGAAGGTCTCAAGCGCGTCGTCCCATTTTCCCTGCACGCCCTGGATCTTTCCCTGAAGCATGAGCGCGTCAAGATTTTCGGGCTCGGTGGCCCGGATGTCTTTAATGGTGTTTTCAGCGTCGCCATACACGCCGTTGGCATACAGGGCCTGGGCATATTTAAGCATATATTTGCTGTCCCTCTTCCGTTCCACGAGCTGTTTCATTTCGTTAAGCGCATTTTTGGTATCGCCTTTTTTATCATACAAGGCATAGAGCTGTTCCCTGATGGCCATGTCATCCGGCCGCAATTTCTCGGTTTTTTCAAGCAGATCGATAGCCTCGTTCGGCCGGTCGGTCTGCAAATATCCGCGCGCGAGGAGAGACATGTAATGCGCGTCGTTCGGTTTAAGCGCGTTGGCCGTTTCCAGAAAAACCATCGCATCGTTGACGTTGCGCTTGTTCAGAAGGATTTCCCCGATTTTTCCGCTCGCTTCGGGGTTCGTGGGATCTCGCTGGATGAACTGACGGTATGCTTCAACCTCGTCCTTGTCCCTGCCCAGCCTGCCGTACACCTGCCCCAGTTCCATCCATACAACCGGGAACGAGTCGGCGAGCGCGGTGCATTTCTTCAGAAGCGAAACAGCTTTTTCGGAGGACCCCTGGCGCTTCGCGTAATAGAGCCCGGCATTAAGAAAATTCCGGTAATCCTGGGGGAACAAAAGCGTATTGTCTTCGTACATTTTAGCCGCCAGCGCGGGATTTGTCTTTTCCGTCAACTGGGCCTTTCTGAAAGAAGCCTCCTGGTCCCTGACCCCGGCGATTTTGGTATAACCGATATACAGGGCGACCGCCCTGGCCGTGTCCCCTGTTTTGTCATACGAATCAGCCAACATTTTGAGCACCTGGGTATAGTGCGGAATGGGCTTGCCGCTCGCATTCGACCGGATACGCTCGAGGATTTCAATGGGTTTTTTAAAGTTTTTTGATTGATTAACCGCGTCGTTGTAACATGCCGACGCATAGGTAAACAGGAACTCAAGGTTGTTGCCCTTCGAAGGTAACGCAATCCCTAGATATTTCACCGCGTCGGGATAGTTCTTTTCTTTCATGGCATTTTCACCGATTATCGACGCCACCTCGTTGTCATGCGGCGCTTTTTCCAGGTACTTACGGTACATGTCGATTGCCTGCTGCGGCTTATTCTGCTTCATGTAGAGTTCGCCGAGCGCCTTATATTCGGCCTGCGCCGCCGGGTTCACCGCCACCGCCTGTTCGTAGGTGATCACCGCGTCGTTGATCGCCCCGGTTTTCATCTGGCAGGCTGCCAGCAAAGGGAGGATGGCATTGTTTTTGGGATCCAGCTGGAGGGCCTTTTGATAATAAGGAATAGCTTTGGAACATGCGTTTTGCTGTTGATATACAGACGCCAGCGCCGCGTACATGGCGCCGTCGGCCTCGTCGGCCTTGATCGCCGCCGTCAAGACGCTCACGATCTGTTCCTGCGACCCTTTGCCCAAAACAATTTCGCCATATCGCTTGAAAAAGCCGTGCAGCGTGGGATCGGCCCTGAGCGCGGCGGCGTAGGCGGCCATGGCCCCACCCATGTCTTTCTGGTCGTAGAGGAAATCGCCGAGCTGTTTCTGCGCCGCGGCGTCAGTAGGTTTGAGCGCCACGTAATGTTTGAGTGCGGCGATGGCGTCCGAAGAATTGCCGCTTTTCATCGAAATATCAAACAGGGTCTTGAATACGTCCGCGTTCTGGGGCATAAGCGTCGCCAACTGCTTGAAAATCGCGGCGGATTTCGTGCACGTCTTGCTCTGGTAGCAGGCTTGACCATACTGGAGTAGGAACGATGGTTTTTTTGCGTCTTCGCCGCGCACCATGTTCAAATACCGCATGGCTTCGTCAAAATCGTTGGCCTTGTATTCAAAATCGGCAACGGTCATCACGAGCGCGCTGTTTGAAGAGTCTTTTTCCAGGTATTCTTTATACGCCGTCATCGCCTGGTCCTTTTTGTTTTGCTGCAGGTAAAGATCCCCAAGCGCTTTGTATTCCTGTATTGCGTTGGGTTTCATCGCCAGGGCCTGTTCGTAGGTGATGGTTGCCTGCTGGACATCGCCGTTTTTTGCCTGACACAGGGCAAGCGCCGAAAGAATGGCGATATTTTTAGAGTCCAGCTGGAGCGATTTCTGGTACATCTCGATAGCCTTGGGATATGCGGCCTGTTTCTGGTATGACGAGCCGAGCTCGCTGTACATGCCCGCATCGGCCTCGCCGGCGGCAATCGCTCCCGTCAACGCCTTTATGATGTCTTCCTTCAACCCGCGCTGCATGACCATTTCAACATATTGTTTGTAAATACCCCGTATGCCGGGATCGGCCTTTATGGCAGAACGATAGGCGGCGATAGCGCCGGCATAGTCTTTTTGATCATAGAGGACATCTCCCAGGTTTTTTTGCGCCGCGGCATCGCCGGGTCTGAGCGCCACATATTTTTTCAGATACGACGTGGCGTCGTTTTTCATGGTGTTGTCGTGGGACGCGATGTCGAAAAGGATCTTAAAGACCTCGGCATTGAGCGGAGTGAGCACGGCCACCTGCTTGCACAGTTCGACAGCCTTCTTGTAATTCTTGGAAAAGTAACATGCTTGACCATAGCGGAACAAAAAGTCGGCCTTTCTTGTTTCTTCTCCCTTGATCATCTCAAAATATTTAGCGGCTTCCTCATAATTTTTCTGGCCATAGGCATAGTCCGCGACGGCCCTCGCCGAACGCATGTCCGAAGGCTTTTTTTCAAGGTATTTTTTATACATTCCGATAGCCTGCGGTTGATTGTTCTGCTGCATGTAAAGATCAGCCAGCGCCTTATATTCCTGCACTGCCGCGGGATTCATGGAGACCGCCTGCTCGTAGGTAATAATGGCGTCTTTTGCATTACCGCTTTTTGCCTGGCACTCGGCCAGAACGGACAAAATGGCCGTGTTCTTCGGGTCCATTTGAAGGGACTTTTGAAACATTTCAATGGCTTTGGCATAATTTCCGTACTTATGGTAGTGCGCGCCGAGCGCCGCGTAGATACCGGCGTCCGCCTCTCCCGTTGAAATCGCGCCCGTAAGCGCGGGAATGATCTCCATTTGTTCTCCTCCCCGAGCAAGGAGGATCTCCGAGTAATGTTTGTACACGCCTTTTATCGCCGGGTCCAGTTTCACGGCCGCCCGGTACGCTTCCAGGGCGCCGTCGAACAGTTTCTTGTCATACAGAAGGTCGCCGAGGTCTTTTTGGGCCTCGGCATTTCCTGGCTTGAGCGCAACGTATCGTTTCAGGTAGGTTATCGCCTCGTCTTTGTTGCCTTTTTGCATGGAAATATCATAGAGGACTTTAAAAGCTTCGGCGTCGCCGGGCGACAAAACAGTAAGCTCTTTGTAAAGATCATAGGCGATTTTCATGTCGTTCTGGCCATAGCTGTAACGCGCCAGCCGCGTCCGGGAACTGATGTTTCGCGCATCCAGCGCAATGATGCGCCTATCGATGTCCGCAAGTTTCGAAAGGTCTTTGGTCTGTTCATAGCATAACGCAAGCTGCTGCAATAATTCCTTATTGCCCGGATCTTTTTTCGCCAGCGCATCAACCTGGTCGATGGCGTCTTTGTAATTTTTTTCCTTGAGATAGATTTTAGAAAGCACGACGCGAGATTCGAACAGGGTCCCGTCGATGCGCAACGCGGATTCGGCGGCGTCACGCGCCATGTCGGTGCGTCCAAGCGCCATGGCGCACAGTGACATTCCCTCCGCGGCCTTCGCGCTCCGCCCGACCGTGTAGCTCTTCTCGAAGTACTTGAGCGCATCCTGGTATTTTTTTGCCTTGAGGTAATATTCGCCGAGCATCATCTGGACCTTGTCGTTATTGGGGTTGATGGAGACCATTTTTTCATATGTCAAGCGAGCCTTTTCAACCTGCCCCTCTTTTGTATACAGATCGCCGAGGTGCGCGTACGCTTCGACGTCGGAATCGTTCTGCCTTATTTCCCGCTCCCAGCAGCCAACGGCCTTGGCGGTATTGCCAACGCCTTCGTAAGACGCGGCAAGGAGGCCGTTTATGTCCGTGACGAGTTTTCCCGTGCTGTCACGGGCATACACGGCCTGAAACTGGGAAAGTGCGTCCTGGTAATTCTTTTTTTCCAAAAGCCTTTCTCCAAGTCCAAACCGGCTCAACAGCGCCTCTTTGGACCGGGAAGCGCCGAATTTGTCGACCGCGGCTTCGTATGCCTTCATTAGTTTGTCCGGCCCGCCGTTGGTTTTCTCAATCGAAACCGCCCATTGATAATAATCCATGGCCTCTCCGCCGTTCTTTGAAAGACCTTTTTCATATTCGCCGACGGCCGCGTCGTATTTCTGGAGCTTGAAATAAATGTTGCCCAGTTCTATGCTCGCCTCGGGATTTGACACCTTACGGTTCCCGGGACCTTTCAGGTAAACAAGCGCCGAGTCCAGGTTCCCGGCCTCGTCATAGGCCTTGCCGATCCTGTAGGCGATGTTTTCATCGGCCTGCTTTTCATACGCGGTCTTGAGCAGGTCAATCGACTTGTCGTACGCCTTTTCATTATAGTAAATGAGGCCCAGTTCCTTCTGGGCCGCGATGTTGTCTGGATCGTCACTAACCACCTTTTCAAGCGCTTTCTTCGCCTCGGACGGCTTATTGAGCGCAACGCAGGCACGGGCGAATTCCCAGCTCGCTTCGCTTGTGTTCTTCAGTTCCAGCGCTTTTTTTGCGGCGGTCGCCGCGTTCGCGGGTTGGTTCAATTTGTTGTAGATCCGCGCGGCCCCTATCGACGCATCGTAATTTTTCGCGTCCATCCGTTGCGCGACCATGTAACAGGCGAGGGCCTTTTCAATAAGCCCCTGGCCTTCATTGGCGCGTCCGAGCTTGGCCCAGGTCTTCGAATCGCGGGATTGCGCAGGAATTTTGGCGTCGGCGTAGTTCAATGCCTCGGAGTAGCTCTTGGAATCGATGAGCTTGTCGAAGGTGTCATCCGAAAAAGCCGCATACGCGTACGCGCATACGATAAAGGGAACTATCAGTAACCAGGTCTTCATTCTTCCGCTCATCATATAAAATTCCTTTCTCCGGGCGAATCGATCATTCCATTGAATACAAAGCTCCATGACGTGTTATAAAATAATTAAATTATAGACAATAGTATAGTAAGAAGCAAAAAGTACATGTCAACATTCATCATAAAAATTACTCCGTATCACGAAATAGGCGTTTTACAGGGGAAAAATAAATTATATTATTATTTGGTTTTTATACTATTACTTGTGTTTTGTCGAACTTACACCACCATATATACCAGGTCCATGAATAAAACCGCGGCGCCGGTCTACGACGAAAAAACCATAAAAACACTCAGTTCCCTCGAACATATCCGTTTGCGGCCAGGAATGTATATCGGGCGGCTGGGCGACGGTTCCAACCCTGACGACGGCATTTACGTGCTGATCAAAGAAGTAATTGATAATTCAATAGACGAATTCATCATGGGGTTCGGAAAAAAGGTGGAAATTTCCATCGAAGAAAATATCGTTTCAGTACGGGACTTCGGGCGGGGAATCCCGCTGGGTAAAGTCATCGAATGCGTGTCGGTAATCAATACCGGCGCAAAATACAACGACGATGTGTTCCAGTTCAGCGTGGGACTCAACGGCGTGGGCACCAAGGCGGTCAACGGCCTTTCCTCGCATTTTAGGGTCGTATCGTTCCGGGACGGCGAGTTTTTCGAGGCGTCGTTTGCAAAAGGGAAAATGTGTTCGAAACGCAAGGGCGCCTCTCCCAAAGAACCCAACGGGACGCTCATCGAATTCAGGCCCGACGAGGAGCTTTTCAACGAGTAT
>Ga0182027_10006748_pt1 | contig 17100 bp, 15 predicted proteins | sample 712E1DmetaG_FD_121300 | JGI IMG/M metagenome (GOLD analysis project Ga0182027, IMG submission 121300) | Permafrost microbial communities from Stordalen Mire, Sweden - 712E1D metaG (Illumina Assembly) | ecosystem: Environmental > Terrestrial > Soil > Wetlands > Permafrost | place: Sweden... | reverse complement strand
GGCTGGGGGCCGTCGCCGAACACATGACCGAGATGTGAGCCGCTGGCGGCGCTGCGCGCCTCGGTGCGCGGCAGGATCATCTTGTGATCGCGACGCGTCTCGACCGCGTCGGGGCGCAGCGGCCGCGTGAAGCTCGGCCAGCCCGTGCCGGAATCGTACTTGTCGCGCGCGCTGAACAGCGGCTCGCCCGAGACGACGTCGACGTAGATGCCGTCGCGATGTTCGTCCCAGTAGTCGTTGTCGAAGGCCGGCTCGGTGCCCTCGTGCTGGGTGACCTGATACTGCCGTGGTGTCAATCGCCTCCGCAGCTCCTCGTCGCTGGGCTTTTCGTAGCCCGTCATCGCTGCTCACCTCGCTTCTCGTGGCGTGCCGTCGTCGCGCGCCTTTCAGACGTACGTCTCGTCGATGTAACACCAGCGCCAGTCCTCGCCGGGCTGGAACGAGCTGGCGATCGGATGGCCGGTCTCGAGGGCGTGGCGGCTGGCGTGCTTGTTCTTCGAAGAGTCGCAGCAGCCTACGTGGCCACAGGTCAGACACAGGCGCAGATGGACCCAGCCGTCGCCGGACTCGAGGCACTCCTGGCAGCCCTCCCCGGACGGCACTACCTCGCGGATCTGGTCGGTGTGGGTGCAGTTCGTCGTTTCCGGCGTGCTCATGACGCCTCCTTGCCTTCAGTCGCCCGGTTCTCGGTCCCACAACGTTTCGGAGCGGTTCTACCCTGGAACGACCCACTTGATGGCGTGCCGACTCGAGGTAAGGAGAATCCGATGGCCCAGCAGACGACCTGGCCGGCACTCGACTCGGGGGCGTGCCGCGACACCCTGACCACGCTCCATCTGTCGACGCAGGTGATCGGCAAGGTGCAGATCGCGCTGACCCCGTCCATGGCCGCGTGGGCCCAGGCGCCGCTGCGCCTCACGGCCCGCGGCCTCATGACCCAGCTCCTGTGGGCCGGCGACCGCAGCCTGTCGATCGAGTTCGACCTTACGAGTCACGAGCTGCGCTTCGACCTGAGCGACGGCGCCCGGCGGGTCATGGCGCTCGAGCCGCGGCCCGTCTGCGAGTTCTACGCCGGCGTCATGGCGGCGCTCGAGGAACTGGGCGTCGAGGTGACCATCGACCCGATGAGCGTCGAGATGCCCGAGTCCGTGTCGTGCGCGACCGACACAAGCCACTCGAGCTGCGACCGGGACTGCCTCGCGTCTCTCTTTCAGACCTGGACGCGCGTCGCCGCCGTGTTCGACCAGTTCCGCTCGGGTTTTCGTGGCAAGCAGACGCCCGTCGACCTCTGGTGGGGGACGTTCGACCTGTCGGTGGCGAGATTCTCGGGCCGCGCGGCGAACCCGCCGTTCGACTGCGGCGCGATCGAGCGCGTGGCCATGGACGCCGAGCAGTCGCTGGTCGGCTTCTGGCCCGGCGACGAGCGCTCGCCCGAACCGGCGTTCTTTGCCTACACCTACCCCAAGCCCGCCGGCGTCGAGACGGTCGCCGTGGCGCCCGCAGGCGCGTTCTGGAGCCCCGAGGCCGGCGAGTTCATCGTGCCCTACGACGTCATTCGCCGCAGCGCCGACCCGCCTGCCGCCCTGCTTTCGTTCTGCGAGTCGACCTACGCGGCCGGCGCCCGGCTGGCCGGCTGGGATCGCGACCGGCTCGAGCGCTCGCCGTCCGCGCCGCGCGGCTGACGCTCGGTCACCGTAACCTTCAGCCCACCACCAGGTCGGCGTACTCGGGGTGACGCTCGATGTAGGCGGCGATGAACGGGCAGCGGGGGACCACGCGCAGCCCACGCCGCCGGGCGTCGTCCAGCGCGAACTTTGCCAGGCGAGCTCCCAGACCCCGGCCTTCGTAGCGCGGCTGCACCTCGGTGTGCGGGATGGTCATCGTGTCGCCGCTCAGCGTGTAGACGGCAAGGCCGGCGAGCTCACCGTCGACGAAGAGCTCGTAGCGCCCGACGGCCGGGTTGTCGCACACCACGGCGTCTTTCCCGTCGTGCGTCACGTCGCGTCTCCGGCGAGGTGGCGCAGGTCGGCGCGCAGCCGCTCGACCCGCGCTTCGTCGAGCCGGCTGCCAAGGTGCTCCATGAGGCCGCAGACGAAGATCGGCGCCGCGCTTTCGAGCACCGTCGCGCCCCGCTCGGTGAGCTGCGCATAGACGACACGCCGGTCGCTTGGGCAGGCGGAGCGGACCACGAGGTCGCGCTCCTGAAGACGGTCGACCAGCCGCGTCACGCCGCTCTTGCTGAGCCGCAGCGACTCGCTCACGTCGATCATGCGCAAGCGGCGCTCGGGGGCGTCGGCGAGCAGCATGAGAAGCTCGACGTCTTCGGGCGCCAGACCGGGGCCGGCCTCGAGCAGCCGCACAAGGTGGGTGCGCACCAGGTCGGTCACCTGGGTGAGGTCGCCCCACAGAGCGACGACGGCGCGCTGGCGCCGAACGGCCGCGGCGTTATCTGGTGGCTCTTCCATGATCCTTCTTGTACCCGCGTTTGGCCCACGTCAGTACCGGTCAGAATACTCCCGCACGCAACTAGTGCGAAGCCCCCCAGCCCGCCGCCACGATCGCCGGGCGACCGGCGGCAGGTGCGGGCACCGACCGGGCAACGACAACCAGGAGGCAGCACCATGAAGATCGCCATTATCGGAGCCGGCAACGTCGGCGGGGCGCTGGCGGGCTCGATCGTACGCGCCGGCCACGACGTGACGGTGAGCTCAAGGGATCTCGCCAAGGCGCGCACCGTCGCCGAAGCGGCGGGCGGGCGGGCGGCAGCCACCAACCGCGACGCCGTGCGCGACGCCGACGTCGTCGTGCTGGCGGTGCCCTACGGCGCCCTCGCCGACGTGGTCGACGAGCTCGGCGACGGGCTGACCGGCAAGATCGTGATCGACGCGACCAACCCGCTGCGTGCCGACTACCAGGGCCTCGCCATCGAGGGCATTTCGGCGGCCGAGCAGGTACAGGCACGCGCCAAGGGCGCCAAAGTCGTGAAGGCTTTCAACACCGCCTTCGCTTCCCGGCAGGCCGACCCCCGTATCGACGGGGTCCAGGCCGACGGCTTTGTCGCCGCCGACGACGAGCCGGCCAAGGCCACCGTGCTCGAGCTCGTGGGTGCGATCGGCTTCAGGCCCATCGACGCCGGCCCCCTCGAAGCGGCGCGCGCCCTGGAAGCGCTGGCGTTCCTGAACATCTCGTTGCAGCTCCGCAACAACGGCGCCTGGCAGACCGCCTGGAAGCTGGTCGGTCCGCTGTCGGTGTAGATCGCGTCGCTGCGGGCTGGGCGCGCCGCCGCTGTCGCCCCGCAAGGGCGCCCGCGTCGCACCGCGGCGAAGCGCAGGCGCGCGCGCTCGGTCACACCCTGGTCCCGACGGCAGGCATGGCTGCCTGCCGCGGCGACCGTCTCGCCATGTCGCGACGAGCCGCCTCTGTCTCGAGCAGGCGGCGCTTGAGGGCGACCCCGCCGGCGAACCCCCGCAGGTCGCCGCGGGCGCCGATCACCCTGTGGCAGGGCAAAACGAGCGGCAGCGGGTTGCGCGCCAGAGCGGCGCCCACGGCGCGCGCCGCAGCAGGCCGGTCGATGGCTCGCGCGAGCTGCCCGTAGGTCACGGTCTCCCCGTAGCCCACGGACCGCAGCGCCAGCCACACCCGGCGCTGAAACTCGCTCCCCTCGGGGCGCAGGGGAAGGTCGAACTCGCGCCGCCGGCCGGCGAAGTAGTCGTGGAGCTGCCGCGTCGCCTCCTCGAGCACGGCATCCGCGGCGCTCGGCTCCGTTTCTCGCGGCGCATCGCTTGCCGCGTCCGGCAGATGGATCTCGCAGAGCGCTCCGGCCCGGGCGACGAGCAGGAGCTCGCCGATCGGAGTCGTCGTGACCGCCCGCCGGGCGGTCTCTGAGCCAGTCGTCATCGCATCCTCCCTGGTTGTGATCAGTGTCACGGTCTTGCCACGAGATGCGCCGCGCCGCATCGCGAGGCATCGCATCGCATCGCATCGCATCGCATCGCATCGATCGCCATGATGGTCGCACCGCGCGGGCACCCCGTCCGGCGGGTTTCGGCCGGCACTGCCCGGGGTGAACGAGCCCGGCCGATTCTCGCCAGTCTCCTCGCGACGAGCCGGTTAGAATCAACCCATGCAGCCGGACTTCGAGACCGCCTACCGAAGCATGCAAAGCCGCGACGCGCGCTTCGACGGCTGGTTCTTCGTGGCCGTCACCACCACCGGGATCTATTGCCGGCCGAGCTGCCCGGCCACGACCCCGCGCCGCGAGAACGTGCGCTTCTACCCCACCGCAGCCGCGGCCCAGACGGCCGGCTTCAGGGCCTGCCTGCGTTGCCGGCCCGACGCCGTGCCGGGCTCGCCGCAGTGGAACCTGCGCGCCGACGTAGCCGGGCGAGCGATGCGCCTGATCGCCGACGGCGTAGTCGACCGCGAAGGTGTCGAGGGGCTCGCGCGACGGCTCTCCTACAGCCCCCGTCACCTGCGCCGCTTGCTCACGGAGCAGCTCGGGGCAGGGCCGCTCGACCTCGCCAGAGCCCAGCGCGCCCAGACGGCCCGCCTGCTGATCGAAACGACCGCCGTGCCCTTTGGCGATGTGGCCTTCGCGGCCGGCTTTGCCAGTCTGCGGCAGTTCAATGACACCGTGCGGGCGGTCTACTCGCTGAACCCGACGCAGATCAGGCGGCGGGCGACGCGGCGCCGGCAAGCCGGCGCCGTGTCGCCCGCCGCCCCTGCGCAGCCCGGCTCACTGCTCCTGCGCCTGCCGCGCCGCGAACCGTTCGACGGCGGCGCGCTGCTGAGCTTTCTGGCCGCCCGCGCCGTGCCCGGCATCGAGGAGGTCGACGTCGGCCTCTACCGGCGCACGCTGCGGCTGCCGCACGGCGCCGGGATCGCCGAGCTCGCGCCTTGTGCCGGCCACATCGAGTGCCGGCTGCGCCTCGGCGACCTGCGCGACCTGGCGGCCGCCGTGGGACGCTGTCGGGCGCTGCTCGACCGGACGCCGACCCCAAAGCCGTCGACGGCGCTCTCGAGGGCGACGCCTTGCTCGGCGCCCTCGTGCGCAGAGCGCCCGGACGGCGCGTGCCTGGGGCAGTCGACGGCGCCGAGCTCGCCGTGCGCACCGTCATCGGCCAGCAGATCTCGGTCTCCGGCGCGCGCGGCGTCGCCGCGCGCCTGGCGGCCGCCCTCGGCAGCCCGCTGGCCACCCCGCACGGCACACTGACAGTCACCTTTCCCGACGCGGCGGCGCTGGCCGCCGCCGACCCCGCTCTGCTGCCCATGCCCGCCTCACGCCGGCGCACGGTGCTGACCCTGGCCCGGGAGATCGCCGAAGGGCGTATCGTAGTCAGCGTCGCCACCGACCGCGACGAACTGCGCGAGCGCCTGCGCGAGATCCCGGGAATCGGTGAGTGGACCGTCTCCTGCATCATGATGAGGCTTGGTGACACCGACGCGTTCCCGGCGACCGACCTCGGCGTACGGCGCGCGCTGGAGCTGTTCGGCCGGCCGCACGACGCCGCGAGCGCCACGCGGCTCGCCGCTCCCTGGCGACCCTGGCGCGCGTACGCCGTGCAGCATCTCTGGGACGTCGCTGCCCGCGGCGCTCGACCTTCGTGAGCCGCCTGGCGCGGTCGTGCCCGCAACCGCGGCAGGCAGCTCCGTCGTCTCAACCGTCCCTGATCGACCCAGCGTCGGTCTGCATGTGCCCGGACCGATCTGTGGCGACGAACGCCCAGCCGTGGTCGCGGACAAACTGGTCGAAACCGATCGCCGGGCGACCGGTGAGCCGCTCGACGTCGCCGGTCACCTTGGCCAGCCGGCCGGCGCGCATCTCGGCGCCGAACTCGCGCAGGGCCGCGCTGACGGCCCGCTGTGTCTCGTCGCCGGCCGGCCGGCCGGCGTCCTCGGGCTCGTCCACGTAGGTGATCGGGCGACCTGCCACATCGCTGAGGGCGGCCGCCATCGCGGCGCCGGTCAGCGCGCTCGGCCCCGTCAGCGTGAAGACGTCGGCGTCGACTTCGTCCATGAGCACGGCTGTCGCCGCTGCCGCGACGTCGCGCACGTCGACGCTGCTCATCGCCGCGGCGCCGAGCGGCAGCCGAAAGCAGTCGGCGCTGCGAATCGTGGGTGCGTAGATCGTCACGAAGTTCTGCATGAACGAGTTGGGCCGCAGGACGGTGTAGGCCAGGCCCGAGGCGGCGACGATCGCCTCGGCCTCGCGATGCCAGCGGCTGAGGCCGTCGCGACCGGTGTCGGCGTGGCACAGCGACTGGCGCACGATGCGCCGCACGCCGCAGGTGCGTGCGGCGGCCACGGCCGCCCGCACCTGCGCTGCCGCCTGCGGCGCCTGCGGGGTCAGAAGGTAGACGACCTCGACGTCCCGCATGGCGGCGAGCAACGAGTCGGGCGCCGCAAAGTCGACGTAGACGCGGTCCATGTCGAGGTCTTCTTCGGGGACCAGATCGTCGCGCCCATGAACGGCCGCTCGCACAAGGGCGCCGGCGCTCAACAGCATGGTCACCAGCTCGCGCCCAACGGCGCCGCCGGCGCCCGTCACGAGCACCCGCCCGGTCGACTGCGGCCCGTCGCTCACAACGCCGAAGTTGGTGACGCGCTCATGAACGACGTTGTACCCGCCGCGAGCTCTCGCTCTACCTCGTCCAGAAAGGATGCGACGCGCCGCTCGTCGTCGGCGTTGCCATAGAGATTGGAGCTGAGAGTGAGCTCGCCGTCGTACGAGCTCATGGCGAGCTGGAAGTGGGGCTTGTACTTGATCGAGCCGCACAGGAAGGCGTCGCGAGGGCGCAGACCGGCAAACGACAGCCTGGCCGAGTCCAGGACGCCCACGTTGGTCATGCAGATGAGGGGGTTCTTCAGCCTCGATCTCAGCAGGCGGTTCGCGCGTCGGCTGGAGAGCGAACCGTAGACCACGGCGAGCTTGACGAAGCCGTTGAGGCAGAGATCGCCCTGCTTCTTGTCGTCCATCTCGGCCTTGACTCTGCCGAGCGTGCCGGCGAAGCCTTCCTGGGGTCTGTGCTCCAGACGCGTGATCACCGTCGACGAGAGATTGGCCAGGGCGCCGGGCCCAGCGCTCTGGCCGAGGTAGCGGCGCATGTCGATCATGATCGGTATGCGCAACTCGGCTCCGCGGGGAACGGCCAGCGTCCGGAACAGGCAGCGGTAGTAGGCAGCCAGCACGGCGTCGTTCAGGGTGGCGCCCCGCGTCGCGTCGTAGCCCTGGACCGCCTCGAGGCTTTTGCGTTTCAGTCTGCGAGTGACGATCATGGGCCGCACATCCGCCCCCTCGCTCAGGGGAAAGCGGCGATCGCCCGAACGGTTGTTCTCGGCGCTCTGCGACAGCAGCGACTTGAGCCTGACCCCGATCCCGAAACGCTGGAGCACCGGCCGCATGCTTCTGTCGCCGGCCAGCGCGACCGGCCCACGCCACTTCGCATCGGCGACGATCGCCGAGTAGATCTCGCAGAGCAGGTACAGGTAGGCCTTGAACGCCGCCGCGTCGCCGACCATGTGATTCATCGTGACGGCCACCGCGAGACGACTAGAGCCCAAAAGGCCAACCTTGAGCTGGGGCCCCGCGCTTTCGTCGATGCGGTACGTGACGAGCTCGTCGAAGTCACGCCCCGTCGGCGCGACTGCGAAGGCGTCTGCGCATCGGGCGCGATCGAGTCGTACCCAGCGCGGTCGCCGCCCCTCGGCAACGTAACGCGTACCGAGGATGGGAACGGCCTCGATCGACGAGACGACGGCCTTCCTCAGGGCCTCGGCGTCGAGCTCCGACTCGAAGCGCAAGTGGCGATGCAGCCGGTGATCGTTGAACCCGGTCCGGTCGAAGAGCCGCTGCACCTGGTCGAACACTTCGGCCACGTAGGCCGTGGTTTGTGGCTTCACGGTTTGGCCTCGACCGCCTCGGCGGCGGCGGCGCTGCCTGCAGCCGCAGCGGCGTCGGCCTTCCGGGCCACGGCTTCGCGCGCCGCGACGTGGTGCGGCGCCGTGCCGCGGATCGTCGCCAGAGCGATGGGCGCGCCGACCAGCAGCATGATGCCGCTCACCCACAGGGCAAGGTGCAGACCCGACGTGAAGCCCGCCGCGAAGGCGCTCCCGACGGTGTGCTGGATGGCGGCCGCATCTATACCGGGCGGCATTCTGGCGGGCGCCGCTCCGCGCCCCTCCTTGGCCATGGTCATGATGGCGTTGGAGATGGGCCCGGGCAGGTGCAGGGCGCGCACCGCGGCCGACATCTGGTCGATGAAGCGCCGCGTCACGAGGTTGCCCAGAACGGCGATGCCGAACACGCTGCCGACCTGGCGCATGGTGTTGGAGGTCGCCGAAGCCATGCCGGCGCGCGCCGCCGGCACCGTACCCATGATCGCCGTCGTCATTGGGCTCATGATGAGGCCGTTGCCGACGCCCATCATCAGCAGCCAGTACCAGAACGAGGCGTAACCGCTGGTGGGCTCGAGCGAGGTCAGAAAGAGCAGGCCGCCGCCCGTCATGAGCAGACCGACGGTGATCGGCAGGCGCGCCCCTATGCGACCGACGATGCGCCCTGAGACGATCGCCGCCGCCATGATTCCGAGGGTGGCAGGCAGCTGCAGCAGCCCGGCCTGGGTCGGCGAGTAGCCCTGCACCTCCTGCATGAACAGCGACAGAAAGAAGATCACGCCGAAGAAGGCGAAGCTCACGATCACGCCGACCATGTTGGCGCCGCTGAACGTGCCGCTGCGAAAGAACTTGAGTTGCAGCAGCGGCGTGCGGCCGCGCAGCTCGACGACCAGAAAGAGACCGAGCGCGACCGCCGAGACGACGAAGCACGAGACGATCCGCACCGACGTCCAGCCGTACGTGTTGGCCTCGATGAACGCATAGGTAAGGGCCACCAGGCCGATGACGGCGGTGAGCTGACCGGGCAGGTCGAGGTTGCGGCCGGCGCGGTCGGACGACTCGGGCACGAACAGCACCGCCATGATGAGAGCGACCACGCCGATCGGCACGTTGATCCAGAAGATGCTCTGCCAATCGAAGCGATCGACCAGCGTGCCGCCGATCAGCGGCCCGACGGCGAGCGCCAGGCCCGAGATGCCGGCCCACATGCCGATCGCCCGGGCGCGCTCACGGGGGTCGCGGAAGGTGTTCGTGATGATCGACAGCGTGCTCGGCAGCATGAGGGCGCCGCCGATGCCCTGGACGACGCGCGAGCCGATCAGAAACGAGGTCGACGGCGCCAGGGCGCACATTACCGAGCCGCCGGTGAACAGCGCGAGCCCGCCGATGAACGCCTTGCGGCGCCCAAACAGGTCGCCCAGCGTGCCGCCGGTGAGCAGCAGGCTGGCCAGGGCCAGCACGAAGGCGTCGACGATCCATTGCACCTCAGAGAAGGTGGCGCCCAGCTTGACCTGGATGGTCTTCAGCGCGAGGTTCACGACGGTGCTGTCGAGCATGACCATGAACAGGGCGAAGCACATGCACGCCAGGGTCAGGCGGTTCCTGCGGGGGTCGGTGGTCGGCATGGCGCCCTCCGTGGTCTCGGCCTGAGCGGCGGCGCGCGTCACCGCGGCGCCGACCATTCGCTCTTCAAGCCGTTGACGAAAGCCTGCAGCAGGCGCCGCTGGCGCGAGCGCAGACGGGCGGCGGTCGTGGGCCGCTGACGCTGCTCGAGGGTGGCGAGGCCCTGGGCCAGCGCCCACGCGCCGTAGGTCATGAACTCGGCGTCTTCGCTTTTGGGCATGCTGAAGACGCCCGTCGCAGCGCCCTCGCGGAACACGTTGAGGAGCGTCTCTTCGAGCTGATCGTGCTCGCGGGAGTGCGGTCCGACGGCGATCGACTCGTGCATGGTGACGATGGCTACGTCGGCAGGGTTGTGGCGCGCGAACTCGAGGTACGCAAGGCCGAGCTCGACGGCGCGATCGTCGGGCGGCAGGTCGGTGGGCACCCCCGCGAAAGCCTCGAGCAGCGCGCCCATGGCGCGGTCGGCCAGCGCCTTGACCACGTCGTCCTTGCTGTCGAAGTACTTGTAGAGGGCGCCGGGGGAGTAGCCGGCGCGGCGCGCGATCTCGCGCAGCGACAAGTCGGCCGCGCCGCGCTCGAGGAGCACCTCGCGAGCGGCCAGCAGGATCTCGTCGCGCGTTTCGCGGTGCCGGCGTTCGCGCCGCTCGACGACGCGCTCGGTGAGGGCCGCGTCGCCCGGCTCGCCGTGACGGTGGAGCCTGTGGGCCCGAAGGTGATCTTGCCTCATCGCGTGTCCCCGCCGGTTCGCGTCCGAACCCGACGAGGCGCAAGTGAACAGCGCACTCTGTCGAGAACAGCGTACTCTCTGGTGAACACCGTTCACCTTACGAGCGCCGTCGACACACGTCAAGGGCCGTCTCGAGAGCAATCGCAGGCGCGGGGTGTCGCGGCGCGGGGTGTCGCGGCGCGGCGCGCAGCGACTCGGTCAGCGCCGCGCGTCCCGAGAGCGCGGCGAGCCGGATTCGCAAAAAGAGAGGGGCGGGGCCTTTGGGCCCCGCCCCTCGTCGCTTCCTGGTCTAGCGGTGAAATGCACCTCTATTGTACGCGCTTTTCGCGCAAGTTCCTGCCGTGTAGCGGCCGCCTTCGCGGCGCGTGTGTCATGCGCTGGCCACGGCCTCAGCGGGCCGCGGCGGCCGCGTCCTTTCCCTGGAGGTAGTTCACCATCGGGCCGCTCACCAGCGGCACGACGTCGCCGATCATGTGCGGCATCAGGTTGTCCATGATACCGGGCATGATGGCCGGCATCTGCTCGGCCATGTAGTCGGGCATCGGCACCAGGGCGGCGATGCGCTCGAGCATCGTCGGCATGACCTTGGGCATCATCAGCGGCAGCAGCCGCGGGAACAGCACCGGCAACATCGGCTTCATGAGGTCGAGCGCGCCCGGCACCTTGCCCATGGCGCGCATCATGGGGCCCATGCCGAAGGGCATGGCGTCGGTCAGCTCGGGCCACATCGAGCCCATCAGGTCGGCAAAGCCCTGCGGCGTCATCAGGGCGATCATGGCCTCGAAGACGGCCCACTGCTTCTGCACCTCAGGGTTGGGGTCGGGCAGCTCGTAGCCCAGCGCGGCGGCGCTGAAGTGGGCCAGGTCGACCACGTCGATGTCGATGCCCTTGGCCTGCGCGCTGACGCGCAGCTGGAACTGACAGCAGGGGCACAGCGCGAGGATCGCCTCGGCGCCGACCTCCTGGGCCTCGCGCAGTCTGACCTCGCCGATATCGGCGGCCGCGGCCGGATCGCTCAGCAGGGTGAGTACGCTGCCGCAGCAGTGCGCCTCCTCGCGGTTGAACGGCATCTCCACGAACTCGGCGTTGGGGTTGGCCTTGATCAGCTCGCGAGGCGGCTCGTATATGCCCGAGGCGCGGCCGATGTGGCACGAGTCGTGCCAGGTCACACGGGTCCTGCGCGGCTCGGCGCCGGCGTCGGTCTTGCCGTTCGGATTGCCGCTCATCTTGCCGCTTGCGTTACGTGCCGGCGGCGTCGCGGGGAAGGCGAACTCACCGCTGGCGAGCTTCTCGGCGACGAGCTCGGAGTAGTGTCTGACCGCGATCGGGTAGTCGATGCCGAGCTTCGCGGCCCACTGCGGATAGACGGTGCGCCACATCATGTCGCAGGCCGGGCAGCTCGTCGTCACGGTCGCAGCGCCGGCGGCCAGCACGCTGGCGATGTTGCTGCGCATGACGCTCTCGAACTGCTCCCACTTGCCGGCCACCAGCATCGGTGTCGCGCAGCAGAGCTCCCTGTCGCCCAGGTAGGTGAAATCGACCCCGGCCGCGTCGAGCAGCCGCACGGTGCCGATGCCGATGTCGTGCTCGACGTAGCTCGCCGTGCAGCCGGCGAAGTACACGGTGTCGGCCGCATGTTGCGGGCCGTGCTTGTCCCACAGGTCCTCAGGGAACCAGGCAGCGCGATTCTCGCGGTAGCCCGCCCAGATGTCGCCCTGGTCGCGCAGCGCGGCGCTCATCATCTCAAAGGGCGGCAGCGTCATGCGCTTGTCGTCCTCGATCAGCCGGCCGCGCAGCTTCATCCAGCTCGGCTCGATGGGCAGGACGGCCGAGCAGCGCGTGTCGCAGATCTCGCAGGTCGTGCAGGTGATGAACGTGTCGACCATCTCCTGACTCCAGGTCTCGCGACCCTCGATGAGCTCGCGCAGCCAGAACCACTTGCCGCGCGGGCTCTGGCTCTCCCAGCCGCGCCCGTAGAACTGGTCGCACTGGTCGATGCAGTAGCCGCACTGCGAGCAGGAGTAGGCATAGAGGGCGACGTCGGCGGGGATGCCGCGCACCGACTCCGAGGAGTCGGGCTTGGCGACCGCCTTGGCGATGACGCGGTTGCCGAAGGGCCGGATCAGCGGCTCGAACGCGCCCGCCAGCGAGAGCGCCTTGCCCAGCGCTCCGCTGGCGATCACCTTGCCGGGGTTGAGCACGCCGCGCGGGTCGACCTGGCGCTTGAAGTCGCGCAGGGCCTCGACGCGCTCGGCGCCGAGGATGGCGTCGGCCCGGCTGGCGAAGTACATGCCGGTCGAGTAGGGCCGGCCGCCGTGCTTTTCGGCGATGTCGATGATCGTGAGCACGAGGCCGAAGACGAGGTTGTAGTCGAAACGGCGCTGGTCGGAGGGGATGAAGCCGAGAATGATCGCCTCAGGCCGGCCGTGGGCGCCGTGCCTGACTATCACGCCCTCCTTGACCACCGGCTGGTCGACCTTGCGCTCGATCTCTTCCATGACCGCCCCGAGGTGCTCGAGCGGCACGACCACCTCGGAGGGCACGAGCGACGGACCCAGGCGCTTGACGATCATGAGCTGGAAGCGATGTTCCCACTCATGTTCGGCGATACGCTGCGGCAGGATCTCGCCCTGCACGGAACCCACCAGCCCAGGCAGCGCGGCCGCCACGGCGGCCTTGTCGGCAGCGCGGTAGGCCAGCGTCAGGATGTAGGCGGCCGGCAGCAGAACGCGCTCCTCGGCAGGGTGGCCGTTGTGCTCGCGCAGCGGCGAGCGGTTCTTCATCTCGGCCATGCGCGGGTTGATGTAGACCATCGACCAGATCGGCAGGTCGGCGGCGATGATCGCGTCGATCAACGTCTGCAGCCCGCGGGCGTCGGCGCAGGCGACGGCGGTGACGGCCTCGTCCTCGAGTGGGCGCACCCGTACCGTGACCCGGCTGATGATGCCGGTCGTGCCCTCGGCATCGGCGACCAGGCCCAGATCGGCCCCGGACAGCTCGCGTATGGCGCCGCCGGCCAGCACCACGCGCACCGACACGACGTTGTCGGAAAAACTGCCGTACTGGTACGAGCCGATGCCGGCGCCGCCCTGGGCGAGCCAGCCGCCGACCGACGACGATGGGTAGCTCGTGGGGTAGAGGCGCAGCGTCAGCCCCTGCCCGGCGAGCCGGCGGTCGAGCTGCTCCCAGGTGATGCCCGGCTCGACCGTGACGGTGAGGGCCTCGCGGTCGACGGCCACGACGTCGCGCAGACGGTAGAGATCGACGACGATGCCCTTCTTGACCGGGATGGCACCGCCATAACCCGACGAACCCTTGCCGCGAGGCGTCAGCGGCAGGCCGCGCCCGGTCGCCCAGCGCACGAGCTCGACGAGCTGCTCTTCGCTCGACGGCTGGACGACCGCGTCGGGCGTCGTGTCGCCGACCAGCGGCTTGACCAGGCTCGGCATGGCGGCGATGTCGTGACCGTACAGCCGGCGCTCGCGGCGCTCGAAGGTCACATGCGGACCGAACAGGTTCTTCAGCCGGTCCCTGTCTGCCGAAGAGAGAGCCATGGCGCTTCCTTTCTGGGGTTCCGGGAGCTACGAAAGGCTTTGAGCGAGTGCCGCCTGCTGGGACAGCGCACTCGTGAGCACGGCGCGCAGGGTGTCGAGGGCGTCGATCACCCGGGGGTCGGCCAGTGCGTAGTGTACGGCGGCGCCGTCGCGGGACGTGGTGACGAGTCGCCGGTCGCGCAACACCTTGAGGTGGCGGGAGACCGTCGACTGCGGGGCGTCGAGCAGTTCGGCCAGCCCGCTCACATGGCGGGGCGACTCGGCGAGCGCGTAGAGGATGAGGATGCGAGTCGGGTCGGCGAGCGCCTGGCAGAGGTTGGCGTGCAACAGATTGACTTCGCGTCTGAGCTGTTCGTCCACGTCGCCACCTCGCATTGATCCGGATAACCGCTTGTGCGAATACATCGCTACTCTAACACCCGCCGGCGGCGGCATGTCAACCGGGCACGATGGCGGCCCGCTGGCGGCGCCGGGTCGGCTCGTGGCGGCACCGGGGCGGCCGGCGATGGTTAACGACGCCGCCCGCGGAGGGTACAACCACCGCCATGATCCCGGCCGACAACGACCACCCCACCAGCGCCGGCAGGCCGCTCAGTGCCGACCCCGGCAGCGACCTGCGCTTCTCGCCCCGGCCCAATCGCGCCCACGAGATCGCCTGGCGGGCGTGGGACGACGAGGCCTTCGACGAAGCCCGCCGGGCCGGCAAGCCGGTGCTGCTGGCCATTTCCGCCGTGTGGTGTCACTGGTGCCACGTGATGGACGAGACGACCTACTCCGACGTGCGGGTCATCGCCGCGATCGCCGCGGGCTTCGTCGCCGTGCGCATCGACAACGACCGCCGGCCCGACCTGAACCGGCGCTACAACATGGGCGGCTGGCCGACCATCGCCTTTCTCACGCCATCCGGCGACGTGCTGACCGGCGCAACCTACCTGCCGCCCGACCAGCTCCTCACACTCCTCGAACGCGTGCGCGACTACTACGCCGAGCACCGCGACGAGCTGGCGGGCGCGGCGGCGGGCGGCGCGGGCGCGGCGCCCGCCGCACACGCCGTGGCGACACCGCCGGCCGCAACGGCCGCGACCGACCTCGCAGCGGCCGCGGCCGCGGTCTGCCGCGGCATCGCGGCGCTCTACGATCCGCTCCACGGCGGCCTGGGGACCGAGCCCAAGTTTCCTGCGCCCGAAGCTCTCAGCCTCCTGCTGACCGCCGGCGTGCGCCACGGCGACGAGCGCCTGCTGGCGATGGCTCTGCACTCGCTCGACGCCCTGGCGGCCGGCGAGATCCACGACGCTGTCGAGCATGGGTTCTTTCGCTACGCGACGCGGCGCGACTGGTCGGCCCCGCACTACGAGAAGATGCTCGACGACAATGCCCGACTGGCGCTCCTCTACCTCGACGCCTTCGCGTTCACCGGACGCGCACCGTACGCCGACATCGCAGCGGCCGTGATCGACTACCTGACGACCGTCCTGCAAGTGCCCGGCGCGCCACTGTTCTTCGGCAGCCAGGACGCCGACGAGCACTATTACAGCTACGACGCCGTCGGACGCGCCCGCGTGGCGGTCAAGCCGGCGCTCGACCGCACGATCTTTGTCGACGGCAGCGCACTGGCGGCGCGCGCCCTGCTGCGCGCCGCGGTCCTGTTCGAGCGGCCGGACCTTCTGAACACGGCCCTTTCCGCCGCCGACCACCTGTGGGAGCGCGGCCACGGACGCCACGGCATGGTCCACTATCTGGGCGGGCCCGTCGACGGGCTGCTCGGCGACCAGTCGCAGATGGCCGCCGCGCTGCTCGACGCCTACGAGGCCACCGGCGACCGCACCTGCCTCGCCCGCGCTCGCCTACTGGCCGACTGGGCTCTCGAGCGTCTGCACAGCCGCGACGGCCGCTTCACCGACCGGTCAGGGGCGACCGCCGCGGCGCCGGCGGGCGTGCGCGACGCGCCGTTACCGGTGCTCGAGGGCGGCGCCGAGATGGCCGACGACCTCACCCGCCTTGCCGCTCTGGGCGGCGAGGCGGCCTACCGTGAGGAGGCGGCCCGGACGCTTGCCGCGTATGCCGGCGACGCCGCCGCGGCCGGCCCCCAGGGCGCCTCATGGGCCCTCGCGGTCATGCGCTTCGCGGAGCACCCGACCCACATCGTGGTCGTGGGCTCCCGCGGCGATGCGCAGGCCGGCGCGCTGCTGCGCGCCGGCCTGCGCATCGCCGAACCCCTGCGCTCCGTGCAGCTCCTCGACCCCGACGCCGACGCCGAGACGATCGCCCGCGATGGGTACGCCGTCAAGACCGGCAGCGCGGCGGCCTTCGTCTGCCTCGCCGGGGTCTGTCTCGCCCCCACCTCCGACCCCGCTCGTCTGGCCGAGCTGGTCGCCGGCCCGGCCCGCGACTGAGCAGCCGGGCACCTCGCCGGTTCGTCGGCGGGAATAGTGCCGACGATCCGCCGGCGGGGATAGTATCGCTGCGACGACGAAGGCATCCGCCGCGGCCGCGTGCGGATCGCCGACATCAAGATGAAGCGAGGTGCGCATGCTCACGCTCTACCAGGCCGAATGGTGCCCGTACTGCCACCGGGTGCGGCAGGTGCTGACCGAGCTCGAGCTGACCTACACGTGCGTGAACGTCCCGGTGCAGCGTGCCGAGCGCACACAGATGCGCGAGCTGTCGGGCCAGGATGCCGTGCCGGTGCTCAAGGACGGCCGCAAGGTCATCGTCGGCTCCGATGAGATCATCACGCACTTGCGGGCCCGCTACCCCGCGCCCGACGACGCCGAAGCCCACGCCGAAGTCGGCCGCTTTCGCGTAGTGCTCGAGCTCGACGAGGGGCCCGAAGAGGCGCTTGCCCTGCTGCGCGAGGTGTTCGCGACCACCGACATCACGATAATCTCCGAGACCCGCGGCTACGAGCTCGGCTCCGACCGCCTGCCCGAAGGCTACGTGCTGCTGCAGGCCACCGCCGTCTGGGCCATGGAGCAGGCGGCCGCGGTCGACCCCACGGTGCCGGCGGCGAGCTCGTTCCCGATCGCCGTGTTCGCCGTCGACGGCGGCAGCGCGATCGCCGTGACCCGGCCCTTCGCCGAAGCCTGGCTCTACGGCAACCCCGCCTTGAGCAAGCTCACCATGGCGGTGACCCAGGGCGTCTACGAGGCTCTCCAGAAGCTGTGACGCGGCCGGAGCGGCGGGGGCGGGCGGCCCCCGGGCCGCCCCCCCCCCCCGCCCCCGCTACTCCCCCAGAAAGGGCGCGGCCGCCCTGAGGGGGGGGGCCACACCCATGCCGCCGCCGAGCGAGAGGTGCCGCAGACT
>Ga0182027_10006747_pt1 | contig 17103 bp, 18 predicted proteins | sample 712E1DmetaG_FD_121300 | JGI IMG/M metagenome (GOLD analysis project Ga0182027, IMG submission 121300) | Permafrost microbial communities from Stordalen Mire, Sweden - 712E1D metaG (Illumina Assembly) | ecosystem: Environmental > Terrestrial > Soil > Wetlands > Permafrost | place: Sweden... | reverse complement strand
AATGGTTCAAATTCTTGAGTTTTTTCTTTTATCAGTCTCAAATCAGATACCTCAAAGATTCTATTTGACCAACTAACGGTTCACGATAACTTTCAATAAATTTTCCTAAATCCGATAAATCCTTAAATTGGAGTGTAGAAAAAATATGTTCATTTAATTCCAATGAAGCATCATATTTTAAAATTCCCATTTGTAATTTTTGAGTCATATAATCAGCAAGATGTACTACGGAAGTTAAAGTTGGGACATTATTCGATTGATGTGGAGTATGGTGGTATTTAACAATTTCAGTAATAATATCAGGTATATTCCAATTTTTCAGTAATGTTTCGCCAATGACTGCATGCGTCATCCCTAATATTTGCGCTTCTGCTTCCAATAATGGTATGCCTTGATCAACTAAATCATGGATTGATACAAAGTCTGAATGCATAAATCTATGGAGTACCGAAATTCCCAAATCGTGCAGCAACCCTGCTATAAATGCTTCGCTGTTTTTTTCTAATCCCAAATCCATAGCAATCTTTTTAGCTACGGTTGCTGTCACAATCGAATGAAGCCAGAAATTCTTTTGATCCAAATATTGATCGCTCTTATTCCTCATAGATTCCATTAACGAAAGTGCTGATACAATATTTCTTATTTCATCATAACCTAATATCATAATTGCAAATTCTATAGAGGATACTCTCTTTGTTAATCCATAAAAAGGGGAATTAGCAATTGTTAATAGTTTTAAAACTACACTCTGATCCTTCGAAATAGCTTTTGCTAAAATATGTGGACTTGTATTAATGTCATTTAGCAATTGCAACACTTCAGATAATATTTTTGGAATTGGAGAAAGAGTATTAACTTTTTTAAGTATTAACTCAGTCCTATCACGTTTTTGATTGTTATCGATTATCGATGGTACCATGGTTACCTACAGATTTATTGATTCAAGATGACTTTTAAATAATGATTCATAGCTTGCAATGAATTTTTCTAAATATTCATGATTCCCAAATCCGAGTATATCAATTACATTTTCATCAAATACATATTCATTATCCCATTCAAATGAGCCGACGTTTAATTTTTGAGTCATATAATCGGCAAGATGTATGAGTGATGCCAACATTCTTGCCTTTTCGCTTGATAATGATGGAGTATGATGAAATAAAACAGCTTCACTGATATAAGGGGGAAAATTCCATTTTTCTAATAAAAACTCAGCAATATCTTGATGAGTGAAGTTAAGTACATATTCTTCAGCATTTAAATAATTACATTGTTCTTCGTGAACTTTTTTGTGAATTATTTTAAACTCTGAATTTAAATATCGTTGTAATACAATTAGTCCAAGATCGTGTAGTAATCCTGCAGTAAAAACTTCTCCTGATTTGGGATAACGAAGATCATCGGCTATTCTTTTTGCAGCTGTAGCTGTCAGTAAAGAATGAGTCCAGTAACTTGATTGATTCCAATTTGGCGTAGTCCTTGATTTAAATGCTTCAACTAAAGAGAGTGCAACTAAAATATTCTTTATATGTTCAAAACCAATTATGACAACCGCGAATTCGATTGTTGAAACCCTTCTTGGCAATCCATACAAAGGGGAATTAGCAACAGCAAGAATTTTAGTTACAATACCCTGATCTTGTGATATAACTTTACATAAATCTGCAGCACTAGTTCTATCATTATCTAATAAAGCAGAAACTTCAATTATTATTTGAGGAATAGATGGAAGTGTTCCGATATTGGTGATTTGTTTTCTTATTCGTTCTCTTATTTCAGGAGTTTTTACATCAAGCATTGTAATCTGCCAATCTAAGTTTAAGTGAACTTAAAATTCTGGAATGTATTTGTGAGACTCTCGAAACAGTGATACTAAGTACTTGCGCTATTTCCTTATAATTTAATTCCTCATAATAATACAAGCTTAAAATCGTTCTTTCTCTTTCATTTAATCCTTTAATCATTTCTAGTAATTTTTGCTTTATGTCTTTCTTTTCGAGAATTGTATCTGGTTTATCACTATCATTAGGTATCATTTCATAAACTTGCATACCATCATCATCACTTACAGGTTGATTTAATGATACATTTGAATGAGGATAATTTGCGTGAGTTTCACCTTCTACAACAAACTCATGTTTATCACTATATTTTCTCAACTCGTCATAAATCTTACCTCGAATCCTCTGAATAGCATAGGTTTCGAATTTTGTCCCATAGTCCGGATCAAACCGATCTATAGCTTCGCATAATCCCTCTATCCCGAATTGGAAAAAATCTCTCCTGTCAAGAAGTCCATTTTGAGTTAGATTTGTTTTGTGAATCACGTAATGAACAAGATTCAAATAATTCAAAACAATCTGTTTTTTAATTTCCGGTGACGGATTTTGTTTAAACGAAGTCCAAAGAGTTGCGTTACTCATTTTTCTTGTTTCCCGCTATATTGTCTGGATAATCGCTTAGTTTATTAAATGAATTTTTGTTGATAGCCTTTATTAATCCAATTACGACAATACTTAGCATTGATGTTAATATTATAAAGACTAAAAATGAATTCAATAGTATTTTATCAAACTCCATTCCTCTCTGTGTGAAATAGATTATAGAGAAGAAAAAAAACAAGAGTCCAAACTGAAGTACGATTTTATTCATGATAACCTTTTTTCTGTGATTATCTCAAACATTATACCACATTAATATCTAATCAAAGGCTTTATTACTGCGATAATTTTGATGATTTTCAAAGTAATATTCAGACAGATAATTTCGGTTGGTTATTATTAGCCAAATGTTCGATTTTCAAAAATCTTTTTGATAATTCGAGAATTTCTTGTGCTACCAAAGATAAAGGGTTAAAATTTAATAGAAGTTCTTGGTCAACTATTGATTTATGTACAATATTATCAAAACTAATAAATCCAAGTTTATTTATTTCTTGACCTAAAAAATGTCTTGAAGCAGTGGATATATTTCCTATTGTTCTTTCACCTTCTTCATGTTCATAGCACTTATTAACAACAATTAATTTCTCTGACTCATTAAAATTCTCATTTAAGAGTTTAAGAATAACATAAGCATCCATAACTGCAGTTGGTTCTGGTGATGTAACAATTATAATGTATTGGGATTTTAAAAGTTGATGAATTAAAAGTTCATCAGCTCCTGCTGCAGAATCAAAAATTATATAATCATACTCATTTTTCATTTTATTAAGAGAAATAAAAAAATAATCTATAATATCGTCACTAATACGAGGATAGTCTAACCGGCCAGAATCCCCAAAAATCAAATCTAAATTTTTTGAGAAATTAAAAATTAATTCTTTTAATGTACATCTTTGCTCGAAGAAATTCGATATTGAATTTTCTGACGCTTTATTCATCATAACATTCAGATTAGAAAAATTCAAATCAAGATCAATCAAAAGAATTCTTTTATTCAATTTTGAAAGTTGAAAAGCAAAGTTTGCAGCAAAAAAGGTTTTGCCTGTTCCACCTTTGCCGGAACAAACGGAAATTGTTTTAGTAATTGAAGTACCTCTTTCTATTTCCGCAAGTTTCTTTAGTTGAATAAGTCTCGAAGCTTGTCCATTCATTTATACAACTTACCTGAGTAAATTAAATTCGCTAAAAAAGATGGATTCACTGATACAATATCATCCGGGATTACTTGACCATTTGTTAAAAACATGATCGGTTTGTTATGGTTAACTGCAAGATTCATTATATTGCCATATGCTACAGCTTCATCTACTTTAGTAAAAATAACAGAATTATAATTCAGAATTTTAAATTTTTCTGCCACATCATTCAATGTTCTTGAAGAACTTGTAGCACTTGCAACAAGAATAGCATCATCAACCTGTGCGGCTCTTAAATATTGATTAACAGATTCTAAATTATCTTTACTTTTTTGACTACGACCAACGGTATCAATAAAAATTAGATCCATTCCTTTGAATTTTTTAATGAGTTTAGGCATTTCTTCTGGTTCGTATGCAACTGCCATTTCGATATCGCTTATTTCGGAAAATATTCTGAGTTGATCAATTGCACCTAGCCTATAAGTATCTATCGAAATCAAACCAACATTAAGTTTGTGAATAATTTTTGAAATAACGGCCAGTTTTGCAATGCAAGTCGTTTTACCAACTCCAGTTGGGCCAACAAGTGCAATTTTCATCATTTTATTTTTACTAACTTTGAAACTCGTTGTAGGAATCATTGAGGCCATACTACTTAGAAGATAATTTTCAAGATTCGATTCATCAATAAAACCTGCTGAATTATTGAGATGTTTTACCAACGAACTAGTAATATTTTTTTGAACTTCATTTAAATGAAGTGTATCTGCTATTTCATTTATTTCTTTTTCAATTACTTCATTCGTTGATTGTTTCTCATTTAACTGACTAAAATCTGCCTGAGTAGATCGAGATTCAGTTTTACCGAATATTTTTTTTGTTAATTCATCTAATTCCAAGTTTAATGATTTCTGAGGATTTTTTTGTGTAGAAATAGATTTTAATGATTTTGATGGTTCGTCTATCCCGGCAGTAATTTCATACATCTTTTTCATATTAAATCTTTTTTCACCTTCAATCGCTCGTGTTCCAAGAATAATTGCATCCAAACCTAATTCTTGTTTCATTTGTTGAGTTGCTTCTTTTAAGGATGGAGCTATAAATTTTTTAATTTGCATAGTTTAGTTCTACCTTTCCGATGAACTCCAGTTCAACATTTGCCGGTAATTCAGTAAATGATAATATTGTCAACTCTGGAAAACTGCTGTTAACAAGTCGATAAAAATAGGGACGAATAGTAGCAGAAGTAATTAAAATCGGCGAGTAACCAAGTTTAGAAAATTTTTCCAAATAAATTTTTAATTGTTGATTTAAATCTCTCAAAACATTTGGGTGCAATCCTAAAGTTACAATATTATCTTTTTGTGATTGTAAAGATTTGGCAATTGCTGATTCCAATTCTTCACTTAATGCAATTCCATGTATTATCCCATTTGAGTCTTTGTAAATCGATGAAATTGTATCACCTATTGTATGTCTCACATATTCTGTCAGAACATCGACATTTTTAGTGGTTTTGGAATAATCAATTAATGCCTCTAAAATTTGCACAAAGTCCTTTATAGGGATATTTTCTTTAAGAAGATTTTGTAATACTTTTTGAATCATTCCAAGATTTAATACTTCAGGAATAATTTCATCTACAACTGCAGGATAATCTTTTTTAATATTTTCTAGTAATTGTTTAACTTCTTGTCTAGAAAGAATTTTATCAAAATTCTTTTTTAATACTTCCTGCAGATGGGTTGATAAAACTGAAATAGAATCAACAACAGTATATCCTATCATTTCTGCTCTTTCTTTTTCTTCCTTAACAATCCAATAACTCTGCATTCCGAAAGCAGGATCAGTAGTTTCAATTCCAGTTAAAGAATCTTCACTCATTCCTGAATTCATTGCAAGAAATCGATCAGGATATATGTCATAATGAGATATTACATTACCTTTAATTTTTATTATATATTCATTAGGTGGAAGTTGTAAATTATCACGTACTCGAACAGGAGGAATCAATACACCATAATCAAGAGCAATTAATTTACGTGTCGAAGAAATTTTTTGAAATAAATTACCACCTTGTTTTTCATCAACTAGACTTATTAATCCATATCCAATTTCTACTTCGATTGGATCAACCTGAAGATATTGTTCAACTTTTTCTTCAATAGGTTCTGCAGCTTTTATCTCTTCATCATTTTTAACCGCTTGAACTATAAGTTTGTTTTTCTTTGTAACATAAGAAGTCGTTCCAAGCAATATACTTAATGTTAAAAAAGGAATTGTTGGCATACCCGGTATTAAAGCAAACAAAAATATTGCACCTGAAACAGTTGCCAGAACACGTGGATTTGAAAACAATTGAGTACGCATTTGCACGTCTAATGCAGTTCCAGCAGCACTTCTAGTAACAACAAGGCCAGCGGCAGTTGCAATAATTAGTGCGGGAATTTGTGTTACTAATCCGTCACCAATTGTCAATATTGTATAATTTCGGAGAGCATCATCAAAAGATTGGCCTTTTTGAACAACTCCAATAATAAATCCACCTATAATATTAATACCATTTATTACTAACCCCGCAATTGCATCTCCTTTAACAAATTTACTTGCACCATCCATAGCACCATAAAATTCAGCTTCCCGACTAATCTTTTCTCTTCTTATTTTTGCATCCGATTCTGTAATTAGACCAGTATTAAGATCTGCATCTATTGCCATCTGCTTTCCCGGCATAGCATCTAACGTAAACCTGGCAGCAACTTCAGAAATTCTACCTGAACCTTTTACAATTACAATAAATTGAATAACAACAAGGATGATAAAAACGATAAAACCAACTACATAATTTCCACCTACTACAAATGACCCAAAAGATTCAATTACTTTACCTGCATAACCTTCAATTAATATTAGCCGAGTAGAACTTACATTAAGTCCCAGACGAAAAAGTGTGAGCACCAATAGTAAACCAGGAAAAACTGAAATATCCAATGGTGATTGAATGTATAGAGATACAACAATAACAAGAACAGAAAAAGTAATGTTTAAAGAAAGCAGAAAATCCAATAATGGAGCCGGTAATGGTATCAATAATAGACCCAACATAAGAATTAAACCTAATGCAAGGAGTATATCACCATTTTTACCAAAAAGTTTCATCACCTTATACTATGCTCCTTTTTTTCTTCACCTTTTTCATCTGAAAAATGTAGGCAAGGATTTGTGCAACTGCCTTAAATAGTTTTGTTGGAATAAAATCACCAACATCACATATTTTATAAAGTGCACGTGCAAGTTCTTTATCTTCATGTATTGGAACATTATTTTCCGCAGCAATTTTCTTTATCCTTTGAGCCAGTTCGTCCATTCCTTTTGCAACTACTTTTGGCGCTGCATATTTATCAATTTCATATTTCAAAGCAATTGCATAATGAGTAGGATTTGTAATAACTACATCTGCAGAAGGGACATCGTGCATCATTCTCCTACGAGCATTTTGAATCATTTGTTTACGAATTTTTGATTTAATATGGGGATTGCCTTCAGACTGCTTAAATTCCTCTTTAAGCTCATGTTTACTCATCATCATTTGTTTTTTGAATTTGAATCTTTGAAATAAATAATCCACTGATGCAATAAGCACAAATAGCATTACGATTTTCCAGATCATTGAAAATGCAGCATCAAGCATAAATGACAATGTATCTTCTAAAGTCAGACCGATTACATACAATGTATCTTTTATCAAGCTGTTAATGACAAAATAGGCAAATGTACCTATTAAACTAAGCTTTACTAGTGATTTTGCTACTTCCACGAATGAATGTGATGAGAAAAAAAGTCTTTTGAAACCTTTAATAGGGTTAAATTTCCCAAGGCGAGGACTTAAAATTTTTAAGCTAAATTTAAAACCAACTTGTGCAATATTACTGACTATGGACATAACAACGATGCCAATCAATACCGGCATTATTATTGTAAATAAAAAAAGAACCCATTTTAACATATAGGTTTGAAGGATAGTAGCATTAAGTTTTAATCGATCGAGAGAATTTAACGAATCAAATGCTAGTTCATAAATTTTTCTACCTAGGAATCCTTTAGTGATGTAAATCATTATAAGACCAGTTCCAAAAACGGCAAGCGAATTAATTTCTCTACTTTTAGTTACTTCGCCCTTTTCACGAGCATCTATAAGCTTTTTATCTGTTGGTTGTTCAGTTTTCTCCTGGTCATCATCCATTTCATACCCCCATCGTTTTAATTAGTTCCATCAATTGATCTTCAGATGTATTCAACATAGCTTTAATTGCATAAATATATATAGGAGCTAAAATAGATAAGAAAATAAATCCTAATCCCAACTTAGCTGGTTGTGTGACGTGGATTATCTGAATATTAGGAATAACACGAGCAATGATTCCTTCTGCAATATGAACCAAAAAGAATGAAACAATAATAGGAGAAGCAATTTTTACTGCAATAGTGAAAACCGAAAATGAATATTTAATTAGAAGACTAGTAACTTGTTGAGTCATTGTAAATTTGCCAATCGGAATTACATTAAATGAAGCAACGATAGCACTTATTATATGAAGATGCCCATTAATTAATATAAAAACCATTATAGCCGAATAATAAATGGCTTGTCCTAATACATTATCGTTAGTATTTAACATTGGATTTAAGGTTTCAGCCATCATTAATCCCATATCATATCCAATCAGCGTTCCCGAATATGAAATAGCATAAAAAACAAAGTTAAGCATGTATCCAATAACAAAACCTGTTAATATTTCCTTTACCACATTAATAGCAATAGGTATGAGATTTATATCCAGAGTAATTTTACTTTTATCAATTGTTAAAAAAGTAATATATGAAACTACTATTCCAATTGATATTTTAACAATTGGAGGGACTGATTCGTGACTTAATACGGGAGCAACTCCAATCATCGAAATTATTCGAATAAATATGAAGAGAACTATTAGAAAATCACTTATTAATATCTCTTTCATTTCATTTCAACACATTTTGAAACATTGTGAACATTCTGATTGTGACTGCGACTAGTTTATCTACTATCCAAGGCAGTAAAAATATTACTGTGAAAGCAGTTATAACTAGCTTAGGTACAAATGTTAAAGTCATCTCCTGAATAGATGTAGCAGCTTGAAATATTGATACGCATATTCCTACTGTTAATGAAACCCCAAGAATTGGAAGTAATATTATAAACGTAGTATAAAAAACATCTTTCAGTACACTAATAATTAATTCTTCAGTCATTATGAAAAACTCCTCACTAAGGATCCGACTATTAGATTCCAACCATCAACTAGAATGAATAGTAATATTTTAAACGGTAAAGAAATCATCATAGGCGGCAACATCATCATACCCATTGACATTAATATACTTGATATAATTAAATCAACCATAATAAAAGGGATAAAAAGGAAAAAACCCATAATAAAGCCAGCCCGCATTTCACTAAGCGAAAAAGCAGGTACAAGAATAAGGGTCGAAACGTCATTACGTGTTTTTGGTCTTACTTGGTTAGAAAGTCCTATAAATAATTCCAAATCCTCATTACGAGTTTGCTTGAACATAAACTGACGAATTGGTTCAATTCCTTTATTGTAAGCATCTTGAACACTGATTTTATTATCCATTAACGGTTTAAGAGCTTCGTCGTTAACTTTATTCCAGGTAGGAGCCATGATAAAAAATGTAATAAATAGCGCAACCCCAGCTAAGAGTTGTGATGGAGGCATTTGTTGGGTACCAAGTGCAGTTTTTAAAAAATGAAATACAATTATTATTCTCAAATATGATGTAGTCATAATTACAATTGATGGTGCAAGTGAAAGAACTGTCATCATTAATAATATTTGAAGTGTAACCGATACATCATTTCCGTTTTGCGAAGCACCAACATCAATATTTATTTTAGGGAAAGGAACGGTTACAGGTTTTTGTTGTGCAAATTCCTCATTCATTGCCAAAAGAAATAATAGCAATAATATGTGGAATATAACTTTCTTATTCATTTAATTCCTAAATTCTGCTTTATAATTTCGACTATATTTGGTTTGTCTTCTTTAAATAATTCGTCGTCGTTTTGCAATGTATCATCCATTTCTTTTAAAAGTGTAATATTATTTTCGCTTATTCCAAGTAATAAAATCTTATTTTGTACTCGAACCAATGATAAATATTTTTTAGGAAGAATTAGTTGATTATGAATAATATTTATATTCAATGATCGCATTCTTTTGCCTGAAATAGAAAACGAATATTTTTTTAATAATAAAAGCACTCCAAAAAGGAGTATGAATATTATAACTAACGGCAGAAATGCTTTTAATATATCTATAATTGACATTATATTATATCCTTAATTCGGTTAGCAGGATCAACAAGACCTGTAATTCTAATACCAAAGTGTTTGTCGATAACTACAACTTCTCCTTCGGCAATTTTTTTATTATTAACAAAAACGTCAACCGGTTCACTTGCAAGTTTATCAAGCTCAATAACGTAACCTCTTTCCAATTCTAGAATATCTTTAATCTGCATTTGAGTTCTACCGAGTTCTATATAAATATTCATTGGTAAATCTTTTAGAAAATGCAATTTTTCATTTGCACCTCCACTGCTTCTAGTAGACTCATCAAACTCTTCAAATTGAGCAAGTGTACTGCTTAAATTTTCGATTTGCGGGTTTGGATCGTTATTAATTCCGCTTATTTCATTTGTGTTGTCCATATTCAATCCTCAAAAAGATTTTTGTTCATCTATAACTTTTCTCGTAATTTTAACTGCTTTATGATTATTAGTCATACCAACTCTGCCGTTGAATAAAATTTGATTTCCTGTTCTAATTATTTGATCATCACTCAGTTTAGTTTCTAATTTTATTATATCTCCTTTTTCCATATCCATAATTTCTTTTACTGAGAGTTTTGCCAGACCCATTTCTACTCTAATTGGAAGAAGTGTTTTAGATAGATGTTGAATTAAAACTTCCTTTGCAGTAATTCCATAATACTTTGTTGCTCTGATTGAAGACAACTTTTGTGAAGAAAGTCTTGCGAGAATATTATCAAAAGCGAAAGTTGCAAAGCAAATATTCATTAAATAAGATTGTTCTCCGATTAAAATTTCAAATGAAATTAGAAGAACTGATTCACTTTGGGAGGTTATTTGTGCAAAATCAATATCAGGTTCAAATCTTTCAACAGTAAACTCAAACTTATCCACAGTTTGCCATGCTTTTTTCAAATCATGCATGATTCTATCCACTACAACACGCAATACTTTTTGCTCTATTTGAGTAATTACTTTGGTTTGTTTGGTCCCGAGTCCGTTTCCGCCTAAAAGTTTATCAACAAGTGAAAGAGCGAGATCATTATTTAACTCCAAAATTCCTTTTACATCAGTATCCTTAATTTCAAAAGTAAATAAGCATGCTGGGTTAGCAACGGAGAGAACATATTCTGAATAATAAATCTGATCTACTGATGTGACATTAATATTTACAACCGTTTGAATTTTTGTAACAAGAAATCCGCTAAAGCTTTCCGCAAAAATTTCAAATATACTTCTTAGAATTCTAAGCTGATTTTTTGAAATCCTATTTGGAAGGCGGAAGTCAAATAAAACAGCTTCCTTATCATGGGTAGTTTCAACTTTGGATTCAGTTCCACTCTTAATATTATTAAGAAGTTGATCAATTTCTTGTTGTGATAATATTTCTGCCATATTTATTGCAAGATATATTTACTGAAATAAATTGTATTAATTTTGACTTTTGGCATTAATTGACCTAGACGATTAGTAATTTCAACTCTAAGTGTATCTCTATAAGAAATATTGCCAAGTTGGGCCATTCCTTTTCCACTCATCACCTGAATAATAGCGTCTTTTAAAAGAACATCTTTTGACTTTAGTTCTTGCTGATCTTGTTCAGTAGGAACATCAAACCCAAGAGAAGATAATAGTAAACGCTTTCCGTCAGTATTTGCTGGATTGATAATTAAATCCTCAACCATATAAACAAATTTTCCAAGTTCTTTTGTTTTCGCTGGCTCTGGTTTTGAATGTTGTTTGTTTTCAACAGAATTCATTTGTACCAACGAGGGATGAACATCTTTGATTCTTGTCAAAAGAATATTTGCAGTTATGAAATACACTGCTATTAGCTGAATAACAAATACTGGTATTCCGATTACCAATACTTTTACATTAAGTCCTTTTCCTGGCATTACAGGCGGGACAAACTCTTCTTGAGGTTTTGCAACCTGTTTTTCTTCTTTTAATTGTTCCATAGTGATAAAAGATTTTCAATTGTTATGCCATGAAAAAGAGGTTGAATAATCAAAGAAGAGAATTTATTCAGGTACTAAATTGGCTAATATTGAACAACTGGGTGAATTTATTTTCTAATTACTTTCTAATCTGATTTTGAAACAGGAGAGGGAATAAATATTAAATCGGTATGCATTGGAATGCAAAATTATTATATCTATTAAATTAAAATTTTCTTTTGAAGATTATTGATTTTTAGTTAATGTCTATTTGTTGCTGTTATTGAAGAGACTTAATTCAAGGCTGTGAATAAAATTCTATGATCTAAAATAATTTCGTATTTCCAATATTTATATGACCATTCGGCAATTATTCACAGCCCAATTTATTAGGCATTGAATGAGAATAAAAAACTATCTAATGAGATTTGTAATCTCCTGCAATAAAGAATCCGCAGTAGTAATGACTTTAGCATTCGCTTGAAATCCTCTTTGAGCAACGATCATTTTAGCAAATTCAGTAGATAAATCAACATTTGATGCCTCAAGAGCACCTGATTGGATTGTTGTATTTGTTTCTTCGCCTAAACTTCCTACTCTTGCCTTCCCGCTGTTGGCGTAAGATGCATACATATTGTCTCCCTGACTGGTTAATCCACTTAGATTACTAAAAGTAGAAACCATTATTTGTGCCAGATTTTTAGAATTTCCATTTGAGAAAACACCAACTACATTCCCAAATTGATCAATACTCATATTAGTCATAGATGCGGAAGGAGAACCATCTTGTGATAATGCGCTCATTACTGAGCTTGAAGATGTTTGTGTTACACCGCCAAATCCCGAACCAAAATTAATAGCTATTTGTGCTAGCCTAGCACCACCACTCGGGGAAAATAATAATGTTGGATTAGTTGGAGCTATGCCTCCGGCAGTCAACGTACCATCAGGCTGAAATGTAATTGTTCCGTTTGCAGAAACTGCTTTACTATTATTAGTTTCTGAAGCAGGAACAGAAGCAGACCATGCCCATTGATTATCCCCAATTTTTGTGTATTTCATTGAAACCTGATGTGAAGTACCCAAAGAGTCATATGTCGTAACTGTTCCATTTACTATATTAGGAAGCCTATTACCATCTGCAGAAATGCTTAGTATTGAAGTAGATGCATTCTGGGTTAGCGATGTAGCATCAAAATTAAAATTTATCGTATTGTTAATATTTACTTTATTCTGGATTCCGTCGAATTTTGCAAGTGATGCAGCATCGAGGACATAATTTCCGCTCGAAGGATCATTTACAAAAACTAATCCGGAAAGCGATTTGCTATCAACCTTTGCTCCCGAATCATCAACAAGCACAGAAGTTCCGGTTGAATCCTTTAATGTATATTCTAAATCATAAGTATTATCTGCAGTTTTCTTATAACTGGTTCCAAATGTATATGCTATACCGGTATCATTATAAATAGTAGTATCAGTAGACGTTGACGAAGGACCGCCAATTGTAAGAGAAGAAGAGTCAATGTTACCATTTAAAGTTACTGTTTCAGATCTGGTAAGAGCTGAATTACTTTGTAAATTTCCGCCCCAACTAATATTAGAAGTTGCTATTGCAGGAAGTTTCAAGCTTGTATCAATTTTAATATCTTCAAGATTATTTCCCGGAGGAATAATACCATTTTCATTTGCAACTTTACCCTGAACAATTGCACCGGATTGAGAATTAACTAATTGTCCATTTGCGTCAAATGAAAAATTACCAGCTCTTGAATATAACGTCTGACCATTGCTTTTTAAAACAAACATTCCTTGTCCTTGTAATGCGAGATCAGTTTTAATACCGGTTTGTTCAAAAGTTCCTTGGTTCCAATTACGGTCGATAACACCGATCTTGCTTCCTAGACCTATTTGAGAAGAGTTTGTACCGCCAGTTGTCTCAGTAGGATTTGTCCCGGCTTGTACAAATTTGTTGAAAGAATCACTAAAAGTAACACGGGAACCTTTAAAACCTACTGTGTTTATATTGGAAATGTTGTTTCCGATAACATCCATCATTGATTGAAAATTACTCATTCCGGAAACGCCTGCGAATAGAGAAGTTGAGAGTGCCATTTGAAACCTCCATGGTTGTGATTTGACTTCAATCAGTCGGTCAAATCGGGGAGCGTCCTTGGAAGGTCCCGCTCCATTGTTATTATATTAATTAACTAAAACGCAAATACTACACTATCAATATTTGTAAAAACACTTTCATTTGAATTAGCAACTTCAATTGCTGTTACTACCGTTCGGTTCGGAATATTTACTATGAATGCTGTTTTATTCATCATCACTAATGAATCTTTTGATCCTTTTGATTCAGCTTTTTCAATAGCGCTTTGTATCTTTGTTAGATCTTCATCACTAAGCTGAATATTTCTTGATTCAAGTCTTTTCATTGCATGATTTGAAAATTTAACTTTCTCAAGTTCCTCTTTGAATATAGAATCAAAAGTAGATGTAGATTCTCTTCCGACTTTCTTATTAGAAACATCGTCATTACCTACAATAGGAATAAAAGGAACCGATACTCCGTTAATTTCAGCCATTATTGGCCACTCCCTGATGTACTTGAATTTGTAATTTCCGCAATTTCAGAGATACCGTATTCTGCACCATCGATGAGTACGACTGTTCCGCTGCTGTTAAACTTGACTCCGTCAATAGTCCCATATTTGTATAAGCTTGTTGTAATACTATTTCCGCTTGCATCTGCTGCCGTAACGTTAAATGTATAATTACCATTTGATACTTTGTTACCATTATTATCGGTTAAATCCCAGGAAAGTTTACTGTCACCTGAAGAAAGTTTTGAACTATCAATTGTTTTTACAAGTGCACCATTACTATCATAGATATTAACTTCTACTGAACTGGCCTGAGATGGTAAATTATAGCCTAAATCGATACTGGACTGTCCATTCAATACTATATCACTTCCGCTTAGTTTTGTCTCCTTTCCTATCAAATTAGAAACCATCATATTATTAATAGACTGAGTAAGTGTAGAGTTTGTTGCCGCACTCGCTGTCATTGTATCATTTAAATTTGATAGCTGCTCTAACGAACTAAACTGAGCAAGTTGTGAAGCATATTGAGTTCCGTCCATCGGATTCATAGGATCTTGATTTTTTAGTTCTTCAATCATCAATTTCAAAAAATCATCTTTCCCCATGGATGAACTACCAGAAGTCGTACTTGTGGCTGTTGTTACACCAGAAACTGAGTTAGTCATCTAACACCTCCTACACTAAATATTCATAAGTATTGTAACCCATAACTTTTTTTGCGAGAGTTTGTTGAATATCAGTAGGGTTAATACTTTCCAATTTGCCATTTATTTTTTTACGCTGAGAAAATGATTTATTTGATTTTTGTTCATGATCTGCAAGACTTATATTAACGCTATTCAAATCAATGCCTGTAGAACTTAGAGATTGTTTTAATTGTTCGACATTTGACTGAATAAATTGTTTAATCTGATTATTCTCAACTATAATTCTAGTATTAACCTGATTTTGAACAAGATCCACAACTAGTTTTACTTTACCAAGATTATCCGGAGTTAATTGAAACGTTAAACTTTGTTTTTCATTTTGCTGAATTGCTTTATAAAATTCCGGAATAATTTCAGAAACTTTAACAGTCTTCACAATTTCATTTGGTGCCTTAAGTTCAATAAACATTTTTAACTTTTCAAGTTCGGGATCATTTGCATTTGTTAAATTTTGTACTGTGTTGTTTTTAATTATTTCAGCAAACTTTTGGTTCTGAGAATTCTTATCGTCTTGATTTTTTGCTTGTGAATCTTTTAATGAAGATTTATCATCAACGACGATAGTATTATCCTCAGTTTTAGTTTGGGTATCATCCTTTACTGAATTCTTGACTTCCTTTGCAGAAGATTTTATTTCTGTACCTGTTTGGAGATTTAGATTTTTTTTGCTGTCTATTAACGTCACTTCTGCTGCAGAGTTTATTTTCTGCTGATTTTTATTTTGAATTGAAGTTGAGGTATTATTTGTCCTGACATTATTAGCTTGAATTTGGACTTCCTTGTTTTCAACTTTGAATTGAAATGAATTTTTTTCATTTATTGATGTATTCCCGGATTTAGAATCATCAACTAAGACATTATTTTTCTGTGATAATGTTATTTTCGAAATTAAATTTTGATCGATAATATTGATCTCATTTAGGACGAAATCATTTTTCTTATCATCAACTAATTGATAATTATTATTTGATAAATAAGCGTCCGGTTCATTTTTAGTAATAATCTTGTTCAAATCTAACTCTGCAATGGTACTTTCCTTAGAATTCTGACCTGCATTAGAATTATCATATAGGGATAGTTTTTTCAATGATTGAGCAAAACCTTCAATATTTTTTAATTGTTCTATTGTATTTTGGGGTTGATTAACAATACTATTTATTTGCTTGGTTTCGACTTTTCTATTACTAAAAAGATTTTTAATTGTTTCTTCCGGATTTATCGCAGCAGCTTTTTCAGTTACCGGTTGAATATTCACTTGTGAAATTGAACTAGCAGGAATATTTTTTTCAATAACAGTCTTTTCTGAAGATTGAGTATTTGTTTGAATTTCAAATACTTGTTTCAAATTAGAGAGTTCTTCCTGGATTAAAGAAATCGTGGTATCCAGTAATTGTTTTTGAGAAGAAGCGCTATTTGAATTGTCATTTATAAAATCTATACTTGAATTTTCAGTTGGTTGTGGTTCTATAGGGGTATTACTACTGGTCGAAGATATAGGCAAAGAATTATTATTTGATTCAATAATTACTTTTTGTTCAATATTTTTAGTAGAAGTCATATTATTTAACGTAATGATTTTCTCTGCTTCCGGCTGATTGGTTGTTGGCACATTTACTTTAACGCTTGAATCAACAGATGCATTTGGATTGGTTATTTGGTCAACGTTAATAATCTTTGCCGGATTTGATTGATTTTGAGCTTGTGTTATTTGGTCAGCGTTTAAACTCGCTTTTAATTTAGATAATTCGGTTTCTATTTTCGGATCTATAATTGTTTCCTGACCTGCCGGTAAATCTTTATTTGGTAAAATTGTTGTTTTCAAAGATGCTGTTTGAGTACTGCCGTTTATTTCTTTATCAGTTGATTTGACTGCAGAAGTATTT